>ENA-UEQL01000792-UEQL01000792.1-human-gut-metagenome-genome-assembly--contig:-NODE-792-length-22702-cov-10.205790_pt1 | contig 22702 bp, 13 predicted proteins | sample MGYA00242905_ERZ507926 | MGnify/ENA primary metagenome ERZ507926 (study PRJEB26167, sample SAMN06115531) | human gut metagenome | host: Homo sapiens | place: China:Henan | collected 2015-09-09...
GTAACTTTTGTTTCTTTCAGCTTTTTCTTGTGGAGAAATTGTATTAGCTAAAGTTTTTTCTTGTTCAGTTACTTCTTTGCCTGACAAAATCTTTTCTCTTGCTGCAACTTGTTCAGGAGTTGGTCCTTCTAATTTGCTAGAGTCAAAGTTAATAATATTTGTCAAAGCATCAAACACTTTTGTATCAACTAATTCAGTTGCTTTTTCTGGAGATTCTTTTACCATTTTAGCAATTTCTTCCATACCAGCTACTTGAGCATCAAAATCTGGATTTGCTAACTTTGCAATGAAAGAATTCAAATCAACTTGAGGAGCAACAGGTTCAGAAGGAACTACTTCTGGTTTAGCTGCTTCTGTTGTTTTTGGAGCTTCAGCAGGAGCTGGAGTTGGAGTTTGTTGAGGAGCTTTTGGAGCTTCTGAAATTTGAGGTTGAGGAACAACTACTGGAGTTGGCTCAACTGGAACAGGTTGTGGTGTCACAACTGGTTGATTAAAATTTTGTTGTTGTACCTCTGGAGCCTTTTGAGCTTCTTGCGGAACTGATGCAACAGCTGGAGCAGGTGCTGGAGTTGGATAACTCATTTGAGGTGGCATATAGCATGGTTGCTGAGCTGTTTGTGGATAATTATACACTGGAGCTTGTGGGTAATTGTATAGAGGCATTGTTGGTTGAGCATATGCTGCTTGTTGTTGACCTCCTACGCCTTGAGCTCCAACTGATGGATTACTGATTTCAATATTTACAGCATTATATTTCGGTTGTTGTGGAACAGGCATATATGTTGTCTGTTGTTGTACCATATAAGGGTTTGTCATCGGTACACATGGAATTTGATTCATAAATTTTTCCTTTCCTACATAAAATTGAGTCTATTACCATTCTACCCTTTAAATACTTATGAAGGTAAAATATTGCTAAATTCTAAGGATATTTTAATAAAACTTTACATTTAAAAGAAAACTTTAGGCTATTATTGAATTTCAAGGATATATGCATTTAGTAAAATTTTTAATGGAAAGAATAAGGTTTTTATGGTAAAATTATGAATGTAAGGGGTATTAAATAGCCTAAAAAGCACGATATATTTGAGGATATAGATGAAGATAGACAAAACAAAAACAAATTCCATAAGAAAAGCATTTGGGAAAACTTTAGCAGAAATTGGCGAGCTAAATGAAAAAATTATTGTCATGGATGCAGATTTGGCATGCTCAACTCAGACAAAAATTTTTGCGGACAAATTCCCAGACAGATTTTTCGATTGTGGAATTGCAGAACAAAACATGCTTGCAACAGCAGCAGGATTAGCATCCGAAGGAAAAATTCCATTTGTTGCAAGTTTTGCAGTGTTTGTAACAGGAAGAACATACGACCAAATCAGAAATGGTATTTGTTATCCTAATTTCAACGTAAAAATTGTTGGAACTCACGGTGGTGTAACCGTTGGAGAAGATGGTGCAACTCACCAAGCTCTAGAGGATATATCCTTAATGCGTGGGCTTCCACACATGACTGTCATTGTTCCAGCAGATTGTAAAGAATGCCAAGAAGCAATAAAATATGCTGCGTTGCATGAAGGGCCAACATATATCAGAATTCCTAGAAGTAATGTTCCAGATATCTTCGATGAAAATTACAGTTTCAATATCCATAAAGCGGTTGTTGTAGAAGAAGGTACAGATGTTTCTGTATTCACAAATGGAGAAACACTAGCAGAAGTTTTATTTGCCGCAGAAGAATTAAAGAAAGATAATATTTCACTTGAAGTTATTAATGTTCCAGTCGTTAAACCTTTAGATTTTCAAACAGTAATTGAAAGCGTAAAGAAAACAAAATTTGCTATTACAGTAGAAAATCACTCTATTATTGGCGGACTTGGTTCTGCAATATGTGAAACGCTTGCGGATAAACTGCCGTCAAAGGTTTATCGTTTTGGAATCCATGACGAATTTGGACAAAGTGGAAAAGCGGAAGAGCTTATAGAATATTATGGACTAGATTCTAAAACTCTCGCTAAAAGAATTAGAGCAATAATTAAAAAAGAAAAAGAGCAAGGTAATATATGATAACATTTCAAAATGTAACCAAAAGGTATAAAAACGACCATTATGCGTTAAAAAACGTTAGTTTGCAAATCCATTCTGGAGAGTTTGTTTTTATTGTAGGAGCTTCTGGGGCAGGTAAATCTACCCTCATGAAACTTTTATATAGTGAAGAAAAACCAACAAGCGGAATTGTTTCAATCGGAGGATTGAATATTGCAAATTTAACAAATGATAGAATTCCAAATCTTAGAAGATGCATGGGTATTGTATTCCAAGACTATAAACTATTACAAAATCAAACAGTATATGATAACGTTGCATATGTAATTAGAACTCTTGGGATAAGCAGTAAAGAAATTGATGCACGTGTAAACGGAGCATTGAAAATTGTAGGTCTTCACGAGAAGAAAAAAGCAACTCCTTCTGAATTATCTGGGGGGGAACAGCAAAGAGTTGGAATTGCGAGAGCAATTGTGAATGGACCACCATTATTAATTGCAGACGAACCAACAGGGAACTTAGACCCTAAAAACTCTATGGAAATTATGCAAATATTAGATCAAATCAACCAAAGAGGAATTACAGTTATTGTTTCAACACACGATAACGCTATGGTTGATTACTTTAGGAAAAGAGTTATCACTCTTGACCACGGGGAGATAGTAAGGGACATACAAGCAGGTACTTATGAATAAGAACTTAAAATCAAACGTAAAAAAACATATTCCAAAAGATTGGTTATGTGAATTAAGAATTTTATATAGATTGGGAAAAGAAACATTCAATGACATTATCCGCACAGGATGGGTAAATATCGTAATTATAACCACAATGGCGGCGATTCTTATGATATTTGCAGCATGTTTCAGAACTGCACTTTCAATTTCATCATTTTCAAAAGAACTTGGTAGTGCTTTAGAAATTTCTGTTTATTTAAAAAACAGTTCAAACGCAAAAGAAGTTAAATCTGAAATCTCTCGATTTGAGCATGTTGAAAACATTGAAGTAATACCAAAAGCAGAATCTTGGCATAAACTTAAAAATGAGATGAGTTTACCAAATATTGACAATCCACTTCCTGACACACTTCATGTCAAAGTGGATACTCCAGAAAATTTGCAAGGAGTTTTTGACCATATTAAAACAATCCGTGCAGTTGAAGATATGAGCTATGCGAAAGATTTAGCGACGAAGATTGAGTTAGTTAACCATGTTGTTAAAACAATAACCATTATTGTTATTGGAATTATGGGCTTATTAACAATTACTATTATTAATAATACTATTCAACTCGTTATCCAATCAAGGAAAGAAGAAATTGAAATTATGAGATTGATGGGTGTAAGCAACTGGTATATAAGATTTCCATTCATCATGCAAGGTGCTTTTTACGGATTTACAGGTTCATTATTGGCACTTATACCACTCAACTATGTTCAAAATGGATTAGTTAATGTTCATAAATTCTTTATGGTACCATCTCCACCTTATGCACAAAATTTAGTTATTCTTGTAATGTTTACAATGAGTATCTTATTTGGGGCTGTAGGGAGTTTCTGGTGCATCAAGAAACATTTACAGGTATAGAATTTAATGATTGAAAATAACAATATATTATTAATATCAGAAGATGAGAATGCAACAGAACTAATTTTAAATAAATTAGTTCTGTTGCGTGATAATGACAAAATTACAAAATGCAATTGTAAAGAAACAAAAAAAGCACTACAAAACTCTTTATATTGTGTAGTTTTATTGTATGCGGATATTAAGGAGCAAGAATTAATATTTAAAACGATCAAAACGATTAAAGAGACAAAACCTGACAGTGAAATTATCTTAATCCCAAATGATATAAATACAGAACTTATTTTAAAAGCTTATGATGCAGGGATTTATGATTATGTTCCAATAGATGCAGAAAGTTTTGATTTTGTAATCAAAACAATTAATTGTTATAAATTACGAACTTTAAAAAACATAGAACAAAGAAATGAAAAATTTTTATACCAACAAGGTGTAATTGATGAAAAGACCAATCTGTACAAATGCAATTATCTAAAAGATATTTTTATTGATATTGCCGATGATTTAAGAATCCAAAACGGGATTTTTTCAATTCTTACACTTAATGATAAAAATAAAACAAAAATATCAACAAATAGACTTGCTGGAATTATTAAAACCACGGTTCGAGGCGATGATATTATTGCAACAGCAAGAGGTGGAAAATTTTATTTAATTCTTCCTAATATTGATTTAGAAGGAACAAAAAAACTTATACAAAAAATTCAAGACAAAATGGGGGAAGAATTTAAAATACATGCAGGAATGTCTAAAATTGGAATTCAATCATTCGAGACTCTTGATAAAATAACTCAAGACAGTTTAAAATCAGCAATTCAAAACGATGAAATGACTGTATCTTTATCTGAAATGACGGGTATGCAAAATGGCTGGCTTGAGGATGAAGACCAACCTCGGCATAAGGATTTTAAACTTTTCAAAGTTGCATTTACAAACAAGATGAAAAACGTTATAGAACCAATATTTTTCAGATTTCAAAAAGAATGCGAAACAAAACTTACAAATACGCAAGTAAGCCAGTATGCAAATAATATTGAAAGCGTTTTTAGCTTAAAAAACGAAACATTGCATAGCGAATTAGTTATTAGGTTTAATGGATATGCAAAATTCAAAATAGAAATTAACCATAGTGGGCTTGATAGTGCAGAAAACACAAAACTTGAAATTCCACTAAGTCAACTAACAGACAAAGAGCTAACAAAACTACTTAAACAATTAAAACAAGAATATAAACAATACGCATTAAAAAAAGGAGATTAAAAGATGTTAAATATTGAAGATAGTGCTTTAGTTATCATTGATATTCAAGATAGACTAGTACAAGCATCAAAATATGGAGAAGAAGTTGCTCAAAACATGACTAAAGTAGCAAAAGCAGCAAAAGTGTTAGGGATTCCAATAGTTGCAACAGAACAATATCCAAAAGGGCTTGGGCATACAGTTCCTCAACTACAAGAAGCTTTTGACGAAAAAACTTTTGTAACAGAAAAAGCCTCTTTTTCAGCTCTATTAGAACCAATTTTTGCTCAAAAAATTAACGAGCTTAAAAATGCTGGGATTAAACAAATAGCAATTGGTGGAATAGAAACCCACATTTGCGTACTTCAAACAGCAGTAGCATTGATGAATGAAGGGTTTGAGGTTTATGTAATAAAAGATACCTGTGCAAGTAGAAATAAAAAAGAATACAAGGCTGGCTTAGAACTTTTAAAACAATATGGAGCAAAAATTACTTGTGTTGAAATAGCACTATTTGAATGGTTAAAAACCTCTAAAAATCCGAAATTTAAAGAAGTTCAAGCTCTTATAAAATAAATTGTTCAAATTAAATCAAATTAAAAAAGGTAGTTTTGCAAAACTACCTTTTTTAAGGATTTAAAATAACCATTTCACAATTTTTACAATCAAATTTCAGTGGATACTTTTTACCATTTGAATCAACTAAATATAGCTTTTTACAAGCCTTTCCACATAAATCTGATGCGAATTTCAAACAATGCTTCGTACGCATGAGTTCAATACCAGAAGAAACATTTTGTTGTGCTTCCAATGCGGGTTCAAGGACATCACAATTACAATTTTTATAAAACTCTTTTGACTCGGAGTTAAAAACATTACCTTTATAATCAATTTTGCGAAGCGGAAAATCAGCATAACGAATAGGCTTTTGAGAAACACGTGTATATTTCTGTAATCGTTCTTTACTTAATAAATTTAACAAAGATCGACGTAAATCATTTAACATGGAAACAGGCAGAAATTTTAGATTTTCATCTAAAATATGAATTTCTTGTAAATAATACGGAGAATCTCCAGTTTTACTAAATTGAGCTAAATAGTTCTGTTTTAGTTTTTCTAGATTCTTTGGAATATCACCATCAGGTAAAGCTAAACTAACAGTGTTAGAATCTTCATCTATTGCCACAATTTTTGAGTTTTCAATAGTTATATTTACACCTATTTTTCTAACAGTTTTAGAAATTTCGAGCTGTTTTTCAAACTTTGAGTCAAAATTACGGTATAAAACAAGTCCTGATTTTAATCCATTCATTTTATTTGGATATACACGATGACCATCTACCTTGTTAACTAAAAATCCCCTCATTTCGCCATTATGAATAAAGCAAATTCCATCTTGGGGGTTCAAATTGGCGTCAATTTCAAAAGAATTATTAAATACCCTTGATATTTTTCCAATTTTTTCACCTCTAGACTTTGGAGATGTAAAATTAAAACATTGCTCCCTATCTTTTAAGAAATAAGATGTATAGCCGCGATTAAAAGTTTTATACAAATTGGGCTCAAAATCTAAGAAAACTTTCCCAGAGGATACTCGTTTTGCATATTTATTTATTAAGTTATTGTAATATGCCGTAACATTTCGCACATAACTTATATCTTTCAAACGTCCTTCAATTTTAAAAGAATTTACCCCGCAATTAATAAGTTTTTCAATACTTTCAGAGGCATTAAAATCTTTTAAAGACAATAAATATTTATCTTTTTGTATAAATTTACCAGATTCATCAACCAAAGAATATTTTTTTCTACAAGGCTGAGCACACTCACCTCTATTAGCTGACCGCCCACCATTAGCGAAGGATAAGTAACATTGACCACTATAAGAAACACAAAGAGCACCGTGAATAAAAGTTTCAATTTCACAATTCGTATTTTGACAAATTTCAGCTATTTTATCAACAGAAAGTTCTCTTGCAAGAATAACACGAGAAACACCTAAACTATCGAAAAACTTAGCCTTTTCAAGTGTTCTTGTATTACATTGAGTACTTGCGTGAATTTCAATAGGGGGCAACTTTCCATCAATTGCAGCTTTTAATAAACCCATATCCTGAACAATAATTGCATCAACACCAATATTATATAGGTTTTCAACTAAATTTATTGCTTTATTTAATTCTTCATTATTAAGAATTGTATTAATTACAACGTGAATTCTAACGTTAAACAAATGAGCATAATTTACTAGTTTTTCAATATCTTCAAGTGAATTCGGGGCATTTTTTCTTGCTCCAAAATTTGACGCTCCGATATAAATTGCATCCGCACCACTATTTATTGCGGCAATTGCTGTTTCTAAATTTTTTGCAGGAGCTAATAATTCAACAGTTTTCATATCCTTATTTTACTATAAAATTATCAATAAATCGTAATATTTCAGATATATTTTACAATTAATGATAGAATTGCTAAAAGAGGTATTTATGAAAATAGCGTTGATTAACCACGGATGTGCAAAAAACCTTGTAGATGCAGAACTCATGCTTGGGTTACTTGATCAAAAAGGATATACAATAACACTTGATGAAAATGAGGCTGATATAGTCATAGTAAACACATGCTCATTTATTCATGATGCAGAAAAAGAATCTGTACAAAGTATTCTTCAAATGATTGATGAAGGGAAAAAGGTAATCGTTACGGGTTGTCTCTCTCAAAAACATGATAAAGATTTAAAAGAAGCAATTCCAGAATTATCTGGAATGATTGGGACTTCAAATCTTAAAGATATAGTTAAAATTATAGAAGACATTGCAAAAGGTACAGAATACGAAAGTATTATAGAAGAAAAACCAGAATATCACTATTTAGAAGACATTCCTAGACAGCAAATCACGATGGGAGCTAGTTCATATCTAAAAATTGGAGAAGGTTGTAATTATAGCTGTGGATATTGTATTATTCCAAAATTGAGAGGAAAGTACATTTCTCGACCAATTGAAAACATTGTAAAAGAGGCGAATTCTCTGGTTGAAAAAGGAGTTTCAGAAATCATACTAATTGCACAAGATACATCATCTTACGGAATTGATTTATATGGAAAACAAGCACTCCCTCAACTACTTGAGGAGTTAAACAAAATCGAGGATTTATCGTGGATAAGAATTATGTATGCTTACCCTACACAAATGACAGATGAACTTATTGATGCAATCGCAAAATTAGACAAAGTCGTTAAATATGTTGATATTCCATTACAACATTCTCACCCAGAAATGTTAAAAAGAATGAAACGACCAGTGATGGATTATAAAAAACTCGTTCAAAAAATAAGAGATAGGATTCCGAATGTTTCAGTTAGAACCTCACTTATTGTTGGTTACCCTGGGGAAACAGAAGAAGAATTTGAACACTTGTATAATTTTGTTAAGGATGTTAAGTTTGACCGAATGGGGGCTTTTGAATATTCAAGAGAAAAAGGAACCTATTCTGACACGCTAAAAGGACACCTTAGCGAAAAAATTAAAAAAGAAAGACGTAATAAACTAATGGAATTACAACAGAAAATTTCATTAGAAAACAACGAAAAATATATAGATAAAACTATAAAATGTATCGTAGAGGGATACACTGACGATGGAGTGATTATCATGAGATCAGAACACGATGCCCCAGAAATTGATGGACTAGTGTATGCTACAAGTAACAGAGAAGTTATCCCTGGCGATATTGAAACTGTTAAAATTACAAAAGCAGATGAATATGATTTATTCGGGGAAATTATAGAAGAATAATAGAAGAGGGAATATGGAATACGTAAAAAATAAAGAGCTAGAAACAAAAGAAATTAAAGGCATATTTACAGATATGCTAAAATATGCACCGTCAAAATTATGTGGAATGCTTGGTAACGTTATAACGGTGCCAATTTATACAAGCTTATTCTCAACAGAACAATATGGTTTGTACACCATATCAATCGCAATGCTATCATTCCTTTGTATTTTATTTTCTGATTGGGTAGGACTATCAGGTTTGAGATTCTTCAGACATCACCAATTGATGGAAGATTTGCCAAAGTACCTTACAACTCTTGTAACAATATTAACATTAAACATGATTTTAATGTTCGCTATATCTTTCATATTTAAAGATAGTCTATATAGCTTTTTCCATGTCCCATTTAAATATTTCTTAGCTGTATTATTTTTAATAATTCCAGTTGCAATCAGGGCATTGTTATCACAACTATTAAGAGCTCAGCTAAAATCGGTATCATACACTTTAACAACAATATTAAACCAATTTGCAACAATATTTCTCGCAGTTTTCTTTGCAAAATTTTTCAACCTAGGTGCAGCATCAATATTACTTGCAATGGGGGTATCAATATCTCTGATAGATATATTATTACTGTATCAAAGTGAAATACTCAAGATTTTCAAATTTCAAAAAATTGAATGGAAATTTATTGTTCCAATTATTAAATATGGAATTCCAATTGCCGCAACATCACTTAGTGCTTGGATTATAACCCAAAGTAACAAGTTCATTATGAACGGAATTAGTGGATTTTCAAAAGCTGCACTTGTGGGCGTCGGATATGGATTAACTTTACCAATCTTAATGACTTTATTTGCAATGATTACAGTTGCAGCAATTCCAAGAATTATTAACTTATATGAAGCTAAAATTGATGTTAGACCAATTATCTCCAAGTTTTTAGGATACTACATTCTAGTTGCATTACCAGTAATTTCAATAATTAGTTTGTATAGCGTTGATTATACTCATATGTTCACAAATGCAAAATTTTATGAAGCAAGTGTTCTTGTTCCATATTTTTCATTCGGGGTATTTTTCTTAGCAATGACAGACTATACAACATTACAGTACCATCTTGCAAACAAAACACATATTGAATTTATAATCAAGTTAATTTCTGGAATAATCGGAGTTATTCTCAATATCGTTCTTATTCCAAAGATGGGACTTGTAGGAGTTGGGATTGCAACACTTTCTGCAAATTTCTTATATTTACTACTAAGCTTAATCATCGTTTTGCCAGAATTAAGATTAAATGTTCCTAAAAATACATTATTAAGAATCTTAATCTCTGCAATTCCAACAGGTGTATTATTGTATATACTAAAGAAATACATTGTATTCATTGCTGGTAGCTGGCAAATGTTATTATGTCTTGTAATATTTTATGCAGTATATGCAATTACGCAGAAAACACTTGTAAAAAATCCTGATTAATATTACTTAACAAAAAGTGAATATCTAGCAATTTTATATATTTAGAATCGTTATTAATGTAGTAATAGTTATTCATAGCATGTGAAGCATGGGCTTAAAAAAAAGTAATAATCAAAACTATTTTTCCATGTACTTGCTAAAATATAGTTAAACTATGCCGATTATGATTATTTAAACTATCTAATTATATCAAACTATGAAAGGATATTCACATGAAAAATAGCAGAAAACGTAGTAAACGAATTGTTGCATCAGCATTAACAGCTCTATTTATTGCGCAACAATCAATGCTATTATCCGTTGTTGCAAGTGACATCACAGGCGTAACTGGGAACAATGGAGTATATAATATTAACCCAAGTACAGCAAAAGGTGATATTGGTTTCAGACACTATGAAAACTTTAACCTATCAAAAGGTGACATTGCAAACTTGATTTATAAATATGGTGCAACAGACATCGAAACATTTGTAAATATGGTAGATAACCAAATCAATATCAATGGTTTGGTTAATACAATGAGAAATAATAATTTCTACAATGGGAAAGCAGTCTTTATTTCTCCAAACGGAATGGTTGTCGGAGCTTCTGGTGTTCTTAACGTTGGCTCCATAGGAGTTTATACACCAAACAGCACTGATTATAATAATTTTAATAAAGAAGACCCAACAATTGCAGGGCTTAATAATTTAACCAAGAGTGATGCTAATGGTGCAGCACCTGTAACTATCAATGGTAAAGTCATTTCTTCTGGCGATGTCGAAATCATTGGAGGGAAAGTCGATATTGGCAAAAATGCAGGAATTATTGGTGGCGTAAACAAAAGTCAAATGAAAGCTCTTACAAGTGATGATCAAGCAACAGCCTTGTTCAATAGTCTTGTTAATACAAATAATCTTACAAATGGAAGCCAATTTATTAGTGATGAAGCTGGACAAATCCGAATTACATCTCAAGGCGGAGTAAATGTAGCTGGAAATATTATTAACTACGCTACTGGTGGAGATTACACAAATCCAAATAACTCAAATTATAGCGGAATCAAAATTTTAAGTCACAACTCATCAACACCAAATGGAGATATAATTTCTTCTGGAATTAACGTTTCTGGAACAATTGCAAATGCAAAGGGGCTTGTTCAATTAGATAATAATGGCGGAGATATAGATGTTTCTGGGAATATTAAGAATAATGGAACAACAAATATTTATAATACACCATACGCCCTATATTCTGACAGTAGCAAGAATGAAAAAATTGCCCAAAATTCTGGATTAAAAATCTCTGGAAATATTGATACTAAAGGCAATTTAAATATTGAAAACAGAGGCGGAAAAGGTCTTAATATCTCTGGAAATATCAATCATGATGGAGATGCAAATATCTCAAATGGTTATACTGATAATGATATTTTTGGCTACGATGGTAACAATTCAAAAGTTAACACAGGAGCTTTAGATATTTCTGGGGATGTTAATATCTCTGGAAACTCTAACATTATAAACTACGAACACGGCGTTGATGGTTTAAATGTTACAGGCACAGTTACAACTGGAGGAGATGCAACATATACAAACCACGGTAAAGCTGGATTAAATATTAAAGATAACGGAAGCATTTCTTCAAATAATCTTGCAATGTTGAACACTGGTGCTGGAGGTTTAAATATTTCTGGAGCCGCAAAGAATAATAAAACTGCAACAGTTACAAATAAAGCTGGAGATTTAACAATTGGAGGAACATTTGTTAACGGAGGAGATGCTACGTTTACAAATGACGGAAACCAATTCAACATTTCTGGAACAGTAACAAATAAATTAACCGATGCAGAAAAAGAATTCGGCACTATTAACATGGTTAATAATGGTGAAGGCGGATTTGTTATTGAAAACAGTGGCAACGTAAATGCAGAAAGCTCTAATTTATCAATTACAAACAACGCTGGAAATCTTGACATTAATGGTTCTGTTAAAAACGATGGAGGCAAAAACCTTACAAACAAGACCGAAATTTTAAATGATGGCAAAACATTAAACATTGGCAAAACAGGTAAAGTTAATACATCTGGGAGCCTAGCAATTACAAATAACGGCGAAGGCGGAATGAACATTGATGGTTCCGTAAATAATGACAACTCTGCAACAACTGCTAATGATAAAATCGCATTCAAGGATTCTAACAATACAACCATTACAAATACAGCAGGAACATTGAAAGTTGACGGAAATGTTTCTTCTAATACATCAGAATTAACAATGACAAATGAAGGAAAAACATTTGAAATCAACGGAAATATTTCTGGGACAAACAACAATGTAAACCTTATTAACAAAAATGGAGCATTAGACCTAAACAGTTCTGGAAGAGTTAATTCAACAGATGATATTAATATTACAAACTCTGGTAAAGGCGGAGTTAATGTTAAAGGTCTAGCAAATGCAAAGAAAAATGTTAACATTGACAATAAAGACAGTAATGTTGTAATTGGTGATAAAACAGAAAATAACAACTATGTAACAGCTGGCGAAAATATCAATATCGCAATTAACAATGGAAGCTTACTAAACTATGGAGTTGTAAAAACATTACTAAATGCTGGTGGTGACCTAAATATGAACGTTACAGATGGTACAATCGGTCTTGATGTTCAACAAAAAGCTTGTCAAGGCTCTGGATGTACTGGTATTGGGCCAAAAGCTGATGGTTCAAGAGATTTCACAAAATCAATCAATGGAAATATTAAAGGTAAAGTTACAGCAACAACCAACAAAGCAAACAAACCAGAAGATTTAGTTATCAATTACGCAGCGATTGATTCCGATATGAACATCGATAAAATCAAGGCTGATGGGAAAGTTATCTTAACTGTCGATGATTTAGATCATATCACAACAGGTAAAGCTAGCGGCACAAGATATAATATGATTAACGCTAGCACTCAAGAAAACGGAACAAATATCATTGGTAAAGGTATTTCATTAATCTCTAATGGCAGCATTGGAACAAAAGATAATATGGTAACATTCATCCAAACAGATGCTGATAACCATAAAATGGATGGACTTGCCAATAAAAACATTTACTTAAAAGAAAATAGCTTCAATGAATATGGCAGAGATGGTGAAGTTATTAAAAATGCAATATGTACAATGATTGCAAGAGAAGGGGATTTATACCTTGAACTTGCAGGAAATACTACAATTGACAATATCACAGCTGAAGGGGATATGACAGTTATCACTAGAGGTAAAAACCTAACAATCACTAACTTAGGTCATATTGAAGATCCAGCAATCATCAATGGAGAAGATTACTTTGGACCTCACCATGATGGATATGAATTTGATAAAGGTTACGACAAGGATGACTACAAATCAGAAATTCTTCCAAACAATGTAACTCTTAAAGCTCTTGACATTAACCACGTTATCAGACCAACAGAAGAACTTGTTGATGGAGCACATGAAGCTTGGGCAGATTCAACAGTTAGAGTAACAAATGCAGTTCTTGATAATGGGAAAATGGATATTACCGCAGATAATATCTATGCGAATGGCGTATATGTTCACTTTGGTAAAAATGGATACAGCAAAAAACCAGATGACTCAACAAACAAAATGATTGGTGTTGACGGAGATCCAATGGGACACTCAGTTAGACCAGATGATGTTGAAGGAATTGGAAGAACTGAAACTGAAAGAAACTACTATGATGAAGATGATACTCCACTAGTTCCAGATACAGATACCGACCCAGATACTGATACTGACACTGATACTGATACTGACACTGATACTGACACTGATACAGATACAGATACTGACACTGATACTGATACAGATACTGACACTGATACAGATACTGACACAGATACTGACACTGATACAGATACAGATACAGATACAGATACTGATACTGATACTGACACAGATACAGATACAGATACAGATACAGATACTGATACTGATACAGATACTGACACTGATACTGACACTGATACTGATACTGATACTGATACTGACACAGATACTGACACTGACACAGACACTGACACAGATACAGATACTGATACTGACACTGATACTGATACAGATACAGACACAGATACGGATACTGATACAGACACAGACACTGATACAGACACAGACACTGATACTGATGATGAACCAAATATCGATTCTGATGCAGATGGAAGACAAGCATTTATTCAAAGAAAAATCTTAGATGATAATGTTGATTCTATCGATAAACGTCAATATATGAGATACAGTGTTTCTGATAACAAAAATCCAGTTGGATTAGAACCAGGACACGGAATCGAAGGATTACTTGATGTATCTAGAGGCGGTATTGCAGTAGTCCACAATAATGATTTAAAAGTTGGAGATGTTGTTCCTGTACACATTTCATACGGAGGCTTAGACATCAAAGCAGATGTAAAAGTTATCTCTTCAACCGATCACAGAGCAGGTGCAATGTTTGTTAACTTAGACCAATCAACTGCAAACCAATTGCTATACTTAAATATGATTTTAGACGATGTAAATCACATCTCTCTAAATCCGTAACAAATAATTAGATGAAAAGGCAAAAGCTTAGACTTTAGCCTTTTCATTTAGTAAAGATTTGTAAAATTTTATAAAGATTTATTTCAAAATGCTGAAGATTGACACATAAAAAACCGTTTATAAATATATATAGTATCCATGCCTGAAACATGCATGCAAAACCAAGAAAATAAGCATTTTGAATAAATGAAAGGATAGAACATGAGACAAAGTGGAAAGAATCAAAAAAGAACAATTGCCGTCCTACTAACAGGCTTGTTTATGGTTCAGCAGACAATGGGACTAAGTGTTTTTGCTGCTAGCACAATCTCAGGAGTTACTAATGGGGGAAGTGGATCTTTTAATATTGATCCAACTACCAAAAACAATGGGACGGGCTTTAGACATTATCAAGATTTCAACCTAGGACAAGGTGATGTTGCAAACTTAAATTTTGCAGATATTAACACATTTGTAAACATGGTAGATAACCAAGTCGTTATCAATGGTATTGTTAACTCTGTTAGAGGTAATGGATTCTATAACGGTAAGGCTGTATTTATATCTCCAAACGGAATGGTTGTTGGTGCTTCTGGTGTTCTAAACGTTGGTTCATTAGGTGTATATGCACCAAACAGTATTGACTACACTAACTTAAAAAACAGCCCATCAGCAGCAACTCTAGCGGAAGCAACAGAGAATGCTTCAAATGGAGGAGCTCCAATTACAATCAATGGTAAAGTTATTACAGCAGGGAATGTTGATTTAGTTGGTGGTCAAATAGACATCGCTAAAAATGCAGGTATTGTAGGTGGTGTTAACTTAAATCAAATGACTATCCAAACAAGTGAACGACAAGCAACAGCATTATTTAACAACCTTGTAAACACAGATAATTTGGCAAATGGAAACAACTTTACTAGTGATGCAACAGGTCAAATCAGAATCACATCAAATAAAGGTGTAAATGTAGCTGGAAACATTATAAACTACGCAACTGGTGGAGAATACCAAGATGCTAACAGCACTAATTATAGTGGGATATTAATCAATAGCCATAACGGTTCTACTCCAGATGGAGATGCTATTACAACAGGAATTAACGTTTCTGGCAACATTGTGAATACTAAAGGCTTAGTTGAATTTAATAACAATGGTGGAGATTTAGATATTTCTGGAAACATTAAAAACAATGGGACAACACATATCTATAACCAACCACTTGCTCAATACAGCGATGCTACAAAAAATGAAAATATCGCTAAAAACTCAGGAATTAATATTACTGGCAAAATTGATACAAAAGGTAATCTAAGAATTGAAAACCGTGGCGGTAAAGGTCTTAATATTTCTGGAACAGTTAACCACGAAGGTGATTCTTTTGTTCAAAATGGTTATTCTTCTGAAAACGATATCATGGGCTACGGTAAAAATAATGAGAAACTTGATAATACTGGAGCATTGAATATCGGTGGAACATTCAACACAACAGGCAATGCTGAATTCTTAAATACGGAATACGGTCAAGATGGTTTAAACGTTACAGGAAATGTTACAACTGGTGGCAAAGCAACTTATACTAACAAAGGTGCTGCTGGTTTAAACGTTAAACAAGGCGGAGCAATCAAATCTTCACAAGGCTTGGAAATGACTAACTACGGTGTTGGCGGTTTGAACATCACTGGTTCAGCTAACAACACAGGGAAAGCTACTGTAACAAACCACAGTGGACGTTTAACAGTTGGCGGAACATTTACAAACAATGGAGATGCAACATTTGTAAATAACGGAACAGAACTAAATGTATCAGGAACTGTATCAAATGAAAACGGACTTCTTGATATGACTAATAACGGAGCTGATGGTTTCAACGTTACTGAAACTGGTAAAATTTCTGGTAACGGTGGTTTGAATATGACAAACTCTGAAACTGGTACCGCAGGCATGAACATTAACGGAACTGTTACTAATATCGGTAACGCTAATGTTCTTAACAAAGCTGGTGCTTTAAACGTTGGCGGTTCATTTACAAACACAGGCGATGCTGTATTTACAAATGATGGAACAAACCTCGTTGTAAATGGAACAGTTACTAATAACAAAGGCACATTGAAAATGACAAATAATAATGGAGCTTTCAATGTAAACGGAACAGTTCGTAATAACGGAACAACAACTAACCTTACAAATGCTGGAGCTGATGGCTTGAATGTAGCTGGAACTGTTTACTCTAACGGAGATTTAACAATGACAAATACAGGTGCTAAGGGTATTAACCTAGCATCTACTGGCAGAGTTAACGGTGACAATAACATCTACATCAACAACAACTCTAAAGGCGGAGTTAACGTTAAAGGTTTAGTAAATGGACAAAAAGATGTTAATATTACAAGCGAAAATGGTAATGTTGTAATCGGTGATAATACTGAAAATGATAATTACATTACAGCTGGCGACAACATCAATATTAACGTAAATAACGGAAGCATTCTAAATGAAGGAAGTGCTACAAAAGTTAAAACATTATTAAAAGCTAATAAAAATCTTAATATGTATGTTACCGATGGAACAATCGGCACAGAAGTTCAACAAGATGGAGCTATCTCTGGTAGCACAGGAATTGGACCAAAAAATCAAGGTTCAAGAGATTTTTCTAAATCTATCAATGCTAACATTGGTGGCAACGTAACAGCTAAAACAACTAAAAATGCAACAACAGCAAACAATTTAGTTATTAACTATGCAGCTATTGATTCTGATATGAATATTGATTCTATCAAAGCAGATGGCAGAGTTATCTTAACAGTTGATGATTCTAGCCACGCTAACGGAGGTGCTGCAAGCGGAACTAGATACAATATGCTTGATGCAAACAAAACTAAAGGCAATGTTAACGTTGAAGGTACTGGAATTTCCTTAATTTCTAATGGAAGTATTGGTACAAAAGACAACAAAGTAACATTTGTTCAAACAGATGCCGCAAATAACAAAATGGATGCTTTGGCTAATGAAAACATCTACTTGAGAGAAAATAGTTTCGATGCTTATGGCAGAGATAATGAAACAAAATTGAACACAGTATCAACAATGATTGCTAGAGAAGGCGATTTGGATGTTGAATTCGCAGGTGACACAACAATTGACAACATCACTGCTGAAGGCGATATGAAAATTGTTACTCGTGGTCAAAAAATGCACATCAAAAACTTAGGTCACATTAAAGACAGTGCAGTAACTCCAGAAGACTATTTCGGACCAAGAGATTACGGTCTAAGAGATAACCCTAACCTACCAAACGGAGGTTACACAGGAGAATACGAAAACGAAGCACTTCCTAACAATGTAGTTGTTAAAGCTCTTGATATTAACCATAATATCCGAAAAACTGAAGAAACACTTGAAGGCGGATATGAAGCTTGGGCTAATTCAACAGTAAGAATTGACAACGCAGTATTAGACAAAGGCAAATTAGATATTACAGCTGATGAAATCTACGCAAATGGAATTCATGCGACATTCAATAAAGATGGATTTACAAAAGTAAAAGATCCTACAACAAACAAAGTTCAAGGAACACCTGATGGGGTTGAAGGAATTCCAACAGGACACGCAGTAAGACCAGATGACGTAACAGATACTGGCAGAGGCGAAACTGAAAGAAACTACTATTACCCAGCAGGTGATGGAGATGGAACATTCAAAGGAGAAGATTCTAATGTTGACCCAGATGATGGAATAGTTGATGCAACTCCATTAGAAATTCCAGATGATAAACCAACCCCTCCAGATCCACCAGAACCACCTATACCACCAGATCCACCAGAACCACCTGTACCTCCTACACCAGATCCAGAACCAGACCCAACTCCAAATATTCCAGATGGTGACGGAAGTATCACATACACACAAAGAAAAGGTGAAGACAACATTGATAACATCGATAAAAGACAATATATGAGATTCAATGTAGCAGATACTAAAAATCCAGTAGCATTAGAAAAATCAAGCAAAATTGACGGATTGCTAGACGTATCAAGAGGCGGTATCGCAGTTTCTCACCACAACGATTTAAAAGTTGGAGATGTTGTTCCAGTACACCTAACATATGGAGATCTAGATATCAAAACAAACGTTAAAATCGTTACAGCAACAACAAGCAGAGCAGGTGCAATGTTTGTAGATTTAGACCAAGCAACAGCAAACAAACTTCTATACTTAAATATATTACTTGAAGACTCAATGAATCTTTCATTCAATAACTTAAGATAATAGATAGTTTAAATAATCAAAAGGCCTCAGATGAAAATCTGGGGTCTTTTATTTTGTTTGTAACAATAAATTAAAAATAAAGAAAGTTACTATTAAAAATATTTTATGAGGGCTTTAAAATAGAATAGAGAATATCTATATAATATCATCATGTCGAGTTGTCAATCTATAATGGGTAGGAAAGCATTGATAAATAGCAAATTAAAACGTTTATTTAGAGTGTTGTTAGGCATACTTATATTAGGGAATAGTTTTGTATTCGCAACCGAACTAGCTCCTGTTGGAGAGCATCAATGCCACTCTGTTGATGTAATAATCGGGCAACAAGAAAATGAGAAAAGGAATTACATTAGATACGAAATAAAAGACTTGAAAAAGCCTGTTGTGATAGATAAAACTGGCACAGACATCCAGAGCCTTATTAACATTTCTAGAGGTGGAGTTGCAATAAAAACTAAGACTCCAACATCAATTGGTCAAATTATCCCAATAAAGCTTGTTTACGAGGACATTGCAATAGATACAGTAGCTCAAGTTGTTTTTACACAAGGCAATATTGCAGGAGCACAGTTCATAAATAGCGATAAACAAACCGAAAATAACCTATTATACCTTAGTATAAGACTTGATGCTGACAATGGGCATCTTGTGACTAAACTGTCTAGCTAAGTATGAATGGGATTTTGTATATTCCTACCTCTTTTAGGGTATAATGCAGCCATCATATCCTCTCTAAGTGAAGAGAGCTAAGGAGAGAACAATATAATCTTGCAATCTCTCAGAAAAATCTAAGCACATCACAACTATTTTATATACATCTAGCAATTTGAACTACCAAGTAAACACTAAAAAAAAGAGTTGACTAAACAACTCTTCTTCTTTGTAATTTTTGAGCTCTCATTTGACGTCTGTTAACTGGTTGAGCACCTTGTTTTTGTTTTGATTGTTCAATCATTTGACCAGCATTCATAAGAGCTGTACCTAATTGTCTTGCATCATCAAAAGTAAATTTTCTAAGAGCTTTTGAACCTGTTTTTGCAACATCTTTTGTAGTGTCTTTTGCGACATCCTTTACTGTATCCTTGGCAACATCTTTTGCTGTATCCTTAGCAACATCTTTTGCTGTATCCTTAGCTACGTCCTTGGTAGTGTCTTTTGCAACATCTTTTGCTGTATCCTTAGCTACGTCCTTGGTAGTGTCTTTTGCAACATCTTTTGCTGTATCTTTAGCGACATCTTTAGCACCTTCTGTTGCGGCATCTTTTGCTCCATTTGCAGCTTCCTTAGCTCCTTCGGCAGCTTTGTTAGCTCCATTTGCAGCTTGGTCTGCAGTTTTTGTAGCAGTTTTTGAAGCTGCACCCATAGATTTATTTAATTGCTGAGTTCCTTTAACAGCTGAAGCTCCTGACAAAATTGCAGAACCAACTGACATAAATGCTTGACCAATATTACCTTGGGCAAATTGAACTGCTGCTTTGGTAACATTAGCAGCACATTTAGTATAATTACCAACGGTTTCAGTAACAGTACCAACAGTTTCAACGACTCTACCCGCAGCAGCTGTTGGAGCCCACGCTTGCATTGCTCTACCAGCATATTGTGTAATTTGACCAGCAGTAACAGTATAAGAACCAATTTGATCAACTTTATTTGCAACATTTAATACTTTATTTGATTCTTGTTGATTAGCTTGAATGGTTTGTTTATTTTGAGCTTGAGTTGTTTTAAATCTTTTTGATGTTCTTGTTAATGTTCTAATTTGTTTATTTGATTTTGTTTTAATTTTATTTAAAGATTTTGTTCCAGATTTAATATCTTTTTGGATAGTTCCAATATTGCCAGTGAATGATTGAATTTTTTGTTGAGCTTCTGATTTTTCAGCTTGAGATGCAGAATCAGAAGAAGCTACAGCTGATAATTGCTCAATTTGAGAATTGATATTTTCCATTTCAGCTGCTTTTTTCTCTATTTTTGCAGATTCTTTTTCCATTTGCTTTTCATTTTTTGAAATCTCTCTTTGAGCAGTTTTCATATTTTTATTTAATTTCTTTTCATCGCTCTTCATTTTTGAATCTAAAGATTTCATTTTTGAAGCAGATTGATTCATTTTAGAAGTGCCTTGTTCTGCTCGTGAAGCAGCAGAACTAGATTGAGAAGCAGATGTTTGAGCATCAGTTTTTGAAGATTCTCCGTCTTTTTTATTTGATTCTTGAGCAGCTTCGTCTTTTTTTGTTTCGCCAGCATTTCTCTTTGTAATCTCAGATTTTACTTTTGATAATTTCTTTTCAACATCATTTTGGAAAAATCTAGGAATATTAGAATTTTTTAAATCTGTTAATTCTGATTTTAATTGTTTCAATTCAGTTTCAGAAACAGAAGTTAAGTTATCAAAATCATAATTAGATAAATCTAAATTTTCGCTACGATCAGAAGAAGTTGAACCTTGAGCTTTTGTAGAAGCAGAAGTTGAAGAAGTAGCAGAAACATTAGAAATAGATTTTGCAACATTTGCAGATTGAACATTTCCAATTGTTCTTGCTTGAACATTGTTATTTGTTGAAGCAACATTAGATTTATTGTTAGAAGTTGAGCTTACAGTTTTTGCAAAAATTGAACCTTCTTTTGTCATACGAGCGTCAACTTTTTTAGACATACCAACATTAGCACCCTTGTTGCTTTTCATCAACTTGAGTAGCTTTTGAATGTCTGTATTTTGATTTACGCCGTTAATGCTCACTTTAAGCTCTCCAATATATAACTCTCTTATATATATAAAAACTTTTAAAATCGCCCAATTTCAGTAGTTCTCGTTTTGTTTACAATTGTTTACATTAAGTAAAATAAATGTATAATTTGCTTTCGCAGTTTATTTTTGATAAAATTAAGGGGTAGTTTTATAAGAAATTAGGGAGAATTTAATATGGATCTTATGAAGGGTAAAAAAGGTGTAATTTTCGGAGTTTCAAATACTCACGGAATTGCTTATGGTATTGCTAAACAACTTCACGATGCAGGAGCTGAAATTGCATTCACTTATGCTGGAGAAGCGATGGAAAAAAGAGTTAAACCAATCGCTGAAAGCATGGGTGCTAAAATCATCATGAGTTGTGATGTAACAAAAGAAGAAGAAGTAAAAGCTGTTTTTGAAGAATGCGAAAAAGTTTATGGAAAATTAGATTTCGTTGTTCATGCGGTTGCTTTTGCGAAAAAAGAAGATTTGATGGGAAGATTTGTTGAAACTTCTCAAGACGGTTGGAATACTGCATTAGGCGTAAGTGCTTATTCTCTTGTTACAATCTGTCGTAACGCAGAACCAATTATGAATGAAGGCGGATCAATTTTCGCATTAACATACCTTGGTTCAATCCTTTCTGTTCCAAGCTACAACGTAATGGGCGTAGCTAAAGCAGCTTTAGAATCAGCAATGAGATTCTTAGCAGTTGACTTAGGTAAAAAAGGTATCCGTGTTAACTGTATCTCTGCTGGACCAGTTAAAACATTAGCTTCTATGGGTATCAGCGGATTTTCAAAAATGTTAAAAGCCGCAGTTGCTAGAGCTCCTCTAGGAAGAAATGTTGCACTAGACGAAGTTGGTAAAACAGGTTTGTTCCTAGCATCTGATTTGTCAACTGGAACAACTGGTGAAGTTATTTATGTTGACTGTGGTTGTCACTCTGCATACGCTTCAGCAGAAGAAATGGATATTTTAGCTAATAACATTGAGTTATAAGCCAAAAACAAACAACTAA
>ENA-UEQL01000794-UEQL01000794.1-human-gut-metagenome-genome-assembly--contig:-NODE-794-length-22696-cov-12.953269_pt1 | contig 22696 bp, 17 predicted proteins | sample MGYA00242905_ERZ507926 | MGnify/ENA primary metagenome ERZ507926 (study PRJEB26167, sample SAMN06115531) | human gut metagenome | host: Homo sapiens | place: China:Henan | collected 2015-09-09...
TAAAGTATATCTAGGTACGATACAAATAGGAGGAAATGCGTAATGGCTTGTAAAAAAGGCAAAAAGAAGAAGAGATATTATATTAGATGAAATAGAAAAAGTATTAAAGCCTGGACCAGCATATTATGATGTTGAAGAATATACAGATCAGACAATGAGGCAACTTGCTGAAGAGACAATAAGAGAAAAAGCATTAATGTATTTACAAGACGAAGTTCCACATGGGATATATGTAGAAGTAACAAAAATGAAATTAAAGAAAACTAAGAATAAAGAAGAATTTTATGATATTGAAGCAACAATATATTGTTTAAGAGAATCACATAAAGGGATAATAATTGGAAAAGATGGAACGATGTTAAAAAGAATTGGACAATCAGCAAGAATTGACATGGAAAGAAACTTTGGAACAAAAGTTAATTTAAGAACATGGGTAAAAGTTAAAGAAAATTGGCTTGATGATACATCAGTTGTAAAAAAATTCAAGTTACAATAATAGTCACAAATATGAATAAAAAATAATAAAATGCAAAAGATAATGTTAAAGGAAGTGAGCTTATGATTAAAAAAATAGCATGGGACACATTTAAAAATACAGGAGATGTTAATACATTTTTAGAATTAAAACAATTTCAAGGAATAGAAGAACAATTGCAAAATAATAATATGGAACAAAAGGCGGAAAAATATGGGGACAATAAAAACAAGTGGGATAATAATCTCTGAAAGCAATTTAGGAGATTATGACAAAATGCTTACAATGTTAACTCCAGGATTAGGCAAGATATCATGTGTTGCTAAAGGGGCGAGGCGTCCGAGAAGCGCCTTGCTAGCTGGAACACAGTTATTTTGTTTTGGAGAGTATATGATGTATAAAGGGACAAATACATATAATATAAATTCTTGTGATACTATTGAAGTTTTTTATAATTTGAGAACAGATTTAGATAAACTTAATTATGCAATAGAGATTACAAAAATTGTAAGAGATGTAACTGATGAAAATGAAAATTGTTATAAAATATTACAAAAAGGAATATCTGGATTTGCTGTTATTGGCTGATGAGCAGGAAAACATGGTAGATTGCTATCTTGATAATGGCAGGATGTATATCCTCGATGATAATGGAGTTAAAAGCGAATGTGTCATAACCGGCGAAAGAAATGGTGTGCTTGAAATTAAGAACATTGCAACAGTTCCAGAACATCAAGGCAAAGGCTATGCAAAAGCTTTGATTGACTTTATCATCGAGAAATACAGCGGACAATATGCTGTTCTGCAAGTTGGAACGGGCGATAGTCCACTGACAATACCATTCTATGAAAAATGTGGTTTTGTCCGTTCTCACATAATACCAAATTTCTTTACAGACAATTATGACCACCCAATATATGAAGGTGGTGTACAGTTGGTGGATATGGTGTATTTGCAAAGAAAGTTCTAAATACTGATATGGTAAACCGGAAGGAGGTGCGCTATGCTGAGTGATTTTTCATGGGACATGACCGGATACATACCAAAACACGCTGTCAATCCGCACGGTGACGGCATCATTCCTTATGCGGCAGAGCGCATCTTTCAACTGGAACCGGAGCCTCCAGCGGTGGGCAATCTGAACGAATATATCCTGTCTGCCTTGCAGGAAAAGAATTTGATATATTTCTCATTCTTCCTACACCACTACGAGCCGCAGCTTAACAAGCGCATCAAAGACTTTCTCGGTGTGGATGGCGGCGATCTGTACGACACAGACCGATTTATAGATATAAAGCTCTCCTGCCGGGAGCAAATGCTCCAAAAGCTGATGGACTATGACCTTGCCAAGGGTGCAGAGTATGCTACATACATTTTCCCGTTCATCCGGGATGCTATGCTCCGTTTTCGCATGGGCGAAGAAAAATGGTCGGTGTCCTCTCTGACCAATTACAAAATGGTGCGGTCAATGGCTTGGCTGTACCACAATACCAAGGATGCGGTCAACGAATTTTCCAAGAAATACAACTGCGATCTTGCCCTTGCGGAAGAATATCTGAAAGTTGTCCGTGGAATCCGCAATCAGCAGCCTTTCTATGTCACAGACGAGGACGGCGAAGAAACAGGCGAGGATGTAGCCCTTGACGATAGCTGGAACTATACCGATATCCTCTGGAACGGCATACAGGCAGAAAAGGTGCAGCGGGCATTTGAGAAACTGAATTACCGGGAACAGACCTTGCTCGAAAAACGGTTAGCAATTTGCATGACCTGTGGGCGTGTCAGCTCATGGAAAGACCGCCCCACCTTTGAAGAACTGGCGGTTATGTTTGAGGGCAGTACAGCCAGCGGTGCAGAACGAGCCTACCGAAAAGCAGTGGACAAGTTGACGGAATTGTTGGTTGCCGAGGGCGCAATCCATGCAGTCCGGCTAAAACAGAAATCCAAGATCAAGCGAAAAAAGAAAATCGCCGCCGCAATCTACGAATATCAGGCAGACTGCGACGGCGAATGGGGCGAAATATCATTAGATTTTGAGAACGGCAAGGCAGAGGTCATTTTGCTTGCCGATTGGGATACAGTGAAAACAAACAAATTTGCAAGCAGAGCAATCGCCTATCTTCTGAACTGTGAGAACGAAAAATTACCCAAGGAAATAATGGTGGCCTTTGAATAACGAGGGAGTGAGATACATGGAACAATTATTGATTATTGAAGATGATATAGGGTTGAATCAGGGTTTAAGTAAAGCACTGAAAGCAGATGACCGTCAGATCATTTCCTGCCAAGACCTAAAAGCGGCGAAGGAACAGCTTCTTTGCGGCGGTGTATCCCTGATCCTGCTGGATATCAATCTGCCGGATGGCAGCGGGCTCGAGTTGCTCCGGGAGGTCAAGGAAAACACACCCTATATTCCTGTTATTCTGCTGACTGCCAATGACACCGATCTGGACATCGTAGACGGACTGGAGAGGGGCGCTGATGATTACATTACCAAGCCCTTTTCTCTTTCGGTTTTGCGGGCAAGGGTGAATACCCAACTGCGAAAGCAAGCGTCAAACCATAAAAATGCGCCGTTCCATATGGATCTATTTCACTTTGACTTTGAGGCTATGATCTTTTATGTGGGAGATTCAAAAGTGGAATTGAGCAAAACAGAACAAAAATTACTGCGTCTGCTTGTTGAAAATCGTGGTCGAACCATGACCCGTGGAGACCTTGTCGACCGGATCTGGACAGATGGCGCAGAATATGTGGATGAAAATGCTTTGTCTGTTACGATCAAGCGTCTGAGGGATAAGCTTGGTGCACAGAAATACATTAAAACCGTCTATGGAATCGGTTATAGCTGGGTGACAAAAGATGAATAAAACCGGTATTGTGATCATACTGCTGTGTTTTCTGGCGGCGGCAGCTGTTGTGTTATGGGAGCGGAGAAAGACCAGAAAAACGATGGAAGAAATCGAAAGGATGCTGGACGCTGCCATGACCGGCTCCTTTTCTGAAACCAATTTTGATGAAAGCCGGCTGTCTGCTTTGGAAACAAAGTTTGCACACTATCTTTCCGCAGCAGAAGCATCTTCTCGAAATGTAGCGCAGGAAAAAGACAAAATCAAAACCTTGATTGCGGACATCTCGCACCAGACAAAAACGCCGATTGCAAACCTGCTGTTATACAGCGAGCTTCTGAAGGAGGAAACTCTGCCTGCATCGGCGAAGGCAAATGTGGAGGCGCTGTACAAACAATCGGAAAAGCTGCGATTTTTGATCGATTCTCTCGTAAAGCTTTCCAGACTGGAAAATGGGATCATTTCACTCACCCCTCAGCAAGCAGCGCTACAGCCGCTGCTTGAAAGCGTAGTAGAACAATATGCCGCCAAGGCTTCTGAAAAAGGATTGTCTTTGCGACTGCAGGATACCGATGCTTTTGCTGTATTCGACTTCAAATGGACAGCGGAAGCGCTGGCGAATATCGTAGACAATGCCATCAAATATACAGAGCATGGCACAATCAGGATTTCTGCCGTAAGTTACGAAATGTTTGCAAGGATCGATATATCGGATACCGGTTCAGGCATACCGGAAACTGAGCAAGCGAAGATATTTGCTCGCTTTTACCGCTCAAAGGCGGTTCAGGAGCAGGAAGGGGTCGGCATCGGCTTATACCTTGCCCGACAGATCATATCCGGCGAGGGAGGTTATATCAAGATTGCTTCCGTTCCGGGAAAAGGAAGTACGTTTTCCATATTTCTGCCGAAATAACAACAATTCTATCAAAACTGTTAGATTTCATTTTCCGCCGGAAAGAATGTGGAAAGATTCCTATGCGATAATCTGTATGTATCAAAGGATGATTTCCTTTCATACATACAGATTTTTTCATGGAGGTACTCATTTATGGATGTTTTACAGGCAAAAGACCTGAAAAAGATTTATGGCTCCGGCAATAACGCAGTTCATGCGTTGGATGGAGTTGATTTAAGTGTAAAGAAGGGCGAATTTGTTGCAATTGTCGGCACATCCGGCTCCGGCAAATCCACGCTGCTGCACATGCTGGGCGGGCTGGATCGCCCTACAAGTGGCACGGTCATGGTGGACGGACAGGATATTTTCTCCCTGAAGGAGGAAGCGCTGACCATCTTCCGCCGCAGGAAAATCGGCTTTGTGTTCCAAGCATATAATCTTGTTCCGGTGCTGAATGTGTATGAAAATATTGTTCTACCCATTGAGCTGGACGGTGGCAAGGTCAATAAGGATTTCGTACAGCAAATTGTACAGACACTTGGGCTGGATGATCGTCTGGATGCCCTGCCCAATCAGCTCTCCGGCGGTCAGCAGCAGCGAGTAGCCATTGCCCGTGCGCTGGCGGCAGCACCCGCTATCATTCTGGCAGATGAACCCACCGGCAATCTGGATTCCAAAACCAGCCAGGATGTATTGAGCCTTTTGAAAGTCACCAGTCAAAAGTTCGCCCAGACAATCGTAATGATCACTCACAACGAAGAAATTGCGCAGATGGCAGACCGCATTATCCGTATCGAAGATGGTCGGATCGTCTCCCAGAACTAACGGGAGGTGGCTACGATGAATGTCAAAAACAGAAAATGTATTCGAAAGCTCAGCTTAAAATCTCTTTATGCGAACCGTCGCCGCAATCTGATCGCTATTTTTGCCATTGCGCTGACAACGCTGCTATTTACGTCCATGTTCACCATTGTCTTGTCGTTGAACGCCAGTTATGAAACCTACCAGTTTCGGCAGGTAGGCGGCTATGCGCATGGCACCTTTAAGGATGTTTCCCCCGAGCAGGCGGAACGCATCGCTGCCCACCCAAAGGTGAAGGCTGCGGGGGCACGGAAGGTAATCGGTATCACTGCGGAGGGGGTCTTTGCCAAAATACCGGCAGAGATCAGCTACATGGATGCCAACTGCACTAAATGGAGCTATGCAACCCCTACTACCGGACGGATGCCCGAAAGCGGCAAAGAGGTAGCCATGGATACGGCAGCGTTGCAGCTGCTTGGCGTAACGCCGGAGCTGGGCGCCGAGGTCACGGTTTCCTATTCCATTACGGACAAGGATCAAACCGCCTTTACTGTAACAGATACCTTTACGCTGGTGGGCTATTGGGACTATGATGAACTAATGCCTGTTCATTACATCAACATCAGCCGTGATTACGCAGATGACATCGAAGCGCAGGCAGTGAAAACAGGTTTACAGCCTTTCCGCACCGATTTGAATGTCATGCTGGCCTCCGGCACAAACATTCAAGGGCAGATGGAGCAGGTGGATACCGATCTTGGCTACACATGGGACAGCTATACCGATCCCAACAGCGTCCGGATCGGCGTCAACTGGGGATATACCTCATCCCAGCTGGAGTCGCAGCTCGATCCGGAACTTGTGATCGCCATAGCAGCTTTTTTGCTGCTGGTGATTTTCACCGGGTATCTTATCATCTATAACATTTTCCAGATCTCTGTTGCGGGGGATATCCGGTTTTACGGGCTTCTGAAAACCATTGGCACAACGCCCCGGCAGCTCAAACGCATCATTCGCCAGCAGGCACTTCTGCTTTGTCTGATCGGCATTCCGGCGGGGCTGCTGCTGGGCTACGGCATTGGCGCTGTTTTGGTTCCTGTTGTCTTGCGCTCCACCCGGTTGGATGCAGGCATCACCACCATCAGCACTTCGCCTGTGATCTTTGTTGGCTCCGTGCTGTTTGCCCTGCTGACGGTGCTTTTGTCCTGCTCCAAGCCCGGGAAAATGGCAGCCAGGGTTTCTCCGGTGGAGGCTACCAAATATACAGATGCGATGCAGACCAAGAAAAAACAGCGCAGCACCCGGGGAGCGAAGCTCCATCAGATGGCCTTTGCCAATCTGGGACGAAACAAAAAAAAGACGGTGCTGGTGGTGGTGTCTCTGGCACTGTCGGTGACGCTGTTCAATGCACTGTGTGCCTTTGTGGGCGGCTTCAGCATGGAGAAGTATGTATCCTTCATGACCTGCGCCGATTTTATCGTCAGCACGCCCGACTATTTCCGTTACAACCCGGCAGATGAATTCATCACGCCGGAACAGATCGAAGAGATCGCAGCAAACACAAAGTCCAGTCTTTCCGGCACGGGATATGCTGTGCGAAAACCCGTATATCTTTGGATGACGGAGGATGCTCTGCGGCAGGACTATGCAAGGTACGAAAGTGCTGAGCAGTTGGACAGCCATATGAGCCGCATGGAGCACCGGGGCGATATGGTGATGGGAGATACCAGAATCGAGGCTCTGGATAACAGCCTGTTTGACAAGCTGCAAGTGTTCGACGGAGATATTTCTCCTATGCTGGAGCCAAACAATAACGCTATTGCCATTGCGGTTTCCTTAGATGACTACGGTAATCTGCCCAATCCTGAATACTACCCCAAGGTGGGAGACACGATCACCGCCACCTATGCGGACGATGTGAAATATATCGACAGCCGCACCGGGGAACTCCGCACCGAAGATACACCGGAGGAGTACTTTCAGGAAAAACTGTATGGAGCCAGAGATGTAGAGTACACGGTCTGCGCCTTGGTAGAGCTTCCGTATTCCATGAGTTATCGTTATGGTGGTATTGGATATGAGACAGTTTTGTCTGTGGATACCGCACAGAGGGACAGCGGCGGTGCGGCCATTCCGATGCTCTACCTGTTCGACACAGCAGACGAAGCTGACGAGGCCGAAGCAGAGCAATATCTATCGAAGCTCACTGCCGGTGAGTTTTCGCCCTTGATGTATGAAAGCAAGGCCACGGCTCGCTCTGAATTTGCTCAGTTCCGGCAGATGTTCCTTCTGATAGGTGGTATCCTCTGTGCTATCATTGGGCTGGTGGGACTCTTAAATTTCTTCAACGCCATGATGACCAGTATTCTTTCCCGCCGCCGTGAATTTGCTGTGCTTCAGGCTGTAGGAATGACGAACCGGCAGCTCAAAACCATGCTGATCTACGAGGGATTGTTTTACGCAATGTCCTCCGTATCGGCGGCCTTTATTCTGTCGCTGGCGGTGGGACCTCTTGCAGGAAAAATGCTGGGCAGTATGTTCTGGTTCTTTGAGTATCGATTCACCATTCTGCCTGTCCTGCTGACAATTCCGGTATTTCTTCTGCTGGGGTGGCTGATTCCTTGCATGATGTATGACAACGCAGCGAAATGCAGTGTTGTAGAGCAATTAAGGGATGCTCAATAACTGTTAAGCAAAAAACGGCCCTCTGCCAAGGAAAAGGCAGAGGGCTGAGTTTTAATCTAAGGGTTTACATTCAGTTACAGTTTTTAGATAAATTTCGGGATCACCGTTCAAGATCAAGTCTGCATATCCAACCGGATCATTGTAGATTAGATAATCCAGTTCTGACCGTTGATACATATTGTCAGCAACCTCATTCTCCACGGCGATGGTATCAATGGCAATCATGCTGCCATCTAAGAATTTCAGTTCCACACAAGCGGTATCCATGTTAAACTCACAAGAAATCAATCTATCCATAAGAAACCTCCATTTTGCGGGATGTTAGATCATCCCAAAATATTTGAATGCTTCTCGGATTGCTTTCTCTTTTTCCGGCGGACACTGGGGCTGTCTGGAATCCTCGGACTTCGGCAGATTATAGTTCTTACCAACCCCAATCCCACATTTTCGTTTAATCTGTGAGATATAGAGGTTGGACACCTTTAACCCGGTATGCTCCAACACATACTCCTTGATCTGCGGATAGGTTGCCCCATCCTGAAATTCGGACATATCCATATCTTCCAAAGAGAACTCAACCCGAATCTTTTTCGAGTCGACCTCACCCTTGGAAAGCAAGACAACCGTCTCCACATTCGCCGTACCGGGGAACATATCCACCGCCGCGGCGCGGACGGCGGCATAGCCCTCCTGTGCAAACAGCTTCACATCCCGGGCCAGGGTCGCCGGATCACAGGAGACGTAGACGATACGCTGCGGCGCCATCGATGCCGCAGCGTCGATGACCTCCGGGCTGAGTCCCTTTCGGGGCGGGTCCACGCACAGCACGTCCGGCCGCAGGCCCTTTGCGGCGAAATCCGCCGCCGCGTCCGCCGCGTCGCCGCAGAGAAACTCCACATTTCCGATGCCGTTGCGTTTTGCGTTTTCTTTGGCATCGGCAATGGCCTCCGGCACGATCTCCGCGCCGATGACCCTCGCCGCCCGCCGGGCCATCACCTGGGTGATGGTGCCCGCGCCGCAGTACAGGTCCAGCACCGTCTCGTGCCCGGTCAGTCCCGCGAAGTCCACAGCGGTATCGTACAGCACCTCCGCCATGTCATGGTTCACCTGATAAAAGGACGGCACGCTCAGCCGGAAGGACAGGCCGCACAGGGTATCCTCCAGCACGTCCGCGCCCCACAGGGTGCGGTATTCACTGCCCAGTACAGCCCCGGTGGGCTGGGTGTTCACGCCCAGCACCACGCCCACGGCGTCCGGCAGCGCCTGCCGCATAAGCGACACCAGCGCGTCCTCGCGGGGCAGCTTCCTCCCGTTGACCAGCACGCAGACCAATGACTGCCCCGCGCTGTTCGTGCGGACATACAGGTGCCGCACCAGACCCCGCCGGGTCCTTTCATCGTAGCAGGGCACGCCGCATTCCCGGATGTACCGCCGCAGGGCCTCCGCCGCCGCGTCGGCCTGGGGCTTCTGTATCCGGCAGCAGTCCACCGGGACCACCTGATGGCTGCGGGCCTTGTAAAAACCCACCTGCCCATCGGCGGATACGGGGTACTGGCTCTTGTTGCGGTAGTGCAGCGGCGCACCGGAGAGGATACCCTCCACTGTCACATCGCTGCCGCCGATGCGGCGCAGGGCGTCCTGCACCCGCTGGCGCTTGGCCTCCAGCTCCTCTTCCCTGTCCATGTGACGGAAGTCGCAGCCGCCGCACCGCCCATAGTACGGGCAGTCCGGCTCCACCCGGTGGGGCGAGGGCGCGTATACCCGCACCGCCTTGCCGAAGGCGGCGTTTTTCAGCGCCTTCAGGATGAGCACATCACAGTCCTCGCCCCGCAGCGCCCGGTGGACGAACACCGCCTGCCCGTCGATGCGGGCCACGCCCAGTCCCTCGGAGGTATACCCCTCGATGCGGGCGCGGTAGGTCTTGTTCTTCTCCGGCACGGCTCAGAACTCGAACTTGCTGATGACCTTGCCGATGGCATCGGCAAAGGCGGCCAGCGTCTTGTTGTCCCGGCCCTTGCTGCGGCGGATGAGGCCGATGAGCATATCGCCCAGCTGGACCAGCTTCTGGTACGCCGCCGTGGCCTTGGGCGCCCCCTCGTAGGCCCGGGTCCTGCGCTCCGGCAGGTAGCCGGGGGCAAGCTGCTTGTCGGCGATCAGGTCATACTCCTCGGTATACTGGGGCGCGTGGGCTGCAAAGCCCAGCCCCTTTACCGTCTCGGCGTAGACGGGCGCCACCTCGCGGTCACCGTGGACCACGAAGACATGAGTGGTCTTTGCCGGATCAAAGTGCTTGATCCAGTCCACCAGGTGGTCATGGTCGGCGTGAGAGCTGAGGCCGGGGAAGTTGACGATCTTGGCCCGGACGGCCACGTCCTCGCCGAAGAGCTTGACACTGTCGACCCCGTCCAGCAGGTTGCGGCCCAGGGTGCCCGGGGACTGGAAGCCCACGAACACCACGGCGCTGTCGGCGCGCCAGAGGTTATACTTCAAATGGTGGCGGATACGGCCCGCGTCGCACATACCGGAAGCGGAGATAATGACCTTGGGGGTCTTGTCCACGTTCAGCAGCTTGGACTCGTCTACCGTCTCGGTCAGGTGCAGGCCGGGGAAGCTGAACATATGGGTGCCGTCCTGCACCAGCGCCAGAGCGTCCTCGTCCAGATAGCCCCGCAGATCGCCGCAGAAGATGGTGGTGGCCTTCTTGGCCAGCGGGCTGTCCACATACACCGGGAAGTCCTTGACGGACGTGACCAGATTTTTGTCCTTGATCTCGCGGATGAAATACAGCAGCTCCTGGGTGCGGCCCACGGCGAAGGAGGGGATGACCACGTTGCCGCCCTTGCCCAGCGTCTCGTCGATGATCTCCGCCAGCTGGCCGGTATAGCTCCACACCTCGGTGTGGTTGCGGTCGCCGTAGGTGGACTCGGTGAGCACATAGTCCGCGCTGTCGAAGAACTGGGGATCGCGGATGATGGGCTGATCCACGTTGCCGATATCGCCGGAGAACACCACGGTGCGCGTTTCATCACCCTCATGGCAGGTGAGCTTGATGCTGGCGCTGCCCAGCAGGTGGCCGGCGTCGATGAACCGGGCGGTGACGCCCTCCACCACCGGGACCTCCTCGCCGTATTCGCAGGTCTGGATAAACTCCCGCACCCGCAGGGCATCGGCCACGGTGTAGATCGGCTCCACCTCCGGACGTCCGGCGCGCTTGTTCTTGCGGTTCTGGTACTCCGCGTCCTGCTCCTGGATATGGGCGGAGTCCTGGAGCATAATGTCCAGCAGATCGGCGGTCAGGCGGGTGGTAATGATCTTACCCTGAAAGCCGTTTTTGATGAGCATGGGGATGCGGCCGGAGTGGTCGATATGGGCGTGGGTCACCAGCACCACATCAATGCTGCCGGGGTGAAAGGGCAGCGCGGTGTTGTCGATCTCGTCCCGGCCCTGCTGCAGGCCGCAGTCCACCAGGATATGCTTGCCGTTGACCTCCAGACAATGGCAGCTGCCGGTAACGCACCGGTCAGCGCCGTAAAAACGCAGCTTCATGGCGAAAACTCCTTCTCTTTGATAGTACCGTCAGTATACCACACTTTTCCGCGCTGCACAACCGCAAAGCGGCACGACTGACCGATAACTGTTCACAGAAAATCTTTTTGCATTAGACAAAAGAGTGTGGTATACTCTACTGGTATAATTATGTACGATTATCTTTTTACTTAGAAAGGATACAGAATATATGGGACTGTTTACCAAGGTCTTCGGCACCTACAGCCAGCGGGAGCTGAAGAGCATCTACCCCATCGTGGACAAGATCACCGCCCTGGAGGACGAGTACAGGCAGCTGACCGACGCCGAGCTTCAGGCCAAGACCCCGGAGTTCAAGGGGCGTCTGGCCAACGGTGAGACGCTGGACGACATCCTGCCGGAGGCCTTTGCCGCCGTGCGGGAGGCCGCGGACCGCGTGCTGGGTATGCGCCCCTATCCCGTCCAGCTGGTGGGCGGCATCGTGCTGCACCAGGGCCGCATCGCCGAGATGAAGACCGGCGAGGGCAAAACGCTGGTGGCCACCCTGCCTGCCTATCTGAACGCGCTGACCGGTGAGGGCGTTCACATCGTCACCGTCAACGACTACCTGGCCAAGCGTGACTCCGAGTGGATGGGCAAGGTCCACCGCTTCATGGGCCTTACCGTGGGTCTGATCATCCACGACATGAAGAAGGAGGAACGCCAGAAGGCCTATCAGGCGGACATCACCTACGGTACCAATAACGAGATGGGCTTCGACTACCTGCGTGACAATATGGCCCTGTACGCCAACGAGCAGGTCCAGCGGGGCCACGCTTTCGCCATCGTGGACGAGGTGGACTCCATTCTGATCGATGAGGCCCGTACCCCCCTGATCATCTCCGGTATGGGCGAGAAGTCCACCCAGCTGTACGACATGGCCGAGATGTTCGCCTCCCGGCTGAAGAAATTTGTGGTGGTGGAGAGCGATGACAAAGAGGAGGAAGCCACCGACATCGACGCCGACTATGTGGTAGACGAGAAAGCCCGCAGCGTCACCCTCACTGCCCGGGGCGTGAAGAAGGCGGAGGAGTTCTTCCATCTGGACAACCTGTCCGACCCGGAAAACAGCACCATCGCCCACCACATCAACCAGGCCATCAAGGCCCACGGCATCATGAAGCGCGACGTGGACTATGTGGTCAAGGACGGCGAGGTGGTCATCGTGGACGAGTTCACCGGCCGCCTCATGTTCGGCCGCCGGTACTCCGAGGGTCTGCACCAGGCCATCGAGGCCAAGGAGCACCTGTCCGTCCAGCGCGAGAGCAAGACGCTTGCCACCATCACGTTCCAAAATTACTTCCGCCTCTACCGCAAGCTGTCCGGCATGACCGGTACGGCGCTGACGGAGGAGGAGGAATTCGCCACCATTTACGCGCTGGACATCATCGAGATCCCCACCAACCGCCCCATCGCCCGTATCGACAACGAGGACAGCGTGTACAAGACCGAGAACGGCAAGTACCGCGCCGTCATCCAGCAGGTAAAGGCGTGCCACGCCAAGGGCCAGCCGGTGCTGGTGGGCACCGTGTCCATCGAGAAGAACGAGCTGCTGGGCAAGATGCTGACCCGCGAGGGCATCAAGCATAACCTGCTGAACGCCAAAAACCACGAGCGCGAGGCTGAGATCGTGGCCCAGGCGGGCCAGTTCGGCGCCGTCACCGTGGCCACCAACATGGCCGGACGCGGTACCGATATCATGCTGGGCGGCAACGCCGAGTACATGGCCAAGAACGACCTCCGCAAGGCCGGCCTCACCGACGAGCTCATTGCCGAGGCCACCGGCTACGCCGAAACGGATAACCAGGAGATTCTGGACGCCCGGAAGCTGTTCGCCGAGAAGCTGGCCCAGCACAAGGCGGAGATCGCCGGCGAGGCCGACAAGGTCCGCGCCGCCGGCGGCCTGTTCATCATCGGCACCGAGCGCCATGACTCCCGCCGTATCGACAACCAGCTCCGCGGCCGTGCCGGCCGTCAGGGCGACCCCGGTGAGACCCGCTTCTACATCTCCCTGGAGGACGACCTCATGCGCCTGTTCGGCGGCGACCGCGTCACCGGTATGATGGAGCGCATGAACATCGACGAGGACACCCCCATCGAGAACAAGATGCTCTCCCGCGCCATCGAGCAGGCCCAGACCACGGTGGAAAGCCGCAACTTCCAGGCCCGTAAGTCCGTGCTGGAGTACGACGACGTGATGAACAAGCAGCGCGAGATCATCTACGGCCAGCGCAAGCAGGTGCTGGACGGCATGGACGTCAAGGGCATCATCATGGGCATGATGGAGAGCGCCATCGGCCACCAGGTCCGCAGCGCCTTCATGGGTCAGGATCACCTGGACATGGTCCAGTGCAAGGAGCTTCTCCGCGGCTTGGAGGGCGTGTACTTCACCAAGTACACCGTAAAGATCGACGAGAGCCAGCTCCCCACCCTTACCGAGGACGATTTCATCGAAATGTTCACCAAGGCCGCCGCCGACTTCTACGAGAAGAAGGAGCAGGAGATCACACCGCCCGTCATGCGTGAGCTGGAGCGCGTGGTGCTGCTGCGGGTGGTGGACGAATACTGGATGGACCATATCGACGCCATGCAGGACCTGCGCCAGGGTATCCGTCTGCGGGCCTACGCCCAGACTAACCCGGTGGACGCCTACAAGAAGGAGTCCCTGGAGATGTTCGAGGAGATGATCGACGCCATGAAGGAGGAGACGGTGCGCCGTCTGTACTCCGTCCGCCTGCGCCAGAACGAGGAAGTCAAGCGCGAGCGCGTGGCCAGCGGCATGACCGAAAACGTGGGCGGCGACGGCACCGTGAAGAAGCGCCCCACCAAGGTGGTCAAGGTCGGCCGCAACGACCTGTGCCCCTGCGGCAGCGGGCTGAAATGGAAGAAGTGCACCTGCAAGGAGTACCACTCCTGATTTCGGCCTATGCTTCTCCCCTGTACGCTGCCTACGGTCGCACGGCGCCAGCCAAATCAAAGATTTGGGCCGCCAAAGTGCCTGCGGCAGCGGGCTGAAGTGGAAGAAGTGCACCTGCAAGGAGTACCACTCCTGAGTAACTTCAAACGACACCCGCTTCGCTGGGCTGTCGTTTGAGTGGGCTGCGGCCTGCTGCAGCGCACGACGTGCGCGTCAAAGTCGCGCACGCGCACGTTTGCAGGCCGAGAAGAATTTTCGGCGACGTACACGCCGCCGCCGAAAATAGATTTGATTTTATTTGCGTCTGCGGACGCAAACTCTGCGAGGCATTGTAAAATGACGGGCGGCGGCTGAAGCCGCCGCCCGTCCCATCTTATGCAGGGGGCGGCGTCCCCGACGCCCCGTTCCCCTCCGGAAGGAGACACTATGTTCCACATCCACACAAAAAACAACCTGGTCTATCTGGCCTCTGATGTGTTGGAAAACGGCGCCATCACCCACGGCTTTTCCACCCGTAAGGGCGGTGTCTCCCCCACCCCCTGGGACAGTCTGAACCTGGATGACCGCCGGGGCGATGACCTTGCCAACGTACAGGAGAACTTCCGCCGCCTGTGCACCGCGCTGGACACGGATGTGCAGCGGGCGGTGCTCAGCCGTCAGGTGCACCGCAGCGATGTGCGCCGCGTCACGGCGGTGGACTGCGGCAAGGGCCTGTGGCAGCCGCAGGACTACGACAGCGCCGACGCCCTGGTGACGGACGTGCCGGGCATCCCCCTGATCGTGTTCTCCGCCGACTGCAACGTACTGCTGCTCCACGACCCGGTGCGCCGGGTCATCGGCGCAGCTCACGCCGGCTGGCGGGGCACCGCCGCCGGCATCGCCGCGGAGACGGTACGCGTCATGGCCGAGGATTACGGCTGCGACCCGGCGGACCTCCGCGCCGCCATCGGGCCGGCCATCGGGCCGTGCTGCTTCGAGACGGACGGCGACGTACCGGAGGCCCTGCGGGCCGCACTGGGTGTGGCGGTGGAGCCGTTCATGGCATGGAACGGCAGCAAGTGGCACATCGACCTGAAAGCCGTCAACGCCCTGTGGCTGCGCCGCGAAGGCGTTACGTGCATCGACATCTGCGATCACTGCACCGCCTGCCGCCCGGACCTGTACTGGAGCCACCGGAAGATGGGCCTGCGCCGGGGCGAGCAGGCCGCGCTGATCGCTCTGCGGGAGGATACGCTATGAAACGTGCACTGCTGTGCCTGCTGCTGGCGCTGACCATGCTGCTGGCCGCCGGCTGCGCCGACTGGGAGGTCACCGAGGATCCCCTGGGAGAGCTGTCCGACTTCTACCAGAATGAAAACGAGGAACCGGAGCCGGAGCCTCTGACCGCCTTTACCCTGCCCTATATCGCCGGCGGCACCCTGGACCCCGTCCGCACCACGGACACTATGCAGCAGACCGTAGAGTCCCTCATGTACCAGGGGCTGTTCGCCCTGGACGAGCAGTTCCGACCCCAGGCCGTCCTGGCGGACAGCTGGACGTATGATGCCGCCCAGCGCACCTGGACCATCCGCATCAAGGCCGATGCGGCCTTCTCTGACGGCTCCGCCGTCACGGCGGCGGACGTGGCCGCCACGTTGGAGCGCGCCCGCACCTCTGAGCGCTATGCCGCCCGGCTGCGGGACGTGACCTCCGTGTACGTCCGGGAGGACGCGGTGGTCGTCGCCCTGTCCGCCCCTCTGGCCACACTGCCCAGCCGCCTGGACATTCCCATCATCAAGGCCGGCACCGAGAACCGCACCGCCCCCACGGGCAGCGGCCCCTATCTGTTTGCCAAGGATGACACGGGCGCCTACCTGACGGCCAACAGCCGCTGGTGGCAGGACAGCAGCGTTCTGCCGCTGTCCACCATCCGCCTACAGCACTGCAAGGACCAGGACTCCGCCCTGTACGCCTTCACTTCCCGTGAGGTGCAGCTGCTGACGCTGGATCTCACCGGCAGCAACAGCACCGGTGTCTCTGGCGCCGGCGACTACGCTGAAGCGGCCACCCCCGTTATGCAGTTTCTGGGCATGAACACCCGGCGGGAGGCTCTGTCCGACCCGGCCCTGCGCCGGGCCCTCAGCGCCGGCATCGACCGCGAAACGCTGGTTTCCTCCTGCCTGCTGGGGCAGGGCACGGTGGCCCAGCTGCCTGCCTCCCCCGCCTACGCAGGCTACGATACCGCGCTGGAAACGCCTTACGACACCGCGGCCTATAACCGCCTGCTGAACGCTGCCCTTGGCGAACAGGCGGAGGATGAGACACCCCTGACGCTGACGCTTCTGGTCAACGATGAGAGCAGCTTCAAGGTCTCCGCCGCCCAGGAGATCGCCATGTACCTCAATACCGCACGCCTGACCGTCACCGTGGAGGCTGTTCCCTGGGACACGTTCCTCGCCCGGCTGGAAAGCGGTGACTTTGATCTCTATTACGGTGAATGCCGCCTGACCGCCGACTGGGACCTGACGACCCTGTTGTCCACCGAGGGCAGCCTCAACTACGGCGGCTGGTCCGACGAGACTACCGACCGACTGCTGCAGGCCTATCGGGCCAGCGGTGCCGACGCGAACCTGGTGGCCCTGTGGCAGCAGCTGCTGGACACCGCCCCCTTCGCCCCCATCTGCTTTAAGTCCGTATCCGTTGTCACCACCGAGGGCGTGGTGCAGGGTCTGTCCCCCACAGAGACGGCCCCCCTCTCCCCCCTGGGCAGCTGGTCCGTCCGGCTGGACGCATAAAAGGAGCGTATGCCATGTCACAAGTCACCAAGCGGGCGCTGGAGGCGTCGCTGAAAAAGCTGCTGCTGGAAAAGCCCCTGCATAAGATCACCGTCAGCGACATCACCGATGACTGCGGCATCAACCGCATGACGTTTTACTATCACTTCAAGGACATCTATGATCTGGTGGAGTGGAGCTGTCAGGAGGACGCCAGCCGCGCTCTGGCGGGCAAAAAGACCTACGAGACGTGGCAGCAGGGCCTTTTGCAGATCTTCGAGGCCGTGCAGGAGAATAAGCCCTTCATTCTGAACGTCTATCGCTCCGTCAGCCGGGAGCAGGTGGAGAACTATCTCTACAAGCTGACCTACGACCTGCTGGAGGGCGTGGTGGAGGAGCAGGCCCGGGGAATGTCCGTCCGGCCGGAGGATAAGGCCTTCATCGCCACGCTGTACAAGTATATGTTCGTAGGCCTGATGCTGGACTGGATCAGATCCGACATGAAGGGCGATCCCCACCTGATCGTGGAACGGCTGGACCAGGTCATCCACGGCAGCGTCGACGCCGCGCTGGCGCGTCTGCGTACCGACAAGCCCTTATCAAACGAGGCCAAATGATAAAAAACTGAACATCTGCCGCCCCGGTGATAAAAAATTTATCACCGGGGTTTTTCTGCTTATTGAACAAATATTCATTCAGATGTATGCTTTCATCATCAAAGGAAAACATACAGTGGATACTTGAAAGGAGTTTATTTATGTATTATTCCAGCGGTAACTATGAAGCCTTTGCCCGTCCCAAAAAGCCCGAGGGCGTGGACAACAAATCCGCCTATATCGTGGGCAGCGGTCTGGCTGCCCTGACCGCCGCCTGCTATCTGGTCCGCGACGGCCAGATGAAGGGCGAGCACATCCACATTCTGGAAAAGGGTGAGCTGCCCGGCGGCGCCTGCGACGGCTATAAGTTTGAGAACCTGGGCTACGTCATGCGCGGCGGCCGCGAGATGGACAACCATTTCGAGGTCATGTGGGACCTGTTCCGTTCCATCCCCTCCATCGAAACGGAGGGTGTCAGCGTTCTGGACGAGTACTACTGGCTCAACAAGGAGGACCCCAACTACTCCCTGTGCCGCGCCACCGTTGACCGCGGCCAGGACGCCCATACCGACGGCAAGTTCGACATCTCCGACAAGGGCGCCATGGAGATCATGAAGCTGTTCTTCACCCCCAACGAGGACCTGCAGGACAAGAAGATCACCGACTTCTTCGATGACGAGGTGCTGAACTCCAACTTCTGGCTGTACTGGCGCACCATGTTCGCCTTTGAGAACTGGCACAGCGCGCTGGAGATGAAGCTGTATATCCAGCGCTATATCCACCACATCGGCGGCCTGCCCGACTTCACCGCCCTGCGCTTCACCAAGTACAACCAGTATGAGTCCATGATCCTGCCCATGGTGAAGTATCTGGAGAGCCACAACGTCCGGTTCCATTACGGCGTGCAGGTCACCAACGTGGAGTTCGACTGCTCCGATCCCGCCCACAAGCTGGCCAAGCGCATCGATGTCATCGAGAACAACGAGCCCGGCGCCATCGACCTGACGGAGAACGATCTGGTGTTCATCACCAACGGCGGCTGCGTGGAGAACTCCTCCATGGGCAGTCAGGATAAGCCCGCCGCCTACAACACCGAGCTGAAGCCCGGCGGCGGCTGGGATATGTGGCGCAAGATCGCCGCACAGGACCCTGCCTTTGGCCATCCCGACAAGTTCTGCCATGACCCCGAGCAGACCAACTGGATGAGCGCCACCGTGGAGACTTTGGACCAGAAGATCATCCCCTATATCAAGAACATCTGCAAGCGCGACCCCTTCACCGGCCATGTGGTCACCGGCGGCATCGTCACCGTCAAGGACTCCTCCTGGCTGATGAGCTGGACCATCAACCGCCAGCCCCAGTTCCGCGACCAGCCCAAGGACCACTGCCTGGTGTGGGTGTACTCCCTGTTCACCGACAAGCCCGGCGACTATGTGAAAAAGCCCATGCGGGCGTGCACCGGCAAGGAGATCTGCATGGAGTGGCTGTACCACATCGGCGTGCCCGAGGATCAGATCGAGGATCTGGCGTCCAACAGCGCCAACACCGTACCCGTGATGATGCCCTATATCGATGCGTTCTTCATGCCCCGCGCCTACGGCGACCGGCCCAATGTGGTGCCCGACGGCAGCGTGAACTTCGCCTTCCTCGGTCAGTTTGCCGAGACACCCCGCGACACCATCTTCACCACCGAGTATTCCATGCGGACCGGCATGGAGGCCGTGTACACCCTGCTGAACGTGGACCGCGGCGTGCCCGAGGTCTGGGGCAGCGTCTATGACGTCCGCGACCTGCTGAACGCCACCGTGAAGCTGCGGGACGGCAAGAAGGCTACCGACATGGAGCTGGGCCTGATGGAAAAGCTGGCCGTCAAGAAGCTGCTGGGCAAGATCGAAAACACCGATATCGAAAAGCTCCTGAAGGAATACCACGTCATCTGACAGCCCCCAGCATCACCCCCCAAAAAAGAAAGACCGGCTCTCGCCGGTCTTTCTTCTTTATTCTCATGCGTCGGCGGGGTAGGACCGCCGCGGGAGAAACTCAGTTCTCGCGCTTTTTAGCGGTCCACGCCATACCGGTCACGGACAGCACCGCCGTCACGGCGTAGATGCCCACGCCCGCGTCAAAGGTCTTGGGGGAACCCTTGGTGCCGTCGGCCTTGGTGCCCGTGGTGGTCGTGGAGTTGTAGTAGTAGTAGCGCGGCGGCTGCTCGGGGGTGGGGTCGGGCGTGACCGGCACGGTATATTTGCCGCGTGCCGCGTCCTTACCGTTGATCTTCACGCCATCCGCGTCAACGGTCACAGTCACATTTTCATTCACACCGTTGATCTCGCCGCCCTTGGTGATAGTGACCTTCTTGCCGCTGTTTGCCGCATCGGCAATAGCCGCGCTGCCCACCGCGATCATAGTCTTGTTCCCATCGACCACGGTAGCCTGCGGCGCATTGATAGTATCACCCATCAACGCCGTCACCATGGCATCAGACACGAACGTACCTCCGGTAACAGTCAGTTTGTCCTTATTGTTGGGGCAGAACCGATATGTGTTTTCCTGTGCAAACACGCCATTAGAGATGGTCACCTCTGCACCAGCTTTGATGTCGATCACTTCGTTGGTATCCGTATTGAAAGTAAACTCACCGCCGTTGATGTTCACTGTACTTGTACCGTCGGCGTGTATCTCACCGGCAAACTTACCGCCATTGATGGTCAATTTGCCATCACCGGCGCAACTCACATCCGTTTTGAAATCTCCATCATTGATGGTCGCGGTACCGGTCTGCACAGAAACGCCTCGTGCGAACGTACCGTTGTTGATGACCAGCGTACCACTGCTGTAGAAGTTTCCACCATTGATGAACGTGCCACCGGCCACGGTCAAACTGCCCTTACTTTCAATACTGCCGCTGTAATTCCCGCTGTTTATCGTGACCGCTGCATAGGGATGAATCGTCAGACCAATGCTCATATCACCGTTGAGTACAGCCGTACTTTCAGAAATAGTCCGGCTCACGGTAGCCTTTATCTCACCGCTGTTGGTATTCGGCGCGGACGCATCATTAGTATACTCACTGTAGCAAATAGCAGAGCAGTTCTCACCCTCAATCACGCCCGTATTGCTGCAATTCACAATCTTCAGTTCATGCCCTTTCGAGTTCACCGACACAATACCTGCGGTCATAATATTCTGTCCCGCATTTGTCGAATGGACCGAACCATTATTCACGCAGTTTTTGACGATACCACTGCCGCTGTCACTGACATTGAACACAACACCTCCGACAAATGGGCCGCTGATCTTCCCATTGTTCGTACAGCCGTTAATGGTAAAATTCGCCCCCTGGGCATATACCACAATACCGGCAGCCCCGTTTACTGTATCGCTTTTAATCTCGCCATCGTTCGTACAGCCCTCAATGACCACATTGGCGCCATCAATTTTAACGGTAATACCCGCTGCCTTGCTGGTACCTGTTACTTTCGCTTTATTGATGCAGTTGATAACTTTGCTTGCACCGTCCAATCGTGCGACCACACCCGCAACATCAGACCCGTTGATAGTGCCGTCTACCGTCAGGTTCTTGATAGTCGCGTTCTTAACCGCGCCGAAGAAACCGGCGTAGCCGTCGAAAGCGGAACCGAGACTACTATTGATGTTATTGATGGTCACCGTCTGGCCGTTGCCGTCAAAGGTACCGGCAAACTTGTTGTCGCTGCCCTTTTGTCCGATGGGCGTCCAGTTCGTCACATTGATGCTCGCGCCCAGTTTGAAATACTTGCCACTGTACACCGTACCACTGTTCACGTCCGTGGCCAGCTTATTCAGCCCCGCCTCGGTCGTGATCATATACGGGTCAGCCTCCGTACCGGAGCCTGTCCAGTTTCCCGCCGCCCACGCCATCGTGGTGACGCCCAGCGCCATGACCAGCGCCAGAATGGTTGCCAGTAATTTCTTCATGTCTCAAACCCCATTTGTTTTAGATTTCCGCAGACACACTCGTTTTAATGGAGGTTAAAACGCAAATGCAGAGGTACCTCTGCGGATAGTCAAATTATAGCACAGTCACACCGTTTGTCCAGCCTTTTTGTGGAAAATTTCCGTTTTTTTGCCATTTCCGGTAATGGAAATCGTGCAAAACACCCCCTGACGCCCAAAAGAGACGGCAGTGCCGTCTCTTTTTGCGTTCAGTTATACTCCCGCACCACGGCGGTGACCTTGCCCAGCAGCGTGGCCTCGCGGCCGTCGATGGGCCGGTAGTTCTCGTTCTCCGGCAGCAGCCACACCTCGCCGTTCCGGCGGCTCAGCCGCTTCACCGTGGCCTCGTCCCCCAGCAGCGCCACCACGATCTCGCCGTTGTGTGCCGTGGGCTGGCGGTGCACCACCACCAGGTCGTCTGGCAGGATGCCCGCGTTCAGCATGGACTCGCCCCGCACCCGCAGGGCAAAGTACTCCCCCTCGCGTCCGCCGGTGTCGAAGGTCAGATAGTCCTCAATGCACTCCTCTGCCAATATGGGGCTGCCCGCGGCCACGCTGCCCACCACGGGGATGCGGTCCGCCGCCGGTGCCGCCTCCTCCTGTACCGGCGCGCCGTCAGGCATTTCCCCCTGCATGGGCTGCGCCAGCGTCAGGGCCCGGCCCTTGCCGGCCCCCTTGGTCAGCACGCCCAGCTCCTCCATGTGCTTCAGGTGGAAATGCACCGTGGACGGCGATTTCAGTCCCACCGCCTCGCCGATCTCCCGCACCGAGGGGGGATACCCCTGCTCCCGCAGTGCCTGGGCGATGTAGTCGTAGATCTTCTGCTGCATTCTGGTCATCTTCGCCATAGCCATGCCCCTTTCACGCGCCCCGCGTCGGCGCAGGTCCGTTTTTGTATGTGCGCCGCGTCCGCTGTTCTTCCGGCTCTATTATATCACACACTTTCACGCATTGCAACATTTGTTCTATTCCTTTTTGCATTTTTTTCTGAGGCTGCAGCAAAGACGACCGTGAAGTAATACAAAATACAATGAAAGAAATCCCGTTTCAACGGGCATTTCACTCTTGACAAGGACCGGCGGCATATAGTATAATGACTTTCGCTGACACGGTGACATAGCCAAGTGGTAAGGCAAGGGTCTGCAAAACCCTCATTCCCCGGTTCAAATCCGGGTGTCACCTCCAA
>ENA-UEQL01000812-UEQL01000812.1-human-gut-metagenome-genome-assembly--contig:-NODE-812-length-22533-cov-5.559494_pt1 | contig 22533 bp, 15 predicted proteins | sample MGYA00242905_ERZ507926 | MGnify/ENA primary metagenome ERZ507926 (study PRJEB26167, sample SAMN06115531) | human gut metagenome | host: Homo sapiens | place: China:Henan | collected 2015-09-09 | study...
CGGCGGTACGATTGCAGGCATCGTCGTCGTGAACCTTGACAGGAAAAAAGAAAAACTTGTCGTATATAACTGGGCGGTGACGCAAAGCCAAGGAACTTTTATTTAAGGAAGTACGCCCGGTTGCAAAATGTACGACAGAAGTACGCTTTGCAACTTTTTTATTTTCTTAAACAACCCTATAAAAGTACGCCCGGTTGCAATATAGTCGCTTATAGTTCGCTTATTGCAACCTTTTTTCGTTTTCGGACAAAATCGTAAGTTTGTAAAATAAGTTATTTTATTCGGAGGATGTCCAAAATGAGACAGACACAAAAAACAGAAAAGAAAGACAACAGAAAATCGATTTTGCTTATCGCGCTTCTTCTGATGCTGGTAGCAATCATCGGTTTCGGCGGATATACTTTGTCTAAGTATATCACGAGCAAAAAGAGCGAAGGATCCGCTCAGGTCGCAAAGTGGGGATACACGATTACGGCAAACAGCGACAATCTGTTCGGGAAGAACTATAAGTATGTTACCAACAGCAGCGTTGTAACTACCGACACAGCCAATCTTACCGTTAGCGCAAGCGGTACTTACAATGTAGTCGCTCCCGGAACTAAAGGTTCGATGAGCTTCACCATTAAAGGAAAAGCCGAGGTTAAATCCAAGATCACTATCACCATGAGCGATGTAAAAGACGTTACTCTCAAGTATACCGAAGGGGACGCAACCGCTGTCAACACTTACAATCCCGTTAAATGGACGCTTAAAAAGAACGGTGGGGAAGTTACGGGAGCAACCGGAGTAACTCTTGCAACTCTTTTAACTAAACTTAACGCAGAAACCACTTACAACGCGGGAGCCGCAGAGGTTGACGATACCTACACCATCGAGTGGGCATGGGCATTTGAAGACGGCACCGTTAAAACGGACGCGCTCGATACTTTGCTTGGAATGATCGCAAACAATGACGCTGTTACCGAAAACCAACACGAAGGCGTAACTTACAAGAAAGCCGACGGAACGGTTACCGAAACTTCTTTCAAACTCAGCCTTTCTGTCGTTCAGGTGAAGGAATAATCGAAAAATAAATGCTCTTATGACAATTTGACAGGATTGCGTTTGCGAGCAGCGGACGCAATCCGCATATTGACAAATCGACCGGGCTTTCAATAAGCAGGTCGATAAAGAAAAACCGCTGCGAAAGCGGGAAAAGGAAACCCGTATTATTATAGACGTCTGGAGTCGTACACATGAAAATAAACGAAAAGTTTACTCATAGTCCCGTTGTCGGTTCGGTTCGCCGACTTAAAGGCGGCAGAAGAGTTTTCGATTTTGAAGACAAACTGCTGTGCTTTTTGCGGGCAGGAGAATTGTACGACTTAAATCTCACTCCTTTCTCCCCGTGCGGACGCGCTTCTGCTTCCGAGTGTCGAAAACCCGGAAACACGGGCGCGTTCGTTACGGACGGGGAGTATTTATATCGCGACGGAAATGTCGAAGGCAGATTGGAAGACCGAACTCTTCCGATAATCATTCTTCTTTCCTTTGCGTGTCTTATATCTTTTATTTCGTTTTTGATTCTGGCAACCAAGCTGCCGCGTCCCGTTATATATCCTTCGTTTACCGTTGCGGATAAGGACGGAGAGTGGTCCGCCGTAGGCAAAATAGATGTCTTTGGCGGAAAAATGTTAAAACCCGGCGAAAACGGAACATACATGTTTGTTGTCAACAATCCGCATAACGCACAATTGCGGTGCGACATCAGATTAAACTTTAATTACGAAAACAATCAGAAGTTGCCCCCGTTGCAATACGAAATTTTTTCCGAAGGTCGTCGGCTCGACGTCTATAAGGAAGAAAAATTCATCACGGTGCGCGACGTAATCATAAAAGAAAGAAGCAGCCGTTCTTTTGCGATAGAATGGCTGTGGCAGTTCGAAAGCGGCGATGATCATCACGATACCGCAATAGGAACTGCGGGCGGCAAATATGCCGTTACCATAGAAATAGTTGCACAGGAAGCATAAAAAGGAGATTGCGGCAAATGGAAAAAACCGAGAAAAGAAAACCGTCGGCAAGAAAAATACTTTCGATTACGGGAAGCGTGGTTCTTTCAACGATAATTGTCGTCCTTGTTTTTATGGCAGCCGTTCTTGCGTACGACAAATACATAAAAAAATCTGCCATTCCGTCATTTTTCGGTAAGTCTTTGCTTGTAATCGCAACGCCGTCGATGTCAGGTTCGATAGAAGCGGGCGACGCGATAATAATAGAAAAACAAGACAGTTATGAGGTGGGAGATATCATAACCTATTTCCCGGTGGGAGAGAACACGTCTGTTACGCACCGCCTCGTTCGCATAGAAGGAGACAAATACTACACAAAAGGCGACGCCAATCCGAGCGAAGATCCCGATCCCGTATATTTTTCGCAGATAGCCGGTAAGGTTACGGGCAGAATAAGAAACATAGGTATTCTGATAGAATGGCTGCGTTCGTGGCAGGGAATAGCTTTTCTCGTCGCGATAGCGGCTGTCGTCGTCGCGATAATCATGGTAGGAGACAAATCTAACGGTCTTCCTTCCGGAGAAGAGAACTCCGCAGGGAAGACTGCGGAGGACGAAAATGAACAGTAAAAAACGCAATTTAAGCCTCATTCCGTTTTTTCTTGCCGCGTTGTTTGCCGTGATTGCCGTGGGCGGATCGGTAACGTTCGCTCGGTTTTACGGCGAATACGAAAAGAAAAAAGAAGCGGGAGTAGCCGTTGTCGTTGCAAAACTCGAAACAAATTCGGTTTATCGCACCGACTCGGAAGGCGTGCGTATTTCGGTTGCGTTCGACCCGACAAGCGAAAGCACCTCCGTTAAAGACGTCGAGCCGGAAGACGTAATAGATTACTATTTTACGATTACGGGCGCAGACGGAAGAAAGGAAAACGAAGTGTCCATGAAAGTGACGCTCGTCATAAGAGTAAGGCTCGAAATGATAATACCGGGAGAAAACGTCATCCGGACGTGCTATTTTGCCGGATGGATGAATTATACGGCTGCCGACGGCGTTAGGTCGGGAGGAAGTCTTAAACTGTACCACGGCGCGGAAGGCGAAAACGAAACCGACATTCGCCCGTCGATAGGAGGCGGCGAAGAGGTTGATTTTTCGGGCAACAAACTGTCCGTATCGAACAACGCCGACGGCTCTATAGATAATAAAACCGGACTTCTGATGACTGCCGACGACGACAAAAAGGACCATGCTTATCACATTCGGTTCAGACTGCCCGAACAAAGCAGCGTAACCGAAAGTTATGCGGGAGCAAAAGTGTATTTCGACATCGGTATAATAGCCGAACAAATCCGAAACTAAGAAAGAACATAAAATCGAATAAAAACATTGAAAACGACCGTTACGGAGGCAATCTTATGCGTAAAGGCGCCGGAAAAAAGTTAATATTTCTGTTCGCCGTGCTTCTTGCGCTGGTCGTTTTCGCATGTGTTTCGGTGTCGAAATTCGTTTTGACGGATAAAAAAGAACTGGTGGGAGCGTACACCGATTTCGTTCTGTCGCACGACGGAGCCGGGCAAACGGCGGTATTAAGACAGACAGGAACGACGGCAACCGGCTATATAGCCGTTACGGTATCCAATTTCGCCGACGAAAAAGTATCCAGACGTAACGTGCGATTCATGATGCGCCCGCCCGTTTCCGGCGAAATTTCCGACGGATATGTTACGGATGCCTGGGGAGTCAGGCATAACGTAACTGCCAAAAGCGGCTATTACGACGTCGAAATCGTGGACGAAAACGACAACGTCGTTTCGGGGACTTCGGACGCAACTATTCTGGAAGCCGACGTAAAAAACAGCGTATCGCTGCTGCTTAAAATAACCAGAAAGGCTACGGCACCCGCAATGGAAGCGGACGACATAGAAAACTTTTCGATAGTGCTGGAAACAAGCGACCCATATAAAGACTTACAGGTTTTTACCGTAAACACTACCATGGCGAGATTGTCCGTGGGCGTGGCGTCGGACGTTTATAACGGCTATGACAGAAAAATCGTCAACCTGAAAGCGGCGGTGGATTTTGTCCGCAACGCAACCGTACAAGAAAATTCTTCGTATCTTGCAGAAGTGGAGTTTTCTCTCGTGGGCGAGGTTGTTTTCGACGCGGTTTACTATGAGGAGGAATACGGTTTTGCGCCCGTGTACAACGCCGGGCGCGATAAAGTAACGCTTACCGTACGCGCGGGGGCGGACGTGTACCTTAGCTTTTATGTTACGGGAATGTGCAACGTAGCTGTTTCCGCAACCGTGTACGACGGACTGACCCAACCGGGCGCCGAAAAAGTATCCGGCGTAAGCGATAATAAAATCGTGTTCGCAACGGCATAAAAGGAGCGATGACAATGAAAAAGAGTGAAATAAGAAAGTTAATAATCGCTTGCCTGATAACGCTGAGCATTCTTTTTTCGTTGCTTGCGGTGTGTTTTTCGGTAAACAAAACATTCTCGGTTTCGGTAAGAGTTGTCGTACCCGAAGGGAAAGAAGTAAGCGTGTACGTTTCCGGCAACAATGTGAAAAAGGATGCCGACGGCAAAAGTTATACGGTCCCGAAAAACGGAACGATTACCGTAACGGTCGTAAACGAAAGCGAGCTTTTTTTAGGCATGAAAATAAACGGCACCACATACGACGTGCCGGTAGTAACGCTCACCGTCCCCAATTCAGACGAGCTGAACATAGAAGTTACCTCATCGCAGCCTTTTGCCGAGGACAAGGGCAGATATTTCGGAAACCCTTACGTTTTATCCAAAGAAGAAGACGTTCTTGCGGTTGCGCGTATTCTCGCCGGAAAAGGAACGGCGGAAGATTATATCCGATTGGGAGAAACAGAACAAACAGCTTCAAAAATCCGTTACGGCTACTATCGCCTCGGCACGAATATTTTCATGAGCAGCGAAGAGTTTTTCGGGTTGGGATTCAGGGGCGGACAACCTTTTTCCGGGTGTTTCGATTTCAACGGATTTTCGGTTACGCTCAACATGACGAGAACTAAGACCGTTTACGACGAGTTTGCGTCTGTCGCAAGCGGAACAAATCGTATAGCCGATTACGGCTTTTTCGCATACGTTTACGGCGACGGCAATTCGCCCTGTCTTATACGACAAGCCGACGTGCAGGGTTTTATCGGATTTAATACGGTGGGATCGCCGGCGGAAACCAATCATGAAAAAAGAATCAATGCGGGCGGAATTGCGGGAACGCTGGGTAAAAACGTCGTTCTCGACGGCATTAAGTCATCGGTGTCCGTGGGCGTCCGAACCAATGACGCGTCTCAATATATAGGAGGAATGTTCGGAATTTGTTCGTCTTCGGTGGAACAGTGGTGTTATGCCGAATACGACGGAATGTTTAACGATATTTCGGGTATTACGTTCGGCGCCGGCGCAAGGGTCAATGCCGGTTGCTTTGCGGGAGTTCTGGAAAACGCAAGCGTGGACGGCTTTACCGTTTCGGGACAGCGCGCGATTGTTCTTGCAAATGCGCTGGGCGACATTTCGGGTTCGGCAATATCCGGCGGTTTTGTCGGTTCGGTCAGCCTCGGCAACCCGTCGTTGCCCGAAATAAGCGCGCCTCGTTCAATGGTAATCAGAAATGTTAATATAATTGCAACCAAAGACTATTCCGTAAACGCGGTTATCGACAATAAAGGGTCGGTTTCGAAAACAGCCATCAATCCCGACAATCCCATGTTAAATTCGGCAGCGGCGGTAGCGGGCGGCATTATAGGAACGGTAAACCGTTCGAAGGATGTTGCGGACGAGTCTTGCACAATATTGTTTTCCGACATATATTTCTCCCGCGCAATAGGGGGAGCCGTGCAAGGCGAAGACCGACTTGCCGTTAACGCGGCTACCAAAGACGGCAGTTCTTCCGGCGCGGTTTATGCCGGCGGAGCGGTGGGCTTTATTTTTTCCGAAGGAGCCGGCTATATAAGTGTAGAAAGAAAAGCGGAAACGAGGCAGGACGAGATACAATATCTTTTCGCCGATGCCGTGGACATTAAAGCGGTGCAGAACGGAATCGGTCCGGCATATGCCGGCGGAATGTTCGGATACAACTGCTTCAACACGGGCGACATTGACGGCGTCGGAAATAAACGAGCGATTGTTTCCGCCGGGTACGATTATTCGGTAACGGCTGTCCAGTCGGCGTCTTCTTCGACGGTGGACGCAAACGGGAAAAATTGCCTGTACAATGTTTGCGCGGGCGGATATACTTCGAGATTACCGATAGGATATGAGGAAAAAGATTTCGAATTTCATATAGGAAACGGACGGATAAGAGCTTATCGCGAAGTCGGGTCTACGGCGGTAGGAGACATAAACGCCGGAGGCTTTGCCGGACGCGCGCTTAGTACTTCTGCGGCTGTGTTTTCTATAAACGGATATGACAGCGGCCCCGCGCAAAACGGGAAAATAGACAATCTTAAGGTGTACTATTCGGATTATTCTTATGTCGAAGCGGCGGGATATTCGTTCTCGTCCATAGATAATCGTTTACAGAGCGAGCTTGGAAACAACATTTGCGTGGGCGGCGCGATAGGATATGTTCTCGGCTATACTTCGATAAAGGACGTAAGCGTAGATTATGCAGAGGCGGTTGGCTCGACAGGCAAAAGCACGCCGCATTTCATTTACGGAGTGCAAAACGCAAAAAATATTTACAACCGTGACGCCGACCTTAAAAGCGAAGGCTTTGTCGGCGGTGCGTTCGGATTGGTGGCGGACAGTATTCTCGCAAACATTTCGATAACCGGCGATTCCCGTGAAAATTCGGTAGTATATTTCGAGTCTTCCAATACTCCCAATACGGCAAGCATCGGAGGACTTATAGGCGCGCTGTGGACGAGAAAACTTGCCGACAAGGTTTTGCTTAGCGGCGCAAAAACAGAATATATTCACGTAGCCGGCAAGGCGTACAGCGACAAACAAACCGGCAACGATACGTACGATATTTACGTGGGCGGAGCTATAGGCGTTTTTGCCAATCCTACACCCAGTCCCAACGCGATCCGAAAAACGTATATCGAACATATTACCGTAAAAAACAGCGTGATAGAATCGATAGGCGAAAACAAAATGCTGACCTATGCGGGCGGAATAGTCGCCGGCATGTGGTGGCACAACGGAACATATCTTTCCTACGCCGTTGTTGTAAACAGCGCCGTCACGGCGTCCAGCATAACGGCAAAGGCATATGCGGGCGGCATAACCGGACTGCTGCAAAACTCGTATATAAATTATTCTCTCGTACAGAACACCGACGTCAAAGCGGTTTCCGAATCCAATATAGCTACGTCCGCAGGCATCGCGTCGCGCGTCAAAGACTCGTACAACGTCAGCCGTTCGTATTCCAACGCGTCGTTAAAATCGAGCGGAGGAAAAGGTTCGTATAAGGCGGGCATTCATTATGCGTCCAAAAGTCAGGTAACGACCGGCGATAAAAACTTTTTCGTAAGCGAGACCGCAGGCACGGATAAGGCTTACGTTGCCTCCGGTAACGCCAATTATGCGGGCGAGGACTGCGCGCTTCATCTCGTGTCGTACGGCGTAAACAAGCTTACGATAGACACGGTCGACGGTAAAGCGCAGGTATATCCGGCGCTTGCCACGCACAACTATCCCGTTCCGATATGGAGCAGCGACGAAAGCGTGGTTTCGATAACATCGGGTTCGTCCGCACCCTATTATGCCGAAGCGAAAAAAGAAGGCGTGGCATACGTCAGCGCATATTGCACCATAGGAAATACAGACTATCTTTTGTGCAGTTATCCGGTAACGGTTGTAAATGCCGGCGAAACCGGGGATTTTTCGCTTGACGTCATTGATGATAAAAACACAGCTGTTAACGAGAAAAATTGCGATAGAACGGGCACCGTTACAAGCCCTGAAGGAGTGCAATACAAGTATTACAGGCGGCATGTCGGCAACCCGGATACCGTAGTTAAGTTTACAGTAAAACCCGGAACGCAGGCATATATGCCGCAAAACGTACGTTTTTACGACGTTACCGGGTTGGCGCCCGCAGAATACGGCGACGATATAGAACCCAGCATGTCGGCAATAACGGCGCGAAAGCCCTCAAACGCCGTCGAAGTTTCCGCTTTTAACGGAAGAGTAAACGTCGGCTTTAATTATGTTGACGACGGCAACAACAGAGACGTCAAAAAATCGGTGTATATGTATGCGAACGATAACGTACGCGAAAACACGATAATCGTCATGGAATGCGATTACGCAAATACAACGTACGGCGTTATATTCGAGTTTGTGCCCAATAAGCTTACAAAAATAGAAATACAGCCGGACGAAGGTACGCCTTGTCTCGATTCGTATACGGACGCGGACGGCAACGCGCACTATATGTACGTCGGCGGCGATATAGTAAGATTTAACGAAACGCTTTTCTACCATTACACCGCGCCTCGTTCGTATGTCGTAGAAACAATATACGAAGGACAGAACGTCACCGAAAACGGCACTGTCAACGTAACCGGCAGCGGAAGTTTCCCGGTTACTTGCCGCGACCTTAAAGGCAATCTTTTCACAACCGCTTATATCGAAGTGGTTCGGGAAGTGGATTATTCGGTAAGTCTGGCGGGAGCAACCGCTTCGTTCGATCGGAAAATGGTCATAGGCAGCAAATTCGGCATCCGCATTGCTCCGCAACCCGGTTATAGCCTGGTTCCGGAAATAAGCGTAACAGTCGGAGCGCAGACTGCCGTCGGCGTTCCCGGCGAGAGTGCGTATTCGTTTGCTTTCGAGCATGCGACATACTTATTCGACATAGTGCGCGACGTTTCGGAACAATACGCCTACAATGTCGAAGTGCCGGCGGATTTTATATCTTTTGCAAGCGAGAACGGGGGCGTGCATTTTTCCGTTTCATACAGAAAGATTTATTCGCTCGTGTTTATGTCCAACTACGGAAGCGACGAGTTTTACAGTTTTGAGGTCGCCGCGGGAGAAAAATTTGCGGACATAAACACCGACGATTTTCAATTGTGGAAAAAACAGATAATCGGCAATCGTTACGGATTCGATTTTCAGGGATTTTATCCGATAAATCATGCGGGGAACATCTCGTCTTACGGCAAGTCTTTCGAGGACATGCGGGCGGACGGCGTTTCTTGCGTAAACGGAACCATGCGTTTTTATGCGCGCTGGACCTATAACGTAATAGTAAGAACACCCGGGAATATCGCATTTTCGTCGACTTTTTCGTCGTCCATGCTGCAAAACGGCTCGTTGGTGCCTCTCGACGATCGAAACGGATTCGGTTTTGTCATGAAACCGGGTCAAAAATGGGCCGGAAAGCCGCGTTTCGACGCTTTTACAAAAAATATCGACGGCACGTTTACGAACATCACCCGATTGTTCGTGCCTGCGAGTCAGGAAAACGGGTACTTCGTATCCGCCGAAAAAATGGCGGATAAAAGCGGGTTTATTTATATTGTCGCATATGCCGACAACCTTGAATTCAACGTGGGAGACGGAGTTTTTTACGACGGGAACAAATTGTATACGGACGGCATATTTACGCTTACGTACAACGTAAATTACGGCAAAAACGACCTTAAAAACGACGTGAAATTTTTGTTGAGTGAAGCTTTGCCCGCAAAAACTTCGCTTCGCCTGTTCTATGTCCGTGAGGGCGCGACGGTGTGGTCGGGCGGGTATACGCTCGGGTCCGCGAAAAGCGAAATCGCTATTTCGTCGTTTTTGTCGATGAAAGACAATTTACCGTTGTCGTCCGAAAAAAGAAAGGGCGCAACCTCCGAAAAGTTTATTCTTGTCGTAACTCTTCCGAACAACAGTAACCATTTTGCCGGAATAACGTCGGCAACCGCGGTTACGGCAAGCGTCGGTGCTTACGAATATAATGCGATTACCGTTCCGCACGGCGATCTTGCGGCTTTAGCAACCGATAAGCCCATGGGAAACCTGCCCGCGGACGAAAAAGAGTTTACGCTTTATCCTGCGGTAATACTTTCGGTAATCAACAACGGCAATACGTTTAATGTAATCAAAACGGGCGAGCGCGATCCCGACGTTACCGATTATCGCCATAAAGGAGTTTACTATATGTGGCGAGTGGAAAAAACCGCAGGCGGATACATCGGCGACGTTGTTTTCGACGGATTCGGGAAAGAAGTCGTGCGCACGACCGACGCGATTTATTATGCGGCTGCCGCAGGCGTTTGCAACGTCACGGGCGACCTTTCGGGGTATACGGTTTCTCTTATCGAAACAAGAAATATTCAGCAGCCCGCCGAAGCCCTGATTATATATAAGCAAGAATTTTGATTTCTTATTGTATTATGCGCGTAATCGTGAAAAAAACCGTTTGCGCGCTTGCCAAAAAGCATATTGACTGATATAATAGTAGCAGGCGAAACGCTTTACGCGCGGTAGCTTGCTATTACTTTTCAACGGAGAGCGCAATGGAAGAAAAAGTAAGAAAACTTACTTTAAAACGGCTTAAAGAAGAGGTAAAGACGCTTGAAAACGTCTTTTCCGAGGTGAGAATTCTGCGCGCGGATCAGGTCTGCGCCGGATTTTCCGATTGTTCCTATAAAAGCGGAGAAGCCAGGTGCTACGAAATATGGAAAAAAAGCAAGCCGTGCCGTAACTGTATAAGTTGCCGCGCTCTCGCCGAGAAAAAACAGTTTTCCAAGCTGGAAAAGTTTGAAGACAAAATGTATCAGGTCATTTCGTCTTACGTCGAGGCGGACGGCAAGCCTTACGTGATAGAAATGATTAAACGGTTCGACGAAAAAATGCCTGTCGATCTCGGCGGAATAAACGATTCGGAAACCATAACAGATTATTACGTCAAAACTTACGTCGACGCACTCACCGAAACTCATAACCGCCGCTATTACGAAGAAAATCTCGCAAACATCGTTATTACGGGCGGAGTAGTTATGCTGGACATCGACGACTTTAAGATTTATAACGATTTGTTCGGGCATGACGCCGGAGACGCAGTGCTTAAAGCGGTTGCCGGAGCAATTAAAAAATGCATACGTAGTACCGATCGTCTTGTTCGTTACGGCGGCGACGAGTTTTTGCTTATAATTCCCGGAATAAACGGCGAATCGCTTTCTCGGTGTCTTTCCGATATAAGTCGGGAGATAAGACTTATCGTAATAGACCGATATCCCGCAATAAAGCCGTCCGTAAGCGCGGGCGGAATAATATGCGAGGACGATATCGTGAAAAAAGCGGTCAGTCGCGCCGACGAGTTTATGTACAGAGCAAAAAAGAAGAAAAACTATTTTGTTACCGAAAACATGAAAAAAGACGTGCTTGACGAGTTACGTCCAAGCGAGAAAGTGCTTATCGTGGACGATTCGGACATAAACCGCGAAATTCTGTCCGCTATTCTGAAAAACCAATACGAAATAATCGAAGCCGTAAGCGGAGAACAGTGCATAGAGAAAATAAAAAGCGCGGGAGAGGAAATATCTCTTATTCTGCTCGATCTCATTATGCCCGGAATGAGCGGATTCGACGTTCTGAATTATCTCAACGACAACCGCCTTATAGGAAAAATTCCTGTAATTACGATAACCGGCGACGAATCGGACAATTCCGTACGCGAGGCGTACGAAAAAGGCGTTTCCGACTATATCACGCGCCCGTTTGACGCAAGAGTAGTGTACCGCAGAGTGTCAAACACAGTCAATTTGTATTCCCGACAAAAGAGTCTGATACGTGAAATAGAAAAAGAGGCGAACGAAAAATGGCAAAACCGCACGATGCTGGTGGAAATTTTAAGCCAGATAATCGAATTCCGCGACGGGGACGAAAGCGACTGTAACCACGCCGGTCACATGCTGGATTTGTCCCGTCGTCTTCTGGAACGTCTTATTGTAAAAACGGATAAATATGCCGTTGCGGGACGTGAAATCGAACTTATTTCCACCGCATCCGCGCTTCACGATATAGGAAAAGTCGCAATCGACAAAAACATAGTAGGCAAAAAAGGAAGGCTTACCGCCGAAGAGTTCGAAACAATGAAAACTCACACGATTATCGGAGAGGAAATGCTTAACAACATACCCGCGTATAGCGACGATCCGCTGATAAAGTACGCAAAGGAGATATGCCGCTGGCATCACGAACGTTACGACGGGAAAGGTTATCCGGACGGATTGAAAGGCGACGATATTCCCGTTTCCGCTCAGGTTGTTTCCGTGTGCGACGTGTACGACGCGCTTATAAGTAAACGTCCGTATAAACCCGCCTATCCGCGCGAAAAGGCAATAAAGATGATACGGGACGGCGAATGCGGGGCGTTCAATCCGCTTCTGGTCGAATGTCTTATAGAAACCGAGAGCAGTCCCGAAGAAAATGCGGGCGGAGAAGAAATCGAGGAAAAACAGAGAAATGAAAAATAACACGCTGCGGAAAATAATAATATTGTTGTTGTCGATTGCTTTTGCAACCGCGCCTCTTTTCGCATGCGCCGACCGCGACTTCGACAAGACTTACGACCCGCTACCCGAACTCGTAATCGGCAGCGACGACTACGCGCCGTATTTTTTCTGCGACGACAACGGAGAGTTTGCGGGAATAGACGTGGAAATCGCCAAGGAAGTGTGCAAAATAATGGGCTATACGCCGCGGTTCGTGAACATCGATTGGTCGGATAAAGACAGACTGCTGAAAGAAGGAAAGATAGACTGTCTTTGGGGCTGTTTTTCGCGGACGGGCAGAGAAAACGAATACAGTTGGTCCGATCCCTACTTAAACAGCAGGCAGGTGGTAGCCGTGCGCGCCGACAGTACGATAGAGAAAATAGCCGATCTCGAAGGAAAGAGAATAGCCGTTCAGGCGTCCGGTAAGCCCGACGAAATTTTTTCGGGGAAAAATTCCGGAAGAACGGCTGTCCCCAAGCTCGGGATGATTTATTGTTTTACGGAACTCAATCAGATTTTCGCGTCGATAAGCGAAGGGTATGTCGACGCCATTGCCGGGCATGAAACGGCACTCCTCGAGTATATGAAAACAAGCACGGTTAAGTTGAAAATACTGGATGAACCGCTTCTCAAAGTGCAGCTTGGCATTGCTTTTGAAAAAGATACGCACGCCGACGTGATAGCGCGGCTCAATCAGGCGTTGTCCATTATCAAAAACAATGGTTTTATAGCGGGCGTGGCAATAAAATACGGACTTGGTCCCGAATCTTATACGGCGGTGTGATATGAGAGAAAATAATCGTGACGCGAGATTACTTATACGTCTGGTTTCGATTCTCATACTGGTCGGACTGATTATTACGGTGTTTGTTTCGGTCGTAACCACCGAGACGGATAAAAACGATACCAAAAACAGAATGAACACTATTTTGTCGTACGTAAAAAAACAGTGCGTCCGATACGAAGAGATTGCCTCGGGGGAAACTACCAAAGCATTGTACGATCTGATAGACACCGCCATCGAAATAAGGGAAGACCAAAAAATAGGCGAGAATTGTACGACAGAATATTTAAGAGACGTGGTTTTGAAAAAAAGATTGACCGGGCTTCTCGTTACAGACCTAACGGACTTGTCGAAAACACTGTATTACAGTAATGACGGCATAAAAGCCGAAGACTGGTATAGCATAACTCAAAAATTCAGTAACATATCCGCTAATCCCAACAAAAGTTATTCGGAGAGATATACGGGCAACGACGGATATTATTACGATTATGCCATGGTTGCGCGATCCGATAAAAAGGGAGCGGTGCTTTGTTACAGGCGTCAGCGCATGGACATGGTAGAGGGCGCGCAACTTTCGCTGGAAACGCTTTTGCACGGATACAGTTTTGAGCGGGACGGAGTTATTGTCGTTACCGACGGCACTACGGTTATAGCGTCCAACTTTCCCGAAAAAGAAGGCGTTCTTGCCAAACAATGTTCTGTCGTACGAAAAATCAGATTGTTCCGGGAAAGAGATACTCTTATAAAAGTAAAAGAGGACGACGTATATTACGGCATGCGCACAAGCACGCAAAAATATTTTATTTACGCATATCTGCCCGAATCGGAAGTCTTTACCAATCGTTCGCTCATAATGTCGTACACATTGTCTTTATATCTGGTTTTCGTTGTCGTATTGTTGATAGTGCGTCAGAGGATGTTGCAGATACGCCATCTCGAACAGGAAAAACAAGACGAAATTTACAAAAAAGAAAAAGAAAGACTTGCAAACGACGCTATTCGCGCAAACGAAGTCAAAACCGACTTTTTGCGCCGTATGAGTCACGATATACGAACGCCTATAAACGGCATTCGCGGAATGGTTCAGATAGGCGAATATTATTACGACGACCCGGAAAAACAGAAAGAGTGCCGCGAGAAAATATGGGGCGCGTCCGGATATCTGCTCGATCTTGTAAACGACGTCCTGGATATGAGTAAATTGCAGGCGGACGAGATGGAATGGAAGGACGAACAGTTTGTTTTCACCGATTTGCTGAACGAAATCATGACGCTCATGTCATTCCAGGCAAAGGAACACGGAATCACTATGTCGGCACAACCGTGGAGCATTACGCACGACAATCTTTGGGGCGGAAAGGTTCAGCTTAAACGAATTTTTATGAACCTTATCACCAACGCCATCAAGTACAACAAGCCCAACGGCAGCGTGCTTGTTTCGTGCCGCGAAACAGGATTTAAAGAAGGCCGCGCGTCGTTCGAATTCGTATGCGCGGACACCGGTATCGGTATGGACGAACAGTTTGTCAAAATTATGTACGAGCCGTTTTCACAGGAAAAACGCTTTCACGGGAATATGTCCGAAGGCGTGGGACTGGGACTTTCGATAGTCAAAAAACTTGTTGAAAGCGCGGGCGGGACTATTTCGGTGGACAGCAAAAAGGGCGAAGGCACTTCTTTTACCGTGGATCTCTCGTTTGAAACTCTCGATGAAGAAAATAAACTCGCGCCCGATCTTCCTTCGGAGCCCGACGGGAAAAAACTTGCGGGCTGCAACGTTCTGGTTGCCGAAGACAACGAACTCAACTTTGAAATAGTCGAATTCATTCTTAAAGTCGAAGGGGCAAACGTTATTGCCGCCACGGACGGAAAGCAAGCCGTGGATATATTTGCGAAAAGCGAGGAGGGCAGCATAGACGTCATTCTGATGGACGTCATGATGCCGGTAATGGACGGGCTTACGGCAGTTCGTGCAATACGCACGCTAAACCGCGTCGACGCAACGACGGTACCGATAATCGCCATGACCGCAAACGCATTTGCCGACGACGTGGAGAACGCTCGCGAGGCAGGCATGGACGCTCACGTGGCAAAGCCGATAGACGGAAAAAAATTGGTGGATTGCATGCTCCGATTGATAAAGAATAAATATCGGGGGGGGGTAAGAAATAATGGACGTTAAAGATATTTACGAAAAAACCGGCGGGGATTATTGCGACGTAGTAAAGAGAATGGGATCCGAAGCGATGGTAGAGCATTTTGTCGTACGGTTTTTGTCCGATGGCAGTATGCGCGAGCTGGACTCCGCATTCGGTGCGGGCGACATAAAACGGGCGTTTCGCTCCGCACACACGTTGAAAGGCGTTGCGCTTAATTTAGGCTTTACGGAACTGGGCAAAAACGCCGCGGCTTTAACCGAAATTCTGCGCAAAAACAGCTTTGACGGCGCCGCTCCGCTTTTTGAAAAAACGCGTTCGGCGTACGATGAGCTTATTTCTGCAATAAAAGAATATTCGGATAAACAGGCTGAGAAATAGGTTGCCTTCGAGAAAAGAAACTCGACTTAAAAATTTCGATTACAGTGAGCAGGGCGCGTATTCCATTACGAGTTGTTCGGTAGTGGGATGGCTGAAATATCGGATAACGAAAAAAATCGACGGTACGAAAAACGCGATAGAAAAAGGTTTTCAACGTTCGTTTTACGACCGCATAGTGCGCGGCAGAGCCGATCATGAAGAGATTTTTAAGTATATTCGTGAAAAGCCCGCGCGCCGGAAAACCTACCGATTGTATAACAATAAATAAAAAGCACGGAACAATTGCTTGTTCCGTGCTTTTCGTAATGTCTTTTACTGTATCGTAATCATTCGTATAGTGTCGGTGTTGCCCGATTCGCCGCCTACGTTGCCTGCGGTGGCAACTATACCGTCGCCCTTTTGCAGCCCGAGCAGCGTTTTTGCCGTTTTTGCCGCGTGATAGAAAAGCACATCGGTTGAATCGAAATGTTCGCTCATTACCGGCGTTACGCCCCAGGAAAGAGCCAGCTTATACCACACTTTTTTGTCGGTAGCCATGCCTATTATGTCCATGGGCGCGCGGAAACGCGACACCATGCGCACGGTTATGCCCGAGCGGGAAGAGATTACCATGGCTTTTGCCTTTATATCTATAGCCATGCCGCAAGTGGCGTGGGAGATGGCGTCCAGTTTGTTTTTGATTTTGAACGGAGTATTGTGAAAGCGTTCGACGTAATCGATGTGCTTTTCGGTTTCCTCGACTATCGCCGCCATGGTTTTAACCGTTTCGACGGGGTATTTGCCGGCGGCAGACTCACCCGACAGCATTACCGCGCTGGTCCCGTCGTACACCGCGTTTGCTACGTCCGAAATTTCCGCACGCGTGGGGCGGGGATTGTGAATCATGGATTCCAGCATTTCGGTGGCGGTTATGACGCGTTTGCCTAAAAGACGGCACTTGGTGATGATGAATTTCTGCACGGCGGGAAGTTCGGTAAACGGAATTTCCACGCCGAGGTCGCCACGGCCTATCATTATGCCTTCGCACTCGCGGCATATTTCCTCTATGTTGTCTATGCCCGTGCGGTTTTCTATTTTTGCTATTATGTCGATTTTTTCACCGCCGATCGAGGCGAGATATTCTTTAAGGTCGACAAGATCCTGCCTGCGGGAAACGAAGGACGCCGCGATAAAGTCCACTCCGTTCCGAACGCCGAACAGAAGGTCCCGTTTGTCCTGTTCGCTTAAATACTGCTGTTTGAGCGTTTTTCCGGGAAAACTCATGCTCTTGCGGTCGGACAGTTCGCCGCCGATAAGCACTTTGCACTTTATTTCGGTGCCTTCCACGGCGGTTACTTCAAACGACACAAGCCCGTTGTTTACCAGAATTTTATCCCCCGGCTCGACGTCATTCGGTAAATCTTTGTAACTTACCGAAACGATATGTTCGTCGCCGATCACGTCGCGCGAGGTGAAGGTAAAGTCGTTGCCGTCGTACACCGTGACGGGAGAATTTTTAAACGTCTTTATGCGGTATTCGGGACCTTTGGTGTCCAGCATTATCGCTATCGGCGCGTTTAGTTCGTCGCGCACTTTTTTAATCATGTCTATTTTCTTTTTATGGTCTTCGTGCGTGCCGTGCGAAAAGTTAAGACGGGCTACGTTAAGCCCTGCCCGGCACATTTCCGCAAAAACATTTTCATCTTCGCTGGAAGGTCCTATAGTGCATATAATTTTGGTTTTTCTCAATTTTCGGTCCTCCGTGCGGGTCGATATCCAAAAATCAACCCATTATATTATACTACGAAAACAATGAAAAAGCAAGCGTCGGCAATGTGTCGTACGGTAAAGAACGAGTAAAGTTTTTTCTTTTTTTCGGGAAGAGAAAAAATTTTTCGATCAGGTAAAAAAATTGCCTTCAAACGCTTGACAAGGCACCCGTGTTTGTATTAAAATAATACCTGTTTTTTTGATAGCTCCGCCATGGAGCAGGACTCGTAAATTCGGGCGTTTTCTTTAAGGTTTGAAAAAAGCCTTAAAAAAAAACGCCCTTTTTTAGTGCAAAAACGCATAAAAACAAGTAAAACTTATTAAAAATTCACTTCAAAGGAGAAGAAATTATGAACGGAACAAAGTACGTATTCGTTACGGGCGGCGTCGTTTCCGGACTGGGCAAAGGCATAGTCGCGGCGTCTCTCGGCAGACTGCTTCGACAGCGCGGCTACAGCATCGCCGTGCAAAAACTGGATCCGTATATGAACGTCGATCCGGGAACCATGAACCCTCTCGAACACGGGGAAGTTTACGTAACCGAAGACGGTGCGGAAACCGACCTTGACCTCGGACACTACGAGCGTTTTACGGGCGTAAATCTCAATAAGTATTCCAACCTTACGTCCGGAAAAGTATTCTATTCCGTTCTCGAAAAAGAAAGAAAGGGCGAATATCTCGGAAAAACCGTGCAGATTATTCCGCACGTTACCGACCAAACTCAACGCTTTATTAAAAAGAACGCCGAAAAAACCGGCGCGGACATAGTAATTACCGAAATCGGCGGCACCATCGGCGACATCGAATCGCGCCATTTCCTCGAGGCAATCCGCCAGTACGCCATAAACGTCGGCAGAGAAAACTGCTGTTTCATTCACGTCTGCCTCGTTCCGTACATAACCGGCTCCAACGAGTACAAGTCCAAACCCACTCAGCACAGCGTGGGCGAGCTTCAGGGCATAGGAATAAGCCCCGACGTCATAGTTTTGCGCTCGGACGGAGAAGTGGGCGAGGACATAAGAAGAAAAATAGCTCTCTTCTGCAACGTCAAGCCCGAATGCGTCGTGTCGGACATTACGCTGAAATGTTTGTACGAAACGCCTTTATATCTCAATAAAGCAGGTCTTGATAAAGCGGTTGCTCACGTCCTTAAACTTAAAGGGAAAACCGATTTAACCGAATGGAGAGAGTTTATAAAATCGGTTAAAGCCGCTAAAAAGTCGGTGGAAGTCGCGCTCGTGGGTAAATACGTCAGTTTGCACGACGCCTATCTGTCGGTTGTCGAAGCACTGCATGCGGGAGGGTATGCAAACGGCGTTAAAGTGGACATCCGCTGGGTGGACAGCGAGGACGTTACCCGCGCTGCTGCCGCAAAGATATTCGACGGAGTACACGGCATAATAATACCGGGCGGTTTCGGAAACCGCGCCACAGAAGGCATGATAGAATCGTGCAGGTTTGCCCGCGAAAAAGGTATTCCGTGTTTCGGGATATGTTTGGGTATGCAGATGATGGCAATCGAGTTTGCCCGCAACGTATGCTCTCTTCCGGGCGCTACCAGCGGAGAATTCGACCAGAACGCCGAAAATAAAGTAATAGACCTTATGCCCGATCAGAAAAATATAAGCAACAAGGGCGGCACTATGCGCCTGGGCGCATATCCGTGCGTTCTCAAAGAGGGAAGCAAAGCTTTGTCGGCTTACGGAAAACCCGAGATAGCCGAACGTCATCGTCACAGATACGAGTTCAACAACGATTACCGCGAAGTTTTCGAAAAAAACGGCATGACTCTTTCCGGCACTTCTCCCGATAATCGACTTGTGGAAATAGTGGAAATAACCGACAAACCCTTCTATATCGGCTGTCAGTTTCACCCCGAATTCAAGTCTCGTCCCGACAACGCTCATCCGCTTTTCCGCGAATTTATAAAAGCAAGCGCAGAGTATTGCAACAAATAAAAAAATACAGTATAATAATTGACGTACTATTTGTGTTATAGATAAATAACAAGCGGCGTTGAAGAAATCGGCCGCGCACAAAACTTCAACAGGAGATAATTATGGACAGTAAAAACAAAGTATCCGAAATTTTTGCGGAAAATGTATTTACCGATAAGGAAATGAAAAAACGTCTTCGCGGAGACGCTTACGCGAAGTATAAAAATTGCATAGACGCCGGCGTTCCGTTCGACCGTCCGCTCGCCGACGAAATAGCGGCTGCCATGAAAGAATGGGCAATCGGGAAGGGAGCCACTCACTATACGCACTGGTTTCAGCCGATGACCGGAGTGACCGCCGAAAAACACGAGGCTTTTATCGAACCCGACGGAATCAACGGAGAGGAGGGTATAGAGCGTTTTTCGGGCAAAAACCTGATTAAAGGCGAACCCGACGCGTCCAGCTTCCCCACGGGAGGACTGCGCGCTACTTTCGAAGCGCGCGGCTACACGGCTTATGACCCCGGTTCGAATGCGTTCGTCATGGGAAATTCTCTGTATATTCCCACGGTGTTCTGCTCGTACGGCGGAGAATCGCTGGACAAGAAAGCTCCTCTTCTTCGCAGCGCAAAAACGCTCAGCGACAATGCGGTGAGAGTGCTGCGTCTTCTTGGCGACGACCAGGTTAACAAAGTCGAAACCAACGTGGGAGTAGAGCAGGAATACTTCCTTATAGATAAAAAAGAATACGAACGCCGTCTCGATCTCGAAACGTGCGGCAGAACGCTTTTCGGAGCAAAGCCGCCCAAAGGACAGGAGCTTGACGACCATTACTTCGGCAAGATCAAAGCAAGAGTATGGGATTATATGAACGATCTCGACGAACAGCTGTGGAAGCTGGGCGTATACGCAAAAACCAAACACAACGAGGTGGCGCCCGCTCAGCACGAACTCGCAAACGTGTTTACCACCGCAAACCTCGCCACCGATCAGAATCAGATTACCATGTCGGTTATGAAATCGGTTGCCGATAAGCACGGCATGGTTTGTCTGCTTAACGAAAAGCCTTTTGCCGGAATAAACGGCAGCGGAAAGCATAACAACTGGTCGGTTGCCACCGATAAAGGCGAAAATCTGTTAAAGCCCGGCAAACACCCGCGCGAAAACAAGAAGTTTCTCACCTTTTTTGCGGCGGTTGTCGCAGCGGTGGACGACTATCAGGACATGCTGCGCGCGTCGGTAGCCACTCCGGGCAACGACAATCGTCTTGGCGGCAACGAAGCTCCGCCCGCAGTGCTTTCTATGTTCGTCGGCAGCGTTATGCAGGACGTTATAGAAGCGGTAATAAGCGGCAAGCCGTACGTTGAAAAGCCTGCAAGTGCTTCGGTCGTAAACGGAGCCATAGCTTATACCAGGGACGACACCGACAGAAACCGTACTTCTCCGTTTGCTTTTACAGGCAATAAATTCGAATTTCGTATGGTAGGTTCGGATATGTCGGTTGCGGGAGCAAACATTGTTCTCAACACCGCCGTCGCCGAAGAGCTGAGAAAAATAGCCGATAAACTGGAAGAAGTAGGAGCGGAAAACCTCGAAAAGGTGCTTAAAGAAATTTTCGTAAAGCACGGCAGAATTATTTTCAACGGCAACAACTATTCGGAGGAATGGAAAAAAGAAGCGGAAAAGAGAGGGCTGTGCAACATGCCCACTACCGTAGACGCCATTCCCGCTTACATCGAACCCAAAAACATCGAACTGTTTGCGTCTCACGGCGTCATGACCGAAACCGAAATGCGCAGCCGCTACGAAATATTAACCGAACGCTACGTCAAAATCGTTGATATCGAAGCCCGCACCATGCTGCAAATCGCAAAGCGTCAGATTCTGCCCGCCGTCATCGGGTATCAGAAAGAAGTCCTGAAAGAACTGTCGCTTAAAGAAAGCATGAAAGCAGTATGCCCCGAGCTTTGCCCGGACGAAGAGAAAAAACTTGCCGTAAAGCTTTCTTCGCTGTGCAACGCAGCCGGTGCCGCAACCGAAACGCTTTCTCTCGACCTTGCGAAAACCGAAAAGTTTGCAAACGAGTACGAGTGCGCCGTGTTCCACAAGGACGTAATTCTCGCCGATATGAGAAAACTGCGCGAATACTGCGACGAACTCGAAGAAGTCACTGCAAGCGAAAAATGGCCCTTCCCGACGTACAGCGAAATTCTTTCCAGCGTAAAATATTGATAAGCGCATAAATGTTGTTTGCGCAAGTCGCGAATAATAATATAAGTAAAAGGGCAACCTGCAAACAGAAGCGTATCGCAAAAAGCGTTTGTTTTTCGGTACATTTCAAAACGAGCGGGTTGTTCTTTTTTTTCGGGAACGATTGATGTGCGGCGTATCGGCTGTCCGGAATGAGTAAAATTCGGCAAAACAAAAAAATTTCGCTTTTTTGACAAAATTCGCCCAAACGCCCGTTCAAACGCTTGACTTTAATTTTTCGATTTGCTACACTCAAGGTGTAAATTGAATTTGCCAATATAGGTTCGTATAAACGGCACGAACGTCTCTACCGCACCGCCACAGGAGCGACTATTGGTTGTTTTCTTGCTTTTCGAGCATTGTTTTTGACATTGTGCGAAAGGTGACGGAGATATTGGCAAACGGAAAATTTTTCCGTTTTTTTGTTTTTAACGGAAAAAGCGAGGCACTATGAAGCTACTTGAACAGCAAATAGCACAAAGAGGCAAGGTTTACGAAGGCGGCGTTTTAAGCGTCGGCGGATTTGTAAATCAGAACATGGACGTAAAACTTCTGTCTGCAATGGCGGACGAGGTTGCCGCTCATTTCGCCGGCGGGAAAGTGGACAAGGTTCTCACCGTCGAAGCTTCGGGAATAGCTCTTGCCGTGCTGGTGGCTGAAAGATTGAACTGTGAAGCCGTTTTCGCCAAAAAAAGCAAATCCTTAAACGCCAAAGGCGAAGCGTACGAAGCGAGAACGCCCGAACGGTAAACCAGGCAATAGAGAAACTGACCGAAAAAATCACCGGACATTACCGTCATA
>ENA-UEQL01000814-UEQL01000814.1-human-gut-metagenome-genome-assembly--contig:-NODE-814-length-22503-cov-23.688442_pt1 | contig 22503 bp, 19 predicted proteins | sample MGYA00242905_ERZ507926 | MGnify/ENA primary metagenome ERZ507926 (study PRJEB26167, sample SAMN06115531) | human gut metagenome | host: Homo sapiens | place: China:Henan | collected 2015-09-09...
ATTTATATTTTCCGGTTTTGTCAAAGCGGTAGATCCGCTGGGTATCCAATATAAAATTCAGGATTATTTGGAGGTTTGCGGTTTTTCAACACGCAGTTAATTCTGCGGTTCCATTTTGAGCCTCCTTTCACACCGATGTAAATTTCTTTCATACTGTACCGTTTGTTGTGGTACATTTATATTATATATTGTGTTTTTGCTCTTGTCAACTCCTTTTTTGCTTGAAATATGGAAATTTACAAATTTATTCGCCCGAATATGCGTTTTTTCGTCCGAATCGCTTTCCCGCCATAAATCGAACCGCACGTTTGTCGAAATAAACAAAAATGCGTCCGCCGTGAACACGACGAACGCATTTTTCAATTGATTCGGTTCGGAATATGCCCCGAAAGCTATTTTTTGATTCTGATCTTCTTTGCCAGCCAGAACGCGAGTACGCACTTCATGGCATCGGGGACGATGAAGGGCAGAACGCACTTCGCGGTTGCGGCAATGAAGCCCGCAAGCCCGACTCCGGTTGCGAAAACATACCACAGTGTGCCGAAAAGGTAGCACACAAACATACCGACCGCCATCCCGGCGATTTTACGCGCCGTGGTGTTTTTTCTCGCGGTCAACAGCCAGTAAACAAGCGCCGCGCCGAGGAATCCCGCGATATATCCGCCTGTCGGACCGATAAGCACCCCAAATCCGCCGCGGAACCCCGAAAAAACGGGCACGCCGATGGCGCCGAGCAGAATGTATACCGCCACTGCGGTCGTACCGTCTCTGCCGCCGAGTATGCCGAGAGCGGCGAAAACTCCGAAGGTCTGGAGTGTGAAGGATATGAACGGAAGCGGCATGGGTATCGTTATGAACGCGCATACCGCGATGAGCGCCGCAAAGAGCGCGATGTAGGTTGTTTCGAGAATTCTTGATTTTGCTTTCTGCATTTCAAATCACCTGTTGCCGGCGGAATACCCTGACGGGCTTGCCGAGCTCCCTTGCATATTTTATCGAAAAGGCTGTGCCTGTCGATGTGCCGTCCCAGATTGCGACGACGATGTCGGCAAGGCGCACGATGCGCATGTCGCGCACAGTGGGCGCACGTCTGCCGTATTGCCCGTAGTCGGGCAGGATTATGTGTTTTGAGATACGGTGCGTGTCGGCATAAAGCTCCGCCGCCGTATCAACGCCCACCGCACCGCCGGAAATTATCTCCGTCGTGCCTGCCGGAAGCAGCTCTGCGAGCTGACTGTCCGTCACCGTGAGCGTCCTTGAACCGATTACCGCCACCTTCATGAGCCACCTCAGTTTTCGTCGAGATACTTCACAAGCTTGCCGTTTTCGTAAAGCACCTTGCGCCAGTAGCCGTAGGTCTTGAAGTAATATTCGGCGTTGCCGTTCAGCTTGCCGTTTGTGAACGTACCCTTGACGATGTCTCCGTTTGCGAAGGTTTTCTGTCCGCTGCCGTTTATCACGCCGTTTGTGAAGCTTCCTTCATACACCTCGCCGCCGCTCGTGAGCTTGCCGGTGCCGTGCGGCTTGCCGTTTTTCCATGCCCCGGTGTACACATCGCCGTTTGCGTATTTGTACGTACCCTGACCCGAAAAAACTCCGCCCGAGAAACTGCCCGTATATTCGCCGAGCTTATCCTTGAAATATCCGTCGCCGTTCTGCACACCGTCGACCCAGTTTCCTTTATATACCGCGCCGCCCGAATATCGGTATTCGCCGTATCCCTGGCGGAAGCCGTTTTCGAAGCTGCCCTCGTAAACATCGCCGTTTGAATATGTGAAAACGCCTTCTCCGTCGCGTATGCCGTCCTTCAGCTCGCCCTTGTATACCGTGCCGTCGGAATATTTCACACTGCAGGTGCCGTTCGGCATATTGTTCGCGAATTCGCCGGTGATTTCGTCGCCGCTTGCGTATATCATTGTGCCGTTGCCGCTCATGACGTCGTTTTCATATTCACCGTCATAGCTGCCGCCGCTCGCGAAGGTCGTCTTTCCCCTTCCGCTGCGTCTTCCCGCGACAAAGCTTCCGACATAGACGTCGCCGTTATAATAGTTCAGCGTTCCCTGACCGTTCGGCACGTTGCTGCCGTCCGCTTCGCCGTTGTAATAGCCGAAAGCGGTTTCGATCTCTGTCACGTGCCGGCTTTCGGCGGTAAAACCGCTGTAATCTGGATTTTCGGGATCATCGTGCGATGAGCGGTTGTTGAAGATGAGAGTCAGCGCGATCGACGCAACTGCGATACCCGCAACTGCCGCCGCTGTGGTTATTATCTTGAGCCGTTTGAAAAAGCGCTTTCGCTCCGGCGTGATATATTTCGGCGGCAGCTTTGTCGGCACATCGCGGAAAACCGCTTCGATGAAGCTGTCGTCGTATTTTATGTCGTCTTCGCCCAGGAACAGTGCGTGGTATGCGCTTTCGGTGCGCATTTCGGTCATGCCCAGCCCCAGCTTTTCCTCCGCCGCACGGATATAGTTCATATCAAGCCTGCCGCTCATGGCGAGCTTGAGCATGAACACGTCCATGAGCTGCATAACTCCGCCAAAGCCCGCGTCAAGCCGCTGCTTCAGCTTCAGCATCGCGCAGATATATCTGTCGGAGGCGGAAAGAGCATACGCAGAATGCGAAGACGGCACCTTTACCGCCTTTGCCCAAAGATCGAGCCTGTTTTGATATGCCATCTGGAGCGACATGATGCAGAAGCGGGCTGTACCGAGCATATAGAAATTCGCGCCCTTGCATTCCCGCACGTGCGTAAAGCCGTGCTTTTGCAGGTAGTAGCGTATCCGCTCACGCTGTTCTTCTTCAACCAGCAGGTTGAAGTCTTTGCCGCACCGTTCATAGTTTTCACCGTAAAGCCCCATGAGCGCCACTCCGTCGAGAAGCATATATCTGTATTCCCCGGCGTCGAGCAGCTTCAGCAGCTTTTTGAGAGCAGCGTGCCTTTTTTCAAAGTCCTGCTTTCTCGCTTCGTATTGTTGTTCAATGCCTGCGGGCAGATATATCGCCTTCAGACCGCGACAAAGCAACGCGCCGAATCCGTGTGATGCACCGCATGAAAATATCGCGTCATAATCGGTACCGTTCATGGGAAACGGAACTGTCGCGCCGCGTACCACCGCGCCGCAGATATTCAAAACAGTAACTCGTTCGTTTCGTGAAAGCATTTTACGACCTTTTCATAATTTATCAGCTTATATTATACAACGTTCCGCGCTTTTTGTCAAGTGCGGTAAAAATAAAGACGGCGCAAGGCTTTTCAGCCCGCGCCGCGCTTTGGATTATTTTATCATGTCGTAATCGCTGCTGATTTCCGCAAGCAACGCTTCATACTCGTTTGTGATATTGACGACGGCGCTCTGAATTTTCGATGTGAGATCCGCGAGCTGTTCGTTATAAAGTGTGTATGACGAATCGTAATTCGACGAATGGGACACAAGTATGAGCGAACGTGTGCGGGAGATAAGCTCAACGGAGGAATTCTTGAGCGAGTCGAACACCGTTTTGAGGTTGTTGTACTTTGCGTTGTATGAGGAAGAGGACGAAATATTGTATTTCTTCAGCACCGCCTGATACTTCGAAAGTATTTCGTCCATGCTGTCATATGCCGACATGACCTGCTTGTCAACGTATTTGTTGAGGTACTCAACAGCGGCGCTGACGGCACTGCTGTCGGTCATGAACGCCTTGATGAGAGCGGCGTAGGTTATCTGCACCGTTGCATAGGGCAGGGTAGACACAAGCTGCTGACTTTCGTAATACAGGTGAAGCAGTGAGAGCTTGAATTGTATGTCGCTTGAAGTCGCCGCAGCCTGCGCGGGCAATGTACCCGAGGCTTTTGAGGTGTCGTTGTCGCTTTCGCCCTTAATGGATGCGAGGCAGAACGACAGCACGATACAGCATATCGCAAGAACTGCGCAAAGGCTTATGAGTATCTTGTTTTTCATGGGAAGCACCTTGTTTTGTGAAGAAATACGGGTTTATACGGATGTTGCCCTATGCCATGCGGGCGAGCATTTCTCTTGTGACTTCGCCGCGGACGGTTTCGCCGTTCAGGAAGTGCGTCAGCTCTTCGCATACGAATGTACCGATGCGCTTGAGACCGTTTCTCGCAAGACCCGCAAGGTGGGGAGTCACGATAACATTGTCGAGCGTGAGCAGAGGGTTGTCTTTTGCCGGAGGTTCGGGGTCGAACACGTCGATGCAGGCATACTTCAGACCGCCGTTTTTCATGTGTTCGTAAAGAGCCGCTTCGTCAATGATTGTACCGCGTGCGGTGTTGATGAGCACGGCGTCCTTTTTCATGAGCTTCAGCGAGTCGGCATTTATCATATGATAAGTGGAAGGAATGCTGGGCGCGTGAATGGAGACAATGTCCGCTTCTTTGAGCAGTGTTTCAAGCTCAACCTTCTCGGCACCGAGAGCCTTTGCGGCTTCTGCGGAGATGAAAGGGTCGTAGAGCAGGACATCGACATAGAAGTTCCGGAGCAGCTTGATATAATGCTTGCCTGCCCAGCCGCCGCCGATTACGCCGATCTTTATGTCAAACAGCTCGGTGATGTTTTCCTTGCCCTGCTCCCAACCGCCGTTTTTGACGGAGGTGTTCAGCGCATAGAAGTTTTTGGACGCGGAAAGAGTGAAGCCGAGCGCGGTTTCCGCAACGCCTTCGCCGATAGGGCAGGCGAACGACAGAACGCGGACCCACAGTGCGTCGCTGACAATGGGCTTGACACTGCCTGCCGCGTGTGCGACAAATTTCAGGTCGGGACAATGCGCCAGAACCTCTTCATCAATAGCTTCGTTGCCCCATGAGGTGACGGCGATCGTCGCGCCCTCAATGGTTTTGATAATGCTTTCTTTGTCGGTGCCCCCATCGTTCACGGACACTTCGCCGAGTGATGCGAAGTAGTCGTATGCCTTCTGGTTGAGAACCATGTCGCGGCAGCCTTTGTTGAGTAATAATGCGATTTTTTCCATGACGTTTTACCTTCCGGTGAGTTTTTTGAAAACCTCGGAGTCGTTCGAGCAGTCAAACGCTCCGTTTTTTGCGGGTGTATATACGATGCCGTCCGGCAGAGCGGAAAGCAGTGTACTCCAGTTTTTATAGTTCGTATCGCCGTTGATTTCGACGCAGCCGCAGTTCATAACGGGAAGCGGCGGCAGATGTGACGCGAAAAGTCTGTTCCACAGTGCGATGTACGGATTGACGGTCAGGTCGGCGCAGAAGCAGGCACAGCCCGACCTTATGGCTTCAGCCGCCATTTCAAACGACACCGACATGGTTTTCGCGATTGGCTTGAGGGCGATTGCCCTGTATCCCTGCGAAATTCTGCGCTTCACATCGGCAACGGAGTGAGCCGATTCGTCGGCGTTGACCGTGACGGGCAGATCGGTCACATTAATGTCGCTTTCCTCGGCAAACGGTTCTTCAAGCATTGCGATACGGTCAAGTATGCCGTGTCTGTCTGCGTAGTCAAGCAGTGCGGCAAGCCTGTCCTTTGTGTCATATCTGCTGTTTGCGTCGAGATAATAGCACACGTTGCCGCTTTTCGTGAGCGGTGTTTCATAGCGTGAAGCGATGGCGTGTATCTGTGAAAGACGGGCGCAGTCGGCTTCAAGCATGCCTTTCATGTCCGCCTCATGGCTTTCCTTGCTGCCCGGCGCGCCGATTTTTATTTTAAGAATTGCCGATCCGCGGTCAAGAACATCCTTTATGCCCTTTTCGTCAACACCGTAGGAGAGCAGAGGGATCTGCGCGAGACGGCTGTTTTTTGCGCTCATGGCTGACGCGGCACAGTCGGGAATCATCCCGTCAAATGACTGTGTCCCGTTTTCGGCGGCATATACGCTCCACAGCGCGATATCAAGCCCGACAAGAGAATTGAGAACAAATGTAGTCTTCACGTCAAAGCCGCAAAGCCCGCGTGCGTATTCCGCAAGATGGGAGACAAGACTGTTTGTGATCTCCGACGGCGTTTCAAATGTACGACCGCATATCAGCTCCGAGGCACGCTTTGTCAGCGCAAGCATCGTTTCGTCGCCCTTTTCCGCCCCGAGACGGGCAAATACGTTCGCATCCGACGCAGAGGAAGCCCTCGAAGACCACGAGACCCCGAAACTCAAACGCCGCCTGTGCTGGTCGCTGGGCTTCCTGATGGTGCTGATGTACTTCTCCATGGGACACATGATGTGGGGTTGGCCGCTGCCCGCGTGGTTTGACGGCAACCACGTCGCCATGGGGCTGACGCAGATGCTCCTGACCATCATCATCATGGTCATCAATCAGAAGTTCTTTATCAGCGGCTTCAAGGCGCTGTGGCACCGCAGCCCGAATATGGACACGCTCGTCGCGCTTGGCTCAACGGCATCCTTCCTGTACAGCACCTATGCGCTCTTTGCCATGACCGACGCGCAGCTGCACGGGAATATGGACGCCGTCATGGACTACATGCACGAGTTTTACTTTGAGTCCGCCGCGATGATTCTGACGCTTATCACGGTGGGCAAGATGCTCGAAGCGCGCAGCAAGGGCAAGACGACCGACGCGCTGAAATCCCTGATGAAGCTCGCACCCAAGACGGCGAACGTCCTCCGCGGCGGGCAGGAAGTCTCCCTGCCGATTGAGCAGGTGCGGAAGGGCGACGTGTTCGTCGTGCGTCCGGGCGAAAGCATTCCGGTGGACGGGTGCGTGTTGGACGGCACGAGCGCGGTCAACGAATCGGCGCTGACGGGTGAGAGCGTCCCGGTGGATAAGGCAGCGGGCGACAATGTGTCGGCGGCGACGGTCAATCAGTCCGGCTTCCTGCGCTGCGAGGCGACCCGCGTGGGCGAGGATACGACGCTGAGCCAGATTATTCGCATGGTGTCCGAAGCGGCGGCGACGAAAGCACCGATTGCCAAGGTTGCGGACAAGGTGTCCGGCGTGTTCGTCCCGGTTGTGATTTCTATTGCCGTGGTGACGATGATTGTCTGGCTGCTGCTTGGCGCGCCGTTCGGGGATGCGCTGTCCCGCGCGATTGCGGTGCTGGTCATCAGCTGCCCATGCGCGCTGGGGCTGGCGACGCCCGTCGCGATTATGGTCGGCAACGGCGTGGGCGCAAAGAATGGCATCTTGTTCAAGACGGCGGCTTCGCTGGAGGAGACCGGCAAGGCGCAGATTGTCGCGCTGGACAAAACCGGCACAATTACGAGCGGTCAGATGCGCGTGACGGACGTGCTTCCGGCGGACGGCATCGGCGAAAACGAATTGCTGGACGCGGCGCTGTCACTGGAAACGCCCTCGGAGCACCCGCTGGCGAAAGCGGTTGTGCAGTATGCGCTTGAAAAGGGACGAAAGGCGCAGGACGTGGCGGATTTCGCTGCGCTGCCCGGCAACGGTCTGACGGCGAAACGCGATGGCGCGGTGCTCCTTGGCGGCAGCGTGAAGTACATGCAGGGGCAGTGCAACGTGCCGGAATCGCTGCTTGCGGCGGCGGAAAAGCTCTCCGGCGAGGGCAAAACGCCCCTGCTGTTCAGCCGCGACGGCGCGATTCTGGGCATGATGGCGGTCGCGGACACGGTGAAGGACGACAGCCCCGAAGCGGTCGCGGAACTGCGCAAAATGGGCATCCGTGTCGTGATGATTACGGGCGACAATCCGCGCACGGCACAGGCGGTCGGGCAGACGGCAGGCGTTGACCAAGTGGTCGCGGGCGTTCTGCCGGACGGCAAGGCGGACGTCGTGCGCCGCTTGCAGAAGGTTGGGCGCGTCGCGATGGTCGGCGACGGCATCAACGACGCGCCGGCGCTCACCTGCGCGGATGTGGGCATTGCCATTGGCGCGGGTACGGATATCGCCATGGACGCGGCGGACGTGGTGCTGATGAACAGCCGCCTCTCCGACGTTCCCGCGGCGATTCGCCTCTCCCGCGCGACGCTGCGCAACATCCACGAGAACCTGTTCTGGGCGTTCTGCTACAATGTCATCGGCATCCCGCTGGCGGCGGGCGTGTTCATCAGTCTGCTGGGCTGGAAATTGAACCCGATGTTCGGCGCGGCGGCGATGAGCCTGAGCAGCTTCTGCGTGGTGTCGAACGCGCTGCGGCTGAACCTCTTCCGCCTGCGCGACGGTCGGCATGACCGCGCCCTGCACCCGGTGACGCTGCCGGGCATAGCCGCCCAGCCCGGCGCAAAGGTGCTGACGATGCGCATTGATGGCATGATGTGCGCCCACTGCGAGGCACGCGTGAAGGCGGCGCTGGAAGCGGTGGATGGCGTGCAGAGCGCGGCGGCAAACCACGAAGCGGGTACGGCGGTCGTGACGCTGAAAGCCGATGCGGATGAAAACGCCTTGAAGCCCCTGCTCAAAGCGGTTGTCGAAGAAAACGACTACGAGGTCAAGGGGTTCGACAAGTAATTTCATAGCATTTCCCCCTTCATGGCTCATGCGGAGACGTGGAGGGGGATTTTTCGCACGGATTATCCACAGAAAGTGCATAACCTTGTGGATAACAATGTGCAAAATCGGTGGATAACATCGTTTCAATCCCTTTTTAATCACAGCAGTTGTAAAATTCCTCCCCTGCATTGACATATCACGGAAACAATGATAAAATAAACGCAATCGAGAGCGGCGTTCGAGAGGAAAAAACATGCCGCAAATACACGGGGCAAATCCCCCGAACAAGGAGAAAAGGCACATGAAACGGTTGACTTCCTTGGTTCTGGCGCTGTTGCTGGCGCTGACGATGATGGTGGGTGCGTTCGCGGAAACGGCGGATGTGACCGGCGAATGGTACGGCGAGCTGCTTGGCATTCAGGTGACGCTGACCATCAACGCTGACGGCACCTACAAGATGGACATTGCGGGCATGGATTCGGAGGAAGGCGTCTGGGAAAAGAATGAGGACGGCAACCTCGTGATGGACAAGGGAACGGAAGGCGAAGGGCTTGTGACCGTGACCGAAACGGGCCTGAGCACCGAGCAGGATGGCATGAAGATTGACTTCACCCGTGAAGCGCCTGCCGAGGACGAAGAGCTGACCATCAGCACGGAGACGACGGAAGAAGAACTGCAAGGCAAGTGGCAGGCGACGAGCGTCATCATGAACGGCATGAGCGTGCCGATGAGCATGGTGGGTCAGGAGTGCATCATTGAAGTGAAGGACAGCAATCTGTACCTGCTGAATCTGGTTGGTCAGACGGCGCTGGCGGAGATTCCGATTCCGATGACGTTTGTGGATGGCATCCTCACTGTGACGCTGCCGGTGGACAAGAACACGACGCAGATGTTCGGCGTGGCGAAGCTGACGGACGGCACGGTGCTGTTTGAACTTGTGCAGGGCGACACCACAATGGACTTCCTGATGGAAGCTGTTCCGGAGGACGCAGAACCTGCTGCGGCGGAATAAAATAATACCAGAATCATAACCACCATTGGGGCGGAGGACGGGAACGTCTTCCGCCCTTGCGCATTTCTGTGCTGGACAACGTGATGCAGCAAGAACGCTTTTTGTTCGACCTGCGGTATGTGGCGCCCAAAAGACGTGATTATTTTTTTGCGGAAAATGCAATTTTCGCGCAACCGATTCCGTCTGCCGCGCGTCTAATGGGTGAAGCGCTTCCGGAGGCGCGGAATTCGTTTATAGACAGGATAGAACGAAAGGGGTCTATATCATGAAGAAAGTCTTGTGCGCGTGTTTGGCGATGCTGGTGCTGCTCTGCGGCGCGGCAATGGCGGAGCATTTCCGCTGTCAGTTGCCGGAAGGGGCGTGGCTGGGCGATACAACGCCCCTGCGCGAGGGGGATGCGCTGCTGCTTGCGGGCGGCAAGGCACTCTACCGTGTGTCGCTGACGGACGGCAGCGCGGAGAAGCTGGCGGATATGCCGGATAATGTGATGCACTCGGTGCTGCGGCGCGACGCGGAAGGGCAGCTGACGCTAACCGGCATCGGGTACGATGACGACTGGAACGAACTGCTCGTGACGTACACACTGAATGCGGAGAACGCATGGGAACTGACGTCGCGCTGGGATGTGCGCGAAGCGTTGGATGACGAAAACGCGGGTGTCGGCGATTTGCTGGTGTCCGACAAGGCAGTCTACCTTACCCTGCGCGTGGAGGGCAAGCCGCAGCAGCTGATTTACGAGAATCTGGAAACGAGCGAAGTGCGGCAAATCGGCAGTTTCACTGATGAAGAGTGGAGCGAGGTGAAGCTGTTCCTCCGCGGCGATACGCTCTGCAATCCCGAAGGGGATCACGACAAGCAGATGCTGACGCTGCACACCTTTGACCCGGCGACGGGCAAAGTCGGCAAAGAAACGTACACGTCGGAGACTGTGCCGCTTTGGACGGCGGACGATTTGCGCTATGTGAACGGGCACTATTACGCCCTGATGTATGACGACAATGTGCGCGGACTGTACAGCGGCGAAACGCTGGAAACCATGACGTGCATCGCGTCCCCGCTGACGACAATGGACAGCATCCTGCTGGTGACGGATGATGACGTACTGCTCGCCAACGGTACGCTGCTGATGAGCAGCCGTATTGTCTCCGAAACATCCGTGACGCTTGTCCTGAGCCAGACGGAAGCGCACAACGCGGCTGACTACATGCTGCAGAACGGCGTTACCTTCCGCAGCGTCTATGATCTGACGACCGCCGATATCCTCAACACGAAAAACAGCGATGTGGATATCCTCTGCATCACGCCGTTTGATACGGTGAGTTTGAAGCTGCTGAAAACCAAGGGCTACTTCACCGACCTGTGCAGCAGTACAATCCTCTCCAAGCAGGTCAGCCGCCTCTATCCCGGCTTGCAGAAGGGTCTCACGACCGACGACGGCAAAATTATCGGCTGGTATGAGACGGTTGAAACCTATCTGCCTGATGCGGCAATGGATGTGCTGGAGCAGAACGGCATGACTTTTGCGAATACGCTGCTGGAGATGTTCCAGCAAATCACCCAGCTGGCGGATGAGGGCGTTTTCGCGGATGAAGGCATGGCACCCCTCGGCTACCCCGGTTACAGTCGCCTGAATATGCTGAACATGAGTATCGAGCGCTACCTGAACGAGCAGCAGCTGCTCGGCAATCGCATCACGCTGAATAACGCCGAATTGCAGGAGCTGCTGACCTACATCGTGGCGAACGTCCCGGAGGATGAAGACGCTTTCCCACAGAATGAGGACGGGTATTCGCTCTATGAAATGGACGTCTCCATGCCTATCACGACGGATTGCCACATGCCGATGAAGGTCGGCGAATCGTCGCCCGCCGCGATTCCGGCATCGGTCTATGTGCTGGTGGTGAACCCGTATTCCCAGCACAAGGAGGAAGCCATCCGCTATCTGGAATACTGCGCGCAGAACGTCTACGATGAAACGCAGTACCGCATCTTCGCGGACATGACCGAACCGCTGGTGAACACCTATCAGGAACAGCGGATTGCGGAACTGGCGGCGCAGATTGCATCCTTGGAGACGCAGGAGCAGACGGCGGAAGTCGCTCAGCAGCTGACAGAACTGCGTGAAAGCAAGGCGGAAGCGGAAAAGTACCGAAACATCATCGACGTGGAGGATATTGCCGCGTGGAAGCAGGTTGCGGGGAATATCGTCGTGCCGGAGGAAAATTATTTCACGGCGGATTTAAAGAAATTGGTGGAGCGCCTGTCGACGGGCAATTTGACGGTGGAAGCGTTCACGCAGGAAGGCAACCGCTACTTTGAGATGGTTTATCAGGAGCGTGGCGAATAAGGACGGGAGAAAGGGAAAACATCCGAAAACCGTATAAAAGCGTCAGAATATACGCCAAACTTGTAAATTCTGCATCCGCCCCCTTGCCTGTCTGCCAAAGGAATGGTATAATGAGAAACGGAAACTGTTTCGACAGGGGAGGATAACAGATGAAACGTCTGATGGCCCTTTTGCTGATGCTGTGCATTGCGCTGACCGGAATGGCGCTGGCGGAAGATGAGCTGTATGAGGAAGTGGACGACTCGGAGTTTAACGAGGATGCAGTTGTTCCGGTAGTAGGAGCTGTGTATCCGGATAAAGTGCTGTCGGATTTTGACAGCAATTCCCCGGCACTCTATACCGCCCGCATGACCGCGTATACCAGCGGCTATGTGGAACGTGATATTGAGAGCGAGCGTGTTTTCCGCGTGGGCGACGCTTCCGCGCGCGGCGAAGTGCTGTATATTGACCCGACGTGGGTCATCATGCGCTATCAGGGGAAACTTGCGTATGTCAAGCGCCACCGCATTTTCAGTGTGACGCCGGTGGATTCTTCCACGACGCCGCCATACGGCACGCAGAAGCACGCCTATGTCGCCAAGACCGCCACGAATTGCTACGTCCGCAAGTCCATGAGCAATCAGGACGAAAGCTGGGTGGTGCTGAATCCCGGCACGACGATTTCCATCTGGTGCATGTACGACGGCTGGGCGGTTGTCAACTATATGCGCAGCTATGGCTATATCAATCTTGATCAGCTGACGGACTTGACGCCGGTGTCCCCGACGGATAATCCCCTGCGCGAGGATACCCCGATTGCAGCGTACACCTCGTATTATAAGATGGTGGACACGGAAAAAAACCATAACCGCATCTTCAATATTGCCCGCGGAAGCGAGCTGATTTCGGGTATTTACCAGCCGGGCGACATCTTTGACGGCAACAAGATCATGGGACCATACAACAAGGGAAAGGGCTATTTGCCCGCCGGCGCGCTCTCTGACGGCACGACCACGACCAGCTACGGCGGCGGCACCTGTCAGGTGTCTTCGACGCTGTACAACGCGCTGCTCCAACTGCCGGGGATTAACATCCTCTATCGCCGTGCGCACGGCGAGAATGCCGCACCGTACCTGCCGCACGGCGTGGACGCGGCGGTCGGCAACAAAACGCAGAACCTTCGCTGGCGCAACGACTACGACTTCCCGATTCGCGTCGAGGCGCACACCAGTGGTGACGGCGCGCTGTGTATGCTGATTTACCGGGTGTATGACGAGGAATAAGGCAATATACACACAAAGGGGCGAGCAATCGCCTCTTTTTTGATGAAATCGGATGGGAAAAGCGGGAAATCCGGCGAATCAGCAGGAATTTCGCTCGTCAAGGTCGAATATTAACTTGTTACCTCTTCCGCTTGAAAGGAGAAATCACCCGATGAAACGCTTGCTATCGCTGATGCTGACCCTGCTGCTGACGGCGGGGCTGCTGCTGCCCTGCGCGAAGGCGGAGGACACGGTGCTTGAACCGCTCTGGCATGTGCCGGACTATGTGCAGTGGCTGCTGGACGTGGCGCGCGGCGAAATCGGATACAAGGAAGGGCCGCACGGGTACTCCAAGTACGGCGAATGGGCGGGGGATGCCTACGCGCAGTGGTGCGCCGAATTCCTCTGCTGGTGCGTCGATCAGGTGGATCAGCAGCACGGCACGGAACTGCTCCGCAATGTCTACCCCATGTATTCCGGGCAGAACGTCGGGCGCGACTGGTTCATCCGGCAGGGACGGTATGTCACCCGCAACGGCAATCTGGCGAACTGGGGCTACCAGTGGATGAAGGACGACGACACCTACATCACCACCGGAACGTACATCCCGCAGCCCGGCGACTGGGTGTTCTTCACTTGGACGAGCAGCACGGACACCGACCACGTCGCCATGGTGGAATACTGCTCACAGGACGCAATGGGGAACATCACCGTGCATGTCATCGAGGGAAACACACCCGTTGCGGTTAAGCGCGCGGAGTACGCCTTGACGTACAACCGGATTCTGGGTTACGGCACGGTGCATGACGTCGCCGACTGGACGATGCGCAGCGGCAACAGTGGGGAGAAGGTACGCGAATTACAGGAGAAGCTGTCGTATCTGGGCTATCTGGCGGAGGACAAGGTGGACGGCGTCTATGGTGCGGCGACGGTGGAGGCTGTGAAGGCGTATCAGGGCAAGAAGGGCTTGAAAACGCTGGGCATTGCGAACATCGACACGCAGAAAGCGCTGAACGACGAGTATCGCCTGCGCCTCTACACCGACCCCAATGCTTGGGCGGGAGTCGTGGATGACAACGAGGAAGATGACGATTTGGACTGGTAAGGGTAGAAAGTGCTTTTGACGACAGCTTTCCCCCGTGAAAGGAGAATACATAGATGGATCCGATTTATGTCTGCGGACACCGCAATCCTGATACCGATTCCGTGGTGTCCGCCATGGCGTTTGCGGCGCTGCATAATGCGCTGGGCGACAATGCCTATGTCGCCGCCATGCAGGGCGCACCGAACGACGAGACGCAGTTTCTGCTCGACCGCTTCGGCTTTCAGGCGCCGACACTGCTCACCAATGTCCGCACACAGGTACGCGATATTGACTACGACCGTCCGCCAACGCTCGGCACAAGTGTCCCGATCAGTCACGCGTGGGCAGTGCTGCGCGAGGATGAAAATCTGTCTGCGGTGCCGGTCACGAATGAGGATGGCACGCTCTACGGGATGCTGACCGCGGGCGGCATTGCCGAAAAGGACATGGAGAGCATCACGAAGCCCGAAGTCCGCGACGTGCCGATTTTCAACCTTCTGTCCGCGCTCGAAGGGCATATCATCAACAACGAAGAGGATACGTTCGACACCATTTCCGGCGAAGTCGTGATTGCCTTGCCGACACCCGGCGAATGCCTGAAGGGCGTCAACAGCGGCAGCATCGTCATCTGCGGGCAGCAGAAGGACGTGGTGGACAAGGCGCTGGAAATCGGCGCATCGTGCGTCATTATCTGCCAAGGCTCACTGTCGGAAAAGTACCTCGGTCTGTCCAGCAAGACGTGCATTATCGCCACGCCCTGCGACGCTTACCGCGCGGCGCGGATGATTTATCAGGCAATTCCCGTGCAGCGCATTGCCCAGCATACGGGGGTCGTGCTGTTTCACCTCAACGACTTCATCGACGACGTGCGCGAGACGGTGCTGCAAAGCCGCTACCGCTCCTATCCCGTGCTGGACGAAAACGAGAAGGTCGTCGGCACGCTGAGCCGTTATCATCTGCTGCGGCCGCGGCGCAAGCGCGTTGTGCTGGTTGATCACAACGAGAAGAGCCAGTCCATCCCCGGTCTGGAACAGGCGGATATTATCGCGATTATCGACCATCACCGCTTGGCGGATATTCAGACGGGCGCACCGGTGTTCATGCGCAATGAGCCCGTCGGCTCGACAACGACGATTGTCGCGACGATGTTCCAAGAGCGCGGCCTGCAGCCCTCTGAGAAGATGGCAGGGCTGATGGCGGCGGCGATTTTGTCCGATACGGTCATGTTCAAGTCTCCGACGTGCACGCCGCGCGACCGCCGCATGGCTGACCGTCTGGCGCGAATCGCAGGGATTGATTTGGAGACGCTCGGCCGCGAGATGTTCTCCGCCGGCAGCGGCGCGGACAAACCCGTCGAACAGCTGCTGAATACCGACTTCAAGGAGTTCCACATCGCGGGGCACAACCTCGGCATCTGCCAGATTACTTGCCTTGACACTGACCGAATGCTGGAGCGTTTGCCGGAAATTCTGCCCGAAATGCAGAAAATCAAGGACAATAAGGGCTACGATATGTTCCTTATGATGCTGACCGACGTCTTGCGCTGCGGCACGGAGTTGGTGTTCCTTGGCGGCGACGACGCGGTGCGGCAGGCGTTTAACCTCAATGAGGACACCTCCAGTCACCATGTGTGGCTTCCGAAAGTTGTAAGCCGGAAAAAGCAGATTGTTCCGGCGCTGGCGCTGCTATGGGGCTGATGCGGCGGCTGGCGGCGGCAGCGCTGGCGGCGGTGCTCCTGCTGTCCACGGCGCTGGGCGAGCGCGTCACGTTCCGCCTGAGTGCAGACATTGACCCCGTGCAGTACCCCGCACAGGAGCGAAAGCTGGCGCAGGGGCTGAAATCGCTCTTCCGCCTGCTGACGGTGGAGGGCGACGTGCTGGCGTCGGATGGTAGCTTTGACGCGCGCATTGACCTTGGCCTGACGAATGCGCCGGAAAAAACCGCGACCCGCATCCGCTTCTTCGGTCTGGACAGCCACTGGGGGATTCAGTCCACCACCCTCGGAGGCGAAACGCTGATGTTCAATCAGCTGGCGTGGCTGGAATTTGCCATCAAGGCGTACAATCACCTTGACTTGCCCTTGCAGCGGGTGTTCCTGTGGCTGTCCCCCTACGCGCACACCAGCGCATGGACGGGTGTCCAACAGGCGATTGCCGATTTGGCGGCACAGGAAAACGATGGTCGGCTGGAAAACACGGCGCTGATAGCCTGCGCGGAAGAAATCGCCCGCCTGTCCGAAGATGACAGGGCGCTGTATTACTATATTGAAGCGTTTGGCTTGGAAAGCGGCACGGATGCGGATATTTTTGACGCGCTGGCGACCTTGCCGGAGTACGTCGAAGCGAACTTCCCGGATGGCTTGAGCATCGAACACACCGAAAACGGCGTCAGCTGGCAAAACGGCGAGGAGACCGTCTTTTCGTACGCGGATGCGGACGGCACGCAGGTTGTTTCGCTGCATTTGCCTGATTTGGTGGACTTCTCCGCGACGCTCCGCCGGGATGCGCTGCTCTTCACAGGTGCGCTCTCCCTGCAATCGGACGTGCTGAATGCGCAGGTTTCGTTCTCCCTGCCTGTAAGCTATCCCGTCACGCTGCCGTTCTACGCGCAAATCGACGCGGACGGCATGATGACGGGCGACGACGGCATCCACCTTGCCTTTGAGGGCGAGGCGCAGGGCGACACCGTCATCATCCGCTGGATTCAGCCCGATCATAGCGCCACGATGATGACGCTGACGGTCAAGGTGATTCAGGTGGCGGAGGGCACGGTGAAGTATGCGCCGGAGGATGTGCAGGGCACGAATGTGCTGTCGGTGGATGGCCCGGCATTGGCGGAGCTGATGGGGCGGATTGGAAAGCCGATGGTGCGGAAGGTGACGCAGTGGCTTGCGGCACTTCCAGCGGAACTTGTGCAGGGCGCAATGGACGCGATGGAGGATAGTGGCTTGCTGGGGACGCTGACAGATGCGATTCTCAACGGCGAAGCAGGGGAGTATTAGGGCACCACCGCACAATTCGGCGGCGCGTCTGGCGATGTCTTTTCCGCCATCTGCGGCATGCAAATTTCTCGATTTACATCCAGTAAACCTTCGAAATTTGCATTTGCATCTGACGAAAAATCCATTCGCCAGCCGACCACCTCATTTGCGCGGTGTTACCTTAGAATCTGCACAGAATTTGTTGAGGTGCTTTATGAAACTATTGTTTATCATTGGCGATGCGGCTGTTGGGAAAATGACAGTTGGTCAGGAATTGATGAAAATAACGGATTTAAGGCTCTTTCACAATCACATGACCATCGAACCAGTGATAGAGATTTTCGGTCGATACGAGGGCAAGACAATCGCAGAAATCCGAGACGTTATTTTCAAGAACTATGCAGCTTCCGATAATGATGGGATGATTTTTACAATGATGATGGATTTCAATCTGCCATCAGAATGGGCGTATCTGGAGCATGTCAAAGGCATCTTTGAACCATACGGGACGGACTTCTATTATGTTGAACTGATTGCGCCGCAGGAGATAAGACTGAAAAGGAATATTTCTGAAAACAGACTAAAAAATAAAGCGTCCAAAAGAGATATCGAGGCTTCCAATCAGCGCTTAATCAATGACGACAACACGCACCGTATGGTAAGCTACGAAGGTGAAATACCTTTTGATAATTATATAAAAATAGATAACACAAATCTATCAGCAAAAGAAACAGCACAAATAATAAAAAAGAAATTCAATTTATAGAAAATACAAATGCAAAAAATTGGCGATTGACATACTTTTGTGTATTTTGTATAATAATATTATTATAGAATAATTATATTTTGTTTATTTTTAAGGGGAAATTATGGAAACGCACGGTATAAAAGTAAAAGATAAATTAGGTTATGCTTTAGGTGATATGGGCGGAATAATGACATTCGGCTTGGTATCATCATTTTTAAATATGTTTTATACAGATGTATTGGGCATATCCGCCGGCAAAATTGCTGTTTTAATGTTTGTTGCAAGGATATGGGATGCAATTAACGACCCGATTTGGGGTGCATTTATTGATTCGAGAAAGCCTACAAAATACGGTAGATTCAGGCCTTACATACTTTGGGCGTCATTTCCGTTAGCAATCGGAGCATTCTTAATGTTTTACAAAATACCGGGTCTGTCTGATAATCAGTATTTAATTTACGCTTACATTACATATATTTTCTACGGAATGATGTATACAGGAATGAACATTCCTTACGGTTCGCTTGCATCTGTAATTACCGATGATGAAGTTGAGCGCTCTTCCCTTTCAATGTGGCGCTCAGTAGGTGCAGGTATCGGCGGGCTTCCTGCTCAAATACTTTTACCGCTTGTAGTTTACAGCACAGTAATGGGAGCTGACGGAAGCACTGCAGGTCTTAAATTTCTCTCGCATAATACGCCCTCACTTTAGACACATGATATTTATATGATCTATATGACTTGACAAAAATAGCAAAATCTGTTACCCTCTACCCATGGGACATATGGAACAGATTTGCAATATAAGTCTACATCGTTTGCGCGATCATGTCAACAAGAACTGGAGGTGTTTATTGAACTTACAAAACAACAAACAGAAAAACTTTACGCCGCTGCCCAACGAAATTTTCTCTCTGCATCTGACAACGGGTGAGTTGGCCGTCTACGCTCTGTTGCTGCGTCTGGAAAATCGTGAGACACATGAGTGCTGGCCCAGCTATGAAACGATTGGAAAAGCCATCGGCAAAAGCAAAAGTTCCGTCAAACGTTATGTGGCCAGGCTGGTAGAAAAGGGGCTTATCACCGTAGAGCCAACATCGGTCATCATGCAGAATGGGCTGAAGAAAAATGGCAACCTGCGTTACCACATCCGCCCTATCCGCGAAGCAGTAGAGTGGTATACCCAGCATCAACTATACCTCGCCGAAGCCGCTGCCGAGCGCCAGCGGGTACAGGAAAAGCTGGCGGAACAGGACAACCCCAATGACCCACCGTGTTCGCCCCTGTGAGCCGCTGTGTGGCCTCCTTCGGGGCGGGGCAGTGTCCCTGCCCCGGAGAGGGATTCCGAGCCGCTTTCGGGCGGATTTGCGGAGGACTTTCGGGACGAAGGAAGAAGCAGGATAAAAGGCTGGCGTCGTTACCGCCTCTCTGCCCGGACACATCTGCCCGCAGTGCGGACAGTTTACGGAGGTTTTCAGCGGAGTCGAAAATGACGCCTGTTGGGCAAGGTTTTAGAAGAACTGGCGTCTTAGTTCCCACAATGACAGGTTTGACAGGACTTTCGGCGTGCCTTACGACAATTTGGAGGAAATATGAACAAAGATGAAAATAGATTGAATTTCCGGATGAAACCGGAAACGGCGGAAAAGCTGGAGCACTGGTACAAGGCCGACCGCTGCCGCAGCAAGAATGAGTTCGTGGAAAAGGCCGTGAACTTCTACGCAGACACACTGGCGGCGGAGAGTAGCGCTACGCTCCCGCTGGCGATACAGACAGCCATCGACGGTCGGCTGAAGCTGCTGGAGGATCGCATGGCATCCATCCTCTACAAGCAAACTGTTGAGATGGACATGGCCATCTCCATTTTGCTGCAAAGTATCAACGTGGACGAAGCGGTGCTCCGTCAGGAGCGTGCCAAGAGCATCGCGGCGGTCAGACACACCAACGGTCGCCTGCGAATGGAGCAAAAGCTCCGCGAACTGGAGAATGAGGAATGGCAAGACTGATCGTCAAAAGTCCCTACATCAAATGCGGCGGCGGGCAGAACGCCAGCGGGTATCTGAACTACATTGCCACCCGTGAGCGCGTGGAGATCGTACCGGATGACCGTCCGCCTACGCGAAAGCAGGAGCAGCTTATTCAGAAATTGGTGAAGGATTTTCCTGACACGCGAGAGTTGTTGGAGTACGATGACTACAATGCCGCACCCACCAAAGCCAACGCCTCGTCCTTCATCACACTAGCGCTGGAGCAAAACTGGAACCGTGTGCAGTCCACCGAGGGCTACGCCAAGTACATCGCCACCCGCCCCAGAGCGGAACGGTTGGGCAGCCACGGCCTGTTCGGCGACGCGGATCATGTGTCGCTGGATGCAGCCATGAACGAACTGAACCACTACACCGGCAACGTGTGGACGCACATCATCTCTCTGAAGCGGGAGGATGCCGCACGGCTGGGCTACGATAACGCAGCGGCATGGCGCACACTGCTGCGCACTCACAGGAATGATATCGCCGCCGCTATGAACATCAAGCCGGAGGATTTCCGCTGGTATGCCGCCTTCCATAACGAAGGCAATCATCCCCATGTTCACATGATGGCGTGGTCGGCAACACCGGGGCAGGCGTATCTGGACAGAGATGGCATCAAAGAGGTCAAGTCGGTGTTGACGAACCAAGTTTTCCAACAGGAGCTGCTGCATCTCTATGAGGAGAAAAGTGTTTCCCGCGACGAACTGGTACACCAGACACGGCAGGCCATGCTGGAGCTGGCACAGCGTATGCGGGATGATCTCTGCATCTGTCCGACTGCTGAGAAAAAGCTCTGGGAGCTGTCACAAAAATTGGATGACGTGTCGGGAAAGAAGGTCTACGACTACCTTCCGAAGCCGCTGAAGCAGTTGGTGGACGAGGTGGTAGATGCCATGGAGAAGCTGCCCACGGTCAATGAATGCTATCAAAAGTGGTGGGAGCTGCAATGTCAGCTCAATGATTACTACTCGGAGCAGCAGCGGCAGCGTCCGCCGCTGTCACAGCAGAAAGAATTCCGTCAGATCAAGAACGTGGTAATTCAGGAGGCAGAGCATATCTGCCAAGACCGTATGTCCTTTGAGGACATAGCAATGCAACAAGAGGATGAGCAGTTGGATGACTGCAGTATGTCCTACGACTGCTGGGAGCTGCGGAAAATCATTGCTGACGAAAACACACCGCTGGAGGAACGGGACAAAGCCGCTGCGGAGCTGGAGCAGATAGCCCACCAAGGCGATCCTCACGCGCAATATATCATGGGACTGCTATACCGTGACGGCGGTCTGCTGGTGCCGGATGCAGGAAAGGCAAAACGCTGGCTGGAGCTATCAGCGTGGGAGTTACCAGACGCACAATATGCTTTGGGGAAGCTGTTTCTTTCGGATGATCCAGATATCCATGATCCCGCAAAGGGTCTTTACTGGCTGCAACGGGCGGCGGACAGCGGACACAAGTACGCCGCCTACCGCTTAGGCAAGGAGTATCTCACCGGAGAAAACATTCCCAAAAATGCTGCACAAGCGGCGGCATACTTGCAGCAGGCAGCGGAGCAGGCTAATCCCTATGCGCAATATCTGCTGGGAAAGCTCTGCCTCATGGGAGAGGGTATCCCCAAAGATAAGGAATCCGCACAATACTGGTTTTCCGTGGCGGAGCGGAACGGCCACTCCTACGCCGGATATTTCCTCGACCGCATGGAGCGGCAGAAGGACTTGCCGCCGCCCAACATTCTGCTGTCTGCCACACGTCTGCTGCATCACATGGGCAACATCTTCCGAGACAACGCACCACGCCCTGCTGCTCCTACGGGTATCCAGATCGACCACAAGCGCCTGCAGCGTCTGCGGGAAAAGAAGATGGCCATGGGACACAAGTGGAACGACCATGAGGATGAGCAGAACCACGGCATGGGCGGAATGAACTTGTAAGCGGCGCAAAACGCCGACCACCTTAAATGGTGGTCGGCGAAACGTGCAAAGTCATTTCTAAAGACTTGCTTTGCCCAAGGCGGTATCAGTTGTCAGGCTGCTCGCTGGCCAACACATTCGCAACATTCTGTTTGCTGAACACCGCCAGATCATGCAATGAAATTGGCATTTATACAGTCCAAAGCTTGGATAGGAACTGATTGGCCAGATCAAACTTTCCCTCAATTCGATCCAATTCTTCCTTTGTCTTTGCGGATAAGATGTCCTGCTTGGCGTTCCAGATCAAGGAATAAAGAACAGCAACAGGATGAGTTCGTTCACGGATTCCGTTTTGGTGTTTATAGCGTGATAAATCACCGAGTACACCTGCGCCTTTTTCCATCAGGACTTCTTGCAGCAGCGAAAACTCATATCTGCTCATAGATGTACCTCCGGGGTGTTTCTTTTAGTCTATGCAGTTTAGCATAAACTCGTCATAGATACAAGTCTATTTTGCCACAGATGCACCTATCTCCGACCACATAAAGATGCTATAAGCAGTGCAAAATCTGCGCCGCAGTAGACAAAGAGCTACCGCAATATTTTTTCTGCACTTTTTAGCCGTTTTTAGCGGTTTCCTCTCAATTCTAATTACTTTCCTGACATCTTGTGCCCCGCATCCCCCATGGGTTCCACACCTGTCTGTGGCATTTTATGTGGTCAAAAGCAAAGCCTCGCCGGAGCTGCTCCGGTGAGGGCTTTGTAGTGTCCTTGATGACCATA
>ENA-UEQL01000815-UEQL01000815.1-human-gut-metagenome-genome-assembly--contig:-NODE-815-length-22477-cov-8.960759_pt1 | contig 22477 bp, 17 predicted proteins | sample MGYA00242905_ERZ507926 | MGnify/ENA primary metagenome ERZ507926 (study PRJEB26167, sample SAMN06115531) | human gut metagenome | host: Homo sapiens | place: China:Henan | collected 2015-09-09 | study...
ATTGCTCTGGCAACCGCTCTCGCTTTTGTGCCTGCAGCCAACGCACAACTGTCCTTATTTTCCAACAATGAAGGCGAGCAACAACAGGTCATGTTGCCCGACTTCACGAAACTTGTGGAAGAAAACGGTAAGGGCGTGGTTAACATTTCCACCATTCGTAAGGCCCACACTCAAACATTGGGTCAAGCAATGCCGGGTTTGGACAAACACACCGAAGAACTCTTAAAACGCTTCGGGTTCGGCGACTTTTCCGGCCTTTTCGGTCAATTTGAACAACGCATTCCTGAACAACGTGGCACGGGTTCTGGCTTCATTATTTCCTCCGATGGTTTGATCTTGACCAATGCCCACGTTGTCGAAGGTGCTGATGAATTGAAGATTCGTTTGACCGATAAGCGTGAATTCCAAGGCAAGGTGCTCGGTCTTGATAAAAAGACCGATATTGCAGTCGTAAAGATTGAAGCCAAGGACCTTCCGGTTCTCAAGATCGGTTCGTCAGAAAAATTGAAAGTCGGCGAATGGGTTGCTGCCATCGGTTCTCCCTTTGGTTTGGACAATACGGTCACTGCCGGCATTGTTTCGGCAAAGAGCCGTTCCTTGCCCTCTGATCAGTACGTCCCCTTTATTCAAACTGACGTTGCCGTCAATCCAGGCAACTCAGGCGGCCCGCTCTTTAACATGAAGGGTGAAGTTGTTGGGATTAACTCGCAAATTTTCTCCACTTCGGGCGGTTTTATGGGCCTGTCCTTCTCCATCCCGATTGATCTGGCCATGCAAATCAAAGACCAATTAATTGAAAATGGTCGAGTAATCCGCGGCCGCATCGGTGTGGGCATTCAATCCGTCACTCAAGACTTGGCTGAAGTCTTCGGTATGAAGACGCCCAAGGGAGCAGTAATCACGCAAATCGAAAAGGGAGCTCCGGGTGAAAAAGCCGGCTTGAAAGTTGGTGACGTGGTCGTTGCGCTTGACGGTCAAGAAATCAAAAATGCTAATGACTTACCCGTGCGAATTTCCACGATGAAACCGGGCACCAAAGCTAAATTGACTGTACTGCGTGACGGCAAGGAACGTGACATCATGGTGACCGTGGCTGAAAACGAAGATGATAAAGCCGCTTCTACCACTCCCAATAAGCAAGACGCCTCGGGCAAGCTCGGTGTCAGCGTGCGCCCGTTAAATGAGCAAGAATTGAAAGAACTTGACCTCACTAGCGGTCTTTTGGTGACGGAAGTACGTGCCGCGGCAGCTGAAGCCGGCCTCATGCCACGAGACATTATCTTGAGTGCAAATGGCAAGACCGTTAAGACTGTGTCGGATTTACGCCGTGCAGTCTCCGGAGCCGACAAAGTTGCGCTTTTGGTCCAACGCCAAAATTCTCGCATCTTTATTGCAGTTAACCTCAAGTAAATCGATTGCTTACAACGAAATCGGGAGGCCGAGCCTCCCGATTTTTTTGACGATAGTCAATTAGGCGAAAATGCGTCTTTCTTCGCCGTTATGAACTCGGCAAATGTGATCCGCAAACACCCGACACACAGCATCCAAGTCAAGATCGGGGTTTCTTAACATTCTCAACTGCAGTCCTTCAAAAGTGGCCATTGAGATTTCAATTCTTGCCAAGTTTTCAGGACTTTGAGCATTCTGAAAGCGCAATTGCAGTAAATGTTGACGGGCTTTCACATCAAGCTCTTCGAGCAACTTTCTCATAGCAGGATCTCGACTGCCCTCGAGCAACAGCTCTAAGGAGAGCCTTGCCCGCCCCAACGAAAACTTATTGATGATGAGGTTTCGTAAATGTGCGAGCAACTTGTCGTAATCCGCGCCGATTTCCTGAATTTGACAGGTATCGGCGTAGAACTGTTCCGTACCGCGTAAAAGCACTTGCTCAATAATGGCCATTTTGCCCGGAAAATAGTTATAGATATGCCCTGCGCTCATACCGAACTCACGAGCAATATCTCCCATCCCCGTTGCATGAAAGCCCTTAGAGAGGAAGCACTTCGAAGCCGCCGCCAGAATTTGCTCACGGCGTTGTTTTGCCAGTTCAGTTCCCATGACTATGCCCCCGTTTTAGTAACTTTCCCTTCTTCGGCTTTGGCGTTATCGACAGCGCCGCCACCTAAGGTCTTGTAGAGCGTCACCAAACTCATAGCACGGGCTTGTTGAGCCTGTGTCAATTGCTTCTGTGCACTCACGTACGAGCGTTGAGAGTCCAAGACCGTCAAAAAGTCTTCACTGCCGTGACGATAGCGCGTTTGAGCCAAGTCGTACGCCGTCTTATACGCTTCGGTCATCTCTTCAATGGCCTTGAGCTCTTTTTCTATCGTGCCTTCAGTGGCCAGTGCATCGGCGACTTCTTGGAATGCCGTTTGAATGGCTTTTTCATAGTCAGCCACGGCAATGTCTCGATCGGTTTCCGACACTCGCAACGTTGCCCAGTTGGCTCCACCCGTGAAAATCGGCAAGCTAACCGAGGGCGTGAAACTCCACACTCGAGAACCACCCGAGAACAAATCTTCCAATTCCGTATGAGCACTGCCGCCCGAAGCAATCAGAGTAATACGCGGGAAGAAGTTGGCACGAGCCGCACCGATATTGGCATTGGCCGCAATCAACGTGTACTCGGCCTGAGCAATGTCAGGGCGATTCAAAAGCACTTCTGACGGAAGCCCTGAGGGCAACACAGCTGCGGTCGTGACCACTTCTGCCTTTTGCGGCAGGAGTGCTTCAGGCACTTCAGCCCCAACGATGACTCGTAAGGCATTTAAATCTTGCGCAACAGCTCGTTGGGCAGAAACGTAATCGGCCTGAGCGCTTGAGAGCATCGATTTGGCTTGATTGAGCTCAAGCAAATTAATGGCACCGGCCTTATAGCTCGCTTCCGAGAGCTTATAGGACTGCTCTTGGCTATCCAACGTTTCTTTCGTAAAAGCCAACAGTGAGCGGTCTGCACCGAGTTGTAACCACAAGTTTGCCGTCTCGGCAATCAAGGTCACGCGAGCACTCTTGCGAGCTTCTTCAGTGGCAAAGTATTTGTTTAACGCTTCATTGCTTAAGCTACGGATACGACCGAAGAGGTCAAGCTCGTAGCTGGCCATCGCAAGGTTAGCCGAATACGTGTGGCTGACCACGTCTTGGCCCGTTGCAGAGACGCTACCAGGAGTTTGGCTGTGCTCACCGGCTCCCGTGGCAGAAATCGACGGCAAGAATTCAGAACGTTGGATGTTATATGCGTAGCGCATCTTTTGCACGTTCAACATCGCCACTCGGTAGTCGCGATTGTTGTCCAACGACATTTGAATCACTTGACGCAAACGATCGTCGGTGAAGAATTCTTGCCAATCGGGCAAGGCCTGTTGATTGAGCTTTGCATCAGCGTATGCTGCACCGGCAGGCCAAGATGCCTCTACGGGCGCCTTAGGACGCTCATAGCTGGGGACCATGGACATGCACCCCGTCAGAGCCAGTGCGGCTACAAGTGGCAGAACTTTAAAACAGGTCATTTATTATTCCCCTTTTTTGACCGAGCTTTGCTCGGTAGGTTGGGTGCTATCTTGTGCACCTTCTTCGCCCTTTGCTTCCTCATTTTCAGACTTGGGAGCAGGCGGATCATAGAATGTCAATTCACTTTCTTTCAACGCAGCAGCTTCTACGGCTGTTTCACGCGAAATCGCATTAAGGTCAACATTGCGTTCATTGGCAGAGCCGGAAATACGCATGATGATCACGTAGAAGATCGGCACGAACAGAACACAAAGCAGTGTCCCCGTGATCATGCCACCCAACACGCCCCAACCGATAGCGTTTTGAGCGCCGGAGCCGGCACCGTCGGCCATAGCCAAAGGCAACACACCAAGGCCGAATGCCAAAGAAGTCATCACAATCGGACGCAACCGCAATCGAACGGCATCAATAGCAGCGTGAGCAATGTCCTCACCCTTATCGTGCAATTCTTTAGCAAATTCCACGATCAAAATGGCGTTCTTACTAACCAAGCCCATGGTTGTCACCATACCGACCTGGAAGTAAATGTCATTGTTCATGCCTCGCAACCATGTTAAGCCCAAAGCCCCGATAATCCCCATCGGAATAACGAGAATCACGGCAATCGGAATGGACCAACTTTCATAAAGAGCTGCCAAGCACAAGAACACCACCAAGATGGACAACGCATACAAGGGAGCGGCTTGACCACCGGCCTGAACTTCTTGGTAAGACACACCGGTATAGGCCATGCTGTAGCCCAAAGGCAGATTTTGAGCAACTTCGCGCACAGCATTCAATGCGTCACCCGAGCTCTTGCCGGAGACCGGATTACCTTGAATATTGACGGCAGACACACCATTGAAACGTTCCAAACGCGGAGAGCCGAACTTCCATGAAGTCTTTGAGAAGGCCGAGAACGGCACCATGTCTCCTTGGTCATTCTTCACGTACCACTTGCCCAAATCTTCCGGTTTTTGACGGAATTGGCTATCGCCTTGCACATAAACCTTTTTCACACGACCGCGATCAAGGAAGTCGTTCACATAGGTACTACCCCATGCGTTGGCTAGCGTTGTGCTAATTGAGGAAATCGATACGCCTAAAGCGCGGGCTTTTTCCATATCAATTTCCAAATTCAATTGCGGCGTATCTTCCATACCGTTCGGACGGACCATCGTCAAATCCGGGTGAGCATTGGCTTGAGCCAAGAATTGATTGCGGACTTGCATTAACTGGTCATGCGTTTGACCGGCATTGGCTTGCAAATAGATATCGAAGCCGTCGGCCACACCCAATTCCGGCACTGCCGGGGGCGAGAACGCATAAGCGCTGGCATCCTTATATTGAGAGAATTCCATCATGGCGCGTCCAACGATGGAGTTCACATCCTGACCTTCATCTTTACGCTCACCCCAGTCCTTCAACTTCACGAACATCAAACCGGTATTTTGTCCCGTCCCCCCAAAGGAGAAGCCGGACACAGAGAACACGGACTCAATATTTTGTTCTTCGTGCTCAAGGAAGTAGTCACGCATACGAGCGAGCACTTCTTCGGTTCGTTGTTGCGAAGCACCGGCAGGCGTTGTCACTTGGGCCAGCAAAACGCCTTGGTCTTCACCCGGCATAAAGCCTTGGGGCACTTTAACAAAGCCTAAGACCACGCCACCGATAATGCAGGCATAAATGATCAACACTCGAACGGTACGCGGAATAAAGTGACCAACTTGGGTGCGAATCCATAAAGAGAAGTTTTCAAAGCCGCGATTAAACCGTCCAAAGAACCCCTGTTTTGTTTGATGAGCATTCTTATCAATCGGCTTAAGCATCTTGGCGCAGAGAGCCGGCGTCAAGATCAATGCCACCAACACAGACAGCACCATAGCAGCCACAATCGTCACGGAGAACTGACGATAGATCACCCCCGTAGAACCACCGAAGAAAGCCATCGGCACAAACACTGCGGATAGCACCATGGCAATACCGACCAAGGCGCCCTGAATTTGTCCCATCGACTTAATCGTTGCCTCTTTCGGCGGCAGACCTTCGGTTCGCATCACACGTTCGACGTTTTCCACCACCACAATGGCATCGTCCACGAGTAGCCCGATGGCTAGCACCATGGCAAACATCGTCAACACGTTGATTGAATATCCCATGACCGCCAAAACGCCGAAGGTACCCAACAGCACCACCGGCACGGCAATCGTCGGAATTAACGTTGCACGCCAATTCTGCAAGAACAAGAACATCACGCAGACCACGAGCACAATAGCTTCAAACAACGTACGGACCACTTCTTGAATGGAGATTCGCACGAACGGAGTCGTATCATACGGAATCACCCATTCCATGCCGTCCGGGAAGTTAGCTTGCATGTCTTGAAGCAAGTTCATCACGCGTTCGCTAGTAGCCATGGCATTGGCACCCGTTGCCAGACTAATGGCTAAACCGGTTGATTCATTGCCGTTATACAAAGCAATCACGTTATCGCTTTGTTGCCCCATTTCAATGCGAGCGACGTCTTTAAGAAGCACGCGCGAACCATCGGTTGCGTCTCTGCCTGCCGAGCTCGAGATTCATGGCATCCGCCACTTCCGGGTCATACTGTGCGACGAGCTTGGCGCTGTCAAAAAAATCAGGGTACATTGTGATTTCCTCCTCTTGAAAAAATCGGACAAAGATTAACCTAATAATACCATTTACTTCGATTAAAGTCAAAGCCAAAGGGAATAATATTGTCGATTTATGCAAAAAGACGGAATGAGTGAAAATAGTTCTTGTATTTATGTCAATAATACTGTATAATGATTCAATGTAACACTTTTATTAAAAGGAGATGAATCAATGGATCCCATTAAAGTGGATTTTTCAAAAAAAGGCGGCCCCAAGGAGATAGTTATACCTCCCGATAAAGCGGCGCTCAAGATAGTTTTGAGCGTGCTTTGCTCGCTGGTAACCGCGGCCATTGCATTTTATATAATGCTGCCGCCCCTCAACTTCAAGGCATATGAGTTCTACGGTTTTCTTGCGATAATCGTCGCGTCCTATGCGCTGTTTTCGGCGCTGTTCACGAGCGTGTTCAAAAGACCCGAATATATGCCGTATTTCAAACGTCAGCTGATAGTCCCCGGCGTTATCGTCGGCGTTATCGCGCTTACGGTGGGCATAGGCTATCTCGTCTCGTGCCCGTTCTTCAGAGCCTCGGCTTACAGCAGGATAATCGATGTCCGCACCGACAGCAACTTCGCCGATGAGATAGACAAGCAGGACGCGGAGTCCTTCAGCAACATCCCGAAGCTTGACGAGGGCGTTGCGGCCACTCTTGCGCCCAGAGCGCTCGGTAAGCTGGCGGAAAAGGGCTATGTCTCGCAGTTCTCGGTTTATCCGCTCTACACGCAGATAAACTACAAGGGCACGCCCGTCAGGGTCGTTCCGCTCCAGTATTCCAATATCATCAAGTGGCTCACAAACCGCACCGAGGGTCTGCCCGGCTATATCATTATAGACATGGCGAACGAAGTGACCACCCTCAAGGAGCTTGACTCGGGTATCAAGTATTCTCCCGCCGAGCACTTCGGCAGACTTCTCAAGCGTCACCTGAGAATGCAGTATCCGACCTATATGTTCGGCTCGAGCTCGTTTGAAATCGACGATGAGGGCAATCCCTATTGGATCTGCGCGAGAGTCGATAAGACCATCGGCCTGTTCGGCGGAACCGACGTCAAGGGAATCGTTATCGTCAACGCAATTGACGGCAAGTGCGAATATGTGCCGATAGAGACGGTCAAGAGCGATGCCAAGTATCAGTGGATCGACAGAGTCTATGACTCCGACCTTCTCGTCGAGCAGTACAATTACTACGGCAGATATCAGAAGGGCTTCTGGAACTCGATTCTCGGTCAGGAGGATGTCTACGTCACCACCGAGGATTACAGCTACATCGCCCAGAACGACGATGTCTATATGTACACGGGTGTTACCTCCGTCACCAACGACCAGTCGATAACCGGCTTTATTATGATAAACCAGCGCACCAAAGAGGCCGTCTATTATTCGGTCGCGGGCGCAAAGGAGCAGTCGGCGCAGGCTTCCGCAGAGGGTCTTGATGAGATAAAGGCGGCAGGCTACACGGCAACGTTCCCGCTGCTGCTCAATATCGACGGCGAGCCGACATATTTCATGGCTCTCAAGGACGTCAGAGACGACGGATCTCAGATCATTCAGAGCTACGCGCTCATCAACGTCAAGCAGTACACGAAGATAAAGGTCTACGGCAAGACCCTTGCCGAGTGCCTTGCAAAGTATGTCGACCAGCTCAAGGCGAACGGTATCAATGTCGATATCGACGCGAACCAGGTAGTTGACCCTGCGGATAACCCCGACGCACAGGGCGGCTCCGAGCCGAAGGTGCAGACCGTCAACGGCAAGATAGCCGATATCCGCACCCAGGTCATCTCGGGCGAGACATATTATTATATCAAGCTCGAGGGCGGCGACGTCTATTATTCGATAGCCGCTTCCAAGTCGACAACCGCCGTTATCCTCAACAGAAACGACACTGTCACGATTCGCTTCAACGCCGGCGAGGGTGCAATAATTCCCGCAAGCGAGCTTGAAAAGGCGAAATAAAACAAACATCACAAACAACAGCGCCGCCGCAGATATTCTCTGCGGCGGCGTTGCACTATTTATGTTTACTTTTCTTCGGGTTTATTATCGTTTTCCGTGTTGTCGTTTGTTTTGCTTTTTTCGGAAGGATTATCCTTTGTCTGCTTGAGCAGGGGACTCAGCTTTTTGAGTATCATTACGACACTTGCGAAGATGAGAGCAGCCAAAGCGAGGTGAGGATTAAAGCCGTCAAGAAGTCCTGAAAGTTCAAAATCCAGCCATTCGCAAAACAGAAAAATTACAATCAAAAGTACCGCATCTAATGCATCCATAATTGCATTCAGCCGTCAGGCGGCTGTACCTCCTGTGTTGTTTTTGCCATAAACCGTTCCGTGATAAATATAGCTTTTAGCGATATCATGCGTTCTATATGTTTTGCTTCCGTAAACTAAACCGTCGGAATCTCCTCCTTTGCAGAAATGATATTTTTTATAAAAGTTTTAGCTGAGAACTTATCGCAACACAATGCTAACACAAATTGCCAACATTATAATATCTTGCGAGAACATTATACATTTTTGGTACAAATTACAAAAATGCATAATTCGATTTGTGTATTTGCACCAAGGAAATTTTGAGACGCGCAGAACCGCGATGAAAGAATCCCCCGCAGATTCGCTCCGCGGGGGACTGCTTTATTATATTATCTATCCGGCGTTATTGCTGAGAATGCGTTATGAAATAAATCAGCGCTATAACTCCCGCCGTGACCGTTGCACCGATGATGATGTTGTTCATCAGAACGATAGTTCCGACTCCGGCTGCAACGCCGAGCACTGCCGTGAGGATTATCGGAATCCACATGGCGGGCGACTTGCCGTACTTCGCGCCGATGTACCAGCTGTAAAGTCCCCAGCCGAAAGCGTCGGTGTACTTGTAGAGGTGAGTGTTGTAGCTCCACGGATCGTTCTCGTCAAGCTCGAAGATACGAACGGCTCTCGATATGTATCTGCCGTAGGACTGGAAGGTAACGCCGGGGCACATGACAAGGTCGATGCCGTCAACGTTGCCGATGAAGGTGTTGATGTGGTCGTGGCCGAAGGATGCCGCAATGACATCGCCGCGCGACTTCCATGCCGCGAACTCACCGGAGTTTGTATCCGACGGACAGGGGAACTCGAGCATCATGCCGGAGGTTTTGCCGGGCTTGAGCATGAGGAGCTTGTTCTGTCCGTTGAGCTTCTTGGTTATCGCGGTCTCGCCCTTGAACGGGGAGTCAACGAGAAGCTCTGCGACCTCGGGAACTATAATATGCTGGAACGCGATGGAGGAAACGGGATGACCCGCCTTTTTCTCGAGCTCCTCGCTGGTTTTTACATACCAGTCTATCTGATCCTGATGGACATAGTCGTAGCCGCCGTTTTCTCTGTCATAGTCGTTCGAATCAAAGAGCCAAAGGTTGAACTTTATGTCGTTTCCCTTGGATGCGTAGATGGGCAGGTTGTGCGTGCCGCTGCCGTAAAGCTCGGGGTCTGCGTCATATGCGAGGCAGCCGGGGAGCGTCTGATAATAGGCAAGCTGCTCGTCGCGGCTGACGGGGCAGCCCTCATCGGTATCGTGGTTGCCGAAAACGAAGGTGAAGGGGATGCCTCTGTCTGTGACGGGCTTGAGTATCGCCTTTATTCCGGCATAGACGCCCTCTGCGGTCTTGATTTTGCCGCCCGCTATCTGGTCGCCTGTAAATACGACGAGGTCGGGCTTCTCTGCGTCGAGAGCTTTTTCCATGAACATTATCATGGCTTCTCTCGGTATGTCGATATCCTGCGTGTCGGAAATCTGCATTATCTTGAGCTTTCCGTCCTTGTTGAAGCGCAGAACACCGTTGTCGTCGACTGCCGCAAAAGCGGGCGACGCCGCGGCTATAAGCATCGCCGCGCAGAGCACAACGGCGAGCAAAGCCTTGATTTTCTTACTCATGACTCGTTTCAATCCTTTCTCTACTCTGTGCGAGTGAAATATATCTTAGGCGTGACTATTATATAACTAATATGACTAAAAATCAATGAGCAAATGAGATAATTTTTATATGTATTTTTGAGTTAGAATAGACAAACCGAGTCTGCGTTTATTCGCAGACCCGGCAGAATGAGCATAAGAATAATGCCGATTTTTGAATTGCTGTTAATTATAAAGTCGGCGGCTGCGGCGCCCCGCTGCCGCTGATTGCGTCAGGCACTCATTCGCCCGAATCCGCTTTCGTCTTTTGGCTGTCGCCCGAGCCCAATTTGTTCATCACCTCGAGCGGGTCTGCCGTCTTGCCGTTTACGGCCACGGTGAAGTGCAGGTGCGTCCCGTCCGCCGCTTCGACGGGGACGATGCCCAAAGTGCCTATGCAGTCAAACTGCTCCACCTCGTCGCCCTCCTTGGGCAGATTTTTGTCCGCAAGCCCGCAGTACCGCGCCACAAGCCCCTTTCCGTGGTCTATCTCAACCACATTGCCCCAGAGCGGGTCGGAATAGACTTTGGTGACGCGCCCGTTTTGTATGGCGATAACGTCGTTGCCCTTTGCGCCGCCGAAATCGATGCCGTTGTGCACTCTCCAGTCGTTCGTAGTCTTGTTCTTCACCATCTCGTCCGCGCTGTAATCCTTGCGGATGTCCGTGCCCATCGGCAGGGCATAGCTGCCGGTGTAGGGCGTATTTTTGCCGTCGTCCTCCTTTGTCGTCTGTGCGGGGGCGGTGGTTCTGTCGTCGGGGACGTTCTTTACGGGGTTGTTCGCCTGCGTCGGCGCCTCCGACGGGACGAGATAGTCTATATTGTATTGCCTTGAGGACTGCTCGGAGGTGTCGACCTTGCTCGGCGCTTTGGATACGTGCACGGCGCCCCAGACTCCCGCGCCCGCCGCAAGAATGCACAGCGCCGCGAGGACGTATATTCCTTTTGATTTTAAAAAGCTCTTTTTGTTGAATGAATTGTCTATCATATCTGCCTCGTTTCTCCGCGTGCGGTGTCACGGTGTTTTTTCATTCCTATTTTTGACCGTGCCGCCGCGCTTTATGCGCAAGGCAAAATTTATGAAAAATAAAAACGAAAAGACGCCCGCCTTTCGGCGAGCGCCCTTTCGTAATGAGGGGTTCGATGCAACTTTTAGCATCTGGTTTGAGGAGGGGTGATGCCTGACGAACTCAGGCACCGCACACTGCAGGGTGCGGCTCCCTGCCCTTGTGTGCAACTATATGATACCCGAGTTTTGTTAAGCCCCTGTGAACAGAGTCTTAATAATCAAAATTGTTTTTGTTAAGAGTTTAGTCCCGTGCGACATTTTCCCGTAAAGTGTTTTTTGTCTTTTGTGTACTTTGCCCAAATATGCGGCTGAAATTTCGTCATTCTCGCGGCGAAAGAATCGGCGGTTATCCTTGAACTATTTATCCAATTGTTTATAATTAAACTGATAAAGAAGGGATATATTAATATACCTTAAATATACGGAATAAAGGACAGGAGAGGCAATATGGAAAGAAAGGTAAGAATAGGCATTATCGGCTGCGGCGGCATCGCCAACGGCAAGCATATGCCCGCACTTAAAAAGATCGAAGAGGCCGAGATGGTCGCTTTCTGCGATATCATCGAGGAGAGAGCGGTAAAGGCCGCAAAGGAGTTCGGCGTCGAGGGCGCAAAGGTCTATACCGATTACAGAGAGCTGCTCGAGGACGAGAGCATAGAGAGCGTCCATGTCTGCACCCCCAACCGCTCGCATTCGTTTATAACGGTGGATGCGCTCGAGGCGGGCAAGCACGTTATGTGCGAAAAGCCCATGGCAAAGACCTATGCCGAGGCAAAGAAAATGTACGAGACCGCGCAGCGCACCGGCAAGAAGCTGACTATCGGCTATCAGCAGCGCTGGAGAGCTGATTCGCTCTATCTCAAGGAGGCGTGCGACAACGGCGACCTCGGCGATATCTATTACGGCCGCGCCATCGCCCTGCGCCGCAGAGCGGTTCCGACCTGGGGCGTTTTCCTCAACGAGTACGAGCAGGGCGGCGGTCCGCTTATTGATATCGGCACCCACGCGCTCGACCTCACCCTTTGGATGATGAACAACTACAAGCCCAAGATGGTAGTCGGCAACGTCTACAAAAAGCTCGGGGATCAGAAGCGCTCCGGCAACGCATGGGGCGAATGGGATCCCGCGCAGTACACCGTCGAGGATTCGGCCTTCGGTTTTGTTACCATGGAAAACGGCGCGACTATCTCCGTCGAAGCGAGCTGGGCTCTCAATATTGCCGACCCCAACGAGGCCGTCACATATCTCTGCGGCGACAAGGCGGGCGCGGATATGCGCGGCGGACTTCACTTGAACTATGTCAAGTACGGTCGCCAGTGCATCGAGACTCCGAACTTTGAGGCCGGCGGAGCCGCATTCTTCGAGGGCGCGACCGACGACCCCTCCGAGCTTGAAGCCCGCGCCTTTATCGAGGCTATCATCAACGACACCGAGGTCAGCACCAAGCCGGAGCAGGCACTCGTTGTAACGCAGATACTCGAAGGAATATATGAATCCGCCAAGCAAGGCAAACCTTTTTATTTTGAGTAATATCACGCACATTGTGAGCCTTTTGCTCCTTTGCGTATCTCGATACGCGGCAGTCGCAAAAAACTCACACTGCACGCAATCTTACTCAAAATGCGTTGAATCATATCACGCACATTGACTGCCCCGCGAGGGGCTTGAGTATCGGCATACACTGCGCCCCTCGCGGCACAGCCACTGCACGCAATCTTACTCAAAATGTGTTGAATCATATCACGCACATTGACTGCCCCGCGAGGGGCTTGAGTATCAGCATACACTGCGCCCCTTGCGGCACAGCCACTGCACGCAATCTTACTCAAAATACGTTGTATCATATCACGCATATAGCGAGCCTTTTGCTCCTTTGCGTATCTCGATACGCGACAGTCGTAAAAAACTCACACTGCACGCAATCTTACTCAAAATACGTTGAATCATATCACGCACACAGCACACCTTTTGCTCCTTTGCGTATCTCTGCGGCGGTCTGTGTGCGGCGATAATCGGCCTTTAAATTAATCCCCGACAGGAGTGAAAAATATGAAAATTGCAGTTCAGCTTTACAGCCTTCGAGACATTATAAAGGGCAGCGGCGAGGAGCTTCTTGCCATTCTCCCGAAGATAAAGGCTCTCGGCTATGACGGCGTTGAATTTGCCGGATATTTCGGCGTTGATGCGGAGACTCTGCGCGCGGCGCTCGACTCCGCCGGGCTCGTCGCCGTCGGTACGCACATCGCCATTGAGAGCTACTCGCCCGAAAACTTCGACGAAACAGCGGAGTTTTGCCGCACTCTCGGCATGAAGACCATGGGCATGGGCGGCGCCGACCACGAGACCCCCGAGGAGCTCAAGGCGACCTGCGCCGAGCTGAAAGCGGCGGACGAGCGGGCGGCAAAAATCGGCATGAGCGTCTATTATCACAACCACTGCTCGGAGTTCGAGCCGATTTCCGACGGCGTTATCCCGTTTGACGAGCTGAAGAAAGCCGCTCATCTCGAGATAGACACCTATTGGAGCTTCGTCGCCGGCCAGGACAACTACAAGCTCATCACCGAAAACCGCGACAGGATAGCTCAGCTCCATGTCAAGGACGGAATAGGCCACACTCCCAAGGCTCTCGGCGAGGGCGAGTGCGATATCCGCGAGGTTGTCCGCGCTGCAAAGGAGATAGGCATGGAGTGGCTGATAGTTGAAAATGATGACCCCGTGCCGAACGGTCTTGACGACATCGGCAGGAGCATAAAATATCTTAAATCCATCGTCTGATTTTTAAAGGAGAGATAAAAAATGAAGTTAGGCGTATTCACCTGCCTTTTAGGCAATCTTCCGCTCGAAGAGGCACTCGGTTATTTCAAATCCAAAGGTCTTGAGATGGTCGAGATAGGCTGCGGCGGCTATCCCGGCAACTCCCACGCCGACCCCGACACCCTGCTCGCCGACCCCTCGGCTCTGAGCACCTTTAAGTCCACCGTCGCCGACAGCGGCCTTGAAATAAGCGCGCTCAGCTGTCATGGCAACCCCATTCACCCGAACAAGGCTATAGCAGCCGACTTCGACAGGACGATAAAGAACACGATTCTTCTCGCCGAAAAGCTCGGCATTCATCAGATAAACACCTTCTCCGGCTGTCCCGGCGATTCGGAAAATTCGAAATATCCCAACTGGGTCGTCTGCCCCTGGCCGAATGACTTCTCCGAGATACTCGAGTGGCAGTGGAACGAGGTTCTCATTCCCTATTGGACAAAGACCGTCGCCTTCGCCAAGGAACACGGAGTTGACAAGATAGCCTTCGAGCTTCATCCCGGCTTCTGCGTCTACAACACCGAGAGTATGCTCAAAATACGCGAGGCCGTCGGCCCCGAGCTCGGCGCAAACTTTGACCCGAGCCATCTCATCTGGCAGGGCATGGATCCCATTGCCTGCATCAGAGCGCTCGGCGACGCTATCTTCCATTTCCACGCCAAGGACACGAAGATAGACAAATATAACACCGCCGTCAACGGCGTGCTCGACACTAAGCCCTATGCGGACGAGATCCACCGCTCGTGGATATTCCGCTCCGTCGGCTACGGCAACGACTACGCATATTGGAAGGACATGATCTCCAACCTGCGCATGGTCGGCTACGACTACGCCATAAGCATAGAGCATGAGGACTCCCTCATGAGCCAGGACGAGGGTCTTTCAAAGGCCGTAGACTTCCTCAAGGACGTTCTTATAACCCAGAACACCGGCGATATGTGGTGGGTGTGATAAGCTTTTTTGCGAAATTTTTTATATCGGGAGTATACAAAACAATGGATAAAAGTAAGAAAATAGGCTTTGCCGTTATAGGCTACGGCGGAATGGGCAGCTGGCACGCATCGACCTGCGCGGACGATTTTAAAGACACGGCTGAACTCATAGGCATCTATGATATCAAGCCCGAGAGGCGCGCGGCTGCCGAGGCTGAGGGCATTCACGCCTTCTCCTCGCGCGAGGAGCTGCTCGCGGACGACAGAATTGACCTTGTCACCGTTGCAACGCCCAACGACGTGCATAAGGAGATAGTCATAGCCGCCATGGCGGCGGGCAAGAACGTTATCTCGGAGAAGCCCGTGGCGCTCAGCCGCGATGAGCTCGAGGAGATGATAGCTGCGTCCGAAAAATACGGCAAGCTTTTCACCGTCCACCAGAACAGACGCTGGGATCCGGACTACAAGTGTGTCAGAAAGATTCTTGACGACAACGAACTGGGTCGGGTGTTTCGCATAGAGTCCCGTGTTCAGGGCTCTCGCGGCATCCCCGGCGACTGGCGCAATCAGAAGGTGCACGGCGGCGGCATGGTGCTCGATTGGGGCATCCACCTGCTCGATCAGGCTCTGTGCATCGGCGAGGGCAGAAAGCTCATCTCCGTCTATGCGGAGCTCACAAACGTCACCAACGAGGAGTGCGACGACGGCTTCAGAGCCACGCTCATCTTCGAAGGCGACCTGTCGATGTATGTCGAGGTCACTACGAGCAACTTTATAGAGCTTCCCCGCTGGTATATACTCGGCGAGAACGGCTCGGCGGTTATAAACGACTGGGAGGTAAACGGCGAGATAGTCAAGGTCTCCGATTGGGAGAACCGCGACGCGGTGCCGATACTTGCGGGCGTGGGGCTGACTAAGACCATGGCTCCGAGAACCGACGATACCATAAAGCGCTACAGCCTGCCCGAGGTCGACTCGAGGTGGACGCAGTTCTACGAGAATGTTTTTGCGACTCTCCGCGGAGAAGAAAAACAGCTTATAACCCACGACCAGCAGCGCAGACTGCTCAAGCTCGTTGACGCGATATTCGAGAGCGGAACCGAGAACAAGGTCGTTTTCTTCGACAAATAAAGCACATAAAAAACAGCCTGCCGCCGCGCAGCGAAAGCCGAAAAACTTTTGCCGCGCGGCGGTTTTTATTTTGAGCAGAAAATTCACGTCGAGTCTGTTTGGGTGCGGAAACGGTCGAATCTCCATGCAAATTGCACAAAAACACCCCTGAGATTTTGGACATAATAATCAAGAAGTAGAGATTTGTGAACAAAAAATTAAAATTTGCTTTTTTCGATTGACTAACAGTCATTTTTGTAGTAAAGTATCACACGCAAAAGAAAGTGACCGGCAGTCAGTAAGGAGGCGAGCCTATGCCGACGGTTGAGGAAAACAAGAACGAGAAGCGCTCGAAGCTTATGGATGCCGCGCATTCGCTCTTTACGAGCGGCAGTGCGCTCAAGCCCCCGACGATAGACGAGGTCGTCAAGCTGGCAGGCGTTGCAAAGGGTACGTTTTATCTCTATTTCAAAGATAAATACGAGCTTATGGATCAGCTCTTTTTGAAAAAGCTCGCCGAATGCGTCAATTCCGCGCTCTTTAAAACGCGGCAGCATTTTGCGGGGCGGCAGACGGACGACGCGGAGCGGGTGAATACCTTTCTCGATAACGTCTTTGTGTATATCGAGGAGAACAAAGCGTTTTTGCCGCTTGTCAGAGACCGCGTGTCCTCCTGCTACCGCATGATGCTCAAGGGCAGGGAGGCCGAGCTCAAGGACGCTTACGGCAGCCTTGTAAAGCTTTTTCTTGCGCACGGCTACACCGAATATGAGAGCGAGATGAACATATATATGTTGGTTTCGATGCTCACATCCGTAAGCTGCGACGGTGCGGTTCACGGCGAGCCGTATAAGCTCGACGAGATAAAGCACGGTATGCAGCGTCTTGTCAATAAACTTTTAGCCAATAAGGAGGAGAGGGATTATGATATCTAAAAAGTTAGCCAAGTGGATAGCTTATCATCCCAAAACTGTTCTGATAGTTTGCCTTATACTGATAATCCCGTCAATAATCGGATATTTTCTGACGGGCGTCAATTATGACATACTGTCATATCTGCCCGAAAATCTCGAGTCCGTGCAGGGCGAACAGATACTCGACGAGACTTTCCACAACTCGGCAAGTTCGTTCATTATAGTCAAGGACACGGAGCCCAAGGATATCCAAAAGCTTGAGGAGCAGATACGCAAGGTCGAGGGCGTCAGCAATGTTATCGGCGCTACCGACATAGCGGATGTGACTATCCCCAAGGAGATACTTCCCGAGGTGCTCACCAATGTGTTCTATTCGCAGGACGGCAGCTCGACGCTGATAATGGTTCAGTATGCGAACTCCGGCTCCTCCCAGATAACCATGGACGCAATAGCCTCCATACGCAAGATAATGAACAGGAATATGCTCCTGAGCGGTCTTTCGGCGATAACCGTCGATACCAAAGACCTGACAAACAGCCAGGCTCCGCTCTATGTTGTGATAGCCATCGCCTTAGCGCTTATAGCCCTGTCGTTTACGATGACCTCGTGGGTGCTCCCGTTAGTGCTGCTTGCGGCGCTGGGAACCGCGGTCATATATAACATGGGCACGAATATAATCTTCGGCGAGATATCATTCATAACAAAGAGTATCGCCGCTATCCTGCAGCTCGGCGTCACGGTCGACTACTCGGTCTTCCTCATGGACAGATTCGAGGAGGAGAAGAAGCGCCACGACACAAACAGAGACGCTATGGCGGCGGCGATAGACTCGACTTTTACCTCCCTCATGGGCAGCTCGCTGACCACCGTTTTCGGATTCCTTGCGCTGTGCTTCATGAGCTTCACGCTCGGCAAGGACATGGGCCTTGTCATGGCGAAGGGCGTTATCCTCGGCGTTATAACCGTCGTCACCTTCCTGCCCGCGCTGATACTCATGCTCGACAAGGTTATCGAAAAGACGCGCCACAAGAGCCTCGCGCCGAAGTTCAACAAGCTGAGCGACTTTGCGATAAAGCACAGAAGAGTCATGGCGATAATCTTCCTGGTGCTCTTTATCCCCGCCTATTTCCTGCAGAACAACGTCAAGAAGTATTACAATATGGATAAGGCGATACCGCAGGATCTGCCCTCGATATCCGCGCTCAACACGATGAAGAAGGATTTCAACATGGCGACGACCCACTTCATCATCCTTGACGACAAGATAAGCGAGGCAAATATAAACGCTCTGACGAGCGAGCTGAACGAGGTCGAGGGCGTCACCAATGTCCTCTCACTCAACAGCTTCATCGGCACGGCAATTCCCAACGCCATGCTCCCCGATTCCATAAAGGAGATATGCGTCCAGGACGGAAAGCAGCTCATGATGCTCAACTCCTCCTACTCGGCGGCAACCGACGAGGAGAACGCGCAGATAGATAAAATAACCTCGATAGTCAAGAAATACGACGAGGGCGGAATACTGACGGGCGAAGGTGTTTTGACAAAGGATTTGATATCGGTTGCCGAGAAGGACTTCATAGTCACCGGAGCCATATCAATGCTTGCAATATTCATCCTTGTTGCGATAGTATTCAAGTCTCTGACGATACCGCTGATACTTGTAGCGTCCATAGAACTTGCCATTTGGGTCAACATCAGCATCTCGACTCTGACAGGTACGACGATATGCTTCATAGCGCCGACCATTATAAGCTGCGTGCAGCTGGGCGCAACGGTCGACTACGCGATACTCATGACCACGAGATTCAGAGAAGAGCTTCAGAAGAGCGGCGATAAGCTCAAGGCTATCAAAACAGCCGCGCAGGAGTCGAGCAAATCTATCTTCCAGAGCGCACTCGTGTTCTTCAGCGCAACCTTCGGAGTCTACTGCATCTGCGATATTGATATAGTCAAGGGCGTGTGCCTCATGCTCGCAAGAGGCTCCGTTATCAGTGCATTCGTCATCATGGTTATGCTCCCCGGCATACTCACAATCTGCGAAGGCATTATCAATAAAACATCCATCGGCTGGCGTGCTCCCCGCGTTAAAAAGGAGCGCAAGAGCCGCAAGGCCAAGGCTTGAATAAGGAGGGCAATAAAAATGAAGAAAAACTTTATTCTCAAATCGGCGCTTTGCCTCACCCTCGCGGCGAGCATACTCACCATGGGCGCCTGCAAGAGCACGGGCGATAACGGCGACACCACTTCGGCATCCGGCGACGAGCAGTCTGCGCCCGTATACTATACCGACACCCCCGGCTCCGTCAAAAAGAGCGAGACCGTCTATGTCAACATGGACAACGGCGGAAAGGTCAAGGATATAACCGTCACCGACTGGCTCCACACCGACAAGGGGCAGGTCAAGGTCAGCGACACAAGCTCGCTGAAGAATATAACCAATGTCAAAAGCAATATAAAGCCCGTCAGCGAAAACGGCGGAATCACCTGGCATATGGACACCACCGACCTCTATTACAGCGGCAAGAGCAATAAGGAACTGCCCGTAAAGATAGACATCAAATATTTCCTCGACGGCAAAGAGATGTCCGCCAAGAAGATTTCCGGCAAGAGCGGCAAGGTCGAGATAAAGATATCCGTTGAAAACAATCTCTACAAAACAGAGAAGATAAACGGCAAGAATGTTAAAATCTACAACCCCATTGCAGTAGTGGGCGGCATGGTTCTGCCCGAGGGTCAGTTCCGGAATATGACCCTGACAAACGGCAAGCTCATCGGCGACGGCACAAAGCAGATAGCGCTCGTCGTCAGCATGCCCGGAATCAACGAGACCCTCGGCCTCGACAAGCTCAATATAGAGGATTTGAACTTCGCTACGGAGTTCACCCTTTCGGCGTATGTCGAGAACTTCTCGCTCGGCAATATGTACTTTGCGGCCGTACCGCTGTCCATGCTCGGCACGGAGTTCAAGATGCCCGACAGCCTCGATGACCTCCAGACCACTCTCGGCCAGCTCAAGGAGCTCGAAAAGGCGCTCAACTCAATGGATCCCAATAAGGTTATCACGAGCCTTATGACCGACAAGACGAAGATAAACGAGCTTGTCGGCACCATTAACGAGGCAGTCGAGCTCTATCAGAACAACCGCGTTCTTTTTGAGATACTGCCCAAGTATATGACCGAAGAGAACATTGCGAAGTTCAAAAAGCTCTTTGACAGCCTCGATCCCGATGAGCTCAAGGAAGTCGTAGCCCTGCTCAACAACCCCGTGCTCCAGAAGTTCTTCAAGAATCTGCCCGAGATAGCAGAGAACATGAACGATGTCCTGCCTATTATTCAGGAGTTCTCAAAGGATATGTCCGACCCCGAGGTTCAGAAGGCAATAAACAACCTGCCCAAGACCCTAGAGCAGCTCTCCGAGATACAGAAGACCATTGACGACAATCAGGAGCTCATAGACGGACTCGCCAAGCTCATGAGCAAGGAGAATGTCCAGAAGCTCAACGACCTTATCGACAGCATCGATTCCGGCAACTATGCGGGCAAGCTTCAAAAGTACGGCGTGCTCGCCGAGGATGCCGATGACCTGATAGCGAAGCTCCAGGCGATGATCTCCTACGGCACGACCTACGATATCTATACCGAGAAGACCCCCGGCACCGAGTCTAACGTCATGTTCATCTATCAGACTGCGCCTATTGCTTCAAGCAGCAGCACCTCTACAACCGCAACCGACACCACCGAGTCGCTTCCGTGGTACAAGAAGATATTCAAAAAATAAAATCAGAAGCTTAAAAGACTGCGAACTGCGGGAGCTCCCTGCGGTTCGCAGTCTTTTTTGAGGACAAAAACGGAGAAGTGTCCAAAAATACGACACTTTCCGAAAGGTGAGATTTTTTGGAACAAAACAGAAATTTTGACCGTGTGAAAAAATAACCGGGACTGTTATAATATATCCAAAGACCGACGGACGCGGCAGTCCCTCTTTTCCATCTTTTCCCTTATTCCTTACAAATTCTGCCAAGTCTGTCGGTTTTATTTACAGCGAAAGGACAGTGTCAAAAGTAGCTTCCTTAACTCACAAAACCGGAAGAGCGGCTTTTCCCGTCGCTGCCGATGCCGTACTCAAACAGACAGATAAGGACAGAAACAAGGCGTTTCACTCCATTGTGGATCTTGCGGAGAAATTCATGGGCGAGGCGCAGCAGCTCTGGACATCATGCCCGCACCACGTCGCCAAGCACACGAACTACAAGAGCGACTACACAAAATAACCAACCACTTGCGATTACTATCCTCCAAAATAGTTATTGCCTTTCCAAATGACGGCGGGAGCGCATCGGATATCCGATGCGCTCCCGCTGTTTTGTTATTTGCCGTTTTTCTCTTCGAGTGCCTTGCGAAGTGCTGTTGCGAACTGATCGGGGCACGAGGTCTGCTTGAAGCCGCAGCGTATGCCGTCGAACCTGTCGATAACGTCCTCGGCGTTCATGCCCTCGACTATCGAGGATATACCCGAGAGGTTGCCGTTGCAGCCGCCCGTGAAGCGGACATTGTGAACGGTGTTGTCGTCATCGAGATCAAAGTCGATTCGCCTTGAGCAGGTGCCGTGAGTTTTATATGAATATGTCATATGCGTTCCTCCGTTTTGTTATATTACTCATATTCTAACCTAAAACGAAGGCTTTTTCAATATGTCGGGGAAATTACATCAGGATATACATAAGAGCGAATATCAGCAGCATATCCGCGCCGTCCGCTGCGAGGATTATAATAAGCGAAAGCAGAAGCAGCTTATCGTCGTCAACGGGGGGCGCGGGCGGATTTTGCGGCTTCGGCTTCTCTGACACTTTCGGCGGCTCGGGATTTTTGCACTGTGCGCCGCTTTCTTTTATGGCCGCGCGCTTTTGCATCTCCTTTGCGCTGGCTATAGCTCTCTCGCGCATTCGCCGCAGCTCGTTTTCCGTATATGCGGGCATACCTATTTCCTCCCGAGTTCCTCTATCATCGGCAAAAGGTCAATGAGCTTTATCAGCTGCATGGCGTCGTCGGCTCTGCGGCGGCGCGGCTCGCTTAAAAGCGGACGCAGAGCGGCTATGAGGTCGCAGCGGCTGTCGCGGCGGTTCATCGCGCCCATTATCTGCGCTATCTTCGCCATTGCAGTCGGGTCTAAAGAAAAGCCCTGCCCGCCGCCCTCCTGCTCCTGCTCCGCCGAGCCGAGCAGACTGCGCGCCGCGTCGCCGAGCGCCTTCATGTCGTCGTCGCTTAAAGAGGAGAGTATGTCGCCGATGTTGTCCATAGCTTACCCCTTGCCGTTTACTCCAAATTTCTTCATCAGCCTCTGTGCCTCCGGACTTTGCAGCAGCTTTTCGAGAGCCGATTTGTCGCTCAGAACCTCGTTTAGCCTCTGCCGCTTTTCCTCGCTCAGCTGTTTTGACAGCGCGGCCGCCGCCTTTTCGGGGTCGGGGGAGCCCTTGCCGCCGAGACTGCCGGCGAGCGCCATAAGCTGTTCGGGCGTCATGTTCCCGCTGCCGTTAATATTGCTCATT
>ENA-UEQL01000816-UEQL01000816.1-human-gut-metagenome-genome-assembly--contig:-NODE-816-length-22453-cov-7.534010_pt1 | contig 22453 bp, 30 predicted proteins | sample MGYA00242905_ERZ507926 | MGnify/ENA primary metagenome ERZ507926 (study PRJEB26167, sample SAMN06115531) | human gut metagenome | host: Homo sapiens | place: China:Henan | collected 2015-09-09 | study...
AGGACCGTTTAGGAGAGCCTGCTCTCCGCCCCAACTCTTAACCACGAGCGTTGTGATATGGACGCTCTGGCGATAAGGATCGCGAAAGGTCACTGTCAATTACGCGTGGTCACACGCGTGTGGGCACGCTCCAAATTGGCAGTGATACCTCGTGACCGAAACGGAGGAAACTCCGTAACTCTAAATTAGGAGGATTTACACTATGCATATCACCGATCCCATTGCGGATATGCTCACCCGTATCCGCAACGCCAACAGTGCCCGTCACGACACCGTTGACGTTCCCGCCTCCAACATGAAGAAGAGCATTGCTCAGATCCTGCTGGATGAGGGCTATATCAAGAGCTATCAGATCGTTGACGATGGTACCCAGGGCGTTATTCACATCACCCTGAAGTACAACGGCAAGGACAAGGTCATCACCGGTCTCCGCCGCGTCAGCAAGCCCGGCCTGCGTGTTTACGTCGGCGCGGACGAGCTGCCCCGCGTTCTCCGCGGCCTCGGCATTGCCATCGTCTCCACCTCTAAGGGCGTTATGACCGACAAGGCTGCTCGCGCGGCTCACGTCGGCGGCGAAGTCCTTGCGTTCGTGTGGTAAGGAGGGTATTGAACAATGAGTCGAATTGGTAGAATGCCCGTGCACATTCCCGCCGGTGTCGAAGTCACCATCGGCGAGGGCAACCTTGTCACCGTCAAGGGCCCCAAGGGTTCCCTGACCCAGCAGCTTTATCCCACGATGACTCTCACCCAGGAAGCCGGCGTCGTTCACGTCGCGCGTCCCAACGATGAGAAGGAAAACCGCGCTCTCCACGGCCTGACCCGTGCGCTGCTCCACAACATGGTGGTCGGCGTCAGCGAGGGCTACAAGAAGGAGCTCGAGATCAACGGTGTCGGTTACCGTGCCGCCAAGGAGGGCAGCAAGCTCATCCTGACCATCGGTTACTCCCACCCCGTTGAGGTGCCCGAGATCGAGGGCATCACCATCGAGGTCCCCGCGCAGAACAAGATCGTCATTCACGGCTGCGACAAGCAGAAGGTCGGTCAGTTCGCCGCGGAGGTCCGTGAGAAGCGTCCTCCCGAGCCGTACAAGGGCAAGGGCATCAAGTATGCGGATGAAGTCATTCGCCGCAAGGTCGGTAAGACCGGCGCCAAGAAGTAAGGAGGTGTGCCGATATGATTAAAAGACCCGATACTAACGCGCAGCGTCTGAAGCGCCATAAGAGAGTCCGTGCCAAGCTGTCCGGCACTCCCGAGCGTCCCCGTCTGAACGTGTTCCGCAGCGAGAAGAACATCTATGCCCAGATCATCGACGATGTCGCGGGCAACACTCTCGTTGCGGCGTCCTCTCTGGACAAAGAGATCGAAGGCAACGGCGGCAACAAGGCTGCTGCCCGCGCCGTTGGCAAGCTGGTCGCTGAGCGCGCCAAGGCCAAGGGCATCGATGTGGTCGTGTTCGACCGCGGCGGTTACCTGTACCATGGTCGTGTTGCTGAGCTGGCCGAAGGCGCCCGTGAGGGCGGTCTGGAATTCTAAGAAGGAGGAACAACGAAATGCCCAGATTTGAACGTGAACCGAGCGAATACATGGAAAAGCTCGTTGCCCTCAACCGTGTTTCCAAGACCGTTAAGGGCGGCCGTGTCATGAAGTTCTCCGCGCTGATGGTCGTCGGCGACGGAAAAGGCAAGGTCGGTTACGGCCTTGGCAAAGCTGCTGAAGTTCCCGAAGCGATCCGCAAGGGTCTGGAGGCTGCCAAGAAGAACATGGTCACCGTGACCCTGTCCGGCACCACCATTCCTCACGAGACCATCGGTGAGTTCGGCGCGGGCCGCGTGCTCATGAAGCCCGCCGCCCCCGGTACCGGCGTCATCGCCGGCGGCGCTGTGCGTGCCGTCGTCGAGGCTGCGGGTATCAAGGATATTCGTACCAAGTGCCTGCGCTCCAACAACGCCAATAACGTTGTCGGCGCCGCTTTCGAGGGCCTGAAGGCTATGCGTAGCCCTGAGCAGGTCGCCAAGATCCGCGGCAAGAGCGTGGAAGAAATCGTGGGATAAGGAGGCAGTAAACATGGCTAATCTGAACGTCAAGCTCGTCAAGAGCCTCAATGGCAGACTGGAAAAGCACATCGCCACTGCCAACTCCCTCGGCCTGCGCAAGATCGGCGACGCCACCGTGCAGCCCGATAACGATCAGACCCGCGGCAAGATCGCCCAGATCGGCTACCTGCTGCAGGTCACCGAAGAAAAGTAAGGAGGAGCTGTCTAATGAAGTTACATGAACTGTCTCCTGCCGCCGGCTCCACCAAAGAGGCTTACCGCAAGGGTCGCGGTGCCGGTTCCGGCAACGGCAAGACCGGCGGCCGCGGTCACAAGGGTCAGAAGGCCCGCAGCGGCGGCGGTGTCCGCATCGGCTTTGAAGGCGGCCAGATGCCTCTGGCGCGCCGTACCCCGAAGCGCGGCTTCAACAACATTTTTGCAAAGCCCTATGAGATCATCAACCTCAGCGCGCTCAACGCGTTCGAGGACGGTGAGACCGTCAACGCCGAGGCGCTGCTTGCCAAGGGTATCCTGAACAAGTGCGAGTACGGCTACAAGGTCCTTGGCAACGGCAAGGTCACGAAGAAGGTCAACGTGGAGGCTTCTGCTTTCTCCGCTTCTGCCAAGGAGGCTATCGAGGCAGCAGGCGGAAAGGCAGAGGTGATCTAAGTGATCCAGACGATCCGTAAAGCTTGGGGCATCCCCGAACTGCGCAAGAAGATCGTATTCACTCTGCTGATCCTGCTCATCTTCCGCGTCGGTAACGCGATCCCCACCCCCTATATCAACAAGGAGCTGCTCGGTGCCTACATTGATTCCACCGGCGGCAGCCTCCTGAGTCTCTACAATGTGATGTCCGGCGGCGCCTTCGCGCAGGCTACGGTCTTCGCCCTCGGTGTGCAGCCCTACATCAACAGCTCGATCATCATCCAGCTGCTGACCATCGCCATCCCCGCCCTCGAGCGTCTTGCCCGTGACGGCGGCGAGGCGGGCAAGAAGAAGATCGCCTCCATCACGCGCTACGCGACGGTCGCCATCGCTCTTCTCCAGGCTTTCGGCTACTACATGATCTGCAAGAACTACGGCATCCTCGAGCAGTCCGGCATCTGGCCGGCTCTGGTCATCATCGTGACCCTCGTCGCCGGTTCGTCCTTCGTCATGTGGCTCGGCGAGCAGGTCAACGAGTTCGGTATCGGCAACGGTATCTCCATGATCCTCTTCGCTGGTATCCTCGCCCGTATCCCCACCGCGTTCACCACCGGCCGCTACTTCGTTGCCCAGAAGGGCAGCATCGGCTACCTGTGGCTGGCGCTGGTGCTCCTCGGCATCCTCGCGATGATCGTCCTCATCGTCCACGTCAACGGCGCCGAGCGCCGTATCCCCGTGCAGTATGCGAAGCGTCAGGTCGGCCGCAAGATGTACGGCGGCCAGGCATCCACCCTTCCCATGAAGGTCAATATGTCCGGCGTTCTGCCCATCATCTTCGCGCAGTCCATCGCTTCTCTGCCTGCCACGGTCTGGGCCTTTGTCGGCACCCCCGACAAGGATACCAGCCCCGTCGCTTACTCCATCTACAGCGCGATCGACACGAAGTCCGTTCTTTACCTGATCGTGTACTTCCTGATGATCATCGGCTTCAGCTACTTCTACGCTACCATTCAGTTCAACCCCGTTGAGATCTCCAACAACCTCAAGAAGAACGGCGGCTTCATCCCCGGCTTCCGTCCGGGCCAGCCCACCAGCCAGTTCATCGCGAAGGTGCTCAACAAGGTCACGCTGTTCGGTGCGATCTACCTCGGCATCGTGGCCATCGCGCCGCTGATCGTCGGCAAGGCTCTGGATAACTACAGCCTCGCCATCGGCGGCACCTCGGTCATCATCGTTGTCGGTGTTGCGCTGGAGACCGTTCAGGCTTTGGAGTCCCAGATGCTGATGCGTCAGTACAAGGGCTTCCTCGAGTAAGAAAGGCGAAAACATGAAACTGATTTTATTGGGCGCTCCCGGCGCGGGAAAGGGCACACAGGCCGCGATCCTCGCCGCCGAGCTCGGGATCCCAACGATCTCCACCGGAAACATTCTGCGCGCGGCCATCAAAAACGGCACGCCGACGGGAATGAAGGCCAAGACCTATATGGATGAAGGCCATCTGGTGCCCGATGAGGTCATCATCGGCATTATCACCGAGCGTCTTGCCGAATCCGATTGTGCGAAGGGCTACATCCTCGACGGTGTGCCCCGCACGATCGCGCAGGCGGAAGCGCTCGAGGCAGCCGGTATCCGGTTCGACCATGTCGTTTCCCTCGAGGTCTCCGACGAGACCATCGAGGAGCGCATGAGCGGACGCAGGGTGTGCGAGCACTGCGGCGCGAGCTACCATATCAAGGCAGTTCCACCCAGGACCGAGGGCGTCTGCGACGTCTGCGGCGGCAAGCTCGTCACCCGTAAGGATGATGCACCGGAGACGGTGAAGAACCGTCTTGCGGTCTATCATAGGGAGACGGAACCGCTCAAGGACTTCTATAAGTCCCGCAGCGTTCTGTACCCGGTGGAGGATATGGGCTCGGTCGAGGCCACCTCCAAGGCGATCCTCGCCGTGCTGAAATGAGAGGTGTACAATGATCACTTTGAAATCGGCACACGAGATCGAATTGATGCGCCGAGCGGGAAAAATTACCGCGGCTGCCCGTGCGTTAGCAGGGGAAATGGTAAAGCCCGGCGTAACAACCCACGAAATTGACAAAGCAGTGTACAGGTTCATCAAATCGCAGGGAGCCGAGCCGTCGTTCCTCAATTACAACGGCTATCCGGCCAGCGTCTGCGTCAGCGTGAACGATGAGATCATCCACGGCATCCCGGGTCCCCGGGTGCTCAAGGAGGGCGACATCGTGAGTGTGGATGTGGGCGCCTACATCGGCGGCTTCCACGGCGACTGCGCGGCCACTTACCCCTGCGGAAAAATTTCCGCCGAGGCCCAGCGGCTTATCGACGTCACACAGCAGAGCTTCTTCGAAGGCATCCGATTCGCCCGCGAGGGCCAGCGCCTTTCGGACATCTCTGCGGCGGTGCAGAAATACGTTGAGGACAATGGCTACAGCGTCGTGCGCGAGTATGTCGGTCACGGTATCGGCAGAAAGATGCACGAGAGCCCCGAGGTGCCGAACTTCGGCGCGCCGGGCCACGGTCCGAGACTGCTGCGCGGCATGACGATCGCAGTCGAACCCATGGTGAACGCGGGTGGCGCGGCAGTCCGGGTCATGCCGGACGGCTGGACTGTCAAGACCCAAGACGGTTCGCTTGCCGCACACTACGAAAACACGATCCTCATCACCGACGGCGAAGCGGAGCTTCTGACGCTTCCCGAGATCTGAGGACGTGCGGATGGACATTGCGAAGAGCGACCTTGTTTTAGCGACGGCGGGCAGGGAGAAGGGCAGGCTCTTCTTCGTTGTGGATATTCAGAACGAATTTCTTCTGCTCGCAGACGGCAAGTCCAGACGGCTCGAAGCCCCCAAGCGCAAGAAGTGCAGGCACGTTCAGCGCGCGGGAGCCGCGCCGGAGGAACTCGCCGCAAAGCTCAGAAGCAGCGAGATCATTACAAACAGTGAGCTTCGTAAAGCCCTCGCCGTCTATCGCGGCGAGCACGGTAATCAAGACCAGGAGGGATCAACACTTTGGCAAAATCCGACATGATCGAAGTGGAAGGCACTGTCGTTGAGGCGATGCCCAACACCACATTCCAAGTAGACATTGGAAATGGACACACGATATTGGCGCATATTTCCGGAAAGCTCAGAATGAATTTCATCAGGATCCTGCCAGGTGACAAGGTCACGGTGGAGATGTCTCCCTACGACCTGACCCGCGGTCGCATTACCTGGCGTACTAAGTAATGGAGGTTTATCGACATGAAAGTAAGACCGTCCGTGAAGCCCATGTGCGAGAAGTGCAAGATCATTCGTCGTAAAGGCCGTGTCATGGTCATTTGCGAGAATCCCAAGCACAAGCAGCGCCAGGGCTAAGACTTAATTGGAGGTTAAAGAGTATGGCACGTATTGCCGGTATTGACCTGCCCAAGGATAAGCGAATCGAAATCGGTTTGACTTACATCTACGGCATTGGCAGAAAGAGCGCTCAGGACATTCTGGCGCAGACAGGCATTAACCCCGACACCCGCGTGAAGGATCTGACCGACGCGGAAGAGGCCAAGCTGCGTGAGGCCATCGACCACGGCTACATGGTCGAGGGCGACCTGCGCCGCCAGACCGCGCTCGACATCAAGCGTCTGAGCGAGATCGGCTGCTATCGCGGCACCCGTCATCGCCGCGGCCTGCCCGTTCGCGGTCAGCGCAGCAAGACCAACGCACGCACCCGCAAGGGCCCCAAGAAGACCATTGCGAACAAGAAGAAGTAAGGAGGGAGAATAGAATATGGCTACTGCTAAGGCTAACGGCAAGAAGGTTATCCGCCGCCGTCGCGAAAAGAAGAACATTGAGCGTGGACAGGTCCACATTCGTTCTTCCTTCAACAACACCATGGTCACGGTGACCGACTCTCAGGGCAACGCCCTTTCCTGGGCTTCCTCCGGTGGTCTCGGTTTCCGCGGCAGCAAGAAGTCCACTCCCTTCGCCGCGCAGAGCGCTGCTGAGACGGCGGCTACCGCCGCTATGGAGCATGGTCTCAAGACCGTCGAGGTCTTTGTCAAGGGTCCCGGTCAGGGTCGTGAAGCGGCCATCCGCGCCCTGCAGGCTGTGGGTCTCGAGGTCACCATGATCAAGGACGTTACGCCGATTCCTCACAATGGCTGCCGTCCCCCGAAGCGCCGCCGCGTTTAATCGAAAGAGGAGGTAACAAGCAATATGGCTAAGAATATGCAGCCGATCGCCAAGCGCTGCAAGGCTTTAGGCATTTCTCCTGCCGTTATGGGTTATGCGAAGAAGACCACGAACCGCAACCCCGGCAGCCAGATGAAGAGAAAAAAGAGCGAGTATGGCATCCAGCTTGCTGAGAAGCAGAAGGTCAAGTTCATCTACGGTATCCTGGAAAAGCAGTTTCATGATTACTATGAGAAGGCCGCTGCGGCTCCCGGCAAGACCGGTGACAACCTGCTCATCACCGTCGAGCGCCGTCTGGACAACGTCGTCTATCGCATGGGCTTTGCGATGACCCGCCGTCAGGCCCGTCAGCTCGTCAGCCACGCCCACTTCACCGTCAACGGCAAGAAGGTCAACATTCCTTCCTACCTCGTCAAGGCCGGCGATGTGATCGAGGTCGCAGAGAGCAGCCGCTCCGCCGAGTGCTTCAAGCGCCTGATGGGTCAGGACGCGCCCGTGTTCCTGCAGCCCGTGTGGATGGAGCGCGAGAAGAATGCTCTCAAGGGCACCATTACTCGTCTTCCCGCCCGCGAGGAGATCGACGTTCCTGTTGAGGAGCACCTCATCGTTGAGTTGTACTCCAAGTAATCGGAGGATACCCTCAATAATGATAGGAATTGCCGGCGGGGCGCAGCAATGCGCCACCGCAATGAGAAGATGAAGGAGGGTAACTGCATGATTGAAATTGAAAAGCCCCAGATCGAGTGTATCGAAGACTCCGCAAACAGCTCTTACGGCAAGTACGTTGTCGAGCCTTTGGAGCGTGGATACGGCATTACGCTGGGCAACGCCCTGCGCCGCATTATGCTCTCTTCGCTCCCCGGCACCGCAGCTACCGCCATCAAGATCGCCGGTGTGCAGCATGAGTTCTCCACCATCCCCGGCGTCAAGGAGGATGTGACGGAGATCGTCCTCAACGTCAAGAGCCTGATCACCAAGCTTCACAACGCGGAGGGCACCAAGACGGTCTTCATCGAGGCCACCGGTCCCTGCGAGGTCAAGGCCGGCGACATCAAGTGCGACAGCGAGGTCGAGGTCCTCAATCCCGACCTGCACATCGCAACGCTCGACGCCGGAGCGACGCTCAACATGGAGCTGACGCTCAGCCACGGCCGCGGCTATGTCCCCGCTGACCGCAACAAGCCGGCGCAGACCACGATCGGCCTCATTCCGGTCGATTCGATCTACACGCCTGTTTACAAGGTCAACTACACCGTGGAAAACACCCGCGTGGGCAACATGACCGACTTCGACAAGCTGACGCTCGAGGTCTGGACCGACGGCACCATCTCGTCCCGTGACGCGGTGTCCCTCGGCGCCAAGATTCTCTGCGATCACTTCGCTCTCTTCACCGACCTGTCCGACGCCATGGGCGGCAAGTCCACCGTCGTCGAGAAGGCTGAGACCCAGCGCGACAAGGTTCTGGAGCTGACCATCGAGGAGCTCGATCTCTCCGTGCGCAGCTTCAACTGTCTCAAGCGCGCCAACATCAACACCGTCGAGGACTTGATCTCCAAGACCGAGGACGATATGATGAAGGTCCGCAACCTGGGCCGCAAGAGCCTCGAAGAGGTCATCAACAAGCTGGCAATGATGGGTCTGTCCCTCGCCAGCGACGACAACAACTGACAGGGGTTGTCGCCTGCGGCAGCGCCGCAGGACGAAGACCCGCTAACTTATCCTGATAAGGAGGAAAACCAACATGCCCGGAACTCGTAAGCTCGGTAAGACTACCGATCAGCGTATGGCGATGCTCCGTCAGCAGGTCACCGACCTTCTGGACAACGGCAAGATGGAAACGACCGTCACCCGCGCCAAGGAGATCAAGCCCCTGGCTGAGAAGATGATCACCCTCGGCAAGAAGGGCGATCTGGCGGCTTATCGTCAGGCGATGGCTTTCATCACCCGCGAAGACGTCTGCAAGAAGACCTTCAAGGAGCTGGCCCCCGCCTATGCTGAGCGCAACGGCGGCTATACCCGCATCGTCCGCACCGGCGTTCGCCGCGGCGACGCTGCCGAGACGGCCATCATCGAGCTGGTCTAAGCATAACAGCGTAAGTAAAAAGTCCTTTTGTATGGCAGATCGCGAAGCCATACAAAAGGACTTTTTATGCTTCTCTGCCGCATGGTCGGAAACGCCCGTTTTCCTTGCAGCGCAAAACGCCCTCTGTTGCACGCCGCAGTGCATCGGAGGGAAAAGAATGATCCGCGGCCCGTCCCGCAGGGATAAGCGCGCCGCCGGGCGCATAAGCTCCTCTGAGGGGGCGATGGAAATGACAAGGAAAAAGCGGCGGGCGCTGCTGTGTATGCTCGCCGTACCGCTGCTGGCGCTTGCGCCGCGTTCGGAGGAAAGTCTGCCGGCCTCTGCCGCGGAGCCGGCGGCTGTGCCGGAGAAATATGTGGCGCTGACCTTCGACGACGGCCCATGGCCCGAGACCACCGAGCAGCTGCTCGACGGCCTCGCGGAGCGGGGCGCCAAGGCGACCTTCTTCCTGATCGGCGAGCAAATCGCCGGGCATGAGGACACCGTGCGCCGCATGGCGGACGAGGGGCATCAGGTCGGCAGCCACACCTTTACGCACATGGATCTCAGCCGCGGCGACCCCGCCGAGCGCCTGCGCGAGATTGCTGCGACCGACGAGACGCTGCGCGCGCTTCTTGGCGACGGAGTCTATTGGCTCCGCCCGCCGTGGGGCTTTCTCGCCCCGCAGACCGCCGCGGCGGTCGAGGTGCCGATGGTCTACTGGTCGCTGGATACGGAGGACTGGCGCAGGCTGGACGCCGACGCCGTGGCGCAGGACATCATCGACCATGCCCGCGACAGCGACATCATTCTCCTGCACGACCCTTACGCCACAAGCGTCGAGGCGGCGCTGCGCGCCATCGACGCCCTGACCCCGCAGGGCTACCGCTTTGTCACCTTAGAGGAGCTCTTTCGGCAAAAGGGCGTCGAGCCGGAGCCGGGAAAGCTCTACATCCGTCCAGACGAACTCAAGCGGATCGCGTGAGACAGAGAAAAAGAGCTGCCGAAGCGAGGCTTCGGCAGCTCTTTTCGATTACAGCTTGTCGAATATGCGCGAAAAATTACAGCATGTTGAGAACGAGCGTCAGGACGATGAACGCAGCACCGACCCACTTGGTCGCGCGGGCGAGCTTGGCGTCCATGCTCTTGGCCTTGTTCTTCGCCATAAAGGAATCGGCCACGCCGCCGATGGCGCCGCTCAGGCCGGCGGACTTGCCGCTCTGGAAGAGCACGATGCCGATGACGATCAGACCGCAGATGAGCTGAAGAATGGTGATAAACAGTTCCATAACAGGAGACCTCCAATCAGTTGATAAACGCAGAACGCGCTGTATTCACAGGATGTAATCATACCACAGTCCCGGACAAAAAGCAAGCGGAAATTAGCAGTTTTTCACCCAAAACGCAGCGAATGTGCAAAGTCTCAAGGGACCTTGCACATTCGCAGTAAGCTCCGGCGGGAAGGAAGATCGGGATGGGGGTGGCCGGAGTTTCCTCGGTATCGGGTAAATATGAATTTATATTCGCGAATCAAAATGATGACATAGTATAAGAGGATATTCATGCAAAGTCAATCGGTTTGATATTCAAAATTCACGCACAATAATTAAATTTTCTTATGCAAAATGACAAGAATCCGTTGCAGATGCAAAAGAGACTTGCAATTCAAAAAGAAAAGAGATAAAATACGAAAAAATTGAGAAAATACCGAATGAAAATACGCAAAACGGCTGTATACGCCGAATGAAATCTCAAAAGTACAAGGGCACATCTCGGCTCGTTCGCGAGATGTGCGGGAAGTGAGGATAGGATATGAATACGACCTACGGAGTGCTCAACAACTCAAGCCTGATCATTGATACCGACAAGCTGCGCGAAAACGTGCGCACGATCCTGCGCTCGCTCCCGGCGGGGACAAAGCTCATCCCCGTCGTCAAGGACGACGCCTACGGCATGGGAATGGTCGGCGTCGCGCGGACGCTCAGCGCCTTTCCGGAGATCGGCTGCTTTGCCGTCGCCAACGTCTCCGAGGGCGTGACGCTGCGCCGTGAGGGCATCCGTCAGGACATCCTGATCATGGGCAGCACGCTGCCGTTCCAGTATGCGCCTGCGGTCGAATGCGACCTGACCGTGACCGTCTCGCGCCTCGGCATGGTGCCGGAGCTTGCGGAGGTCTGCAAGGCGCAGAGCAAGCCGCTGAACGTGCAGATCAAGCTGGAGACCGGTATGCACCGCATCGGCGTGGAGCCGGGCGAGGAGCTCGCCGCGCTGATCGGGGAGCTCAAGGCGGCGCAGGAGTGGGTCCATGTCACCGGCGCGTTCTCTCATTTCGCGTGGCCCGGCAACGCCGAGGTCTGCGAGGCGCAGTATAAGAAGCTGCTTGCCGGCGCGGAGCAGCTCAAGGCGGCGGGTATTCCGGTCCCGATGTGCCACATCAGCGCCTCGGAGAGCTCCGAGCTCTTCCCGCAGTACGCGCTCGACGCCGTGCGCATTGGCCGCCGGCTCTATATGGACCATCCGAAAAAGCCGCTCGGCAACATTCAGGAGGTCGTCTCCTGGCGCAGTTACCTCACCAACGTCAAGCAGCGCCACGCGGGCGACTCGCTCGCCTACTTCGGCAAGTACGTTCTGGATAAGGATACCGTCGTGGCGACTGTCGGCGTCGGCTACGGCGACGGCCTGAACGAAAAGCTCGTGGCGTGCCACGCGCCGGTGCTCGTGGGCGGCAAGCGCTGCCCGCTGCTGGCGTGCTGCATGGACCAGTGCTTCGTGGACGTTACCGGTGTAGAGGATGCCAAGGTCGGCGACGAGATCACCTTCTTCGGCTATGACAGCGACGGCAACTTCCTCTCCTCACAGGAAACGGCGAACCTCATCGGCGACGACGAGGGCTGCGGCCTGACCTCCGCGCTGATGCAGCGCGTCGCCCGCGTATTCCACTGATTTCCGCGCGGCGTGTGCCGTATGTGCCAGTGAGCGGTTATTTTTGCATACATCGTTGCATAATTTTTGATATTACGGTATAATAGCTGCAGAACCACGCATGAAATAACATACGGTGGGGGTAGGCTATGAAGAGCAAGCGACAAGAGAAGATCCTTGAACTGATCGCGCAGTACGCGATCGAAACGCAGGAGGAGCTGCTCGAGCGGCTTTCCGAATGCGGCATCCCCAGCACGCAGGCGACTGTTTCCCGCGACATCAAGCAGCTGCACCTGTATAAAGAGCCGTGCGGCGGCGGACGCTACCGTTACGCCTCCTCGGCGCGCTCGACGGGCTGCGACTTTAACGACCGGCTCCAGCGCATCCTGCGCGAGTGCAGCCTGAGTGTGGACTACGCGCAGAACCTTGTGGTCCTCAAGACGATGCCGGGGCTTGCCAGCGCAGCGGGCGCGGCTTTCGATGCGATGGACGATCTGCCCGCCATGATCGGCTGCGTCTGCGGCGACGATACGGTGCTCGTCGTCATGCGGGACGAAGCCTCGGCGCAGAGCTTCTGCGAGGAGCTGAGCGGACTGTGCAAGTAAAAAACGATCGGAAAAGGCAAGGCGCCCGCCTTGCCTTTTCTCTTGCCCTGTGCTATAGTTTTCCGAGAATATCAGGAAGGCAGGTCACGCCATGAAAGCAGAAAGAGCCTATCCCCGCTTCACCATCACCGCCAAGGGGACCCGCTGGGTCGAGGGCGGCCACCCGTGGATCTACGCGCAGGAGATCGTCTCCGCGCCCGAGGGCGTGGAAAACGGTGCGCTCGTGGACGCGGTGAGCGAGAAAGGGAAATACCTTGGCAGCGGCTTTTTCTCCCGGGAGAGCAAGATCCGTATCCGTCTGCTCTCCCGCAACGCGAACGACCGCTTCGATGCGGACTTCTGGCGCCGCCGCATCCGCTACGCCTGGGACTACCGCAAGACGGTCATGGGCGCGGACGTTTCCTGCTGCCGCGTCATCTTCGGCGAGGCGGACGGCTTCCCCGGCCTGACGGTGGACCGCTTTGAAAACCTGCTCGTCACGCAGACCCTCTCCGTGGGCATGGAGCGCATCAAGGAGATGCTTTTCCCGCTGCTCGTCGAGGTCCTCGCCGAGGACGGCGTTGTGATCGACGGCGTTTTCGAGCGCAATGACGCGGCCATCCGCGCCCTTGAGGGCATGGAGCAGGGGAAGGGCTGGTTCCCGCTCGAGGGCAGGGACGTGCCCGCGAGCGCCGTGACGGAGATCTGCGAGAACGGCGTCTATTACCGCGTGGACGTGGAGAACGGCCAGAAGACCGGCTTCTTCCTCGACCAGAAGTATAACCGCCTCGCGGTCGCGCGCCTTGCCCGAGGCCGCCGCGTGCTCGACTGCTTCACCCACACCGGCTCCTTTGCGCTCAATGCCGCGCGGGGCGGCGCGGAGCATGTCACCGCCGTGGACATCTCGCAGAGCGCCATCGACATGGCCCGCGCGAACGCCGTGCGCAATGGGCTGGAGGGCCGCATGGACTTCCTGACCGCGGACGTGTTCAACCTTCTCACCGAGCTGGAGAAAAAGGGCGGCAAGCCGTATGACTTCATCATCCTCGATCCGCCGGCCTTCACCAAGTCGCGCAAAACGGTGAAAAGCGCCGAACGCGGCTATAAGGACATCAACCTCCGCGCCCTGCGGCTGCTGCCGCGCGGCGGCTACTTCGCCACCGCCTCGTGCAGCCACTTCATGCCGAGCGAGCTGTTTGAAAAAATGCTGCGCTCCGCCGCGCTGGATGCGGGCGTGGAGCTGCGCCAGATCGAGGCCCGTCAGCAATCCCCCGACCATCCGATCCTCTGGAACGTGCCGGAGACGGACTACCTCAAATTCTACCTCTTTCAGGTGGTGTAAAGGAGAAGCGCCATGTACCATTGCTTTCGCCTGCATCGCGGCGACGATCTGTATGAGAGCATCCAACGCTATGCCGACGCGCATCATATCGCCGCGGGCGTCGTGCTCTCTGCCGTCGGCTGCGTCTACCGCTGGGAGCTGCGCGACGCGAGCGGCGTCGATGTGCAGAGCGGTACGGAGGATGTGGAGATCGTCTCGCTCATGGGCACGGTCAGCGAGCACGGCAGCCACCTGCACGCGAGCTTTGCCCGCCGTGACCTGAGTGTGTTCGGCGGACATCTGCGCCCCGGCTGCCTTGTGAACACCACGGCGGAGATCGTCCTCGCCGAGCTGCCGGACACCGTCTTTACCCGCGAGCGCGACGAGGCGACCGGCTACGAGGAGCTGGCGATCCGAAAAATTGATAGACAATTCTAATTGATCTGCATCTTCGATAGAAAACTTAAATACATCGCCAAATCCGGGCGCGAAAAAGAGAAAAATTTGGCAAATTTGAACAATTCCCGAAAAAGAGAAAGAAAACGGCTGCTTTGCAGCCGTTTTCTCCTCTCTCCGTTCAGAGCGCGTTAAAATCCCTGTTGACAAGCGGCGAAAAGACGGGTATCCTGTCCTTAGTTCGTAGAAGCCCCTTGAATCCGCAGGGAGACTGGGGGTGGAGATGGCTCTGGAAAATCTCAGCAATGAGTGCCGAAGGTGTAAGGCCCCGCACGGGTTGAATCTCTCAGGCAAAGAGGACAGGGCAGGAAACCGCTATGCGGTTTTGCTGCGCTGTTTTTTTCATGGATGGGAATTTGGATCAGGGCTGTCGATTTCTTCGGCGGCCCTGTTTTTTGCTTTGTCTGCAAAGCGAGAGGAGGAAGAAAAGCGGGGCACAATATTTTTAGGAGGAAATTTCCCATGACTGAAGCACTTCTCCCCATTGTGCAGAAGATCAACGGCTACCTGTCCGACTACATTCTGGTCGCGCTGCTCATCGCCGTTGGTCTGTGGTACTCCATCAAGACCCGCTTCGTGCAGGTCCGTCACTTCAAGGAGGGCTGGAACAGCGTGTTCGGCAGCCTTAGTCTCCGCGGCGGAAAGCAGGAGAGCGGCATGAGCTCCTTCCAGGCGCTCGCCACCGCCATTGCGGCGCAGGTCGGCACAGGCAATATCGTCGGTGCGTCCGGCGCGATCCTCACCGGCGGCCCCGGCGCCATCTTCTGGATGTGGGTCATCGCCTTCCTCGGCATGGCGACCATCTACGCGGAAGCCACGCTCGCGCAGGAAACGCGCACCGTGGATAAGGACGGCAACGTCCTCGGCGGCCCTGTTTACTATATCACCACCGCCTTCAAGGGCGGCTTCGGCAAGTTCCTCGCGGGCTTCTTCGCCGTCGCCATCATTCTGGCGCTCGGCTTCTTCGGCTGCATGGTGCAGTCCAACTCCATCGGCGAGACCTTCTCCAACGCCTTCAACGTGCCGACGTGGATCATCGGCGTGGTGCTCGTCGCCATCTGCGGCTTCATCTTCCTCGGCGGCGTGCAGCGCCTCGCCTCCGTGACCGAGAAGATCGTGCCCATCATGGCGGCTGTTTTCCTGGCCGGCGGACTGATCGTCCTCATCGCCCGCATCAAGTACGTCCCCGCGACCTTCGGCATGATCTTCCGGTATGCCTTCGCTCCGCAGGCCATCATCGGCGGCGGCTTCGGCGCGGCGCTGAAGATCGCGCTCTCCCAGGGCGCGAAGCGCGGCCTGTTCTCCAATGAGGCCGGTATGGGCTCCACGCCTCACGCCCACGCGCAGGCCAACGTCAAGAATCCCCACCAGCAGGGCGTCGTCGCCATGATCGGCGTGTTCATCGACACCTTCGTGGTCCTCACCCTCAACGCCCTCGTCATCATCTCCACCCTCTACACCGAGGGCGGCCCGCTCCACGGCTGCGGCGCGGCTGCGGCGCAGGACGTGCTCAAGAAGACCAACCTCGCCCAGACCGCCTTCGGCGTCGTCTTCGGCGAGAGCGCGGGCGCGATGTTCGTCGCGGTCTGCCTGTTCTTCTTCGCTTTCTCCACCATTCTCGGCTGGAACCTCTTCGGCAAGATCAACATGGCTTATCTCTTCGGTCAGAAGTCCACGGTCGTCTACACCGTCATCGCGCTGGTGTTCATCTTCCTCGGCACGCTGACCTCCAGCGACCTCGTGTGGGAGCTGAGCGATATGTTCAATAACCTCATGGTCATCCCCAACGCCATCGCCCTCTTTGCCCTGACGGGACTGGTCGTCAAGCACGTGAACGGCACGCCCGAGGCGAACCGCTGGGAGTAATTTCTCCCGAAAACAGCAGATAAAAAATCGCTTCCCGATCAGGGAAGCGATTTTTTACGTTATTTGACCACGCCGAACCGATAGAGCTCGTCGCGCCATTGCACATAGTAGGGCGCGCGGACATGAACGCCGTCGCCGGAGTAGTCGGCGCGCAGCGCGCCGTTCTCGTCGTCGAAGAGCGGATTGAGGTCGAGGTAGAAGATCGTTTTGCCGTCCGCCAGCTGCGCGATGGCGGCGTTGCGCTCGTTGATGACCTCGTTTTTGAAGTAGGAGCTATCCGACTTCTTCTGCGTGGTGTGGAAGATGGACTGGATGAAAATGACCGCGTCGGGCTGCTTTTCGCGCACGAGATCGAGCAGCGATTTGTACTGGGCCGCCCAGTCCGCGGCGGTGTAAGCGCCGATCTCATTGATGCCGAGGAGGATATAGACCTTGCCGAACTGCCTCGTGCCGAGCGCCTCGGCGAGCGTGACCTTTTTGCCGTCCAGCTCGATGAAGCTCTTTTCCATGGCGTCCTTTACCGTCAGACCGTTCTTGGTGAAGTAGGTCGCGTTGCCCAGCCCCGCGTAGTCGTGGAAGCCGTCGGTGTGCGAGTCGCCGAGGAAGAGCGCGTCGTCAAAATAGCTCGCGTCCACCGTGGTAAATTGGCTGACCGGCTCCTCCGGCTCGTCGGGGATCACCGGATCGACCACCTCGGGCGGCTGGGGCAGGAGATCGGGCACAGGGCTTGGGATCGGCTCGGACACGCCGGGGATCGTCCACGGAAAGACGCCGCTCTCGGCGGCATCAAAAAAGGCGGCGATGGCGGGCGTATTCTCGCCCAGCGCGTCGAGATACTGCTCGTAAGCGCCGGTGGGGTCGAGCGCGGTGAAGGAATTGAGCGCTGCGGCGCTCACCGCACACAGCCACAGCAGGGGAGAAAAGTGGGACATGGAAAGACCTCCTTCAGAAAAATTCAGAAGCGGGCGTAGAGGAACGGGTTGCCCGTGCCGGTCGCGATGAGATAGAGACACAGCCAGAACACCGCGAACAGCGGCAGCCAGACGAGCGGCGTCGCGCGGTATTTTTCATAGAAGCGGCGCGGCCACGGCGTGGCGAGGAGAATGCCGAGAGCAAAGAGCCACCAGTAGCTTTCCAGCTGGCGCAGAAGATCGCCGGCAAACACGCTCTCGCCGCTGCTGAGGAAGGGATAGAGACGGGAGAAGTAGTCCCCCAGCTCGCCGAGATCAGAGATGCGGAACACCACCCACGTCTGCGGAATAAGAAAGAGAAAATAGAGACGCGAGAGGAAGCGGTGACGCTCTAAAAAGCCGCCGATGCAGAACTTTTCCAGCGCGATGAACACAAAGAGCACAAGGCCCCACAGAACGAAATTCCACGCCGCGCCGTGCCAGAGACCCGTGAGCGTCCATACAACGAACAGGCTCAGAAGGAGTCGGCGCTTGCCGTTCCGGCTGCCGCCGAGCGGAATGTAGAGATAGTCGCGGAACCATGTGCCGAGCGTGATGTGCCAGCGCCGCCAGAATTCGGAGATGGAGCGTGAGCAGTAGGGCAGGTCGAAGTTGCGCGGGATCACAAAGCCGAGCATACGGGCAAGCCCCATCGCCATGAGCGAGTAGCCCGCGAAGTCATAGTAAAGCTGCAGGCTGTAGCCCACCGCGCCGAACCACGCCAGCGGCGCGGAAAGATAGGCGAAGCCGATGCGTTCGAGCGCCGTCCACAGCGAGGCGAGCTGGTCGGCCAGAACGACCTTGCAGCCAAGCCCGACCACAAAAAGCGAAAAGCCGCTCTCGACCGCCGCACGGGAGAAGGGACGCTTCGTGTGCAGCTCCGCGCTCACATCGCGCAGGCGCAGGATGGGGCCCATGACGAGCTGAGGGAACATCGCCTGAAAGGCGGCATAGTCCAAAAGGCTGCGCTCGGCCTCGGCGTCGCCGCGGTAGACGTCCGCGACGTAGGCGATGCTCTGAAATACATAGAAGCTCACGCCGAGCGGCAGGGCGACACGGAAAAAGGAAAAGTCGGTATTCGTCAGTCTGCCCAGATTTTCCAGAAACCAACCCATGTACTTGAAATAGAAAAGACTGCCCACATCGCACGCGAGCGCGAGGATGAGCCAGACGCGCCGCTCATCGCCGTGCGCGTCCTCGATCAGCCGCCCCGCGGCAAAGTTGACGAGAATGAGCGCGACCAGCACGAGAAGAGCGCCCGTACCCGCGCCGAGCCAATAGAAGAGCAGGCTCCCCAGTGCGAGCACAGCGTTGCGGAAGCGGGCAGGGACAATATAGTATACCGCCAGAAAGGCGGGCAGAAAATAAAAGAGAAACGGTAAGGTCGAAAAGCTCACGGTGGATGCTCCTACAGTAAAATGAAAAAGGAAGAGTGGTTTACAAACGGCGGAATGCGTGCTACAATATCCGCGCCGCAAGCCGCTGCAATACCTTATTGTAGGTGCTTCGGCGCCGTTCGTCAACAACAAAACGGTTACAAATTTCAGGAAATGAGCAGGAGGCGGGCGAGTCGGTGAGTAAGGAAAAAATTTTTGCGCTGCTCAGCGCGCAGGCGGGAGACTTTGTCTCCGGCGAGGACATCTCCGCGCAGCTCGGCATCTCCCGCGCGGCGGTGTGGAAGGCGGTCGGCGCCCTGCGGCGCGACGGCTACACCATTGAGGCGCAGACGGGGTTGGGCTACCGGCTGGCGGATTCGCCGGACGTGCTCAGCGAGCGCGAACTGCGCCGCCGCCTCGGCGAGACGAAAATAGTCGGGCGCACGCTTGAGTGCTTTGAGAGCGTGGATTCCACGAACAGCTATCTCAAGCGCATTGCCGCGGAGGGCGCGCCGGACGGCGCGGTGGCGGTGGCCGACGAGCAGACTGCGGGGCGCGGACGGCGCGGCCGCAGCTTCTCCAGCGGCCCGGGGCGCGGCGTGTATCTCTCGGCGCTGCTGCGCCCGCAGCTCGCGCCGGAGAAGATACTGCCGCTCACGGCGCTCGGCGCGGTGGCGGCCTGCGATGCGGTGGAGCGCACCTGCGGCGTGCGGCCGCAGATCAAGTGGACGAACGATCTTGTCCTGAACGGCAAGAAGCTCAGCGGCACGCTTACCGAGCTGTCGCTTGAGGGTGAGAGCGGTGCGCTGCAATACGCCGTCATCGGCATCGGCGTCAACTGCAACAATGCGTTGGAGGACTTCCCGCCGGAGCTCCGCGATGTGGCGACCTCGCTCTATCTGGAGACAGGAAAGCGCGTGCAGCGCGCGGCGCTGGCCGCCGCGCTCATTGAGGAGCTTGACAAGCTCTACGCTGCGCTGCAAAGCGGCGACACGGCGTCCTACCTCACGGCCTACCGCCGCGACTGCCTGACGCTCGGACGCGAGGTGCAGCTTTTATGGCAGGATGTAAAGGAGAAGGTCACGGCGCTGGACGTGGACGATCAGTTCGGCCTTGTCGTGCGCCGCGCGGACGGAACGGTCGAGACCATCCGCACGGGGGAGGTCTCCGTGCGCGGTCTATACGGCTATGTGGAATAAAAAGGAGACGCTATGGCAAAGAGACTCTGGGAACTGTTTTATACCTTCGCCAAGGTCGGCGTGATGACCTTCGGCGGCGGCTACGCGATGCTGCCCATTTTGCAGCGCGAGGTCGTGGAGAATAAGGGATGGGCGACGGAGGAGGAGCTGGCGGACTGGTTCGCCATCGGCCAGTGTACCCCGGGCGTCATCGCGGTGAACACCGCGACCTTCGCGGGACGCAAGGTGCTGGGCAACGTCGGCGGCGTGGTCGCGACGCTCGGCGTCGTGTTTCCCTCGCTCATTATTATATCCCTCCTCGCCGGCGTTATCACGACCTTTGCCGAGGTCGCGTGGGTCAGGAACGCCTTCGCGGGCATCCGTGTGTGCGTGTGCGTGCTGATCTTCAACGCGGTGGTGAAGCTGTGGAAGAAGTCCGTCGTCGACAAAAAGACGCTGGCGCTCTATGCGGTCATCCTGCTCGCGTCGCTGCTCACCGACCTCTCGCCGGTGATCTTCGTCCTGTTCGCGGCGGTCAGCGGCATTGTGCTGCAGGTCGCGCTCAAGAAAGGCGGCGAGGCGGAATGATGCTCTATTTACAGCTCTTCTGGGAATTTTTCAAGACCGGCCTTTTCGCCATCGGCGGCGGCATGGCCACACTTCCGTTCCTCTACGATATGGCGGATAAGATCGGCTGGTTCACCCGCGCGCAGCTCGCGGACATGATCGCCGTGTCCGAGTCCACCCCCGGCCCCATCGGCGTCAACATGGCGACCTACGTCGGCTTCCTGACCGGGGGCGTGCCCGGCGCGGTGACGGCGACGATCGGCCTCATTGCGCCGAGCGTCATTGTGATCCTCATCGTCGCGGCTTTCCTGCAGGCGTTCCGCGACAGTAAGTACGTCGCGGGTGCGTTCTACGGCCTGCGTCCCGCGTCCACCGCGCTCATCACGGCGGCGGGACTTGTCGTCGTGCGCGAGACCTTCTGGCTCACCGGCGGCGTGCTCTTCTGGCAGGGGATCATCCTTGCCGCCGTGCTGCTCGTGCTCACACGCTGGGTCAGGCAGACGAAGAACTGGCACCCCATCGTGTTCATCGGCCTTTCCGCCCTCGTGGGCGTGGTGTTCCGCTTTGCGGGCGCGTAAATGCAAAAAGAAAAAGCAGCCGGCCGGCTGCTTTTTTTTGCTGTGTGCCTTGCTCAGTCCTCGCTCGCGATGTGGCTGGCGATGCGCTGCATGATCATGTCGAGCGCGACGAGGTTGTGCCCGCCCTCGAGCACGATGATGTCCGCGTACTTGCGGCTCGGCTCAACGTACTGCTCGTGCATGGGCTTGACGGTCGTGAGGTACTGCGTGATGACGCTCTCGAGCGTGCGGCCGCGGTCGCGGATGTCGCGCAGGGCGCGGCGCAGGATGCGCACGTCGGCGTCGGTCTCGACGATAATGACCTTGGTGGGGAAGACCTCGACGGTCTCGTCCGTGCGGTTGTGGTCCACATAGGAGTAGACGGGGCATTGGATGCTGCGGCCCGCCTTGAGCGCCTTGAGGTGCTCGACGAGCAGGCTCGTTTCAAAGGCGTCGGGATGGTCGTAGTTGACCTTGGAGCGCTCCTCGTAGGTCTTGCCGTCCTGCCGCTTATAGTAACTGTCGTGTCCAATGACGGTGACGGCGTCGCCGAAATGCTCCTTGAGATGGCGCGTGAGCGTGGTCTTGCCGGAGCCGGTGCCGCCGGCAATGCCGATGAAAATGGTGCTCATAGGCGTGATATCCTCCCCCGTTGTTCGCTTGTCTGTCTCTATTATAAAAAGCGCGGCGGCAAATTGCAAGGGCGATCGACCGTCGGCGAAAAAAATTCCTCGAAAAAAGGGAAGAACGGTTGACGGCGGGGCAAAAAGAAAGTATTATGTAAATAAGTTTTTCACGCGGACGCCCTGCGTCCGTGTTTTCGGGAGGATAATGTATGGACCTCATCAAATGCCCCGTCTGCGGAGAAAAGTATTCCTCAAGCTATCGCCGCTGTCCCTTCTGCGAAGAGGAGGATCGCCCGCGCAAGGTGTCCGGCAAGCGCAGAGGCGGGCATCACGTCGCGGAACGAAAGCACACGCACTCCGCCCGCGGCCCGCTCATCGCGGTGCTGCTGGTGGTGCTGGTCGTCTTTTCCTGGTATCTCTTCGGCGGCAAATTCATGGAAAAAATTCAGGAGGACCGCGCGAACGATGTGGAGAACGTCGACCCCGCGCCGGTCGACCCGACGCCCGTCGATCCCACGCCGGTTGACCCGACACCCGATGACCCGACGCCCGACGAGCCGACGCCGCCGGTGGTGGAGGACCCGGAGCCGGCGACGCCCACGGCCGATCCCTCGGCGCTGACGGTCGGGACGAACGTCGGCACGACGCTGAAGAAGGATGACAGCGGCCGCTTCGACTGCACGATCCGGATGAGCGATTCCATTCAGCTCATTCTGCGCGGCACCGACGCGGCGGCGACCTGGTCGAGCGAGGACACCTCCGTGGTGACGGTCAGCGCGGACGGCAAGCTCAAGCCGGTCAAGGCCGGCACGGCCAACGTGACGGCGAGCGTCGGCGGCGCCACGGTCCGCTGCGTGGTGCGCATCAACAATTAAAGGCTGACAGAGAACGACCCCTCGGGGTCGTTCTCTGAGGCTGTCGAAAAAGTGGCAAAGCCACTTTTTCGAGAAAGCTTCGCTGCGCTCTGCGCCTCGGTTGTCCGCCGACAGCGGACAATGCGACGCTTGCTCCGCGCAAAGTGTTTTCTGCCACGCACAGGTCGCGGCAGAAAACGGATCAAACATCTTTCGCGTCTGCGGACGCGAAACTCTGCGAGGCTTTCCGATAGACTGAGAACGACCCC
>ENA-UEQL01000817-UEQL01000817.1-human-gut-metagenome-genome-assembly--contig:-NODE-817-length-22435-cov-9.004562_pt1 | contig 22435 bp, 17 predicted proteins | sample MGYA00242905_ERZ507926 | MGnify/ENA primary metagenome ERZ507926 (study PRJEB26167, sample SAMN06115531) | human gut metagenome | host: Homo sapiens | place: China:Henan | collected 2015-09-09 | study...
CATGAAGTATCTGGTCAGCGAGTTCAAGCGCACCGACGGCATCGACCTCAGCGGCGATAAGGTCGCCATGCAGCGCCTGAAGGAGGCCGCTGAGAAGGCCAAGATCGAGCTGTCCGGCGTGACCACCAGCAACATCAACCTGCCCTATATCACCGCCGACGCCACCGGCCCCAAGCATCTGGACGTGACGCTGACCCGCGCCAAGTTCAACGAGCTGACCGGTCACCTGGTGGACGCCACCATGGGCCCCGTGCGTCAGGCCATGTCCGACGCCGGTCTGAAGCCCTCCGACCTTGCCAAGGTGCTGATGGTGGGCGGCTCCAGCCGTATCCCCGCCGTGGTGGAGGCCGTGAAGAACTTCACCGGCTCCGACCCCTTCAAGGGCATCAACCCCGATGAGTGTGTGGCCATGGGCGCCGCCCTGCAGGCCGGCGTGCTGACCGGCGATGTCAAGGGCCTGCTGCTGCTGGATGTCACCCCCCTGTCTCTGGGCATCGAGACCATGGGCGGCGTCTGCACCCGTCTGATCGAGCGCAACACCACCATCCCCGTCAAGAAGAGCCAGATATTCTCCACCGCCGCCGACAACCAGACCTCCGTGGAGGTCAACGTGCTGCAGGGCGAGCGTGAGATGGCGGCCGCCAATAAGAGCTTGGGCCGCTTCCATCTGGACGGCATCGCTCCGGCCCGCCGCGGTGTGCCGCAGATCGAGGTGACCTTCGATATCGACGCCAACGGCATCGTCAATGTGTCCGCCAAGGATCTGGGTACCGGTACCGAGCAGCATATCACCATCACATCCTCCTCCAACATGAGCAAGGAGGACATCGAGCGGGCCGTCAAGGAGGCCGAGCAGTATGCCGCCGAGGACGCCAAGATCAAGGAGAAGGTGGAGATCCGCAATCAGGCCGATCAGCTGGTCTATCAGGCGGAGAAGACCCTGGGCGAGGTGGGCGACAAGATCCCCGAGAGCGAGAAGGCGCCCGTGCAGGCCGGTCTGGATAAGCTGAAGGAGACCCTGAAGGGCGAGGATACCGACGCCATCAAGGCCGCCACCGAGGAGCTGACCCAGCTGTTCTACAAGATGAGCGAGAAGCTGTACCAGCAGCAGGCGCCGCAGGGTGACCCCAACATGGGCGGTCAGCCGGGCGGTGACCCCAACGGCGGTCAGCAGTACTACGACGCCGACTACAAGGTAGTCGATGACGACGAGCAGAACAAGTAACACATATCCCACAAGAGGGACAGGGCTTCCTGTCCCTTCTTGTGGTGTTATCACCCCTTTGAGTGGAGAGAAGTACGATGGCAGAAAACAAACGTGATTATTATGAGGTTCTCGGCGTCAGCAAGGGCGCGTCGGAGGACGAGATCAAAAAGGCATATAAAAAGCTGGCGCGGAAGTACCACCCGGACATGAACCCCGGCGACAAGGAGGCCGAGGAGAAGTTCAAGGAGGTCAACGAGGCCAACGAGGTGCTGTCCGATCCCGATAAGAAGGCCCGGTACGACCAGTTCGGCTTCGCGGGCGTGGATCCCAGCTATGGCGCAGGTGCCGGCGGTCCCGGATGGGGCGACGGCGCGGCAGGCTTCGACTTCGGCGATCTGGGCGACATTTTCGGCAGCTTTTTCGGCGGCGGCTTCGGCGGTCAGCAGCGGCGCAACCCCAACGCGCCCCAGCGGGGCGAGAGCATCCGCGCCGCCGTCACCGTCACCTTTACCGAGGCGGCCTTCGGCTGCGAGAAGGAGCTCTCCGTGGAGCGCAGCGAGCAGTGCCCCACCTGTAAGGGCAACGGCTGTGCCGCGGGCACTACCCCGGAGGTGTGCCCCACCTGCCACGGCAGCGGCAGCGTCCAGACCCGGCGGCAGACGCCCATGGGCGTGTTCGCCTCCACCTCCCCCTGCACCAAGTGCGGCGGCACCGGCCGGATCATCCACCAGCCCTGCCCCGACTGTCACGGCCAGGGCCGCATCCGCAAGCGCCGGGCCATCAAGGTCAACATCCCCGCCGGTATCGACGACGGCCAGACCATCTCCCTGCGGGGACAGGGCCACGCCGGTAAGAACGGCGGCCCCAGCGGCGACCTGCTGATCACCGTGATGGTGCAGCCCCACGAGATCTTCCGCCGGGAGGGTACCTCCGTATTCTGCGAGGCCCCCATCACCTACGCCCAGGCGGTGCTGGGCGGCACGCTGGAGATCCCCACCATCGACGGCAAGGTGAAGTACGACATCCCCGAGGGCACCCAGACCGGCAGCGTGTTCCGCCTGCGGGGCAAGGGCATCCCCTCTCTGAACGGCCGGGGCCGGGGCGACCAGTACGTCACCGTCAATATCGAGACCCCGAAAAATCTGAACAAGGAGCAAAAGGAAGCCCTGAAGAAGTTCAGCGACCTGCTGGGCGAGAGCAACTACGAAAAGCGGAAGAGCTTCTTTAAGAAACACTGATGTATCTGGCTGATTATCATGTACACTCCTCCTGTTCGCCGGACGGCCACCTGACCATGGCAGACATGGCGCGGCAGGGCATCGCCCGGGGCCTGGATGAGATCTGCTTCACCGACCATGTGGACACCATTGAGTGGGGCACCACCCACCTGCGCAGCGACTGCTATGACTGGGAAAAGGCCCGGCAGCAGTACCAGGACGCGGTGGGGCAGTACGGTGACCGCATCCGGCTGAAGCTGGGTGCGGAGCTGGGTGAGGTGTACCTGGGTTTTGACTGTGCCCAGCGCCAGATGGCCGATGCGCCGCCGCTGGACTTCGTCATCGGCTCTGTCCATATGACCCGTGACGACAACGGCTGGTTCGACCTTTTCTACATCGACGGCGACCGGGACGACGCCTATTACCACGCCGTCATCGACGCTTACCTGGAGGAGGAGCTGAAGCTGGCGAAATGGGGCCAATTCAGTGTGCTGGGCCACCTGACTCTTCCCGTGCGCTGCATCAACGAGATGCGCCATAAAGACATCTCCTTCCGGCCCCACATGGCCCAGATTGAGGAGATCCTCCGCACCATCATTCCCCATGGGCTGGGCATCGAGTGCAACACCAACCGGGGCAATACGCCCCTGCCGGACGCCGACATTCTGACGCTGTACCGCCAGCTGGGCGGCGAGATCATCACCCTGGGCTCCGATGCCCACACGACGGCGCATCTGGGCTGCGCCATCGAGGCGCGGCAGGCGCTGCTGCGGCAGTGCGGCTTCCGCTATTTCACCACCTTCGATCGCATGAAGCCCTCATTCCAAGCGCTTTAAGAAAACAAAACACCACAGAACAACTGTCAGTAGAGTTTGGTGTTAAGCCACTGTTCCGCAACGTAAGTTTCGTAGTGAACGACCGCGACCGCATAGCACTTGTGGGCAAGAACGGAGCAGGAAAATCAACTATGCTGAAGATTATATGCGGGCTGCAGAAACCTACCGAAGGCAATGTGGCGATACCTACTGATACCACAATCGGCTATCTGCCGCAGGTGATGGTGTTGCAGGATAACACAACCGTAAAGGAAGAGGCACGCAAGGCGTTCGCCGACACAGCTAAGCTTAAGGCACAGATAGAGGAGCTCAACCGACAGATGGCTGAGCGCACCGACTACGAGAGTCCTGAGTATGCCGAGCTGGTGGAGAAGTTCACACAGAAGCACGACCACTACATGATGATAGGTGGCGACAACTATGAAGCAGAGATAGAGCGAACGCTTACAGGTCTTGGCTTCACACGCAACGACTTCGAGCGCCCAACGAAGGAGTTCAGCGGCGGTTGGCGTATGCGTATTGAATTAGCGAAAATTCTGTTGCGCCACCCCGACGTACTGCTGCTCGACGAGCCTACCAACCACCTCGACATAGAGAGTATCGGTTGGCTCGAACGCTTCCTACAACAGAGCGCAAAGGCTGTAGTATTAGTTAGCCACGACCGAGCGTTCATCAACAACGTCACAAACCGCACCATAGAGATATCGTGCGGTCAAGTGAACGACTACAAGGTGAAGTACGATGAGTACGTGAAACTGCGCGCCGAACGCCATGAACAGCAATTGCGTGCTTACGAGAATCAGCAAAAGGAAATAGCTGATATCAAGGACTTTATAGAACGCTTCAGATACAAGCCGACAAAGGCTGTGCAGGTGCAGAGCCGCATCAAGCAGTTGGAGAAGATTGTGCCTATCGAAGTAGACGAAGTGGACAATGCAACGATGCACCTAAAGTTTCCGCCGTGTCTACGTTCGGGCGACTACCCCATCATATGCGAGGACGTGCGCAAGGACTACGGCGAGCATACCGTGTTCAAAAACGTAAATCTCACAATAAAACGTGGCGAGAAGGTGGCGTTCGTTGGCAAGAACGGCGAGGGAAAGTCGACGCTCGTGAAATGCATAATGGGCGAGATTCCGTTCACGGGAAACCTAAAGGTGGGCCACAACGTGCAGATTGGCTACTTCGCACAGAACCAGGCGCAACTGCTCGACGGCGAGATAAGCGTGTTTGACACAATCGACCGCGTGGCTAAGGGCGACATACGTCTGAAGATAAAGAATATTCTCGGAGCGTTCATGTTCGGAGGCGAGGCAATCGACAAAAAGGTGAAGGTATTGTCGGGCGGCGAGCGTAGCCGTCTGGCTATGATAAAGTTGCTGCTAGAGCCGGTGAACCTGCTCATTCTCGACGAGCCTACCAACCACTTGGACATGGCATCGAAGGAGGTGCTGAAGGAGGCTATCAACGCCTTCGACGGCACGGCTATCATCGTCAGCCACGACCGAGAGTTCCTTGATGGTCTTGTGTCAAAGGTCTATGAGTTTGGTGGTGGTGCCGTGCGTGAACACTTGGGGGGCATCTACGACTATCTGCGCGCAAGAGACATCAATAATCTCAACGAATTGTCGGCAATGAATTCACAGTCGGCAGCGTCCACAACAGCCTCTACACAAACAAACGATGATACAATAACTAATTCAGGAAAAATCAGCTACGCCGAGCACAAGGAGCAACAAAAGAAGATACGCCGTGTAGAGAAGCTAATAAAAGAGTCGGAAACAAAAATTGAGGCAATGGAGAAGCGAATTGCCGAGATTGACACATTGCTTTGTCTGCCAGAGAATGCTGCCGACATGACTCTCATTAACGAATACACCGAGATAAAATCGAGAATGGATGAAGAAGAAGAGCGTTGGACTGAACTCTCTGAGGAACTTGAAGCACTGAAATAATAGCGTCCATACACAATTAATACGTATAAACGCCACATAGTTACAAAGAAAATTCGTAACTTTGCGCTTGCTATCATCAATGGCAGTAAAAATAACAGAACGAAGATGTTAATAGATTATCAAAAAGCAAATATATATCAGGCAGACGGAACTGTGCTCAACGACGTTGACTTTCAAGTTGATGCCGACCAGTTTGTTTATGTAATTGGCAAAGTTGGTTCGGGCAAATCATCGCTCTTGAAAACAATATATTGCGAAGTAGATTTCGACAAAGACGATGCCGAAAAGGCAGAGGTCTTAGGTCGTGATTTGCTCAGCATAAAGCGTCGAGATATCCCTGCGCTACGTCGTGAGATGGGTATCATCTTTCAAGATTTTCAACTGCTACACGATCGCAATGTGTACAGAAATCTTGAGTTCGTGCTGCATTCCACAGGTTGGAAGTCGTCCAAAGAAATTGCTGCGCGCATAGAGCAGGTGCTTGAAGCTGTAGGTATGCAGGACAAGAAGTTGCGTCTGCCACATGAATTATCTGGTGGTGAGCAACAGCGCATCGCCATTGCACGTGCTTTGCTCAATAGTCCTAAGATTATCATAGCAGACGAACCTACAGGTAACCTCGATCCTGAGACAGCGGAAAAGATTGTCGGTTTGCTCTACGAAATAAGCCATACGGGTACCGCAGTCGTATTCTCGACCCACAACCACGGACTCATTGAGAAATTCCCTGGTAGGGTGTTCAAGTGTGAAGATGGCAAGTTATGTAATGTCACAGATAAATATAACAAGTAAACGTATAAAACAAATAATAAAACAATAATGAAAGTAATGAAATTTGGAGGTACCTCTGTAGGTACTCCGGAACGCATGAAATCCGTTGCGACAATGGTCTCTGAGTCAGGAGAACAAGTGTTTGTTGTGTTGTCTGCAATGTCAGGAACAACAAACTCACTCATAGAGATTTCCAATTACCTCTACAAGAAGAACTCCGACGGAGCTAACGATGTAATCAATAATCTTGAGCAGAAATACATGCAGCACGTAGAGGAACTCTACTCTACCGACGAATACAAACAGCGCACTCGCGAATTTCTTGCATCAGAGTTCAACTATCTCCGTTCGTTCACAAAAGACCTCTTCACAAGCTTTGAGGAAAAGAATATCGTAGCGCAGGGAGAAATTATTAGCACCAACATGGTTACAAACTTCCTTTTAGAGAAGGGCGTAAAGGTGGTTCTGCTTTCAGCTTTCGACTTTATGCGTACTGACAAGAACGCCGAACCCGACACTCACTACATCAAAGAGAAGTTGGCTGCGGTAATGAAAGAAAATGAGGGCTATCAGGTATATATCACTCAAGGATTTATATGTCGCAACGCTTATGGCGAGGTAGACAATCTGTTGCGTGGTGGTAGCGACTTCACAGCATCGCTTATTGGCGCAGCCTTGCCTGCTGAAGAGATTCAGATTTGGACAGACATCGATGGTATGCACAATAACGACCCACGTGTAGTGGACAAGACAGAAGCTATTCGCCAGCTCAACTTTGAAGAGGCTGCAGAGCTTGCATACTTCGGTGCAAAGATTTTGCACCCAACATGCGTGCAGCCAGCTAAGTTCGCAGGCATCCCCGTACGCCTTAAGAACACTCTCGACCCTAAGGCAGAGGGCACTATCATTGATAACGTGTTGCTCAGAGGCAAGATTAAAGCTGTTGCTGCTAAAGACAACATCACGGCTATCAAGATTAAATCGTCGCGAATGCTCTTCGCAACAGGCTTCCTTCGCAAGGTGTTTGAGATATTCGAGTGCTACCAAACTCCTATTGATATGATTACAACGAGTGAGGTTGGTGTATCGATGAGTATCGACAACACGTCTCACCTCAACGAGATTGTAGACGAACTGAAGAAGTATGGCACCGTAACCGTCGACTCGGACATGTGTATCGTATGCGTTGTGGGCGACCTCGACTGGAACAACCTCGGCTTCGAAAGCATTGTCTTGGACGCGATGAAGAATATCCCCGTGCGTATGATTTCGTATGGTGGAAGCAATTATAACATATCATTCCTTATCAGAGAAGCTGACAAGGAACGCGCATTGCAAAGCCTCTCCGACGTGCTCTTCAACAATAAGTAAAGAAGAACAACGTTATATATTAAGATTATAGGAGTTAACTGAGGACAATGGCATAGCCACGCGAAGTTAACTCCTAACATTATTTTATAGTAATAACCATTAAATGCACAAAGAATGTTTTCGGTTGACAAGTTAAATAGCATAGCAACACCCTACTACTATTACGACACGCAGTTGCTGCGAAAGACGTTAGAAGTTATAAAACAAGAATGTGAGAAGCATGAAAACTTCCACGTTCACTATGCCGTGAAAGCAAATGCCAATCCGAAGATATTGCGTATCATCAGCCAGTATGGTTTTGGTGCCGACTGCGTGAGTGGCGGCGAAATAAAGGCGGCTATCGAGGCAGGTTTTCCTGCTGACAAGGTGGTGTATGCAGGCGTGGGCAAGAGCGATTGGGAGATTAATCTCGGACTGGAGAAGGGCATTGCCTGTTTCAATGTCGAATCGATTGCCGAACTGGAGGTTATCGAAGAGTTGGCAGTGGCAGCCAACAAGACTGCTAATGTTGCTTTCCGAATCAATCCCAATATCGGTGCCCATACACATGCAAACATTACGACCGGACTCGCAGAGAATAAGTTTGGTATAGCAATGCAAGACATGGAGAATGTAATAGAACGTGCAACAACGATGAATAATATCAATGTTGTTGGTCTGCACTTTCATATTGGTTCTCAGATACTTGACATGGGCGACTTCAAGGCATTATGTAATCGCATTAACGAGCTGCAAGTGCAACTTGATAAGCACCATATATATGTTCAAAGCATTAATGTAGGCGGCGGACTCGGCGTGAACTACGACTCACCCGACCATCAGCCTATACCCGACTTCAAAGAGTATTTTCACACGTATGCTAAGCATCTCCGTCTGCGTGAAGGTCAACAGCTACATTTCGAACTTGGACGCTCTGTAGTCGCTCAATGTGGTTCGCTCATCTCTCGTGTGCTCTACGTAAAGCAAGGCTCACATAAACAGTTCGCCATTCTTGACGCTGGCATGACCGACCTCATACGTCCGGCTCTTTATCAAGCGCTGCACAAGATTCAGAACCTCACGAGCAACGAGCCAACAGAAGTTTACGATGTAGTAGGACCTATCTGCGAGTCGAGCGATGTCTTCGCTAAGGCCATAGACCTCAATAAGTGTCGTCGTGGTGACCTCATTGCTATACGCTCAGCCGGTGCATACGGTGAGATAATGGCAAGCGCATACAACTGTCGTCAATTGCCTAAAGGTTACATTACAGAAGATTTGTAAATAATCAGAAATGTTTATCGATAATATAACAATCATAATAAGTATCATTGTTCTGCTACTGACCATTGCATCGGTAGTAGCCAATCCTTTTTTCCGTTCTATTAAGACCAAGAGCACCAAAGATACTACAGTTGAATTACCCCCACTTACTGTTGTTGTGCTCTCACAAAACAATGTGGAGGCACTTGACAAACACCTGCCACTTATCTTTTCGCAAGATTATGCACCAGGCTTTGAAGTCGTAGTTGTTGGCGAAAAGGGCGACCTCGACTTAGAGGCAGTACTTGCTAAATACGCTGACAACAAGAACCTTTATGCTACGTACATCCCCAAGCGTTCGCTTTTTATGAGCAAACCTAAGTTGTCAGCCTCATTGGGCATAAAGGCGGCCCACAACGATTGGGTCATTATGCTTAATGCTTCGTGTGCACCTGCTTCTGACAAATGGCTGCAAACCATTGCAGAAAGCATAGATAGCAATACGAATCTTGTTCTCGGCTACTCCAACTATAAGGATGACGTGAAGCCCTATCGTCGCTTCATACGTCTTCGTGAAGCTTGCTATTATCTGCGAGCAGCTGCACATGGTATCGCTTACCGTTCTACTGGTGCAAACATCGCATTCAGACGTTCCGAGTTTATCAGTGGCGATGGCTATCGCGGCAACTTGCAGCACGTGTATGGCGAATACGATTTCATAATAAACAAGTTTGCAAGACCCTACTCTACAGCTATCACATTGCTACCAGACTCATTCGTACACAACGATTGTCCAACTAAAAAGACCTGGACAGAATATTGTATAGCCAACAGTCATGTAGGTCGTCACCTTGAGCGTAAAGCCCTAATGCATCTATCCTACATAACCGATGCACTGTTTATGTATATCAACTATGCCGTCCTAATCACAACAGGCGTATTTGCAGTCCTAACTGGCAGATGGATTGCTTTGGCTGTTGCAGCGTTGTGTCTCATAGCAACAATAGCATTGCGTATATTTTTCGTAAAAAGAAAATGTAATATCTTCAGTGAGCACCTATCCGCATGGTCTATCCCATTCTACGAATTGTCGCTTTTGTGGTTCGATATACTCACCAAACTGCGCTATATAAGAGCAGACAAACACGATTTTTCTACGCATAAAATATGAGAATCAAATTTATAAGTCTCTTAAAAAGCACTGCATCCCCTTTGAACAAGGAATTGCCGGACACTATCGCCGATAATATTAGTAGCATTGGCGATGTGGAAGTTGTGGACAATGCTCCCGACCTTGTGCATGTGTTTGGTAAGTGGTCTGGCACTACTGCCACAACTATGAAGGGCTACACGCACAAAGGTATTCCCGTTGTTTTCACATCAGCGAATGGATTGGTAGATGTTCTCCCTCCACATTCCCTCATGCTTGCCCCAACAGTATTTCATTGCTGCGGACCAGCAGAAGCAGAACTTATAAAGAAATTGTTACCCAAAGCATCTGTTAAGGTCATTGCCAACGAGCAATTCACTTTAACAACCGACCGCACAACCATGCTCCGACAGTTCAACGACCTATATGCTAAGGTGTACAACGAACATGAAGCAAAGGTAATGTCTGAAATCAACAACAAGGTTAGGACGTTGAACATTTCTGACCATGCCATTAACGAAATATGCTCTCAATTGCTATATCTGCAATACGCTTTCCGACGCGAAACGATACGCCAGAGATTGCTTGATAACCTTTCCGACACACTGATTAATAGCAACTACGATGAAGAATCAATGCGTCAAGCACTTGACACCTTGAAAATTTCGTCCTTTGCCACATCCGTAATGGCACTACTCGAATCCAAATCGCATCTCACAGAGGGCTTTATGCCCATAGCCGCATCTGACGACAAAACAACGAAACAGATGCAAAAGCACATTATATAACTCTCAACATCACTACATTGAACATGAGAAAAGATCATAAAGTCACAGCCAATGATATGAAATACCTGCAACTGCTTGCCCAGTCATTCCCGAACATTCCTGAAGCAAGCACCGAGATTATCAATCTGCAGGCCATTCTCAATCTTCCTAAAGGTACCGAGCACTTCGTTGCCGATATTCATGGCGAATACGAAGCATTCCTTCACATTCTGAAGAATGCTTCGGGCAATATACAACGCAAGGTGAACGAGCTTTTTGGCAATCTGATGCGCGAATCGGATGCACGCGAGCTCTGCACATTGATATACTACCCCGACCAAAAACTCGAACTAATAAAGGCAGCCGAGGAAAACATCGACGACTGGTATCACATCACCATACACAACCTGGTAGCAGTATGTCGCTTGGTATCAAGCAAGTACACACGTTCGAAGGTTCGCAAGGCACTACCACGCTCCTTTTCATACATCATACAGGAATTGCTGCACGAGCGCACAGACGATGCCAACAAAGCAGACTATGTCAACGTCATCATCGACACAATCATATCTACTGGTCGTGCCGACGATTTCATCATTGCCATCTGCAACGTGATACAACGCCTGTCTATCGACCAGTTGCACATCCTCGGCGACATCTTCGACCGCGGTCCTGGCGCACACATCATTCTCGATACCCTCTCGCGCTACCACTCTTGGGACATACAATGGGGTAATCACGATGTGCTTTGGATGGGCGCAATGGCAGGCAATCGCGCATGTCAGTGCAACGTCATCCGACTCTCGCTGCGCTACGCCAATATGACAACCCTCGAAGAGGGCTATGGCATCAACCTCATGCCGCTTGCCACATTTGCCATGGACACCTATGGCGACGACCCTTGTGAGGAATTTATCCCTAAGATTTCGTCTGCCGACTCTGCACGTGTCGACGAAAAGTCGATACGTCTTGCTGCCCTAATGCACAAAGCCATAACTATTCTGCAGTTTAAGGAGGAGGCAGCCATCATCAAACGCCACGCCAAGTGGAAGATGTCCGACCGACTCATGCTTAACTACATCGACTACGACAAGGGCACAATCACTCTCAACGGCAAGGAATATCCGCTCAAGAGCAACTCCTTCCCCACCATCGATCCCAAACACCCCAATCGTCTCACACCCGAAGAGAAGCAGCTCATGGACAAGATCAACCACTCGTTCCAGGTGAGCGAGAAACTGCACAAGCACATACGCATGCTTCTCCAGCACGGTTGCATGTACGCTGTGTTCAACAACAACCTCCTCTTTCACGCCTCCATACCTCTCGACGAAGACGGAAAGCTGAAGGAGGTAGAAATCATCCCTGGCACAACATGCTCAGGCAAAGACCTGCTATATAACATCGGTATGCTCATCCGCTCAGCTTTCCAAACCGACTCTACACCTGAGGAACGCAACTACGCTATCGACTACTTCCTCTATCTATGGTGTGGTCCCGACAGCCCACTCTTCGACAAGTCGAAGATGGCAACCTTCGAACGTTACTTCATTGACGACAAGGAGACGCACACCGAAGAGAAGGGCAACTACTTCAAGCTACGCGACAACGAGCAGATAGTAGACAATATCCTTGATGCCTTCGACGTAGTAGGCGACAATCGCCACATCATCAACGGCCACGTACCCGTACACGTATGCAACGGCGAGAATCCCGTAAAAGCTAACGGCAAACTCATGGTCATTGACGGTGGCTTCTCGCAGCCATATCATAAGGAAACCGGCATTGCCGGCTACACCCTCGTCTACCACAGTCGTGGGTTCGTTCTCGTACAGCATGAGCCGTTCACATCCACAATCGATGCCATACAGAAGTGCTCCGACATCAAGTCGTCCACACAGATAGTCGAAATGTCCTCGCACCGTATGCGCGTAGCCGACACCGACATAGGTCGCGAACTGAAAAATCAGATTAGCGACCTTCAACGCCTCCTATATGCCTACCGACACGGCTACATCAAAGAAGCCATACCCAACAAATAATTGTGTAATAACTTCACTCGCGAAGCGAGCTATCTTCCAATAAAATGAACAACCCAACCATTTGCGCCATCGCTACCGCCCCTGGTGGTGCGATTGGCATAATTCGCATCTCAGGAAGCGAAGCCCTCACTATAGCCGACCGGATATTCCGTCCCGTCGGCTCTAATGCCCCATTAGCCGACCGCAAACCCTACACACTCGCCTTCGGCAATATCGTCAACGCTGAAAACGAAGTCGTTGACGAAGTTCTCGTCTCCATCTTTCATGCTCCCCACTCCTACACTGGTGAGAACTCAGTAGAAATCTCCTGCCACGGCTCCGCCTACATACTGCAGCAGGTGATGTTCCTGCTCACCCAAAACGGATGCATTCCTGCCGGTCCAGGCGAGTTCACTCAGCGTGCATTCCTCAACGGCAAGATGGATCTCTCGCAAGCAGAAGCCGTAGCCGACCTCATCAGCGCTACCAACAAAGCTACACACGACATGGCACTCAGCCAGCTGAAGGGGCATTTCAGCAACGAACTCTCAGACTTAAGAGCACATCTCCTTAAACTCACATCGCTCTTAGAACTCGAACTCGATTTCTCCGACCACGAAGAACTCGAGTTTGCCGACCGCTCCGAACTCTACACCCTTGCCTGTGACATCCACCAACGCCTCGCCTCGCTCGCGCGTTCATTCGAAGTAGGCAACGCCTTGAAGAACGGTATCCCCGTAGCCATTGTCGGAAAAACCAACGTCGGAAAGAGCACCCTACTCAACCACCTGCTGCACGAAGAGAAAGCCATCGTGAGCGATGTGCATGGCACCACCCGTGACTTCATCGAGGACACCACCATCATCAATGGCATCCAGTTCCGCTTTGTCGACACAGCCGGCATCCGCACAACCGATGACGTTGTCGAGAACATCGGCATCGAGCGCACCTACCAGAAGTTGCAGGAGGCGAAGATTGTGCTTTGGCTTATCGACCAACAACCCACTGAAGCCGAGATAGAGGACATCAAGGAGCGTGTGACAGACAAGAAACTCATCATTGTACGCAACAAAATCGACCTCCCCAACTCATCATTGAACAACTCCTCATCGACGAAGCCGACAATTCTTGCTCAGGCAAGCGTCTCTATGAGCCGAGCGCAAAATACAAAACTCCAAATTCAAAACTCACAGTTAGTGGACATAAGTGCCAAATACGGTACCAACATCCCCGTTCTCGAACAACTTATCGTTGAAGCCGCCGACATACCCCAGCTCTCCGAAAGCGACATCGTCATCACTTCCGCACGCCACTACTCTGCTCTGCTCCTCGCAGACGAAAGTCTACAGCGTGTCATCGACTCAATGAACCTCGGATTAAGTGGCGACCTCCTTGCCGAAGATCTCCGCATCGTCATCGACCACCTTGCAGAAATCATGGGCGAAGAGCGCATCACCCCCCAAGAAACACTTCAAAACATCTTCACCCACTTTTGCATCGGAAAATAAGTCGTGATAAACAACGATTAATATCGACAATAAATGATAGTTAAGGTGCTCATTTTGAGCACCTTTCTTTTTAGCCTTACTATTGGTTATAATCAATGGTAAGGCTTTTTTAGCACCTTTTTGTACCGCTCTTGTACCTCCACTTTTCAAAAGTAATAATTTGAGACTCCATTTTTGGCAAATGAGTGCAAGATTGCCGAGAGTTTTGGACAATGATGGACGATGATATAAGACTATTGAAAATAAACGGGGTAATGACAGACGACTTTTTCTACAATAAATTAAGTAAAAAAGTATAAAAAGCGTACAAATGACAGCAAGTAAAGAAAGAATTCTAAAAATTTGCGAGTATTGTGGGAAGAGCTTCTATGCATCAAAATCTACAACTCGTTATTGCTCCAAGCAATGCAACAGTTATGCCTATAAGGCAGCAAAACGTGAGGAGAAAGTAAAGATGGCTGAGACAATAAGCCACCGAAAAGCTTCCGAGAAATCCATGTCTGAAATCCTCGTGAAAGAATACCTCACTATTCAAGAGGTCGCTATACTTTTGGGACTAAGCAGACAGACCATATATAATATGGTGTATAGTGGTAAGTTGCGAGCATCCAAGATTACTTCTCGTTTATCTTTAATCAGAAAGCGAGATATAGATTATCTTGTTGATAGTTTGCCATACACCACAAAAAAAAGTGCTTCAAAAGAAGCAGTTCATGCAAACCGAGAGCTACCTGTTCCAGAATATTACTCTGCCAAGGAAATTGCAGAAGTCCACAACACTTACGAGACCGCCATCTATGAGATAGTCAAGAAAGTCAAGATTTCAAGAATATCCATACAAGGAAGAGTATATTGGAACAAGAAAGAGGTGGATGATTATTTTGCACACCTGTCTCCAGATCCAACCATCAGTGAATGGATGACTGTTATGGACATTCAACAGAAATATTGTATGACGAAAACAGCCGTATATAGTTTCGTTAGTCACAATGCTATTCCAAGAAAAATGGAAGGTAACAATGTTCTGTATTCCAAGCGTCATGTACAATTGGCAAAAGGTGAATCCGTAGAAGACCAACTTTATTATACAATACCGGAGGCCATGAAGTTGTATGGTTTAAGTCAGGACCAGATTTATAAGCGTATCAAGAAATACGCTATTGAAAAGGTGAAGATTGGCAAGTATATCAAGATTTCCAAGCGAGATTTAGAGAAAGCTATCGGCAAGCCTAAGGTTATTTAGCGGTTATCAAAAGGTTAAGTTGTACACCATTACATAACTCTATTATTTTGCAAACGATTTCAAAGATCTCTTAATACGGGATCATATATGAAACATAAGTATCACATTATAAAAAGTAAACATCATGGTAAATACATGTACAAGAGTTTCTCTTCGCCAAAGAGCGATTAAAAACGACCGTATTTCTCTTTATTTGGATTTCTATCCACCAGTACGCAACCCTGAGACTATGCAAATGAGTCGCAGGGAATATTTAGGTATCTATATCTATGCTCATCCAAAGAATGAGATGGAACGTGAGTTTAATACAGATATGCTCAACAAAGCAGAGGCCATCCGTTGTATCAGAACCCAATCACTCATCAATGAAGAATTTGGTTTTTTGGACAAAACACGACAGAAAGCTGATTTTTTGGCATACTTTGAGAAGATGACGCATAAGAAAGATGACAAGTGGACATGTGTCTACAAGCATTTCTTCAAATTTGTTCAAGGTCATTGTACATTTGGGGATGTGACAGTGGAACTTTGCAAGAAGTTCAGAGAGTATCTTCTGAATGCAAATCAGTTGAATCGAACAAAACAAAAGGTATCTCTCAACTCTGCAGCAGGTTACTACTCTACTTTCCGTGGTCTCTTAAAAATCGCCTATCGTGACAAGTGGCTACGTGAGAACATCAATGACTATCTGGACAAGATTGAGCCACAAGATGTTAAGAAGGAGTTTCTTACTCTCGATGAAGTAAAGCAGTTGGCAGCTACTCCTTGCGATATACCTGTACTGAAGTCTGCCTCCCTCTTTGCTTGCCTCACAGGATTGCGAATCAGCGACATCTTAAAATTGCGTTGGGAAGACTTCGAGATAGCTCCCGACCAAGGCTATTGCTTGCGTATTCGTACCCAGAAGACTCAGACCGAGGCAACCTTGCCTATCAGCAACGAGGCATACGAACTATGTGGTGAACCAAGCACGGGTATCGTGTTCAAGGGATTGAAGCGCAGCATGATTAACCATCCCCTTAAAGCATGGTTGAAGAAGGCAGGAATCACCAAGCCATTTTCATTCCATTGCTTCCGGCACTCGTATGCAACAATCCAAATCGCCTTAGGCACAGATATTTACACGGTTTCGAAGATGCTTACCCATAAGAATGTAAGCACAACACAGATATATGCCGACCTCGTGAACGCAAAGAAAAGAGAGACAGCAAATAAGATTTCTCTTAAATAAATCCATTGCATTCATTTCATGGTGCCCGATATTGAAAAAATGTTCAATATCGGGCTTTTTAGTTAAAGGCTCCTAAAAGTTTTACGTGAGTCACGCGTGACTCACGTGTCAGTTTCTGCAGTTTTTCCTATTTTTGCGCCACAAATGATTAATAATACGCAATATGAAACAGTTTAAAAAAGAATTTTTGACACAGCATTTATTGGTTTTGTGTGCAATGTCTATCATTGGTGCACTTGTTCGCAACGAAGCTATGCAATATGGTGTAGACACCTTTAGCTGCAACTTGACGTTCGTTATCTCAACCACCATACTGATGGTTGTTTATTTCCATGCATTAGATAGTATCGTACGATTGCTTGCCCCATGGTTTAAGCATATCTTTTGTAATACAGTAAACAATACAGAAAGAAAGCGTCTGTCTTCTATTGCCATCAATGAAACAAATACATATGATGAGGGGGAAGAGCTAAACCTGGAAGAAGTAACTTTCGTCTATGCAGATGAAGCCTCTTCTTGTATTACAAGCTATGAACAGTTGAGACAGGAAGCATTGGAAGACAAAGCCAAAAAGGAAAAGGTCTTGTTAAACTCAGCTATCGATTATACCAGAAGAACTTTTGCTGCCTACATGAAAGAGGAGCATTTGAACCAACTTTGTGACAACATCGCTATTTTCCAGTGTTGTGCCTCTACACACATGAGACATCATTCATTGATTGTTGATAAGGCTATTCGTACTATTGACTTAATGCATTATGCTTGGAATATAGGAAACCTTTTCAAGAAGAAAGGCATTGATACAGCAACCTTTATAAAACAAGTTTTTGCTGATGCGCTGGTTGATGTGGAAATTTCCACTATTATGAGGAAGTTAAGAATGGAAGGTACCTGCATCATAGAATTACTACCAAGCTTAGATGTTCAAGGCGGAATCAAGACACATTATTGTTGCTGATAAGCATTGAGCGGTTATTCAGAGGTTATATCTCAGTGATATTTATCTCCATTACATAACTCATTTACTTTGTACCCGAATAATAAAAAATGAATAGATATGATAAATGAAAGTATCACCTTTGATAAGTTACCACAAGCGGTATCTTATTTAACAGAACAAGTTATCGAGTTGAAGCAAATGGTATCAGCACTTCAACCTACATCATCAGCAAATAACCATATATTGGTTGAGATTGATGAGGCTGCTATTATTATAATGAAGTCGAAGCCAACCATTTATCGATTGGTTAACCAAGGCATTCTGCCATCCTATAAAAAAGGTAAGAAGCTATACTTCTATAAGGATGAGCTGCTTGCATGGATTGAGAATGGTCGAAAAGCTACCAAGGAGCAGAACCATTCTGAAATGCTAAAAGCCATGCAAGGTGGAATGAAGCGCAAACCCAAGTCAATGTATAATTTTTAACTCTATGCCAAATGACAGATTTAAATAACAATAAGGAAACTTCCATCAATCCAATGATTATCATGGATAAGGCTATTGATATGAGTACTCGCCTATCAGGAAGCCAGTTTCCCGTAAGCATCTTTCCTGCCAAGATTCAGAGAATCATCAAGGAGGTACACGAATGCCACAGTTTTCCTACCGACTATATATCAGCAGCCATACTCACTGCATTGGCTGTTGGTATCGGCAACACGCACTTGGCACAGATGAAACAAGGTTGGCTTGAAAGTCCTATCTTATACATGGCTCTTATCGGAAGACCAGGAGCCAACAAGAGCCACCCACTTAGCTTCGCTATGAAGCCATTCCTCGATTACGACTATGAGCAAAACAAGTTGTTCGAGGAGCAATACAGTAAGTTTGAGGAAAAGATGTGCATGTCTCGCAAGGAACGCATTGAAAATGGAGAGGATGGATTTCCGCAAGAACCTGTACGCAAACGTTTCTTGGTCTCTGATATCACACCAGAAGGCTTGAGCTATATTCATGCGCAGAACAAGAGGGGGTTGTGCCTATGGACAGACGAGTTGTCTGCATGGTTCAAGAACTTCAACCGCTATAACAATGGTTCAGAGGAACAGTTCTGGCTATCAGTCTTTAGCGCCAAGACAACCATATCAGACAGAAGAAGCTCCAAGAGTTCCATCTTCATTAAACGCCCCTATATCTCAGTAATCGGAACCATCCAAAAGAAGATACTTAGTGAGTTGGCGAAAGGCGAACGCTCCAGCAACGGCTTCATCGATCGCATTTTGTTCGTCATGCCTAACCTTCAGCAGAAAGCGAGATGGAGTGACCGAGAGTTGCCCGATAATATAGAGCGAGATTGGCAAGCCATCATTCAACACCTTATTGATATGGAGTGTCAAATAAATGAGCAACAGGAAATCGAGCCCCATGTTTTATCATTCACAGAAGAAGCTAAGGCAAGGCTCTATGAATGGCAACATCACTTCTCCGAGCAATGCGACAATGAAACAAATGATACCATTGTCAGCATCTATTGCAAGCTGGAGATATACATCATCCGTTTCTGTCTGATTATTCAATTGGCACGATGGACGTGTGGAGAATGTGATAAGGAAGCCATCGACCTGCTGAGTGTAGAGCGAGCCATCCGATTGACAGAGTATTTCAAGAACTCTGCCATATCAGTGCAAAATATCCTCAACGAGAATATGCTTACAGCTCAACAACAAGCAATCGTCAACCATCTTCCTGCAACATTCACCACGGCGCAAGCTCATGATGTCGCCAAAGAGAACGACATGAAGTCAAGGACATTGGAAAGATTTCTGAATGATAACATCGGAGTTCTATTTCGCAAAGAGAAGCATGGAGAATATTCAAAGATTAACTCGTGACGGTATTGTCGGAATTGTCGCTTTTGGCGGTTTTAATGCCCAAAGCGACAAAACCGACAGAACCGCCACATAAAAAAAGAAATGAAATGAGTACACATAGATTCATATTAGAGCCATACAAAGGCATCGCTACCCGACATACATGTCCAGAATGTCATAAGAAACGTAGCTTCGCCCGATATATTGACACAGAAGGGAAGATTGAGTTTCCTCCTTACGTGGGTCGCTGCAACCATGAGCAAAGTTGTGGTTATCACTTCACTCCCAAGGATTTTTTTGAGAAGAATCCCGAAAAGAATGAGACATTCACAAAGGATGATACTAATTCATATAAGAAGAGAGAAATGCCGAAGCCATTACCCACTTCTTATATAGACGAGAACATCATGCGAAGTTCTCAGAAATGGTATGAGGCGAACAACCTTTTCTTGTTTCTATCTTCTCAATTCGGTGAAACAGCTACTCTTTCTTTGATGGAGAAATATCATGTCGGAACTTCCAAACACTGGACTGGTGCCACGGTATTTTGGCAAGTTGACAATCAAGGCAAGGTGAGAACTGGTAAGGTAATGCTCTATTATCCCGAGACAGGTAAGCGAGTAAAAGAACCATACAACCATATTTCATGGGTACACTCGCTTATCCCCCACAAGGATTTCAATCTCTGTCAATGCTTCTTTGGCGAACATCTTATCAATAAAGACAAGACCAAGCCTATAGCATTGGTTGAAAGTGAGAAGACAGCCTTGATAGCCTCCTACTATCTTCCTCAATTCTTATGGATAGCAAGTGGTGGTAAGAATGGTTGCTTTAACACGAAGTCGCTATCTGTTCTGAAAAACAGAGATGTGATCTTATTCCCTGATTTGGGAGCGACAACAGTTTGGCAAGACAAGCTGCCAATGATGCAAGTTCTCGGCATCCGTGCAACGCTTTTCGACTTTTTAGAGCATCAAGCCTGCGAAGAAGATAAAGCGAAAGGCTTGGACATTGCTGATTATTTGCTCAAAATCAAGCCTGCAGAAGCAAAACTTCAAGCCCTCTTCAAACAGAATCCTGCCATTCGGAAGTTGATAGATGTCTTCAAACTCGAAATTGTTGACGAGCCTCAACCACGTTTCCGCACTCCTAAAAGGCAACGTGGTTTCAGACTCTGAGATGATTTTAAAAAATCGAGGTATCTGATGATAGCAAGTTATGTTTTGAGTTACTCAAAACCTTTCGAGTTACTCTCGAAAGCACTTGCCTATCGGTAGATACCTCTCCAAAGTCGAGTATCAAATCAACCTGTCGGTAAGCAGAGAATTGCATGGATGATTGATTGAGTTATTGTGTTAATGATTTACTGTCGTACTGACTTATTGTCGTATTGATTTACTGATTTATTGACGTAATGAATTTGGCGTATCCATGTATATATGCATGTCATATGATAAAACGTTTTACATAAGTAGTGACTCCGAATATAAAACGAAAAGAACACATTTAGGGGATAGTCACGATATCCCCTAAATGTGTTAGTTGTCCAAATCTTCCAATTTTGCATTTACATCCTCCCGATCACCCATATGATGATATTCTGATGCAAGTTTTTCAAAAACTATAGTTATTCTATCATAAGTAAACCTGGTTTTCTCTGCATAAGATAAAAATTTCTTTTCTCTTTTGCGTTCTATAGTTCCACCTTCATTATAAGCTCTACATGTAAAACCATGTCTGTTAAAAAGTTGCCGACGATATTCATCGTCAATTTCATCTTTGTCAAGTTCTTCCAAAATTTCTCCGAGATAAGGAGGAGGATAATCTTCTCCCAAATTAATATTTCCCAATAATTTTCCTATAACATACATAGCTGGACGTTCTAAATACTCAGACTTTGCAGCTTCTAATAGCTCTTTGGCATATTTTTTCAAATCCTGACCATTTACTACTCCATTGTTATTTTCACAAGGCTGTGCCTCTAAACCGTGCAAAATTTCTAAAGCTATCTTTGCTATGCTTGAAAGATTCTTGTTTTTAGCAAACTCATTCTTTCTTATTTCTTTTGCTTGCTCGTTATCAGGAAGCCATGCTAATTTTATAAGTTCCAACATTGTAGAAGGATTGTGCAAAATTCCATAGAACAATTGAAAATGCCTTAAATTAACATCATGTCTAATGTAATTGTAAAATAGCAATTCTACCATCATAATATTTTCTTTAACTATAGGTGAATCGGACTTATCCAAATATGTCAGTATTTTAACAAATTCAAATGGTTCTGGCATACCATCTTTTGAACCATGAAGTAGCTGAATAACAGAATCTAACATTAACTCATCTGAAACTAACATTTTTGTACCATTCCCATATATTAGCTCAAAAGAATTACGAAACCTTCCAACAGAATTCAACTTTTTAACCACCATTTCCACCTCAGTATTCTCACAAGACCAAACATTTACATTAGACCAATATTTGTTCTGAAATTCAACAGCGAAAGAACTTATATATTTTGCTATTTGACCATTATACCCAACATTTGCAAGTAACAAAATTCTTTTATCAACATTTTCTATTTTTTCAATCAGTTGAATAAAAGATTTGTCTTGCTTGAAATTTAAAACCCTAAAATAACCATATATTACTTCTGGTGGAATTGCGCCATTAACTAAAGACTTACATAACCAATCATTAATCTCTAATGTTTTCATTTCACCTAATGTTTGTCCAACTTCTTTTGGACTTTCTACCATATTACATAGTTTACCTAATCCTTCCATTCCTTTTGCTTGATAAACATCCAATATACCTTTTTTTCTCAAATTCAAGATATGAGCATGTCTTTCTTCAAAAGAAATATGATAATCCATCTTGAAAGAACGATAATTATTTTCAAACAGCCAAAGATTTTTTAAGACAACATCAGTAGGTCTAATGTCCTCCAACAGTTGCTTTAATCTACCCAACTCAACATCATCTAAGAATCTATCTTTTCTTTTCTCTGCCTCATTAAAGTTAATCTCCTGGCGGAAGAAAGAGAACATATCTTAAAAGGTCTTGCAATCGCGCTTGCGAACATCGACGAGGTCATTAAGGTCATCA
>ENA-UEQL01000819-UEQL01000819.1-human-gut-metagenome-genome-assembly--contig:-NODE-819-length-22430-cov-7.289715_pt1 | contig 22430 bp, 23 predicted proteins | sample MGYA00242905_ERZ507926 | MGnify/ENA primary metagenome ERZ507926 (study PRJEB26167, sample SAMN06115531) | human gut metagenome | host: Homo sapiens | place: China:Henan | collected 2015-09-09 | study...
CGCGATCTGTTGGATCACAACACAAATAAAAAGGATCCGCCCAAATGAACAGCGATATGGAGAGGAGTACCTCAAAAAGGTACTCCTCATTTTTTACCGTATCAATCTTCATCGGGCCATTCGCTCTCCGGCACGGGCCGGTCAGGCAGCTCGCCTATCCGATGGAATGCTGCTGAGCAGAGAGGTATCCATAAAGCCAAAGGGCGCGTTCTTTTGAACGCGCCCTTGCTGTTTAGCCGGATAGCTCCCGGATCTCGTCCTGAATGAGGCGGCCCGCCGCGGCGGCAAGCTGGTCGATGCGCCGGATGCGCGCGAGGTCGCGGCCATAGATAGCGTTCGCCGCGGGGACGCTTGCGTTTTCGCCCATGAATACGGCGGCGACGCGCACGCCCTTGGCGCGCAGGGCGCGGACCTCGGCGGCGGTGTCGTCGATGCCGGGCTGCCCGTCATAATCGCGGCTGAGCGGAATTTTGCCGCTCGGGAGAATTTTGTGGCTGTCGTTCGGGCTGGCGTCGGTGAGCAGGATCAGCAGGTGCTTGTCCGCGGGAGCCGATTTCATCAGCTCGCCCATGCCGCGCAGAGCCAGACCGTCGCGGTTCCAGCCCGCGGCAAAGTAGTCGAACACGCGATGCTCGCCGTTTTTGTCCCCGAAATCCTTCAAAACGCGCAGCACCGTGTAGCCGCGCAGGCTGCAGAAGCCGGTCACGCGCACGGGAATGCCGCAGGAGACAAGGCTTTTGGTGAGAAGATAGCCCTGAATGGCGATGCTCTCCTGACAGTGCAGGCGTGAGGCCGAGGCGTCGAGCATCAGGTCGACGGTGAAGCCCGCGCGGCTCTCCTCGTCCCTGCGGAGAAAGACGCGGCCGTCGTGCAGCACCGGCGCGCGCCAGACGCGCGTACCGTCCAGCCGCCCCTCGCGGGCGAGGATGTCCTCGGGCTGCTGATGGATGAGCATACAGTTGCGGATCTGCTCCGTCAGGCGCAGGAGAGCGTTCTGATGCAGTGCGCTGTCGCGGACGTAGGCGGCGCGGTTGCGCTTGGCCTGCTCGGCGGCCTGCTCGAAAAGACGCTGCGTGTCGGCGCGCATGGGCTGGCCCGGCACGCGCTCGCCGCGGGTGAACCAGAGATGGCAGCCGAGGTGATCGCCGGTGCAGCAGCGCTGCTCGATGCGCGCGAGCGCCTGCGGGGAATAGAGGCTGCGGCCGAAGCAGCGCTCGATGTAGTCGTGATCCTCCGCTTCGCGCTCGTTCGAGCGAAGCTGGGCGCGCAGCGCGTTGGACGCGCGCACCATCCCGTTCTCGCCGGCGACCGCAGAGCGGCCGACGGTCAGCTCGTCGGTGCGGACGATCTCGACCGGCAGGAGCTTGGTGAGCAGCGGCGCCCAGCGGTCGCTGAAATGAAGGCGGAACGGTGATTTTTTATGGGGCGTGCCGTCAAATTGCAGGTATTTCTCAAACGCCGCGCGGACGGCGGCCTCCAGATCGTCCGCGTCGAGCGTGCCCGGGCAGGCGAGGGCCTCGGAGAGTCCCTTTTCCCACGGGGCGAGCAGCGGCGGCTTCTGCCCCAGAACGGACCTCCAGCGGGCGGACTGGAGCGAGTAGACGAGCTGGTTCTTGTCCATCCACTCCTGTCGCGAGAGCTGATATTCCGAGGCAAAAAATTCTGCGGCGTGGGCGCGGCGCAGCTCCATGAGCACGGGGCGGACGGGAAGCTCCTTTTCATAGACGGCGTTTTCCAGCGCGAGCCACGCGAGGTCGTCGAACGCGGAGCGCCGCGTGTCGTCCGCCCAAAGGGCGAAGAGACGGCGCGGCATCTCGTCGCCCAGCCACTTGCGGACCAGACCGATGACGCAGTTCATGTAGAAGTCCGGCGAGCCGTCGGCCTTGAGGGCGAGGAACTGCGGCTCGAATTGATAGTCGCCGCAGGCGGTCCAGACCAGATTGATGGCGCGGCGCTGGTTGGCGCTGTAGCTGTCGGTTTCCATATCAGTCGGTGAACAGGCGGCTGCGGTCGAGCTTCGCGGGGATGCGCGCGGCGATAACGTCGCGGATGAGGCTCTGCTCGTAGGCGTCGAAGGCCTTGTTGGTGATGCCCATGTCAAGCGCCGTACCGGCGCTCACGCCGCGGCGGATCAGGCGCAGCGCGTCCAGAAGCCCGCGCAGGTCGAGCGCCTTGGAGGAGATCTCCGCGCTCTCGCACTTCTTTTGCAGGTCGAGAAAGAGCTGCACGAGCTGTCCGCGGTACTTTTTTTCCAGCGTGGGGAACTCCTCGCCGAGCAGACGGTCCAGACCGTCCTCCGCGATGGGCGGCATCTGAATGACAACAAAGCGCGAGGTGAGCGCTTCATTCAGCTCGCGCGTGCCGGCGTAGCCGTAGTTCATCGTGCCGATGAAGCGCGCGGCGGGGTCGACCGTCACGCGGTCGTAGCCGGGAACGTCGATGGCGCGGCGAAAGTCCAGCGCGGCGTGCAGCACGGCAAGAGCCTCATTTTTGGCCATGTTGATCTCGTCGAGCACGCCGAAGCCCCCGTGCTTCGCACAGAGGTAGACGGGGCCGGGGCGGAAGGTCACCTGTCCGTTTTCAAAGGTGTCCATGCCGATGAGTCCGGCGGCATCCATGCTGACGTGGAAGGAAACGTCCCACGCGGGGCGGCCGAAGGCCTGCGCCAGATTTTCAGCCAGCACGTTCTTGCCGGTCGCCTTGCTGCCGGCGAGCAGCAGGTTCTCGCCGCACAGCAGCGCGGCGATGGCGGCCTCCCAGACCTCTTTCCCATAATAATGATAGCGCGGCTGCGGGATGCGGCCCTGCAGCGCCGGCTCGGCGGGGTATTGTGCGCGGTAGGCGCGGACGCCGTCGAGCAGCGCGGGGCTGATGTGCTCCTGCTCTAAAAATTCCAACAAGCTCTCCTCATCCTCTCTTTCGGAAATGCGCGTGTCGCGCGCTTCGTTTCGGCCTCATCATAGCACAACGCGAGGGCTTTGCAAGCCCTTTTTCCGTCAAAATTTCGGACGGCTGCGGCGCGTTTCCTGGACGCTTTGGCGCGAGCGGCGCAAAAAAGAACGCCGCCCGGCGGGCGGCGCTCTCTGAACGGCTCAGTCTTTTGTAAGGATGATGGGCATGGCGGTGGTCTCGCTCTCGCCGTCGGCGCTGTTGTTGGCGGAGGGCATTATCTCGCGCGTGAGCATTGCCGAGAGCCGCGTGCCGTCGGTCAGCTCCGCATGGAATACGACCTGCAGCTCCGCACCGTAGGGAAGGCCAAATTCCACGCCCTCTGCGCCATAGATGCTGTAAACGCCGGCGGTGCTCTCATCGGGAATGTCGCTGATCCACCACTGCACGACGGAGCGTTCCTCGTCGTCAGCCTCCGCAAATTTGAGCACGCTTTGCGCCGCGCTCTTTCCGTCCACCAGATAGTCGAGCCACGCGGACCGGACGTCGGCATCATAAGCGCCGAGGTAGAGGTTCGCGGTGCGGTGGTCCTCGGGGTCCGCCCAGCCCCTGACGCTGCATCGGATGCCCGAGCTGGAATAGGAACGGCTGAGGACGTAGCCGAAGGAAAGATCCTCATAGAGCTTCGGCAGCGCCTCGTCGGCGAAGCCGGGCAGGTCGCGGATCGTCTCGAGCTGACGCTCGCCGCCGGTATCGTAGGCGGCGGTGGCTTCGAAGCCATCATCGTTCATCGAAAGCACGGTTTCGCCTCGGTAGACGTCGTACTCGTCGCGGACCAGCTCGACGGCGGCCGTTCCGTCGTCGGAGGCAAGGGAGCGGAGACGGAGGGAGACGGCAAGGTCTTCCTGCACCGTCTTGGGCCGGAGGGCGAAGGCAACCGTGCAGGTGTAGGTGTCCAGGTCGAAGCGCTTGACCGTGTAGTCGAACTGCGCGGTCAGCGTGGCGCTCTCCTCCATCGCTTCGCGCACGGAGCTGCTGATGCCCGCGATCCGCGAGGAAAGGCTGGACTGCACGCTCATGATCTGTGATTGCAGAGAGCTGACCTGCCACTCGAGCTGCTTGACGCGGTGGTTATTGTAGAGTGCCAGACCGACGGCGAGGGCGAGGCAGACCGCCGCCGCGCCGAGAAGGAGCTTTTGCCGGCGAACCTTCTTCGGCGCGGCAAGGGTATCCTGCGCAGGCGCGGGCGTGGAAGAGTCGACAGACGAGGCGGCCTTGGCGTCACCCTTTTCCGCTTCCTCAAGGCTCAAAAGCTCATCGACGCTCACGCCGTAGAGACGGCTGAGCTCCACGAGCTTGCTCAGCTCGGGCTGGGCGGCGCCGTTCTCCCACTTGGAGACGGCCTGACGGGAGACGTTCAGTCTTTCGGCCAGCTCCTCCTGCGAGAGGCCCGCCGCGCGGCGGAGCTCATAGAGTTTTTCACATAGCTTCATGGGCGCTTTCTCCTTTGCTTTGATGGCATCAGCTTAGCAAAAACAGCCGTTTTGCGCCACCAACCGGGTGTTTCGTTTTGTCAACCAATGGTTTCCTTTTGACCAAATGCCCTTTTTCGTGCAACCTTTCGCCGCCGCGCGCATATACTGCATGGTATGGCACGGGGAGGTGAGAGCATGAGAGAGTGGCAGGGCGTCCGCGGCGACGTGGACGACATGATCTTTGTGGACGACTGGTTCGTCAGCGAACGGTAAGTGAGAAAAGGCTCCGCGCGTTTCAGGGAAGGAACGCAGGCGGAGCGTTTTTCGTTTTTATAGAGCCTTGTCGATGGTCGCGCCGCCGGCGACGGTGTCGCCGCGGTAAAAGACCACGGCCTGCCCCGCGGTGATGGCGCGCTGCGGCTCGTCGAAGTCCACGCGGACCGCGCCGCCGTCCAGCGGCGTGACGGTCGCGGCGCTTTCGCGCTGGGAATAGCGCGTTTTGGCGGTGACGCGCAGCGGCTCTGCGGGCGGCGTAATGATCCAGTTCACGCGCGAGGCGAGCAGGGCGGAGGAAAATAGCTCCGCGTCGTCGCCGAGGAGCACGGTGTTGTGCTTCGCGTCCTTGGAAAGGACGTAGAGCGGGCGGTCGGCGCTCACGCCGAGACCCTTGCGCTGACCGGCGGTGTAGGCGACCAGTCCGCGGTGACGACCGAGGACGCGGCCGCTCGTATCGACGAAGTCGCCCGGCTCGGGCGTGACGCCGCCGAACTCGCGCAGGAAGCGCACATAGTCCCCGTCGGGGACGAAGCAGATGTCCTGCGAGTCAGGCTTCTGCGCGTTTTCAAGGCCGAAGTCCGCGGCGAGGGCGCGGATCTCCGGCTTGCTGTATTCGCCGACGGGAAGCAGCAGATGCGCGAGCTGGCGCTGCGTCATCTGGTAGAGCACATAGCTCTGATCCTTGTGCGCGTCCACGCCGCGCAGGAGCAGGTGACGGCCCGACGCAGCGTCGAAGCCGACGCGGGCATAGTGCCCGGTGGAAACATAGTCGAAGCCGTGGTCGAGCGCCCAGTCGAGCATCGCGCCGAACTTCAGCTCACGGTTGCAGTCCAGACAGGGGTTTGGGGTGCGGCCCGCGCAGTATTCCGAGACGAAATGCCCCATGACCTCGCGGCGGAAAAGGTCGCACAGGTCGAGCACCCGGTGGGAAATGCCCATCTGCGCGGCGACGCGCCCGGCCTCCTCGATGTCGTCGGCGCTGCCGCAGGTGCCGGGACGGTCCTTATAATGGTGCAGCCGCAGCGTGACGCCCGAAACGTCATAGCCCTGCTTTTTCAGCAGGAGGACGCAGGCGGCGCTGTCCACGCCGCCGGACATACCGACTAAAACCTTCTTTGCCATGCGTGCCGCTCCCTCAATCCAGGTATTTTTGCAGGAACGCGCGGCTCGGCAGCGCGTCACTCAACTCCATGAGAACATGGTCGAAGCCGCCGGCATAGTCAAAGCGGCGGTCGGACAGCGACAGATCCGTCGAGCGGGCGTTGGGCAGCGAGAGCGTGAAGGCCGTGCCCTTACCGACAGCGGATTCCGCCACGAGCATCCCGCCGTGCCCCTGCGCGATGCGGCGGCAGAGGGACAGCCCGACGCCGAGACCGTGCGGCGGCGCGGGATCAAGGCGGTCCGTATCCAGATAGCGCTCGAAGATGTGAGCAAGGCGCTCCGGCTCGATGCCGCGGCCCGTGTCGGCCACGGTGAGCTGAACATGGCGCTCACCGCATTTGACGCGCACGCTGACCGTGCCGCCCTCCGGCGTGAATTTCAGCGCGTTGGAGAGCAGGTTCAAAAGCGCGCGCTCGAGCATGGGGGCGTTGAATGCGATGATGTGGCTCTCGTGGCTGGCGGAAAAGCGCAGCGCGACGCCGCGCAGCGCGAAAAGCGGCTCGGCACGCTCGCAGAGCGCGTGGCAGAAGCCGACGATATCGTCGTTGCACAGCCGGAAGCGTCCGCCCTGCACCAGCTCGCTCGCGGCGGAGAGGTTGCCGACCAGACGCAGCATTTGATGGCAGCTCATCGTGAGAATGGCTGCATTTTTATCCAGCACGGAGTCGGCCTCACGCGCTTCCGCCGGCGCGAGACGGTTCGCCGCGGCAAACACGTTCGCCATCGAGGAGCGGAGCTGGGCCGAAACGTTCGGCAGGACCTCGGCCAGAAGCTGGAGGTCTTTTTCGTCAAGCGGCATCATAAAGTGCGCCTCCTTTGGGAAAGCTGTTCATATCCTTTGCAGGACGGCGCGATTTTCGTGTGGAAAAAAGTACCGCAGCGCGATGAGCGCAATGTGCAATGTGAGGTAATAAGTAGAATACCAAACTCCTGTCGAAAATACAAGAACTTTCGTGTAAAGGAAAATTTTTTGAAAAAACACTTGCATTCGGGAAAGAGTATGCTATAATACCAAATGTGCCATACATTTGATATATTCCGTAAAAACGAAAGGGAGCGCATTTTATGTCTATTAAAATCGGTATCAACGGCTTTGGCCGTATCGGCCGTATGGTGTTCCGTGCCTGCCTCGAGCATCCCGAGATCGACGTGGTCGGCATCAACGATCTGTGCCCTGCCGATTATCTTGCCTATATGCTCAAGTACGATACGATGCACGGCCGCTGCAAGGCTGACATCGAAAGCCGCGAGAACGCGCTGGTCGTCAACGGTCAGGTCATTCCCGTGTTCAGCGAGAGAGACCCCGCGAACCTGAAGTGGGGCAAGCTCGGCGCGGAGTATATCGTCGAGTCCACCGGCCTGTTCCTGACGAAGGAAAAGGCTGCCGGTCACATCGCCGCCGGCGCAAAGAAGGTCGTCATGTCCGCGCCGAGCAAGGACGACACCCCGATGTTCGTCATGGGCGTGAACCATAAGAACTATACCAGCGATATGCAGTTCGTCTCCAACGCGAGCTGCACCACCAACTGCCTCGCCCCCATTGCCAAGGTCCTGCATGAGAACTTCGGCATCAAGGACGGCCTGATGACGACCATCCACTCGGTCACCGCCACACAGGAGACGGTGGACGGTCCCTCTCTCAAGGATTGGCGCGGCGGCCGCGCGGCTACCGCGAACATCATCCCCAGCTCCACCGGCGCAGCCCGTGCGGTCGGCAAGGTCATTCCCGAGCTCAACGGCAAGCTGACCGGTATGTCCATGCGCGTTCCGACGCTGGATGTTTCCGTCGTTGACCTGACCGTCAACCTCGAGAAGCCCACCACCTACGATGAGATCTGCGTTGCCATGAAGAAGGCCAGCGAGGGTGAGCTGAAGGGCATCCTCGGCTACACCGACGAGGCCGTCGTTTCCTCCGACTTCCTCGGCGATTCCCGCACCTCCATCTTCGACGCCACCGCCGGCATCGCCCTGACCGATACCTTTGTCAAGGTCGTCAGCTGGTACGATAATGAGATCGGCTACTCCAACAAGGTCCTCGAGCTCATCGAGCACATGTATGAGGTCGATCACGGTCACTCCGCCAAGTAAGCGCGGACAATAAGCCAACTTCTGAGAGTTTCCTCCTCTCGTTCGTTGTAGAAAGGGAAAGCGCAGCTTAGGCTGCGTTTTTTCTTTGTGGTTGCATTTGTCACTTTACGCGGCGCGGAAAAGCTGATAAACTGACGAAAACAAAAGCAAAGAGGTCTTTTCTATGTTTCAGGGCTTTTCGCAGAACGCCATCGACTTCCTTTGGGGCATCAGCCTGAATAACGAGCGGGGCTGGTTCATGGCGCACAAGCAGGATTTTACGGACTATGTGGACATTCCCATGCGCGAGCTGGGGAAGGCGGTCTTTTCCGCGCTGGCGGAGGAATATCCCAAGCAGGACTGGCGGCTGCACGTCTGCCGCATCTACCGCGACGCGCGGCGGCTGCACGGACGCGGGCCGTACAAGGAGCATCTGTGGTTCACCATCGAGCGGCCGCACGAGCGCTTTGAGAGCGTGCCCGCGCTCTATTTTGAGCTTGCGCCGAACTACTACAGCTACGGCTGCGGCTACTGGGACGCGGGGGCGGCGACGATGGCGAAGCTCCGTGCGCGCATCGACAACGACCCCAAGCCGCTCGAAAGGCTGGCGCGGCGGCTGAATAAGTCCCGCTTTGCGCTGGAGGGCGAGCTGTTCAAGCGCCCCAAGGGCGACGCGGGCAAGCTGCTGAATCCGTGGTACAACCGCAAAAACATTGCCATCGGCTATGACGATAACCCCGAGGGCGTGCTTTTCACGCCGCAGCTCAAGGGCGAGGTGCTCGACGGCTTCCGCTTTCTGATGCCGTACTACCAATACCTCGACACGCTCGCCGGCGACATGGAGCCGAACAGGTGAATAAAAGCTGAGACGGCGTGAGCCATCTCAGCTTTTTCATCATTTGCCGAGCTTTTCACCGATCACAGCCATTTGCGCGGCATCGGGTGAGAAGCTGCGCGGATGGAACTCCACGATGCGCTGACCGTAGATGAGCAGCCAGGTGTCATATTTTTCGCCGCTATGGGCGTCGCATTCCCGCCACGCCCGGTCGGCGCCCCACGGCGCGGGATCGGTCTCGCGGTATTCGATGCCGTAGAGATCTTCTGCGCGCAGCGTGCTTTGGAGGCAGAAGTCGAAGAGCGGGGCGAGCTTCACGTCGATGACGGTGTAGAACAGCTCCGGCAGCGGCGGGTCATTCTCGTCGCTCCAGCGCACGTCATAGGGGAGCTCCTGACGGTATTTGATCTGTCGGACGAAGACGGAGTCTCCGCGCTCGAGGGCCTCGCAGGAGTAGCGGGCATAGTCGGTATCGGTCAGGTCCTGCACATAGAGCGGGAGCGTGTCATGGTAGAGGTAGCCGACCTGCGGGCTTCCGCCGACGGTGTAGGTGTATTCCTCCGCGTTTTTCGGTACGTTGTCAAACCAGCCGCTTGATATGCCGTAGGTCATGACGCCGATCATCAGCATGACGGATAACAGGACGGAGCAAAGAACCGTGAGCGCTAAGATGAGCCTGCGTTTTTTCGGCGGTACGCTCCTTTTCCGCACCTGCTTGCCGACGAGCACGGCTCCGCCGACGGGGACGAGCACAACGCCGGTGGAGACGAGAACGATACACAGACCGGCGCTGCGGAAAAGCAGGGGGATGACCATGAGCGCCCAAAAGACAAAGATCCAGATCGAGCGCAGGAAGCTCAGCCAGCGGCTCGAGTGGGTGGGGGTGAAGATGCCCAGCTCGCGGGCATTGCGCTTCGCCTTGCGCAGCCAGAGCCGGTAGCCGAGCAGCTCGACGCCGAAGAGGAGGATCATGACGAAGATCATCAGCATCATGGTGAGGTCGTAGCCGTCCGCGAGAAAGGCGACCGGATCGCGCCGCAGCTGCGACACCTGAAGATAGAGCATCGTCGGCAGCATGCAGGCGACCGTGATCGTGTTGCTGAGCACATAGCCCTTCTTGGCGCGCTCCATCGTTTCGACCTGCACGACGGCCTCGGTCTCGATGGGCACGGCGTCAAGGTCCTCGTTGTAGAAAATGTGCGTGTCGCCGCGCTGCGTGACGATCTGCCAGCCCGCGCCGGCGCAGTAGTCCCAAAAGGTCAGGTTCTCGTGGTTTGGTTCGTCGGGACAAAAGCTGTCGGTCTTGGGGTAGTAGACCACCGCGAAGCGGAGCTTTTTCGGCTCGCAGCGGCGGTAGCGCAGGGCGTAGGTGCCGACGGATTCAAGCATCCAGCCGTTGGCGGCCATTTTCTCCAGGTGCCGCTCGAGTCCCGTGTGGTCGTAGAAGGCGTAGAGGTTCAGTTCCCGCTTCTTGTTCCATCGGTCAGTTCGCATGGCTTGTCGCCTCCCTTCAAAAGTCGCTGGTAATCGTTCATCTGCGCCGTCAGACGGTCCATCTCGCCGTGCAGCCGCTCCTCGCCTTTTTCGGTGAGAACGTAGCTGCGGCGGCGGCCCTCGCATTTGGTCTCGACGATGTAGCCCTCGGCGGCAAACTGCTCTAAAAGATTGTAGAGCGTGCCGGGGCCGACGCTCACGCGGCCGCTCGTGAGCAGACGGATGCGCTCCATCAGGTCCATGCCGCAGCATTCCTCGCGCAGACAGAGGAGGACGTAAAACATCTGCTCGGTGAGCGTCTGAAATTTTTCGCGGGCCATTGTACCGCCTCCTTTTATCGATATTCGATATTCTTGAGGAGAGTATACTATCGAATATCGATATTGTCAAGAGAAAAAATCGGAGAGCCGTCGGCTTTCCGATTTTTCATTCAGGCTTTGTCCTCTTCCCGGTATTCAAGAATATCGCCGGCATCGCAGTTGAGCGCCTCACAGATCGCCGCGAGCGTGGAGAAGCGGATCGCCGTCACCTTGTTGTTCTTGATCTTGGACAGATTCACGTTGGAGATGCCGACGCGCTCCGCCAGCTCGTTCAGCGACATTTTTCGCTCGACCATCATGCGGTCCAGTCTCAGAATGATCTTTCCCATTTACACAAGCCCTTCCACATCTTGTTCCAGCTCCACGCCGCGCGCAAAGAACTGCGTCAGGCAGAGGATCACAAGACCCATGGAGAAGCCGTAGAGCCGAACGCTCGTTTCGACGGTATCGGTGCCGAGGATCAGGCGGCACACGGTGCTCAGCGCAAGCCCCGCGAGCGGAATGGAGATGGCGAAAATGCCGATCTCGCGGAGCATACGGATATTATCCGCCTGAAAAACCGTGCTGCTCTCTGACCGCTTGATGATAAGGTAGAGATTGCGGAAGATCATCGCCATGAGAGAAGGAAGCGCGACGGCTGCGGCAAAATACAGAAGCATTGCCCGCATATCAATGCCGTTCGCGGTCGGTACGCTGAACTCAAAGCCGAGGACGCTGAGCTCCAATCGGCCGGTACGGATCGATCCCGCCAGAGCGTCCGCGAGAAATGTGCGGTCCGCAAACGAGTATATTCCGGCTGTGAGCATGAGAGCGGCCGTCATCCAATAGCCGAGCTCTGTAAATTTTGTGATGATCTTGGCAGCCTTGACGATCCAACGGTTCCACTTCATTTTTCCGACCTCCTCAAGATGCTTGATGAGGACAGTATAACCGCCGAGTATTCGTTTGTCAATATGTTTTTATCGTTTTACGATAAATTATATATGATTATCATAAAATCATCACGCGGATATAGGCAAAGCCCCCGACCGCAGCCGGGGGCTTTGAGAAGAGAGCGTTAAATTGATTGGACGGTCGGTCACTCCAGCTCCACCGTGGCGGGGGGCTTGGAGGTGACGTCGTAGAGGATGCGGTTGACGCCCTTGACCTCGTTCACGATGCGGCGGGAAACGGTGTCGAGCAGCTCCCACGGCAGGCGCGAAAAGTCGGCGGTCATGAAGTCCTGCGTCTCCACCGCGCGCAGCGCGATGGCGTAGTCATAGGTACGCTCGTCGCCCATGACGCCGACCGAGCGCAGGTTTGTGAGCGCGGCGAAATACTGGTTGATGCTGCGCTCGAGACCGGCCTTGGCGACCTCCTCGCGGAAGATGGCGTCCGCCTCGCGGACGATGTGCAGCTTCTCCTCGGTGATCTCGCCGATGACGCGGATGGCAAGGCCCGGGCCGGGGAAGGGCTGACGCCAGACAAGGCTTTCGGGCAGGCCGAGCTCAATGCCGAGCTGGCGCACCTCGTCCTTGAAGAGACGGCGCAGGGGTTCGATGATCTCCTTGAAGTCCACATGGTCGGGGAGCCCGCCGACGTTGTGGTGACTCTTGATAACGACGCTCTCGCCGCCAACGCCGGATTCCACCACGTCGGGGTAGATGGTGCCCTGCGCGAGGAAATCGACGCGGCCGAGCTTTTTGGCCTCCGCTTCAAAGACGCGGATGAACTCCTCGCCGATGATCTTGCGCTTGCGCTCCGGCTCGGAGATGCCGGCGAGCTTGGTGAGAAAACGCTCCTGCGCGTTCACGCGCACGATGCGCATGCCGAGACAGTCGTGCATGGCGCGCTCGACCTGATCGCCCTCGTCCTTGCGCAGCAGGCCGTGGTCGACAAAGATGCAGGTGAGCTGCTCGCCGACCGCGCGGTAGAGGAGCGCGGCGGCCACGGCGCTGTCCACGCCGCCGGAGAGGGCCAGCAGCACCTTGCCGCTGCCGACCTTGGCGCGGACCTCCTCGATGGCCTCGCTGACGTAATTCGCCATGCTCCACTCGGGGGAAAGGCCGCAGATATTATAGAGAAAGTTTTTCAGAATTTCGGTGCCGTGGACGGTGTGCAGCACCTCGGGGTGGAACTGCACGCCGTAGAGCTTTCGTTCCGCGTTCTCGATGGCGGCGTAGGCGCAGCCCGCGGTGTGCGCGATGGCGCGGAAGCCGGGGGAAAGGCGCTCGACCTCGACGCCGTGGCTCATCCAGCAGATGCTCGCCGGCTCAACGCCGTCGAACAGCAGACTCGTGCCGTCGTGCGTCAGCTCCACCTTGCCGTACTCGCGGACCTCGGCTTTGCGGCAGGCGCCGCCGAGCTGATGGATCATCAGCTGCTGGCCGTAGCAGATGCCGAGGATGGGCAGGCCCAGCTCGAAAATGGCGTTGTCGAGCGCGGGGGCGTTCGGCTCAAATACCGTCGCGGGGCCGCCGGTGAAGATGATGGCGGCGGGGTCAAAAGCGCGGATGTCGTCCATCGACATGGTGTAGGGCTTGATCTCACAGTAGACGCCGCATTCACGCACGCGGCGCGCGACGAGCAGATTGTACTGCCCGCCGAAATCCAATACCAGTACCTTTTTCATCTCAGTCGTCCTCACGGAAGAGAATGCCGTTCTCGTCTGCCTGCTCGATGACGGCGAGGGCCTTGTACGGTACGCCGGAGGCGCGGAATTTGTCGCCGCCGCCCTGGAAGCCCTTTTCGACCGCGACGCCGATGCCCTCGAGTGTCGCGCCCGCGGCGTTTACGAGGTCGATGAGACCCTGCATCGCGTAGCCCTTGGCCATAAAGTCATCGATGATGAGAACGTGGTCGTCCGCGTGCAGCCACTCATGGCTGACGATCAGCGTGACCTTCTTTTTATAGGTATAAGAAAAGACCTCGCTCTGGTACAATCCGCCCTCGATGTTATCGCTCTTCGCCTTCTTGGCGAACAGCATGGGAACACCGTATTTCTGGGCGCAGATCGTGGCCAAAGCGATGCCGCTTGCCTCCGCTGTTAAAACCATGGTGATCTTGCTGATGTCAAAATACTTCGCAAACTCATCGGCCAGAGCCTCAAGCAGTTTGGTGTCGACGCGGTGGTTGAGAAAGCCGTCGACCTTGATGATGTTGCCGGGCAGGACCTTGCCTTCGCGGCGAATGCGTTCCTTGAGCAGTTCCATGGGACCGTCCTCCTGTCGTATAATATAAGTGCGCGAGCTGTGCTGCCATTGTAGATATTGTATCGTATGATAGAGCATTTGCGCAAGAAAAACAAGGTGACGGAGGGACCAAAAAAAGAGAGAGAAAAGCGCCCGTTTTCGGGCGCTTTTTATGGTTTTGCACAGTTTGATAAGCGCAGCTAATGACGAGCATCAGACGCGCGCATCGCGCTCAGCCCGCATTGGAGTAGAGACGGGCCTCCAGCGCGTCGAGCCCGGCAAGGATATTTTCAACTGCCTGCTGTGTGTCGGGGTCCTCGGCAGGACCGCTGCAAAAGAGCAGATAGGAACTTCCCTCCAGCAGCGACACCACCCCCTCGCGGAAGCGCACAAATTCCGCCTGCGTCGCACGGTCGATGTCGGGGACCGGCGCGGCGCCGTCCGCCTCGAGCACAAAGGTGATGGTGTTTCCGTCAAGGTAGCGCTCCCGCCCGCCGGCGTAGGAGATCAAATCGTAGGAGCAGCTGCCCACGCCCCTGTCCTCATGGGTCTGATAGCACAGCACATCCGCGCCCCACACGCCGTTTTCATCCTCTCCGTAGCAGAGGAAGAAAGTGTCCCAACCGGTATAGTAGGGGGTGACCTCCTTGGTGAAGAGCACCGTACCGTTGTACTTCCTCGCCTCCAGCGTGTAGCGGCATTTTGCAAATTCATCCGGCTCCGAGGTCGTGAGGACGAGGATCTCGTACTCACCGTCGCGGTCGAGATCGGCGTAGGCGAGCGGCTGTTCATTGACTGCATAGACCTCGGTGAAGCTCTTTACCCCGTCCGCGCTGTAGTAAACCTCCGTGTCGCGCCGCGCGAGGTACAGCCCGCCTTCCCCATCGGGACGGTAGGTGTCGGTGTAATACTCGGGCGTGGCATGCCACTGGCAGATGCAGACCTCGTTTTCCTCGTCGGGCTCGAGCGCAAAGGCCCAGCTCCCGTAGGGGCGGAAGCCGTCTGTCGGCGCGTCGTAGAACCAGTAATAGAAGGGAACATTGTAGGCGGGATTGTCGAGCTGCAAGCCGATGTCGCGGTAGCCGTCGAAGTTATAGTCGCCGGTCGCAAGGCAGTTCTCGGGCGACCAGCAGCTCGTGTAGCCGTCCGCACCCCAAACCTCGTCGCCGAGGTCGGAGATCAGAAGATTCTCCTCTCTGCCGTCGTCCCACAGAAGGTGGATGCGGCTCACGCCGCAGTCATACTCCCCGTTCTGATAGCCGTATAGCTCAAGCGTCGCCGTCCTGCCCTCGCAGAGGGTGAACGGCTCCGTGCGCAGCAGCACATCGTCCGCGTGCAGGGCGAGCCATTCCGCCGAAAGCGGAGCCTTGGCGGGCACTTCTCCCGAGGTCTGTGCCTTTTCATCGGGGAGCGGCGTGTCTGCGTTGGCTTTTTCGCCGCAGGCGGCGAGCGTCAGCGTGAGTGCCGCGGCAAGCAGCAGCGCAAAAAGTCTTTTTTTCATGTCGTTCCTCCTCTGCTTTTTCTGTATGTTGCTATTGTATCATATCACCAAAGAGAAGTCACTACAAAACGGTTACAAAAAAGGAGAGCGCCAAAAGCGCTCTCCTTCGCGGTGCGGGATCTTACTTCTTCTCGTCCTCGAGCAGGCCCTTGAAGCTTGCGGCAAGGCCCGCAAGGCTCTGGATCTCGCTGGGAACGATGATCTTCGTCGCCTGCCCGTCGGCGGCCTTTTCAAAGGATTCGAGCGCCTTGAGCTTGACGACCTGATCGTTGGGGTTGGCGTTGTTGAGAAGCTTGATGGAGTCCGCCAGCGCGGTCTGCACCTTCATGATGGCCTCGGCCTCGCCCTCGGCGCGCAGCACAGCGGCCTGACGCTCGGCCTCGGCGTGGAGGATGGCGGCCTGCTTCTCGGCGTCCGCCTTGAGGATGGTGGACTGCTTTTCGCCCTCGGCGACGAGGATCTGGCTCTGCTTCTGACCCTCGGCCTGCAGGATGGACTCGCGGCGCTCACGCTCGGCCTTCATCTGCTTTTCCATGGCGTTCTGGATTTCCTTGGGCGGCAGAATGTTCTTCAGCTCCACGCGGTTGACCTTGATGCCCCAACGCTTAGCTGGTGAGTTGTTGGATGCGGCCGAAGGCCGCGGCGGTGCCATGAAGAAGCGTGATGAAGTTCACCGCATGGCTGAAGCTAACAAGGCTTTCTCGCACTTCCGTTTCTAATTTGATTAACTTGATGCGTTCTCTGTTACGGCCGAAAACGCATCATCTCCAACTAGGGGAACAATAATGGCTCGTACTACTCCGATCTCGCGTTACCGCAATATCGGGATTTCTGCCCACATTGACGCGGGTAAGACCACGACCACCGAACGTATTTTGTTCTATACGGGTGTGACTCACAAACTCGGCGAAGTGCATGATGGCGCTGCCACCATGGACTGGATGGAACAAGAACAAGAAAAGGGTATTACCATTACCTCCGCTGCTACGACCACGTTCTGGCGCGGTATGGATGGTTCTTTCCCTGAACACCGTTTAAACATCATCGACACCCCGGGTCACGTCGACTTCACCGTTGAAGTGGAACGTTCCATGCGTGTGTTGGACGGTGCCTGCATGGTTTACTGTGCAGTGGGCGGTGTGCAACCTCAATCTGAAACCGTTTGGCGTCAAGCCAATAAGTACGCTGTGCCTCGCTTGGCTTTCGTCAACAAGATGGACCGTACCGGTGCTAACTTCTTCAAAGTGTATGAACAAATGCGCGTACGTTTGAAGGCCAACCCCGTGCCCATCGTGATTCCGATCGGCGCTGAAGACACCTTTGCCGGTGTGGTTGACCTCTTGAAGATGCGCTCCATCATTTGGGACGAAGAAAGCCAAGGTATGAAGTTCACCTATGGTGACATCCCGGCTGAGTTGCAAGACGAAGCTCAAAAGTGGCGCGAAAACATGATCGAAGCCGCTGCTGAAGCTAGCGAAGAGCTCATGAACAAGTACCTCGAAGAAGGTGAATTGTCTGAAGAAGACATCATCAAGGGTTTGCGTACGCGTACGATCGCTTGCGAAATCCAACCGATGCTTTGCGGTACGGCTTTCAAGAATAAGGGCGTGCAACGTATGTTGGATGCCGTGATTCAATTCTTGCCCTCTCCGGTTGATATTCCGCCGGTCAAGGGTGTTGACTTGAACGAAAACGAAGTTGAACGTCTCGCTGACGACAAGGCTCCGTTCTCTGCTTTGGCCTTTAAGATCATGACCGACCCGTATGTGGGTCAATTGACCTTCTTGCGCGTTTACTCCGGCGTGTTAGCTTCCGGCGAAACGGTGTTGAACTCCGTTAAGAACAAGAAGGAACGTATCGGTCGCTTGCTGCAAATGCACGCTAACGAACGTAAGGAAATCAAGGAAGCCGAAGCTGGTGATATCGCCGCTGCCGTGGGCTTGAAAGAAGTGACCTCCGGCGACACGCTCTGCGACGTCGGCGCTCCGATCATCTTGGAACGCATGGAGTTCCCGGAACCGGTGATCTCTCAAGCTGTTGAACCGAAGACCAAGGCTGACCAAGAAAAGATGGGTATCGCTTTGAACCGCTTGGCTCAAGAAGACCCGTCCTTCCGTGTTCGCACGGATGAAGAATCCGGCCAAACGATTATTTCCGGTATGGGCGAATTGCACTTGGAAATTTTGGTTGACCGTATGCGTCGTGAATTCAACGTTGAAGCTACCGTTGGTAAGCCCCAAGTGGCCTATCGTGAAACGATTCGCTCCGTTGAAGAAAATGCTGAATTCAAGTTTGTCAAGCAATCCGGTGGTCGTGGTCAATACGGTCACGTGGTCTTGAAGCTTGAACCGCAAGAGCCGGGCAAGGGCTTCGAATTCGTTGACGCCATTAAGGGCGGTGTGGTGCCCCGTGAATACATTCCTGCCGTTCAAAAGGGTGTTGAAGACACGTTGAAGGCAGGTGTGTTGGCCGGTTACCCCGTCGTTGACGTTAAGGTTACGTTGCATTTCGGTTCCTATCACGAAGTGGACTCGAACGAAAACGCCTTTAAGATGGCTGCCTCCATGGCCTTCAAGGAAGGTATGCGTCGTGCTCACCCCGTGTTGCTCGAACCGATTATGGCTGTCGAAGTCGAAACGCCTGAAGAAAAGATGGGCGATGTGATGGGTGACTTGTCCTCTCGTCGCGGCGTCATTCAAGGTATGGACGACATCGCCGGTGGCGGCAAGGCCATTCGTGCCGAAGTGCCGCTGGCCGAAATGTTCGGTTACGCCACAACGTTGCGCTCTTTGACGCAAGGCCGTGCGACTTACTCGATGGAATTCAAGCACTATGCTGAAGCTCCGCGTAACGTCGCTGAAGCCGTGATCGCTGAAAAGACGAAATAAGAGTAAAATAAATAGTTGTTTTTAAATTAAACAATTACCAATTAAAGGATCCATAAAAAATGGCTAAAGGTAAGTTTGAACGCACCAAGCCCCACGTAAACGTGGGCACGATCGGTCACGTCGACCATGGTAAGACGACGTTGACGGCTGCTATTACGACGGTTCTCGCCAGCAAGTTTGGCGGTGAAGCTCGTGCGTATGACCAAATTGACGCGGCTCCGGAAGAAAAGGCCCGCGGCATTACGATTAACACGGCTCACGTGGAATACGAAACGGAAAACCGTCACTATGCTCACGTGGACTGCCCGGGGCACGCTGACTATGTGAAGAACATGATCACGGGTGCTGCTCAAATGGACGGCGCAATTTTGGTGGTTTCTGCTGCTGACGGCCCGATGCCGCAAACGCGTGAACACATCTTGTTGGCTCGCCAAGTGGGTGTTCCCTACATCATCGTGTACTTGAACAAGTGCGACATGGTTGACGACGCTGAATTGCTCGAACTCGTGGAAATGGAAGTTCGCGATTTGTTGAGCAACTACAACTTCCCGGGCGACGAATTGCCGATCGTGAAGGGTTCTGCGAAGTTGGCTTTGGAAGGTGATCAAAGCGAAATCGGCGTTCCGTCGATCATCAAGTTGGCCGAAACGATGGATGCCTACATCCCGACGCCGGCTCGTGACGTGGATCACCCGTTCTTGATGCCTGTGGAAGACGTGTTCTCGATCTCCGGCCGTGGTACGGTTGTGACGGGTCGTGTTGAACGCGGTATTTTGAAGGTTGGCGACGAAATTGAAATCGTGGGTATCCGCCCGACGACGAAGACGACCTGCACGGGCGTTGAAATGTTCCGTAAGTTGCTCGACCAAGGTCAAGCCGGTGACAACATTGGTGTGTTGTTGCGTGGTACGAAGCGTGAAGAAGTGGAACGTGGTCAAGTGTTGGCCAAGCCGGGCACGATCACGCCGCACACGAAGTTCACGGCTGAAGTGTACGTGTTGAGCAAGGACGAAGGTGGTCGTCACACGCCGTTCTTCAAGGGCTATCGTCCCCAATTCTACTTCCGTACGACGGACGTGACGGGTACGATTGAGTTGCCGGAAGGCGTTGAAATGGTGATGCCTGGTGACAACATCACGATGACGGTTCAATTGATCAGCCCGATCGCCATGAACGAAGGCTTGCGTTTCGCTGTTCGTGAAGGCGGCCGCACGGTCGGTGCCGGCGTCGTTGCCAAGATCATCGAATAATTTTTCAGTCAACTAACTGAAATTATTTGACAAATTGAGGATGCGGAGGTAAACTCCGCATCCTCAACTGTTCTTTACTGTTCTTTTTAAGGATTACGAAATGCAATCTCAACGCATTCGCATTCGCCTCAAGGCGTTTGATTACAAGCTGATTGACCAATCGGCCCAAGAAATTGTCGACACGGCCAAGCGCACCGGTGCTGTGGTCCGCGGTCCCGTTCCTCTTCCCACGCGTATTCAACGTTTCGATATCTTGCGTTCCCCGCACGTCAACAAGACGAGCCGTGACCAATTCGAAATTCGTACGCACCAACGTCTCATGGACATCATCGATCCGACCGATAAGACGGTTGACGCTTTGATGAAGTTGGACTTGGCTGCCGGCGTGGACGTCGAAATCAAGGTTCAATAAGTTTTTTATGCTTTTGACTTGCAAGGTTTTTATTTGCAAGGTACAATCGCGCCTTTCTCGCTGATAAAAAATCACATTTTTTGACGCGAATTTTTTTCTTAAAAATGGTCCCGGCCAATCGTAGCCGGGGTGGAGATAACAATGAGTGAAAAACTCGGCTTAGTCGGTCGTAAGATCGGCATGACGCGCATCTTTACTGAGGATGGTGAATCCATTCCCGTGACGGTGCTCGACGTGTCCGGCAACCGTATCACGCAAGTGAAGACGGAACAAACCGACGGATACAATGCCATTCAAGTTGCATTCGGCTCTAAGAAGCCGTCTCGCGTGAGCAAGCCGCTTTCCGGTCACTATGCTAAGGCCGGTGTCGAAGCTGCCGAAATGCTCAAAGAGTTCCATATCGATGCTGACAAACTCGCCGACATGAAGGTGGGTGCCGCCTTGACGGTGGATATGTTCACGGTCGGCCAAAAGGTTGACGTGACCGGTGTTACGATCGGTAAGGGTTTTGCCGGCGCAATCAAGCGTCACCACTTCTCGTCCAACCGTGCTTCTCACGGTAACTCCGTGACGACCCGTGCCCCGGGTTCCATCGGTAACCGTCAAGATCCGGGTCGTGTGTTCCCGGGCAAGCGTATGGCCGGTCACTTGGGCGACGTGCAACGCACGACGCAAAATCTCGTGGTGGCACGCGTTGATGTCGAACGTCAATTGTTGCTCGTTCGCGGCGCAGTCCCCGGTGCGAAGGGCGGCAAGATTATTGTCCGTCCGGCTGTGAAGGCGTAAGGAGCGATCAATGGAACTGAATGTCCTGAACGAACAAGGTAACGAAACTGCCAAGTTGGCAGCTTCCGACGCCGTGTTTGGTCGTGAATACAATGAAGCTTTGGTGCACCAAATCGTGGTGGCTTACCAAGCTAACGAACGTCAAGGTACCCGTGCTCAATTAACGCGTGCTGACGTTCACCACTCGACCAAGAAACCCTGGCGTCAAAAGGGTACGGGCCGCGCTCGCAGCGGTATGACGAGCTCTCCGGTGTGGCGTGGAGGCGGTCGTGCTTTCCCGAATACCCCGAATGAAAACTTCAGCCAAAAGGTCAACAAGAAGATGTTCCGTGCTGCCATGGCTTCGATCTACTCGAAGTTGGTTGCCGACGGTCGTCTCGTGGTGGTTGACTCTATCGGTGCTGACAGCCCCAAGACCAAGGCTTTTGCTCAAAAGCTCAAGGCTATGGGTCTGGAAAATGTGATGATCATCACTAAGGAAGTTGACGAAAACCTCTATTTGGCTTCTCGCAACTTGAAGAACGTTTTGGTGGTGATGCCGCGTTATGCTGATCCGCTTTCGTTGATTTTCTACAAGAAGATCGTTGTGACGAAGGATGCGGTCGCTCAGCTTGAGGAGATGTGGGGATGATGAGCCAAGATCGTTTAATGAAGGTGCTCCTTGCTCCGGTAGTCTCCGAAAAGAGCACGATGGTCGGCGAAAAGCACGGTCAAGTTGTCTTCCGTGTGGTTCCCGATGCTACCAAGCAAGAAGTCAAGGCTGCAATCGAATTGCTCTTTAAGGTGCAAGTCGAAAGCGTTCAAATGGTCAACGTCAAGGGTAAGACGGCCCGTTTCGGCCGCTATGCCGGCAAGCACAGCGATGTGCGTAAGGCTTATGTGACCTTGAAGTCTGGTCAAGAAATTAACTTCGCAGAGGTGAAGTAATGGCTCTCGTCAAATTGAAACCGACGTCGGCCGGTCGTCGTCATGCAGTTAAGGTTGTCAGCCCGGAATTGCACAAGGGTAAGCCCTACGCTCCTCTTCTTGAGAAGAAGAGCCGCACTGCCGGTCGTAACAACAATGGTCACATCACCTGCCGTCATAAGGGTGGTGGCCACAAGAAGGCTTATCGTATCATCGACTTCAAGCGTAACAAGGACGGTATTCCCGCCCGTGTGGAACGTCTTGAATACGATCCGAACCGCTCCGCTCACATCGCTCTCGTGCTTTACGCCGACGGCGAACGTCGCTACATCATCGCCCCGAAGGGTTTGACGGTTGGCGCTGAGCTCATGAACGGTCAAGAAGCCCCGATCAAAGTGGGTAACACGCTTCCGTTGCGTAACATCCCGATCGGTTCCACGATTCACTGTATCGAAATGAAGCCGGGTAAGGGCGCTCAATTGGTGCGTTCTGCCGGTTCCTTTGCCCAATTGATCGCTCGCGAAGGCGAATACGCTCAAGTGCGTTTGCGCTCCGGCGAAGTGCGCTACATTCACATCGAATGCCGCGCCACGATCGGTATGGTTGGCAATGAAGAAAACAGTTTGCGCGAACTCGGTAAAGCCGGTGCCAAGCGCTGGCGCGGTATCCGTCCGACGGTGCGTGGCGTTGCCATGAACCCGGTGGATCACCCGCACGGTGGTGGTGAAGGTCGTACCGGTACCGGTCGTGCTCCGGTGACGCCTTGGGGTCAATTGACCAAGGGTTACCGTACTCGTAACAACAAGCGCACCGATGCTATGATCGTGCAGCGCCGGAACCGTAAATAAGGGGGCCACATGTCTCGTTCGTTAAAGAAAGGCCCGTTTGTTGATGGGCACTTGATGAAGAAAGTCGAAGCTGCTCAATCCAGCCATTGAGAATAGTAGGCACACAAAACAATGCCATGTTTATCACACTTTTCCTTCAAGCACTTCAACAC
>ENA-UEQL01000822-UEQL01000822.1-human-gut-metagenome-genome-assembly--contig:-NODE-822-length-22403-cov-5.018185_pt1 | contig 22403 bp, 17 predicted proteins | sample MGYA00242905_ERZ507926 | MGnify/ENA primary metagenome ERZ507926 (study PRJEB26167, sample SAMN06115531) | human gut metagenome | host: Homo sapiens | place: China:Henan | collected 2015-09-09 | study...
ATTTAGCCCCATACCGCCTGCAGGAGGGCTATGACAACAGCGGTCTTAACGTGGGGGAAATGTCCACAGAGGTAAGGAGCGTGCTGGTGGCACTGGATTGCACCGCAGAGGTGGCAAGAGAAGCCTGTCAGCGTGATTTTGACCTTGTTCTCACCCACCACCCTGTTATTTTCAGAGGACTAAAGACCCTCGTGCCCAACGATCCTGCTGTGATACTTGCGGCAGGCGGAAAGAACGCTCTTTCCATGCACACAAATTTCGACTCCGCAGAGGGCGGAATGAATGATGTGCTTTGCAAAATGCTTGGTCTTAAACCTGAGAGTGCTTTGCATGAAGAGCATGGCGTGGGCTGTGGATATGTCTGCGAGTGTGACGGCATGAACGTCCGTGAGCTTGCACAGAGAGCAAAGGACGTTCTTGGCTGTAGAGTAGTCCGTTTCAGCGGCGGAGAGCGTGAGATAAGGCGTGTGGGAGTATGCTCAGGTTCAGGCGGTTCGTTCCTTGCTGACGCCGCAGAAAAAGGCTGTCAGGTGCTTTTGACAGGGGACGTGAAGCATGACGTTTTTATAGACGGCGAGAATATGGGCGTTTCTATTATAGACGCAGGTCATTTCTATACGGAAAATATCTTCTGCGAGTTTATCGCCAACGAGCTGAAAAACAAGTTCAGCGGTCTGAGAGTAGAGATAGCCGTAAGCAACAGGGATATAGTTGAAGTAATATAAAAAGCAGGTAAGTAAAATGGCATTGGACGGAATTTATCTGAGCTTGCTCAGAAAAGAATTTGACCCTCTTATTGACGGCAGGGTGGATAAGATACACCAGCCTTCACGAGAGGAGCTTATAATGACTATCCGCACTAAAGAGGGTGCGCGGAAGCTTATGTTCAGCACAGGTGCAGGCTCGGCAAGGGTTCATATAACAACGGCGGATATAGAAAATCCGAAAACACCGCCTATGTTCTGTATGCTCATGAGAAAGCATCTTGCAGGGGGCAGACTCACTGCCATTAGGCAGGACGGCTTTGAGCGTATACTTTTCTTTGACTTTGAAGCCACCAACGAAATGGGCGACAGGGTGAAGCTCACACTTGCAGCGGAGATAATGGGCAGGCGTTCAAATCTTATCCTCTATCATGAGGACGGCAGGATAATAGACCAAGAACTTCAAGAGACGTTTGGCTTCCAGATATTCGTCGCTGCCCCGGGGCACACCGAACAGCAGCGGCTGCACATAGGGCTTCAGCAGGGCGGTTTCGTAAATGAGGGAGGAGTTGAACACCGTATCGGCACTGTCCTGATATGGGAAGATGTTCTGTTCCTCACCCCGGCGGACAGAGGGCCACATTTTGATGGTGGCCTGAGCACCGTAGCCCCGGGTCCGGGCGTCCCGCTCGATGCGGCGGAGGAGCCGGGCATCGGTGGTGGGAATACGGTTGTGATCGTCGATATTCAGGGTGGTCAGGCAGCTGATGTAAATTTTGTACTTGCTCTCCTTAGGCAGAGAGTGGGAAAATTCGTCGTTCAGGCAGTGGATGCCCTCGATCACCAGTACGTCGCCGTCTCCCAGCGTCAGCTTTTCACCGTTGTATTCCCGGACGCCCTTTTTGAAGTTGAAGGTGGGCATATCCACCGTTTCGCCCTTCAGCAGACGGCTCATATCGCTGTTGAACTGCTCCACGTCCATAGCGCCCAGTCCCTCAAAATCGTACTGGCCGTTGGCATCTCTGGGGGTGTCCTCCCGGTTGCGGAAGTAGTTGTCTGTGGCGATGGGATGGGGCTGCAGGCCGCAGGCCATCAGCTGGGTGGATAGCCGGTGAGAGAAGGTGGTTTTGCCAGAGGAGGAGGGACCGGCGATCATCACGAAGCGGACGTCCTTCCGCCGTGCGATCTCCTCGGCAATGTCACCCACTCGCTTTTCCATCAGGGCTTCGTGGGCCAAAATCAACTGGGTGGCGTTGCCTTCAGCAATCATGTCATCCATCTCCCCTACGTTGGAGATATACATGGCGGCGGAGCGATCCTCGGCGTCATGCATGGCCTGAAACACCTTCATAGAGGGCGTGAACTTACCCACCTGCTCCGGTTCCTCCAGCGACGGCAGGCGGAGGATGAAGCCATCCTCAAACAGCTCCAGAGCAAACCACTGAAGATAACCGGTGTCCGGTACCATGTAGCCGTAGAAATAGTCAGTGAAGCCGTCCAACGTGTAAAGATTGACCCGGGAGCTGATGCGGTATTTCAGGAGCCGGGCCTTATCCTCCATGCCGTTTTCTGTCAAAAAGGCCGCGGCGTCTTCGATATCCACAGACTGCTTTTCAATGGGCAGGACCTGACGGACCAGCTCCCGCATCCGGTCCTCGATCCGGTGCAGCAGGGTGTTATCCAACGTGAAGCTGCCTCTGGCCCGGCAGAACAGAGCATTGCTCAGGGAAAATTCCACCCGGACGTGTTCCATCTGCTCCCGGCCTACCACGTCATAAAATGCCTTGAGCATCAGGAGAATGGCGCTGCGCTCATAGGTCTGGCGGCCCGGCTTGTCGGCGGCGGTGACCATGGAGAGGGAGCAGTTCCGCTTTACGGTCTTTTGCAGCTCCCGGAGCTTGCCGTCCCGGTTTACCAGCAGGATCTGGTGGGGATAGTTCTCCTGAAATTCCGCGGCGATGGCGCGGTAAGTGGTTCCGTAGGGATACTGGTGTATCGTGCCGTTCACGGTGACGTTCAGCATGGTTTCCATAGAATTCTCCTTTCAAATATGGCTGCGGGAGGGTTCTCCCGGTGATCGTTCGCTTTTCTCCATTATACGGTGTGGAACCGCCGGGTTCAATGGGTAAAGTGTAAACATCTGCCCAAAAGCGGACCGTTCCGGCCCCGGCCCTTGCTTTTTGCCGGGTTTCATTGTAAAATTTTCACAGCTACATTGCAGGGAGGACAACGCCATGGCAAAACGAAACAGCCGCAATACCCGGGGACGGATCATCTCCGCCGCTTGGAAGCTCTTTTATGAGCAGGGATATGACGGCACCACGGTAGAGGATATCGTTTTTGAATCCGGCACCTCCAAAGGCTCCTTCTACCATTATTTTGACGGCAAGGACGCCCTGATGGGCACCTTGGCCTATGTGTTCGACGAAAAATATGAGGACCTGATGCCCACGCTGAACCCGGAGAAGGGTGCCATCGAGACGCTGGCCTATATCAACCATGAGCTGTATGTGATGATCGAGTCCAGCGTGTCCATCGATCTGCTGACCCGCCTGCTGTCCACCCAATTGCTGGCCCGGGGAGAAAAGCACCTGCTGGACCGGAGCCGGGTCTACTTCCGCTTGCTGAAAAAGATCGTCCGTCAAGGTGCGGAGCGGGGCGAATTCCGCCCCGGTCTGGCTCAGGAGGAGATCGTCCGGGCCTTCGCCATGTGGGAACGGGCACAGCTTTACGACTGGTGCCTGTGCGGCGGAGACTACTCTCTGGTGGCCTACGCGGAGAAGATGACGCCCCTGTTTTTGGAGAGTTTCCGAGTCAGAGAATAAATCTTATTTTTTGTTTTTCAAGTATTCCATCTTTCTATACAGTATAAAACTATTGAAATAAAAAGAGAAACCTGATATTACAAGAAACGCCGTATAGAATTGATTCTATACGGCGTTCTGTATTTCATTCTTGCTTGCGTTGTGGTATGATACCAAGCATTGAAGTATTAAAGGAGAGAGTATTGTATGACATCCGCACAGATCGCGATCATGACAACGATCATTTTGTATCTCTGCCTGGTGATCTTCACCGGCGTGATGATCGGTAAACGAAGCAAGAAGAGCGCTGAAGGCTTTTACCTCGGCGGCCGTGGCATGGGCCCTCTGGTCACGGCCATGAGCGCGGAGGCCAGCGATATGAGCAGCTACCTGCTCATGGGTATCCCCGGCCTCGCCTATCTCAGCGGTGTGGCGGACGCCAGCTGGACCGCCATCGGCCTTGCCATCGGCACCTACCTGAATTTCCTGCTGGTGGCCCGCCGCCTGCGGCGTTACAGCGTGGAGTTGGACGCCATCACCATCCCCAGCTTTATCTCCAAGCGCTACGGGGAGAAAAAGCCCATCATTATGGGTATCGCCTCTCTCATCATCCTGGTGTTCTTCGTGCCCTATGTGGCCTCCGGTCTGGCGGCCATCGGCAAGCTGTTCAACAGTCTGTTCGGCTGGAATTACATGCTCTCCGTGATCGTGGGCGCCATCGTCATCATCAGCTATACCTCCGTGGGCGGCTTCAGCGCCGTCGCCACTATGGACCTGATCCAGTCTGTGATTATGACCGTCGCCCTGTGCGTCATCGTGGTGTTCGGCATTGTGCAGGCCGGCGGTATGGATGCTGTTCTGGCTCATGCCAGCAGCCTTCCCGGTTTTCTAAGCTTTGGTCAGACCTATAACGCCGCCTCCGGCCAGGCGGAGCCTTACGGTCTGATCCGCATTGTTTCCATGCTGGCCTGGGGCCTTGGCTACTTCGGCATGCCCCACATTCTGGTGCGCTTTATGGCCATCCGCCACGAGGATGAGCTGAAGCTCTCCCGCCGGATCGCCTCCATCTGGGTGGTGATCTCCATGGCCGTGGCCGTGTTTATCGGCATCGTGGGCCATGCCGTGTCCAATGTGGGCCGCATCCCCGTGCTGGAGGGCAGTGCCACGGAGACAGTCATTGTCCGGCTGTCTGACCTGCTTTCCTCTTACGGTCTGCTGCCTGCCATTGTGGCCGGCTGCATTTTGGCGGGCATTCTGGCGGCTACCATGTCCACGGCGGACTCTCAGCTTTTGGCGGCGGCCTCCGCGTTTTCTGAAAACGTATTGCAGGATGTGTTCGGCGTCAAGCTGACTTCCAAGCAGAATATGCTGGCCGCCCGTCTGACGGTGGTGGTGATCGCGTTTATCGCCATCTTCCTGGCGGCGGACCCCAACAGCAACGTGTTCAAGATCGTCTCCTTCGCATGGGCCGGCTTCGGCGCAACCTTTGGCCCCGCTGTGCTGTTCGCCCTTTTCTGGAGACGCAGCAACCGTCAGGGTGTGCTGGCAGGTCTGGTGGCCGGCGGTCTGATGATCTTCGCATGGAAGTTCTGCGTCCGGCCTCTGGGCGGCATCTGGGACATCTATGAGCTGATGCCTGCTTTCATCGTCAACTGCATCGTGCTGGTGGTGGTCTCTCTGGCTACCCCCGCGCCTGACAAGAGCATTACGGATGTATTCGACAAGGTCCGGGACTAAAAAGCTTATTAAAAAGCGGTGGGCGTTGCCCACCGCTTTTTCAACTGATTCGGCCGGAACAGGCGCAGATAATAAACCAGCCCGCCGCCCCAAAGGGCGGCAGGCTGGTTTTGGCGGGGGCATATGAGGATCGAACTCATCCAGGCGGCTGTTCGCCGTCCGCACCGGTTTTGAAGACCGGGAGGCACACCAGCACCTATCTGCTCCCATGTTTTCTTCGATGCTGACCACCGCCGAAGCGGAGCAACGCTCCGGCGGTATGTCAGTCATGAAATTTGAGCTTCAGGCGGCGGCAGTCGCCCTCTCGAACCGTGATCTGCCGTCGGTCGCAGGCTTCTAAAAACAGCAAAGCGTATTTCCGGGTGGTGTCTAAAGCGTCCCGGACCTCTGCCAGCGTGACAGCGCCGTGGTCAGCACACAGCGTCCGCAAGATATCCAGCCCCTCTTGGAACACCTCCCGGTGCCAGCACAGCTCCGGTGACAGCCGTACCAGCTCTCCGCCGGTGAGCAGGCTTTCCAGCACCTGACGAGCCTCCTCCCGGCGCTCCGGAGGAATACTGTCCAGCACCGCTTCGATGGTGTCCGGCTCCGGGCCACCCCGGAGGAAGCGCTCCAACAGCGCGTCCCGGAGGGCGGTTTGCCGCTTGGTGAGCCGAATGGAAAACTCCGCCAGCGCCCAACGGTTTTCGGCGCGTTTCATCCGCCCCTCCGCCCGAAAAACCTCCAAAAGCGCATCGCCCTCAGCGGGAGTGATCTGCCGGAACAGCTTTTGCCGCAGCTCGGCAGCGGGCATCCCGGCGTGAAGGGGGTGCTTTTGGTGGTAGGCGGACAGCAATTCCCGGCAGCGGTCCCAGAGGGTGTCCAGCGCCGAGGCCGCCGCGTAGCGGCCCGGCAGCGGCTCCGCCAGCTTTCCCTGATTCAGCAGGTCTGCCAGCAAGGATACAGCAGTACCAGTGTCCAGACCGGAACGCTCCGCTAACTGGCTGCTATCCGGCAGTGAAACACCGAATTCCTCCGCAGCTTGCAGCAGCCGTTGACTGCCGGAGCCCTGTTCCCGGAGAATTAGGTTGTCCAGCACCGCCGGGTCATGCCGTTTGTGGCGAAGGGGCCGGGGGTCCAGCACCGTTCCGCCGCCGATGGTCTCCACCGGAGAGTAGAATCGAATGACAAACCGGTCCCCCTGCTTGACGGCCATCGGCTCCGTCAGCCGCAGCTGGGCAAGGCAGCTTTCTCCGGGCCGCAGTTCGTCCCGCTCCAGCAGCACCGCCTTTGCCAAATGAACGGAGGTCCCGTGGTACAGATGGACCTGGGAGCCGTTCAAAACCGTGCGTTTGGCGCTTCTCAGACACCGGAGCCGCACATCCAGCATCCGGGAAGGCCGGACGCTGCCGGGTCTTACCGCCGCGTCCCCCCGTCGGATCTCCGATTTTTGCAGATTTGTCAAGTTGAGGGCCGTCCGCTGACCGGCGTAGGCGGCGTCCACGCTTTCGCTGTGGACCTGCAAGGTCCGCACCCGGCTTTGCAGCCCGGAGGGAACCAGCTCCACTGCGTCCCCCACCCGGACAGCCCCCTCTGTAAGGGTGCCGGTGACTACGGTGCCGAAGCCGTCCACGGAAAAGACCCGGTCAATGGGAAGCCGGAAGGGTGCCAGCGCGCTTTTTTCCCGCGCCTCCTGTACCAAGCGGTACAGGGCGTCCCGCAGTTCCGGGATTCCCTGACCGGTGACGGCGGAGACTGCCAGAATGGGCGCACCCTCTAAAAAGGTGCCCTCGGTCAGCTCCAACGCCTGTCTCCGAACAAATTCCAACCAGTCATCATCTACCAATTCCGCCTTGGTCAACACCACCAAGCCGCCTTGGACACCCAAGAGAGACAGAATATCCAGATGCTCTACGGTCTGGGGCATAACACCTTCGTCCGCGGCGATGACCAGCATGGCAAGGTCAATGCCCCCCGCCCCGGCCAGCATATTTTTGATGAATTTTTCGTGGCCCGGCACATCCACGATCCCTGCTTGCGTGCCGTCCGGCCAGTCCAGCCGGGCAAACCCCGGCTCGATGGTAATGCCCCGGCGCTTTTCCTCCGCCAGACGGTCCGTATCGGTACCGGTGAGCGCCTTGACCAGAACGGTTTTGCCGTGATCTACATGGCCCGCCGTGCCGATGATGACGTGTTTCATGAAGCGGTCTCCCGAAAAGCCTGAAGGATCTCGTCAAGATCCACCGGGAACAAAGTCCGCATATCCAGCAGACACCGGTCATGGGCAATGCGGACGATGATGGGTACAGGCCGCTGCCGCAGCTGCGTTTCCAGTGCGGCGGCGCTGTCCCTTGGGGCGACAGCCACGGCGAAGGAGGGCAGCGTCTGGGTGGGGACCGCCCCGCCCCCCACTGGGTTTCCCGTGGAAACCACCTCGGCGGTCACGCCGATCTCCTCCAAACGGCGGCAGAGCGACTCTGCCCGCTGGCGCAGTTCCTCCGGTGTTTGGGCCAGCATGGAGAGCACCGGGATCTCCTGAAGGGCGGTGCCGTCCGCATACGCTTGCAGAGTTGCTTCCAAGGCGGCCAGCGTCAGCTTGTCCACCCGCAGGGCGCGGGCCAGAGGGTGACGCTTCAAAAGGTCGATACAGCGCCGCTTGCCCACGATGATCCCCGCTTGAGGACCACCCAGCAGCTTGTCCCCGGAGAAGGATAATACATCCACTCCGGCCTTTACGGACGCTTGAACCGTCGGCTCATCCCGGAGGCCCAAGGGTGCCAGATCTACAAGACAGCCGCTGCCCAAGTCCTCAATGACCGGAATGCTGCGGGAGCGGCCAAGCTCCGCTAAGGCGGCGGGGGACACGCTCTCCGTAAAGCCCACGATGCGGTAATTGCTGGTGTGGACTTTCAAAAGGGCGCGGGTCTGCTCGCTGATGGCGTTGGCGTAGTCGGAAAGGCGGGTCTTGTTGGTGGAACCAACCTCCCGGAGCACCGCGCCGCAGGCGGCCATCACATCCGGCATCCGGAAGGAGCCACCGATCTCCACCAGCTCTCCACGGGAGGTAATGACTTCTCCTCCGGCGGTGAGGGCGGAGAGGATCAGCAGCACCGCCGCTGCGTTGTTGTTTACCACCATGGCGGCCTCCGCCCCGGTAAGGCGGCACAAAAGCGGCTCTACATGGGCGTACCGCTGCCCTCGCTCCCCTGCTGTCAGGTCATATTCCAAGGTAGAATAGCCCTGAGAGACCCCTCTCGCTGCCGCTAACGCGCGGTCACTCAGGCAGGCCCGGCCCAGATTGGTGTGCAGAACGATCCCGGTGGCATTGATAACGCCCCGGAGGGAGGGCAGGCGGGATGCCCGGCATGACGCGCTGATTTGAGCGCAGAGGGCCTCCGTGGAGGGCAGCTCTGTGACGGTCCCCACCAGAATATCGGCGCGGAGCCGGTCCAGCGTCCGGCGAACCGCCTCCGTCACGGCGGAGGTCCCCGTCTCCGCCGCCAGTGTGTTCAGGGCGGGCAGGCGGAGCAGATCGTCCACCTTTGGAATTTGACGCAGCAGTGTATCCATGAGAACCTCCCTTGGCGATTTACAGCTTTTCCTTATCATACTGGATTTCCCACAGGTTGTAAAGCACCCCGGAAAGCAGAAAAACGCGCCTCCCGAAAGGAGGCGCGTTTGCTCACTTGCTGAGATAGTCTTTCAAAAATTTCACAGCCTCCACATAACCTTGAAACCCCAGACCTTTATAGGTTTTGACGCAGGCCATGCCGGCGTAGGAGACCTGCCGAAACGGTTCCCGGCTGTCCACATCGGAGATGTGGACCTCCACGGCGGGAATGGCCACGGCCTTCAGCGCGTCCAGAATGGCCACGCTGGTATGGGTATAGGCAGCAGGATTGATGACGATGCCGTCATAGACGCCGTAGGCCGCCTGGATGGCGTCCACGATGGCGCCCTCGTGGTTGGACTGGACAAAGCCCACCTCGATGCCCTCGGCATCGCAGGCGGCGCGGATGAGGGCCAGCAGGGACTCATAATTCTGGCTGCCGTAGATGGCAGGCTCCCGCAGGCCCAGCAGATTCAGATTGGGCCCGTTGATGACCAGAAGCTTCATAGCAGCGCCTCCTTAATGGTTTGTACCGTGACCTCCAGCGCCCCGTCGTTGGACACCGTCACATCGGCAAAGCGGCGGTACAGCGGCTCCCGGCGGGCGCAAAGCTGAGCGAGGTCTGTGGTTTGGGAAATGGGACGGCCCTCCGTTGGCAGCTTGGCAAGGTCGCGGGTCAGGCGGAAAATGGTGCCGTTTTGATGCAGCAGCGGGTAGTTTTCCGGCCGGGTGACGCAGCCGCCGCCGGTGGAGAGGATGATGCCGGAGCGCTTGCCCTGTTCCGCCAGAACCTCTGTTTCCAGTTTCCGGAATGTTTCCTCCCCGGACCGGGCGAAGATCTCCGGGATGGACATCCCAGTCCTTTGGGCGATCAATTCGTCAGCCTCCACTACCTCCCGGTCCAGCGCCTTACCCAGAGCGGCGGCCACGGCGGATTTGCCGCTGCCGGGCATTCCGATGAGGATGATATTCCGCAGTCGGTGGTTCACGGTGCGCTCCACCCGCTCCAAGGCTTCATCGCCGATGGCCGTGCCGGTGAACTGCTCGCTGGAGCGCTTGGCCTGGGCCACCAGCATGGAAAGCCCGCCTGCATGGGGAATCCCCAACTCTTCTGCCTGTAATAGCAGAGCGGTCCGTGCCGGGTTATAAACGATGTCCAGCACGCCTTCACATTGAGGGAACAGCCGCAGATCCACCGCCGCCGCACCGTTATGGGGATACATTCCCACCGGGGTGGTGTTGGCGATGATCTGGGCATCGGCGTGGCGGTCCAGATGGTCATAATCGTCCGGACCGCTGCGGGAAATGACGGTAACGTCAGCGCCCAGCTGCTCCAGCGCGGCCTTCACCGTGACGGAGGCTCCGCCGCTGCCCAGTACCAGCGCTTTTTTTCCAGCGGGGTCGATGCCGCTGCTGCGAACCATGTAGAGAAAGCCGAACAGGTCTGTGTTGTCGCCGTACAGCGTACCGTCAGGACGGTGGACGAGGGTGTTGACGCTTTGCAGTCTTTCCGCCGCCTCGGACAGCTCCCCGCAGCAGGGCACCACCGCCTTCTTGTAGGGGATGGTGACGTTCAGGCCGTCCCAGCGGCCGGAGCACAGAAAGGCATCCAAGTCCTCCTTGGAGACCTCAAAGAGCCGGTAGTCATACTCCCCTAACTCGTGATGGATCATGGGGGAATAGCTGTGGCCCAGCGTTTCCCCCAGCAGTCCGCACCGCAGCATCAGACCACCTCGCTGTAACTGCCCAGATAGGAAAATTCCTCGCACAGAGAGGGCAGCTCGCCCATGAGCTGCAAAAATTCCGGGGCGTATACCGGCGTTTCCAGATCAAAGTAGAACATGAATTCAAAATTCCGCTCCGGCATGGGGCGGCTCTCCAGCTTGTTCAGGTTCAGGCCCAGGGCGTAGAACCGGGAGAGCACCCGGCACAGGGAGCCGGGCTCGTGGGGCAGCACCGCCATGAGGCTGGTGCGGTCCGCACCGGGGTAGATCTCCAGATTCTTGGAGATGCAGATGAACCGGGTGAAGTTGCTGCCCTGATCCTGCACCCCGGCCTCTAAGCATTCCAGCCCGTACAGCTTCATGCAGGAGCGGGAGGACAGGGCGGCGGCGTGGCCATCTCCCTCCGCCACCTTCTGGGCGGCTACGGCGGTATTTTCACAGGGGATGATCTTCACACCGGGGAAGGCCTGCAGATACTGCTCGCACTGGCTCAAGGCCTGCTGGTGGGAGTAGATCTCCGTGATGTCGCTCCGCTTGGTGCCGGGCTTCACCAGCAGATTGTGGTCCACCTTCAGCCGCACACTGCGGACGATGCGGAAATCGTGCTTCATCATCAGATCGTAAATGGCATTGACGCTGCCGGCGGTGCTGTTTTCCAGCGGCAGCACACCGTAGCGGCACAATCCCCTTTCGATAGCGGCAAACACCGCCTCAAAGGAAGCGAAGTACATGATGTGAGGCAGCTTGAACAGCTTGTCGCAGGCCAGCTGGGAATAGGCCCCCGCCACACCCTGACAGGCAACGGACACGTTGGAGGGAAACAGGTTTGGCGTCTGGTCAATGGCGGTCTGAATTTCCGTGGTCAGTGGGGATGTGCTCCCCAGCAGCCGTCCCTGATAGCAGCGGCTCAGTTCAAACAGCATGGTGTAGAGAGAGGCGGTGTAATCCCGCATATCCTCCGGGGCCTGCGCCGCTACATCCAGCAGCTTTTCCCGCTCCCGGACAGGGTCCAGCACCGGCAGGCCGTGCTCCTTCTTGTAGGCGGCGATGCCGGCGGCGGTGTTCATCCGCTGGGCAAACAACTCTACCAGTTGGCGGTCGATCTGGTCGATCCGGGCACGATAATCACTGAGTTCCATAGAGATTCCTCCCTTTTAAGACTGGCCCAACAGGGCGTCGTATACGGCGATGGCCGCCGCGGCTTCGATACAGGGAACGGCCCTTGGCACGATGCAAGGGTCATGACGGCCCCGGACCCGGAGAATTTCCGGGGTCAGGGTGTTCAAATTCACGCTTTGCTGCTCCTTGGCAATGGACGGCGTAGGCTTGAACGCTGCCCGGAAGGTCAGGGGCATCCCGTTGGTGATGCCGCCCAAAATGCCGCCGCAGTGATTGGTTGTGGTTCTGACCGTGCCGTTTTCCACCACAAAGGGGTCATTATTTTCGCTGCCACGGAGCCGCGCGGCCCCGAAGCCGATGCCGAACTCGATGCCCTTCACAGCGGGGATGCCGAAGACGATGGAGGAAATACGGCCCTCCATGCCGTCAAACAGCGGTCCGCCCAGTCCCACGGGCAGACCCAGCACAGCACATTCCACGATGCCGCCAACGGAGTCACTCTCCGCCTTGGCGGCGGCGATCTCTGCCCGCATGGTCTCCCCTACGGCGTCATCTACCACCGGGAATGGCTTGTCTGCCGTGGAAACGGTCAGAGGAGTGACATCTTCCACCGAGCCGATGGAGGCGATGCGGCTGATGACTTCAATGCCCTGCTTTTTCAGCAATTGCAGGCAGATGCCACCGGCGATGCACAGGGGGGCTGTCAGCCGCCCGGAAAACGCGCCGCCCCCGGCGAAATCTGCGTGACCGCCGTACTTCACTCCGGCGGTATAGTCCGCGTGGCCGGGGCGGGGCACCACGGAAAGGCCGTCATAGTCCCCGGAGCGGGTGTTGGTGTTGCGGATGATGGCGGTAAGCGGCGCGCCGCAGGTGACGTTCCCCACCAGACCGGAAAGAAATTCCGGCTGGTCCGCCTCCTTCCGAGGGGTGGACCAATCGTTGCGGCCGGGAGCACGGCGGTCCAAAAACGTCTGAAGGGCCGCCATGTCGATGGCCTCCCCGGCAGGCAGACCCTCCAAAATCATGCCGATGGCCGGGGCATGGGACTGGCCGAAGATGGTCAGATGCAGAAATTCTCCGTACCGGCTCACAGGCCCCCTCCTTTCAACGCGTCAAAATCTTCCCAGAAATGGGGGTAGGACTTGGAAACGCAGGCCATGCCCTGCACAGTGACCGGGCTTTCGCACAGACAGGCTGCCACGGCGGCGGACATGGCGATCCGATGGTCGCCGCAGGAATCGGCAATGCCGCCCCGCAGACGGCCTGTGCCGTGGATCAAAAGGCCGTTGGGCTGTTCCTCCGCACTGCCGCCCAGAGCTGTCAGCAATTGCGCCGTGGTGCGGAGCCGGTCGGATTCCTTCAAACGGAGCCGTCCAGCGTTGAAGATCTGGGTGTCCCCCTCCGCCCCGGCAGCAGTGACGCACAGCACCGGGATCAGGTCGGGGATGGGGCCGGCGTCGATGGCCACGCCCTTCAATTCTCCCCGACGAACCGTCACGGAGCCGTTCTCCGTGGAAACACGCGCACCCATGGCGGCCAGAATGTTCAAAACGGCCCGGTCCCCCTGAGAGGAGGCCAGATCCAGTCCGTGAACAGTGACGCCCTCCGGGGACAAGGCGCCCATACACAGGAAGAAGGCGGCATTGGACCAGTCTCCTTCGGCGGTGAGACGGTCCGGGAAACGAAGGCGCTGTCCGCCGGGAATGTGCCACGTCCCCCCGGTTTTCCGCAGAGAGACGCCGCCCCGGCGGAGGGTGTCCTCCGTCATAGTGACATAAGCGGCGGATTCCAGTCCGCCGGTAACGGTGAGGGCGCTGCCTTCATTCAACAGGGGCAGAGCCATCAGTAAACCGGAAATGTATTGGGAGGACACATCCCCCGGCAGAGAAAACTCGCCGGGGCGGAGCCGTCCCCCGCAGTAGAGCAGGTCGTGGTTCTGGCGGATGGTCATGCCGTGATCCGTCAGGACCTGATCCAGCGGATGCAAGGGGCGCTGCGGCAGCCGCCCTTCCATGTGGAACACGGCGTCTGCTTCCAAAACGCCGGTCAGCGGTAGGAGAAACCGTAGGGTGGAACCGCTTTCTTGACAGTGCAGATGACGGGTCCCCTGGGGCTTCTGGGTGATGGGCTGCACCGTCAGGTCCTCACCCCGAAGCCAGATCTCAGCGCCCAGGGCATTGAGGCAGTCTGCGGTGGCGGCAATGTCTCTGGAAATGCCCCGGCAGCGGATCACCGTCTCATTTTGGCTCAGAGCGGCGCAGATCAGCAGCCGGTGGGCCTGAGATTTGGAGGCGGGGATGTGAACGGCTCCGGTACGGAAACCGGGCTGAAGAATTTCGATCATCGCAGACCTCCCGCCTTCAGCCACCCGGCCACCTCGTCGGCCGGGACCGGCTCCACACGGCAATGGCCCACCCGCTCCGGTACGATGAATTTGGTCACATCGTCCGTGCGCTTTTTGTCGGCCGCCGCCGCCGCCAAAATGTCGGTCAGGGAATAGTCGGTCTCCGTGGGGAGGCCATACCGCTCCAAAACGGCCAGCAGCCGGGGCAGCGTCTCCGGGGTGCAAAGTCCCTTTTCCACGGCGGCCCGGGTGATGATGGCCATACCGATGGCGACCCCCTCCCCGTGGAGCAGGGTGAAGCCGCTGCAAGCCTCTACGGCGTGGCCTACGGTGTGGCCCAGATTCAGCAGTGCCCGCTGGCCCCGGTCAAATTCATCACCACGGACCACGTCCCGCTTCATGCCAACACACACGGAGATCACCCGCTCGAACTGCTCCCGCACCGGGGTTTCCTCCAGCTCCCGGAGAAAGTCCTCACTGTAAAGCATGGCGTATTTGATGATCTCGGCGCACCCGGCCCGGTATTCCCGCTCCGGCAGCGTATTCAGCAGGGACGGGTCGCACAGCACCAGAGAGGGCTGATAGAAGCAGCCCGCCTGATTTTTGCCGTGGTCCAGATCCACCGCGGTCTTGCCCCCCACAGAGGAATCCACCATGGACAGCAGCGTGGTGGGTACCTGAATATAGGGAATTCCCCGCTGATAGGTGGCGGCGGCGAAGCCTGCCAGATCCCCCACCACGCCGCCGCCCAGCGCCACGAGGAAATCGCTGCGGGTGAAGCGGCGGTCGCAGAGGAAATTCAAAACCTGTCCGTAGGTGGAAAGATTTTTCTGCTGTTCCCCGTGCGGGAACAGGAAATGATCCACTTGAAATCCGGCGTCCGTCAGAGCTTTTTCGGCGGCAGCGCCGTAAAGGGCGAACACCGCGTCATCAGAGATCACGGCGGCCCGGCGGCCAAGGCCCAGTTCCGCTGCCATGGTCCCCAGCCGGGTCAGCAGACCCGGCTTAATGACAACGTCATACTCGCGGGAGGCCGCGATATGGATGGTGGTCAACGGCCATCCACCTCCTCTTTTCGTTTCCGGCCCTCGTCCAGCAGACGGACAAGGCCGGGGAGATCGTTATGTACCATGGCATCCTGATACTGGCGCAGGTTTGCCATCAGGGTATCCAGTTCCGCCATGAGAAAGTCCTTGTTTTCCAGAAACAGTTCCGCCCACATTTCCGGGGCCAGCCACGCTACACGGGTCATATCCTTGTAACTGCCAGCGGAGAAGCCCTTGTGCAGTTCCGCCGTGGGGCTTTTGATATAGGCGTTGGACACCACATGGGCCAGCTGGGAGGTAAAGGCGATCATCTCGTCATGCTGTTCCGCCGTGGTAATGGAAAACCGGCCAAAGCCCGCAGGAGCCAGCAGCTCCTTGACCCGACTCAGCAGGTCGATGTCATTGTGATCCGCCGGGACCAGCACCATAGGAGCGTTGTGGAACATGGTGGATGTGGCGTACTTGAAGCCGGAGTTGTGGGTGCCCGCCATGGGATGTCCACCCAGATAGGTGAAGCCGTATGCCTTCGCCAGCGGGAAGCAGGCGTCGCAGACCAGCCGCTTTGTGCCGCAGCAGTCGATGACCACCGGCTTCGGGCCGATATGAGCGCCGTGCTGCCGCAGATAGTCTACAGCGGCGGAGGGATAGACGGCGATCAGGATCAGGTCGCAGGAGGAAAGACTTTCCTCCGATAAAAGACCGTCCACCGCGCCGGAAAGAACGGCAAAGTCGAAAACGGACTGATCCGTATCAAAGGCCAGGACCCTATGGCCTGCCTCGTGGTAGGCCTTGGCAAAAGAGCCGCCGATGAGCCCCAGGCCCACGATCCCGACGGTCATGCCGTCACGACCTTCCGGATCTCGCGGATCTTGCCCATCAGAACCTCAAACTGCTCAGGCCGCAGAGACTGCGCACCGTCGCACAGGGCGTGGATGGGATCGTTGTGGACCTCAATGATGAGGCCGTCGGCATTGCAGGCGGTGGCGGACATAGCCATGGGGGCCACCAGCCGGTTGATGCCGGTGGCGTGGCTGGGGTCCACGATGACCGGCAGGTGGGTCAGCTCGTGGAGCATGGGGACCGCCGCCAGGTCCAGGGTATTGCGGGTGTAATCGTCAAAGGTGCGGATGCCCCGCTCGCAGAGGATGACCTGTTCATTGCCGCTGGCCATGATGTACTCGGCACTCATCAGCAGTTCCTTCAGGGTGTTGGCAAGGCCACGCTTGAGGAGGATGGGCTTGCGGAGCTTGCCCAGCTCCCGCAAAAGGTCGAAATTCTGCATATTCCGTGCGCCTACCTGCAATACATCCACATCCTCAAAGAGGGGCAGGTCCACCACGCTCATGATCTCGGTGACAATGGGCAGACCGGTCTCCTGCCGGGCGATCTTCAGCAGTTCCAGACCTTCGGCCTTCAGGCCGGCGAAGTCATAGGGAGAGGTGCGGGGCTTGAAGGCACCGCCCCGGAGCATATTGGCCCCGGAGGCCTTCACCGCCTTGGCCACCGCCACGATCTGTTCCTCAGATTCCACGGAGCAGGGACCGGCCATGACGCAGAAGTTTCCGCCGCCGATCTTCACATCGCCGACCTCTACCACGGTATCCTCCGGGTGAAATTTGCGGTTGCAGCACTTGAACGGCTCTGTGACCCGCTTTACGGAATCCACAATGTCGAGACTGGCTACCAGGTCCATATCCACCTTGGTGGTGTCGCCCACCAGTCCCAGAATGGTCTGGTACTCGCCCTCGGACACATGGATGTGCAGGCCCAGATTCTGGAGCCAATCCATCAGCTGTTCACGGCTTTCCTGGGTAACACCCGGCTTCAACGCAACGATCATAACGGTTTCCTCCTATAAATTGTTTTTGATGATAAGTGATGAATGAAAAAACGCCCCACAGGCGTAACCTGTGCGGCGCAAAAATCGGCTTGGGGGGCCCTTTTGATTGCAACACAAATTACCCTTACTATGCGTGCATAGTAAAGTAGTAATAGGTGAAGAACATAACAGAAGTCATAGTAGGTATCTCTCCTGATCTCATAAGGCTTTCCAAGATGGTTACAATGTAACACACCCGCAGACCCCTGTCAACAAAGGGCGACGAAAAAAGTACACAATTTTATCGGTTTAAAGCGACTGCGATTCCCGGCGAAATCACAGAAGGCAGAAAATCAAAGCTCCCTCCGGCCCTCCAAGGCCCGGGCCAGGGTCGCATCATCGGCAAATTCCAGATGGCCGCCCACGGGGATGCCATAGGCCAACCGGGTCACCTTGACCTCAAAGGGCTTCAAAAGCCGGGCGATATACATGGCGGTAGCCTCCCCCTCCGTGTCCGGGTTGGTGGCCATGATGACCTCCTCCACACCGCCCTGAGCCACCCGCTCCAGCAGTGGCTTGATGGCGATGTCATCGGGACCGACGTGGTTCATGGGACTGATGACGCCGTGGAGCACATGGTATTTGCCGTTGAACTCCCGGCCCCGCTCCATGGCCGCCACGTCCCGTGGGTCCGCCACCACGCAGATCACAGAGTTATCCCTCTTGGGAGAGGAACAGATGGGGCACAGCCCCCCGGCGGTAAAATTGCGGCATACGGGGCAATAGGTGACGGTGCGCTTGGCGGTAACGATGGCATCCGCAAACGCCTGAGCGTCCTCCTCCGGCAGGCTCAGCACATGAAAGGCCAGCCGCTGGGCGGTCTTTCCACCGATCCCCGGCAGACGGGCAAATTGTTCGACCAGCGCCTCCAGCGGCGCGGGAAAATACTCCATGATACGCTCCTTCATTATCTGCGGGGCAAGGCTCGCCGCCCCGCCCCGCAGCGGTTGTGTTATGCGGTATTTGAATCACTTTGCCCCTGCGGGGCAATCACCCTCTGCGCCTGGCAAAAATACCACGACCTACGTGCCATGGGCGGCAGAAAATCATTTAAATCCATCCTTCGTCAGGACATGTGCCTGACGAAGAATACTCTGCACCCCGCAAGTGTGCGAGCATCCCACGCAAGCGAGTGCGCGCGGCGGGGTGATGGGGTGGTTAGGAGGGGAACCTGTTCCCCTCCTATTATCCAAGATCCATGGCGAACAGGGCCGCCGCACCGCCGGTGTGGACAAAGGCGATGTGCTCCTGCCTATCGAAGTAGCCCTCCTTCACCAGCGTCAGGAATTTGGCCCAAGCCTTGCCGGTGTAAACGGGGTCCAGCAGGATCCCCTCCTGCCGGGCCAGTTCCTCGATGTAGGGGGTGTCCTCGGCGTTGGGGATGGCGTAGCCGGCGCCCACATGGTAGATCATCCGGAAACGGCTGTCCATGTCTGTGGGGACGGGCTGGCCCACCAGCCCGGCGGCTTCTTTCACCAATTCGGATACGATCTCCTCAAAGGGGTCGGTATCCACGCCCAGACCTGTGGCCTTGGCCTGCGGGAGAAACAGGGAGGTACCCAGCACCAGACCGGCGGTGGTGCCGCCGGAGCCAGTGGCGGAGGCCACATGGCTGATCTCGATTCCGGCCTCCTTGGCCTGCTCCGCCAGTTCCCGGACGCACTCGGCGTAGCCGATGGAGCCCAGTGCCGTGGAGCCGCCCACGGGGATGATATAGCCCTTGTGTCCCTGGTTGGCCAACACCTCGCAGCGCTCACGCATCTCGGCGTAGATGTCCTCATAGCTGTCGGTGTCCATAAATTCCACCTGCGCGCCGAAAATATCGTCCAGCACCAGATTGCCCTTGCGGTCCGTGACACCCCGCTTTTTCAGGATCAGGACACAGCGCAGCCCCAGACGGGCGGCGCAGGCGGCGGTGAGCATGGCATGATTGGACTGGGCCCCGCCGGTGGTGAACACGGTGTCGCAGCCCTGCTTCTGGGCGTCCGCCAGCAGATATTCCAGCTTGCGGACCTTGTTGCCGCCCAAAGCGACGCCGCACAGGTCATCCCGCTTGATCCAGATGCTCTTGTTGTAGATCCGGCTGATATTTTCCAGCCGGTAAAAGGGCGTAGGATACACGCCCAGCCTGAGCTGAGGCAGATTATTCCAATGACTCATACGCTCATTTCCCTCGGAGTTCCTTGATACGGGCAGGGATGTCCTCCGCCTTGTAGACGGCGCTGCCCGCCACCAGCACGTTGGCACCAGCGTCGATGCAGGTCTGGCAGGTGTCCGGGGCCACGCCGCCGTCTACCTCCAGTTCGCAGGCGGGGTTCCGCTCATTGATGAGCTTGCGGATGGCGGCCACCTTGGGCATCTGGTCCGCCATGAATTTCTGACCGCCGAAGCCGGGCTCCACGGTCATGACCAGGATCAGCTCCACCTGATCGATATAGGGCAGGACTGCCTCCCAGGTGGTCTTGGGCTTCAGAACGATGCCCGCCTTCTTGCCCTTGGCGTGGATCTTGTCGATGGCGGCCTGAATGTTTTCCGGGAAATCCGCCTCCACATGGACCGTTACCAGATCGGCGCCGGCATCGCAGAATTCCTCCACGTACCGCACCGGCTGCGTGATCATCAGGTGAACATCCAGGAACATATCCGTGACCTTCCGGATAGACTTCAGCACCGGGATGCCGATGGAGATATTGGGCACGAACACGCCGTCCATCACGTCCACATGGACGTAATCGGCGTCGGCAATGCGGTGAATGTCTCTCTCCAAATTCGCAAAATCGGCGGAGAGGATAGACGGAGAAATTTTAATCATGGAGATGACCTCTTTTCTCTAAATTTCCGGCAGATGGGCCGGAGATGTGGGACATGCTTCGTGGCAGACGGCGGCGGGAACGCATAGGATAGCGCAAGCGGCGTGAGCGTCCCCATCGATACGCCCCGCAGCGTCCGCCCTCGGGTCTGACGCCGCCGCTTTTCAGATAGGAGGCCGGCGGCAGCGCCGGCCTCCATTAGGGCGCAAAACGACTGCAATTTCGATGACTGTTTTCAGCCATAGTGTAGCAGACATGGACGGCAAAAGCAACGCCGGGAGAAAAATTTGTGCCCCGCTCCTTTTATTGACCAACGATGGTGCCTATGCTATAATCACCCTGTATGAAGGAAAGGAGGTGGCTTATGCCCGCTATTTCTGTGATCGTACCGGTCTATCAGGCGGAAGCGCTGCTGCCCCAGTGTGTAGAGAGCGTTTTGGCCCAGACCTTTTCCGATTGGGAGCTGCTGCTGATCGACGATGGCAGCCGGGACGGTTCTCCGACTCTGTGCGACGGCTACGCCGCAAGGGACCCCCGCATTCGCGTGTTCCACAAGCCCAACGGCGGCGTGTCCACCGCCCGGAATCTGGGGCTGGAGCAGGCCACGGGACCGTATATCGCTTTTTTGGACGCCGACGACACCTTTGAGCCGGCGGCGTTGGAGACCTTGTGGTATCTGCGGGAAAAGGCCGGGGCAGACAGCGCCGGCTGTGCCCACTACAACGTGACGCCTGACGGGGAACAGCGGACAGAGCTGTTGCTGCCGGCAGGAATCTATGAAGAGACCGGCATCCGGGAAAAGATCCTCTGGCCTCTGGCGGGGGACCGGCTTCAACCGCCGGTGTTCAACGGCTTCATCTGGCGTTTCCTCTTTGACGCCGCCATCCTCCGGGACAATGCCATTACCTTTGAGGGGGCCTATCTGGAGGACGAGCTGTTCCTGATGGAATATTTCGCCAATGTGCACCGTCTCGCGGTGACGGACAAGCCCCTGTACCGCTATCTGGAAAACCCCGCCTCCGCCACCCACCGCTATATGCGGGACTATCCGGCGGTATTCGCCCGGTTTTTGGAGCGAAAGGAGGAGATCGTGGAGAAATACGGCCTTGACGCCGCCCGGCCTCAGTGGCGGGCCAACACAGTGTGGGCAGGGCTGCTGATCGCCGTGGGCAACGAGTATGTGAAGAGCAATCCGAAGTCCGTCCGGGAAAAGCGGAAGGCCGTGGAAGCCCTCTGCGCCCAGCCGGAGTTCGCGAGAGCCATCCGGGAACTGCGCCCCAAGGGCTTGGGCCGCAACAAGCAGATCGTGGCGGATCTCATCGGCAGCGGCCGGTTCGGTACGCTGACGGCGCTGTACCGCCTGAAAAATCATATGTAAGGAGCAACTATGACACTTTGGCAAACCAGCCTGACCTATCAGATATGGGTCTGGCTTTGCGATGTCTATGAGGACAGTACCCTCCACCGTTTTCTGGCGGCAGCCGGCCGCTGGTGCAGCGGGCAGATCGAGGAGAGCCGCATTCTGCGGCCGTTGTGCCGGGAGGGGATCGTGGCCCGGTCTTGGCGGGACAGCTTCCTGTGCCGGGTGCTCAGTGCCCTGGTAAACCTGCCGGGGACACTGCTTCACGCCTGGTACAAGGCGTGGAACCTGACCTTTGAGGACAGCTTTTTCGCACGACTGGCCTTTGACATGGGAGACAGTGCCTCCATTGCCCAGTTCTGGTGCATCGCGGCGCTGTGGTGCATCCCCTACGAGCGCTGGAACAACGCATACAGCTTTATGACCAGCGTTTTGCTGCTGCTGCTGTTTTACGCCGGGGCTATGCGGACGGGCCGCCGTCTGGATGTGGCCCGGATCGGCTTCTATCCGGCGCTGATGCTGGCTGCCGTGACGCTGGCCGTGACCTTCTCCTATGCGCCGGGGCTGTCCGCCCGGTTTTTGATCTACCATGTGTCGGCGGCGCTGCTGGTGGTCATCACCGTCAGTGCCGTGCGGAATGGGGAGGATCTGAAGCGGCTGTGCGCCGGGGCGGCTGTCTGCGTGGGCGCAACAGGCGCTTACGGCATCGTCCAGCGGATTCAGGGTGTGAAGGTAAATCCCTCCTATGTGGATCTGAAGGTCAACGCCGGTATGCCGGGGCGGGTCTTTTCCATTTTCGACAATCCAAACACCTTCGCACAGGTGCTTTTGCTGCTGCTGCCGCTGGTGCTGGCCCTGTTCCTTACGGCAAAGCGCTGGCAATGGAAGGTCATCTGCGCCGGTATCTTCTGCGTGGGCGGCATGGCCATGGCTATGACCTATTCCCGGGCAAGCTGGGTGGGGCTGGCCGTTTCCATGGCGGTATTTGTATTTCTCTGGAAGCCGAAGCTGATCCCAGCCTTTATCCTGCTGTGCGTACTGGCGGTGCCCTTCCTGCCCACCACGGTGCTGAACCGCATCCTCACCATTACCAATACGGCGGACTCCTCCACCTCCAGCCGGGTGTCTCTTTACAAGGCGGCCATTGAGGTCATCCGCCGTTCCCCCCTCACCGGAGCGGGCCTCGGCACCGCCGCCACCCAGACATACATCCGGGAATTCAATCTGTACCACGACAAGGCCCCCTTTGTCCACTCCCACAACTTTTATTTGGAGGTCTGGATCCAG
>ENA-UEQL01000826-UEQL01000826.1-human-gut-metagenome-genome-assembly--contig:-NODE-826-length-22360-cov-5.365884_pt1 | contig 22360 bp, 15 predicted proteins | sample MGYA00242905_ERZ507926 | MGnify/ENA primary metagenome ERZ507926 (study PRJEB26167, sample SAMN06115531) | human gut metagenome | host: Homo sapiens | place: China:Henan | collected 2015-09-09 | study...
TGTCCCGACTGAAGGACAAGGGTATCGGCGAGGGCAAGACGCGGGAGGATCACGCCGGAACTATGAACCAGCTGTTCTCCTCCTATGCCCGCGGCAAGGAGGCTAAGGAGCTGATGGTGGTGCTGGGCGAGGCGGCACTGACGCCGATGGATCGACTGTATGCCAAATTTGCCGATGCCTTTGAGGAGCAGTATATCAATCAGGGCTTCAACGAGGATCGCTCCATTGAGCAGACGCTGGATCTCGGATGGAAGCTGCTTTCCATCCTGCCGCGCTCCGAAATGAAGCGTATCAAGCCCGAGCTGGTGGAGAAATACTGGCCGAAGCAGAACTGACCTGACAACATCACGTAACCGCACGTATAATACCTAAGGAGACAATTACCATGAAGAAACGCATCCTTACCCTGATGGGGCTTGCCCTTGTGCTGGCGCTGTGCCTGCTGGCAGGCTGTACCGGCAACGGACAGACCGAAACGGATACCGATACCGCAACCGAAACGACAACCGTCCCCGCAACCGAAACAGATACCGAGACAACTACCGAAACGGACACCGGGAACGGGGCAGAGACAGCAACCGCCACGGAAACCGCAACGGAAACCGCCACGATGGATTATTTTGAGTCTACCAAGATTGAGCTGGTGGAGCCGGACACCTCGCTGGTGCCGGATATGTCGATCGCAGGCGACGGCTACGATATTTACCTGCTGACAGAGGGCAAGGAGTGGGGGTACCGCTACGGCTGTACCTACCTGTACAACCCGGATGGCAGTATCGACGCCTACTTTGCCTGCGTCGGCACCATCTCCGGCGAGTGGGACTGGATTTCCTACCGCCATTCGCCCGACGGCGGCACGACATGGGAGAACGAAAAGGTCGTGCTGACTCCCACGCAGAACTCCATGGATCACTTCTCCAACTGTGACCCCGGCGTGGTGTACTTCAACGGCTACTACTACCTCGGCTACACCTCCACCCTCAACTCCACCGGCTTCTGCAATAACGTATTCGTTGCGCGCTCCAGAACGCCGGACGGTCCCTTTGAAAAGTGGAACGGGAACGGCTGGGGCGGTCCCGAGTGCCAGCCCATTGTGTACTATGATGAGTCGTGGCAGGAATGGGGCATCGGCGAGCCGAGCTTTGTCGAGCTGAACGGCAAGCTGTATATGTACTATACCTCCGGCGGCTCCACGATGGTCGCCACGGCGGACGCTACCAACGAAAACTGGCCTGCGACGCTGCAGTTCCACGGCAGAGCGTGCGTCAAGGGCAGCAATGACTCGCTGGATATCAAATATGTGGAGGAATGGGGCAAATTCGTCGGTGTCTGCACCGCCAGCCGCATGAGTACCGCAAGCTATCTGGCTGTTTACACGTCCGATGATGGCTTGAACTTTACCCTGGCGGACTGCGTCAAGGAGGGAACCTACCAGTTCCTGCACAACGCAGGGCTTTCCAGCCGCCCGAACGGACACATCCGCCTTTCCGAGGACGCGGATAAGCTGCGCGTGATTTACGCCTACGGCGACGGCTGGGGTGTGTGGAATACCCGCATCCAGCCCGTGACGCTGGCGCTGTCCACCGGGAACGACCTTGCCGCCGAGCGCGCCAAGGCGAACATTCCCGACCCGCGCCTGCGTGCGCAGCTGATTCCCAAGCGGCAGCGCCATACCGCCATGATCCGCACCGAGCAGGACATCTACGAGTACGAGCTGTCCAAGGGAGAGTTCAGACCGTTGGTGTATGCGTATGATACCTACTTTGAGCGGGATCGCTACCGCAAGGAGCTTACGTATTCGGAATATGACACGAGTGTCGTCCGTTTTGAGAACGGCAAGGCAATCATCGTGGGTGTCGGCGAGACTGCCGTCACCGTTACCTCCGAGGACGGGCTGAAGAGTGTATTCTGGATCAGGATCCGGGAGAAGGCAGGCGGCGACGGCTCCGTGGCAACAGAGTTCGTGCCGGTTCGCGACGGCTACACCATTTACTTCGGCGAGCGGGCTGTGTACCATCCGCAGATCCGCGGACAGATCAGGTGGGACAACGGCACCTTCACCGAGCTGTACGTGGATAAGCAGGAGAACTTCAAGCTGACCTTTGAGGGCTATGACACCGATGTGATTTCCGTGGATGCTTACGGTGTCATCGCCGCACGCAAGGTCGGCGAAACGGATGTCGTGGTCACCTGGAATGACATGGCATTCGTGACGCACGTGGTCGTGACGGACGATCCGAGCGCCGGGTACTACACGCACGTGAAGGTAGATCCGGGCGAAACGATAGATTACGCCAAGCTTGACTTCACGCAGAAGCGCACGCAGGAAGCGATCACGGGCACCAACAGCGCCGAGGTTTCCGTGACAGACCAGGGCGCGTGCCTGTCCGTGACCGGCAACGATCCGTTTATCCAGCTGTCTTATTTCCAGTCCGATACTGTCTTGGAAACCGACGTGTACAGCGCCATTGAGATCACCTACATGGTTCCGGCGAACGTGTCCGCCGCGGCACAGCAGATGCAGGTGTTCATCATGTGCCGGGACGGCAGCACGCTCAGCGAGGCAAATTCGCTCAAGCGCTGGATCCGGGCGGACGGTGAATTCCACACCATCCGGCTGGAGCTCCGCGGACAGGCGTACTGGCACGACAATATCTACGCTATCCGGTTTGATTTCTTCGACCAGTGCTCCGTGGGGGACGTCATGTACCTGCAGTCCATCAATCTGGTCAAGTGATGTAAGGAAGGAAGCCACGCCATGGCACAACTGCAAGTGAACCCTACCCGCATGGAGCTGAAGAAGATCCAGGCGCGCTATACCACGGCGCGCCGGGGTCACAAGCTGCTCAAGGACAAGCGGGACGAGCTGATGAAGAAGTTCCTGGAGGTCGTCCGGGAGGACAAGGTTCTGCGTGAGCGCGTTGAGGCGGCGCTGGCGCAGTTTCAGGGCAGCTTCGGCATTGCAAGCGCCACCGCCAGTCCCCTGATGCTCAAGGAAGCGCTCATTCTTCCCAAAAAGGAGGGCAGGCTGGACGTGACCTATAAGAACGTCATGAGCGTGACGGTTCCCTGCTTTTCGCTGGATATGCTGGGTACCGGCGGCGCTGACAGCTACAACTATGGCATGGCGTTCACGTCCGGTGAGCTGGATGCTTCTCTTGCCGCGCTGAACGGGATCCTGGAGGATCTGGTTCGGCTTGCCGAGCTGGAAAAGACTGCCCAGATGCTGGCGGAGGAAATCGAACGGACCCGCCGTCGCGTCAATGCGCTGGAGTATATCATGATGCCGCGTTACCTGGAGACCATCAAAGCGATCCGCATGAAGCTGGACGAAAACGAGCGCGGCAACACCACCCGCCTGATGAAGGTCAAGGATATGATGCTGCAGGCGCAGCTGCAGGCTGCTCACCCGGACAGGGAACAGCCCTGAGACGCCCGGCGGCGGATACGCCGGCGGCAAGGCAGGGAAGGCGGGATACGTTGGGGGCTTTCTGAAAGCCCCCAAAACCCCGGGAACTTTTCTCGATTTTTGGGGAAACGCTGATGTATTGCGGTGGTGCCGAAGCTGTGCCGCCGCATAGATCAGCGGTTCTTTTATTGACCGGAGTCGGCGCTGGGTGCCGGCTCCGTTTTTTGCGGCGGATTGCTCCTGCCTTGCCGGGTAATGCCATGCAAGTCCGCAGAAGTAACCGCTGTCCCCGCGATAAATTCCGGGAAAGCCCTGTACAAAAGGGAAAAAGTATGATATAATAAACGCACGTGGTGCCGGATATCCGGCAGAAACACATTGCCTTACAGGATAGGAGATATACAGATGGCATATAACGACAGTAACAGGGGCAAGGGGCGCCCCGCAGGTACACGCGGCGGCGTGAAGAAGTACCCCGCTGACCGGAACTTCGGCGGTGCAGACCGGAACCCCGGCGGCACGGACCGCAAGCCCTTCCGCGGAAACCGGGACGGCGCGGATAAAAAGCCGTACTACGGCAACAAAACGAACGAGGACAGAAAGCCATATTACGGCAACAAAGCGAACGAGGACAGAAAGCCGTACTACGGCAACAAAGCGAGCGAGGACAGAAAACCGTACCGCGGGAACCGGGATAACGCAGACCGGAAACCCTATGCCGCAAAGGGCAACGCCGGCTGGGATCGGAAGCCGCGCCAGGACAGGAAGAAGGAGTATGACAGAATCCCGCCGCGCGATACCTCTGTCAAGTCGCAGGAAACGGCGGAAGCCGCCGCAGCCGACGAGGCGGAAGCCGACGGCGAGGACTACGATCCGACCGCCGGATTGGTCATCGGGCGCAGTGCCGTGCGGGAGCTGCTTCGCTCCGGACGCACCGTGGACAAGCTACTGGTGCATCGCGGCGAGCGGGAAGGCTCCATTGTCATGCTGGTTGCCGAGGCGATCGAGCAGGGCATCCCGGTCGTGGAGGTAGACAAAGCCAAGCTGGACGAGATGGCAGGCTTTGTGCCGCATCAGGGCGTCATTGCCATGGTCGCGCAGAAGGATTACTGCTCGGTTGAGGATATTCTGGCACTGGCAAAGGAGCGGGGCGAGTCGCCGCTGATCGTCATCGCGGACGGCATCACCGACCCCTATAATCTGGGTGCGCTGATCCGTTGCGCCGAGGGCGTGGGCGCCCATGGACTGATTATCCCCCGCCGCCGTGCGGTGGGACTGACCGCGCTGGTTGCCAAATCCTCCGCCGGCGCCATGGAGCACCTGGCGGTTGCCAAGGTGTCCAACATCGCCGCGACGGTCAAGGCGCTCCGGCAGGCGGGCATCTGGTGCTACGCCGCCGAGGCAGGCGGAAAGCCGCATTACGAAACAGACCTGACCGGACCCTGCGCACTGGTGTTCGGCAGTGAGGGGGACGGCGTGTCCCGCGTGGTAAGACAGGCGTGCGACGGGGTGATTTCCATCCCCATGTACGGCAAGGTGAACTCGTTCAACGTGTCCACCGCCGCCGCCGTTGTGCTGTGTGAGGCGGCACGCCAGCAGCACAGTAAGGGAACCCCCGGAAAGTAACAGACAGACGGGAGCGCCGCTCCCGTCGGCACACGGAAAAAGGAGGGATACACCGTGCCGGATACCGATCTCAGACAGACCCCGGAAACCGACTGGGCACAGCGGCTGAAGCAGCAGATGGAGCGGCAGGACGAGCCGCCAGCCGCCGCCCGGGAGCCGGATGACGCGCAGGACGAGTTGGATTCCCTCCTGCGGGAGCAGCTTTCCCGGTTGCAGACCGGATCGACGGCGACCGCCGCCCCCGTGGAGCAGAAGCCGGAGCCGGAGTCCGCACCCGAGCCCACCGAGCCGGAGCCGCCTGCCGAGCCGGAGCCGCCCGCCGAGCCGGAACCGCCCGCCGAGCCGGAACCGCCCGCCGAGCCGGAGTCGAAACCGACTCCGGCGCCCACCGCGCCGGATGATGAACTGAACGGTGTGCCCGTGGCGGAACTGCTGGATTCGGGCGCATTCCTCCAGGGGCTGGATCCGGACGTCTGCCGCCGGATACGCGCTGTCTGGGACAGCCCCGCTGCCTCCCCGGAGGCGGAGGCTCCGGCGGCGGAACCGTTGCCCGCCGACAACCCGCCGCCTGAACCGGAGGCGCAGATTCCGCAACCGCAGGCATCACCCGCACCGGAACAGCCGGCGGCATCCGCCCCCCCGCCTCCCGCGCCCCAAACGCCCCGCTCCCCGCAGGATCCGCTCCAGATCGGACTGGATGCCGCGCGGAACCGGTCGGGGGACGGGCGCCTGCCGGATGATCCGGAGATCGCGGAAATCCCCGCCGGTATGCGCCGGGAGGCACCGCGCCCGGATGTGCGTCGCCGGCGGTACACCGTCCGGCAGTCCGAACCGCCGCGCAAGCCGCAGAATGCCGCCCGCACGGCGGACAGTCGGGCAAGGAGCGATACCGAGCTGTACATGGATCTCGGCTACGAGAACGAACTGCGCCGCACGCCGAACGGCTCTGCCCGTGTCGATGCCGCCCTGCGCGACAGGCTGGGGCGGGAGCGCGTCGGCACACGGAATGCCGTCCCGGCTGCATACCGGGGCAGGGAATATGCCGGCTCCGCCATGACGGACGAGATAGCGCACCGCTACCGTTCCGCCCGGCTGATGGCACTGATCCGGCTGGCGTTTGCCGGGACGGGCTTCCTGTGCGGAATCCTGTACGACACCCTGCCGCGCTGGAGCCTGTCCGGCGTTGCCGCATTCACGGCGGGCTATACGTACCCGCTGTTGGGCATTGCTCTTCTGCTCCTGTTCGCCCTGCCGAGTCTGCATCGGCTGGGGCTCGGACTGCGCAGTCTGTGGGACTTTGAACCGGTGCGCTATGCCGTTCCCGGCATGGCACTGTGTGCGGCGGCATTGCACGCACTGCTTTCGCTGGCGGCGGTCGGGGACGGCGCGCCGGTGCCCCTGTACTGCGGGGCGGCGCTGTTCCTGCTGATGCTGACCTGCGTCTGCGATCTGCTTGCTCTGCTTGCCGAATGGCGCAGCTTCCGTATCGTGTCCTCCGGGCGTGCCCGGACTGTCATCACGCTGCTGTCGGCACCGGGTATGCGGCAGAGCGACCGAACGGACGACCTCGGGCTTGCCGATACCGTCGGGCAGACCGATGCCCGCCGGGATACCCTGCTGACCTTGCGGCTCTGCCGCACCGCTGGCGTTCCCAACTTCTTCGCGCTTGCCAACCGGTACAGCGGCAGTCTGTCCCATTTGAACTACCTCATGCCCGCCGCTATGCTGATGGCAATCGCCGCCGCCGGCACCTCCATGCTGTTGGGCGGCTCCCTGCTTCACGATGCCCTGCCGCGCTGTACGGCGGCGTACCTTGCCTGCCTGCCCGGTGCCTTCCTGCTGTCGGTTATCCTGCCGTTTGCGATCGAGAACCGTGCGCTGAGCCGGGAGGGCTGTGCCCTGCTCGGGGAGGCAACGCCGGAGCGGTATGCCCCCGTGGGGCTTGCCGGACGGCGGGCGGCAAAGCGTCCGGCACATACCCACATGATCCTGCCGGACGGGTTTGCCCTGTCCCCGATTCTGCCGAACGAGATTACCGTGCGGGACGACAGCCGCGCGGACGAGTGGCTGGCTATGGCGCACAGGCTGTTTGCACTTTTGGACTGCCCGCTGGCTGGCTTCGGCACCCCGCCTTCCCGCGAGGAGCTGGACGCCCTGCGCCTTGAGCCGACAGAGAGAGGTACGGACTTTCTCCGCCTGTACATGACCGATACGAGGTCGGGCGGCACGGTCGAGGTTATGCTCGGCTCCTATGAGGCACTGGCGCCGCTCGGCGTCCGCCTGCCCCCCCGCGAGGCGGAGTCATCCTACCGGAAGACTCCCGATGCACAGGTACTGTATCTGGCGTTCGACCGCCGCTTCCGGTTGGCGTGCGCCTGCGGTCTGCACATTGAGCCGCTATTCCGGCAGATGACGGAGCGCCTGCAGGCGCTGGGCTGTCGCGTGTCGGTGCTGTCCTATGATCCGCTGGCGGGGTCCTCCCCGCTGTTTACGGAGGAGGGGGAGGATCTGCACGTCGGGTTGTTCCGTCCCCGGCGGTACAGCCGCCTGTATGCTCCCCGTTCCGGCGGCATCGTGTCGGTGCGGGACGGGCTGGATATCCTGCGCGGCTACTTTGCCTGCTGCCGTATCCGTACCGCCAACCGGCTGGGCGTTCTGCTTGGCTGGCTGTGGGTGATTGCGGCAGGCGGACTGACGGTCGCCTCACCTGCCATCGGGCTTCCCGCGGACGCTCTGCCTCTGCTCTGCTGTCTTTGGTATACCGTGACTGCCGGGCTCTCCTGCCTGCCGGCACTGCTGTGCGTCCGGCGCGCGGCGCCCGGCAAAAGGGGCGCGCGCGGCGGTAAAGCGGCGCCCGCCCGCAACGATACATAAGGAGGTTTCCCCTTTTCCATGAACCAGAACGAAAAACGCATGATCCTGACCTCGGTACAGAAACCCGGACGCTACGCCGGGGGTGAGTACGGGCAGGTCATCAAGGACAGGGCGGCGGTCAGTGCGCGGTTCGCCTTCTGCTTCCCCGACACCTACGAGATCGGTATGTCCAATCTCGGCGTCCGCATCCTGTACCACTGCCTGAACCTGCACGAGCGCATCTGGTGCGAGCGTGCCTATGACCCGTGGGTGGATATGCAGGAAAAGATGAAGGAGTACGACCTGCCGCTGACGGCGGTGGAAAGCGGCGATCCGCTGTCGGTGTTCGACTTCATCGGCTTTACCCTGCAGTATGAGATGAGCTACACTAACGTGCTGAATATGCTGGAGCTGGGACGTGTCCCGATCTGGGCGCGCGAGCGCGGTGAGCATGATCCGCTGGTGATCGGCGGCGGTCCCTGCTCCTATAACCCGGAGCCGGTCGCGGACTTCTTCGACCTGTTCAACATCGGTGAGGGCGAGGAAATGCTTCCGGAGATCGTGGAGCTGTATATCGCCATGCGGGACGAAGGCAGCTACACGCGCGCGGCGTTCCTGCACCGCGCCGCCGCCACGATTCCCGGCGTGTACGTGCCGTCGCTGTATGACGTGACCTACAATGAGGATGGCACCGTCCGCGCCTACACGCCCCGCTACCCGGATGTACCGGCTGTTGTGACCAAGCGCATTGTGACCGACCTGGACAAAGGGCTGTACCCGGAGCAGGTGGTCATGCCCTACATTGAAACGGTGCAGGATCGCATCACGGTAGAGGTGGGGCGCGGGTGTATCCGCGGCTGCCGCTTCTGCCAGGCGGGCATGACCTATCGCCCGGTGCGCGAAAAAACGCCGGACGTCATCAACTGTCAGGCGCGCGCCATTTTTGATACATCGGGCTATGAGGAGCTGTCGCTGTCCTCGCTGTCCATCAGCGATTACACCCGCATTGACGAGCTGACAGACAAGCTGCTTGCCTGGACGAACCCCAACATGGTCAGCCTGTCCCTGCCGTCCCTGCGCGCCGACTCCTTCACCAAGGAGCTGATGGATAAGGTTGCCTCCATCCGGGCATCCTCCATCACCTTCGCGCCGGAGGCGGGCAGTCAGCGCCTGCGGGATGTCATCAACAAGAATCTGTATGAGCAGGATCTGATGCGTGCGGTCAACGTCGCGTTTGACGCGGGCAAGACGCAGGTCAAGCTGTACTTCATGCAGGGACACCCGACCGAGACGGATGAGGATCTTGCCGAGATTCCGGAGCTGGCACATCGGGTGGTCAGTGAGTTCTATAAGAATCCCAACCGCCCGCGCGGACGCCAGCCGCAGGTGACGATCAGCGTGTCGCCCTTTATCCCCAAGCCCTTCACCGCGTTCCAGTGGGAGCCGCAGGATACGCTGGAGGAAATGCTGCGCAAGCAGGAGTATGTCGGCTCCTGCGTCAGGGATCGCAAGGTCAAGTACAATCACCACGATGCGCGCACCTGCGTCATTGAAGCGGTGCTGGCGCGCGGCGACCGCCGCCTGTCCGCCGCCCTGTATGAGGCGTGCCGCCGGGGCTTCCGGTTTGATGCGTGGAGCGAGTATTTTGACTACGACAAATGGATGGAAGTCTTTGCCGCCGTCGGCATAGACCCCGCCTTTTACGCCAACCGCCGCTTCGGGCTGGACGAGGTGTTGCCGTGGGATGTCATTGACTGCGGCGTGACCAAAGCCTTTCTCAAGCGCGAGCGGGCGAAGGCGTTTGAGGGCGTCACCACGCCCAACTGCCGCGAAAAATGCGCCGGATGCGGCGCCAACAGACTGGGAGGTGTGCGGTCATGCTGTCCGAAAAAAGAGTGAGCCGTCCGGTCTCCAAGTTTGACCGCCCGCTTCTGCCGGAACCGATGACATACAGGGTGGTGTTCTCCAAGGTGGGGAACCTGCAATTCTTCTCGCACCTGGATCTGCAACGCACGTGGCAGCGGGTGCTGGTGCGCGCGTCGATCCCCATGTGGTACACGCAGGGATTCAACCCGCACAGCAAGATTGTATTCGGTATTCCGCTGTCGGTCGGCACCGAGGGAACGCACGAGATGGTGGATCTGCGCATCGACCGCGCCATCACGCCCGACGAAATGCGCGACCAGCTGAACGCCGAGCTGACCGATGAGATGCAGGTGTCCGCGGTGTATATTCCCACGACCGCTTTCTCGGATATCGCCTATGCGACCTATACCGTGATCGTTTCCGATCCCTCTGCCGCGTCGGTTGGCGCGGATGCGGTGGAGGCGCTGTTCGCACCGGGCGCCGCGCCCATCCTGATGACCAAACGCACCAAATCCGGCGACCGGGAGATGGACATCCTGCCGCTCATCCGGGAAATACACGCCGCACGCGAGGCGGACGGCACGCTGATCCTCCACGCAACGCTGGCAGCCGGCGGGAGCGCCAACCTCAGCCCGGAGTTTCTCGTTGCCGCTCTGCGGGAGAAGCTGGGTATGCTGACGGATACGGAGCATCCCGACGTCTGCTGGTACCGCATCCTGCGCACCGGCTTTCTCTGTGCGGACGGAAGCGAATTCCGATAGGAAAATACAGGGGGACTTCCTGATAAAGTCCCCCTGTATCCCACTTATGCGCCCTTACTCTGCCGCCCGTGATCCGAGCGTGCTGTAACCCGTCCAGGTGGACAGATCCAGCACGCCGTCCCCGTCTGCCTCGGCGGTGCCGCCCTGCACCAGTGTGTAGGTCGCGCCGGAGGTCAGTGCGGCGGAGCTGAATACGATTGAGCTGATGACCTTCGGCAGGCGGTAGCCGCAGAGCAGGTTCCCGTCGGCATCGCACAGCCCGATCAGCGTGCCCGCCGCGACCGAGGAGCGGAAGGCACCGTCGAACACCGCCTGCCCGGAGCCTGTTGCGGTTTCCGCCATGCCGCTGGAACCGACTGCCAGCAGGGTTCCGCCGGAGATGGTCATACTGCAGTTCCCGTCGCCGTAGTCGATGGCGCCGTTTCCGTTGTCGGTGGGACCGAATACCAGCAGGGAGCCGCCCGTCATGACGATGTTCCCGTTGGAGTCGATGCCGTCTCCGGATGCATACACCGCCGTGTAGCCGCCGCTGACTGTCAGGAGCGGCGTGAGGGTGTCCGTGACCGTGCCGCCGGCGGTCTGCCCGTCCGTGATTTCGCCGGATCGTCCGCCGGGACGTCCGCCCCCGCCGAACCCACCGGGGCGACCGCCGCCCATACTGCCGCCACCGCCGCTTGAGGCGTTGATGCCGTCAATCCGAGGCAGTGATGCGCGTTCTGCCGCCGCTGACCGTGATCTGTGCCGCTTCCAGCCCCTCATAGCTTTGCGCGATTTCCAGACTGCCGCCGCTCAGCGTCAGCACCCGGTCGGCGTGCACGCCGTCGTCCCCGGAGCGGATGTACGCCTCGCCGTCCTGCAGAAGCACCGTGTCGTCCGCGTGGATGCCGTCATCCGCCGCCGTGACGGTCAGCTTGCCGCCTGCAAGCGTGACGGTACCCGCCGCCTTCAGCCCCTTGGCACTGATGGAGGGCTTGCTGCTGTTTCCGTCCCCGCCCATACCGCCGGGACGTCCGCCGCCGAAACCGCCCATACCGCCCATGCCGCCGGAGCCGCTCTGCGCACTGCCCGTGCCGGCATTGCCGGTATCGGTCAGCGCCTTGCCGCCCGCGTCCAGCGCGGTGATGACCAGCGTGCCGCCGCTCACGGTCAGGTCGGTGGCGGCGCTGATGCCGTCCCCGATGGCAGTGATGTACAGACTGCCGCCGCTGACGGACACCCAGCCCTTCCCGTCCTTCTCTGTCTGGGCGGATTTCAGACCGTCGCCCTCCCCGGTGACGGTCAGAGTCACGGTGCCGCCGGTCATTTCCACCGAATCGTTGCCGCGCACCGCCGTGCCGGGACTGGTCACGATCAGCGTGCCGCCCGTGATCTCCAGGTCATCCTTGGTGTTGATGCCCTTGTCGGCGTTGCCCGTGATGCGCAGGGTGCCCTCGCCGTCCAGCCGGAGGTCGTCGCAGGCATACACGCAGGCGTTGGGGTATACCTCCCCCTCGGTCTGCTCTGCATCCTCCACGGTATACCCACTGCCGTCCGAGAGCAGATTGACCGACCCCGCCGCCGTGTAGAGGACAGTCTTTTTGGGCGAGCTGCGGACGAATACGGCGGGACCGGTCGAGCAGGCGACCGACACGCCGTTCAGCACCAGCCGGACCTTTTCGGTATCCGCCGTGGCATCCGCCGTGGCATCTGCCGTGGCATCCGCCGTGGCATCTGCCGTGGCATCTGCCGTGGCATCCGCCGTGGCACCCGCCGTGTCTACAATCAGCTGCCCGTCCGCAAGATCACCGCTGATGAGGTAAGTGCCGGCGGACGTGAAGGTCACGGCAGAACCGGATACGCTGACGCCGCTGCCGCTGACGGTCGCGCCGTCGCCGGTCAGCGTGACAACCGCGCTCACCGACGCGGCATCATAGCTGCCGGTTTGTGCCGCGGAAGCCTCCCCGGCGTCCGGAGCCGTGTCCGGCGTAACCAGCGAGCCGTCCGGGAGCCTGACGTCCTCCCCCGTACCGCCCGTTCCGTTTTCGATGACAGGCAGGTCGTTCCGCTGCCCGCAGCCGGCAAGGCTTCCCGCCGCCAGCGCGAGCGCCAGCAGGATCACGCCTGCACGCCTGCTCCCTGTATGATGCCCCCGACACGTCTGCTCCATACTCCGTACCTCCTCTGCCCCTCCGGCTGTTCCGGGATGAGGGCAGTATACACCGCTGCCGTGACAGGGCACCGCGCATTCCATTAAGGAACCACTGATTTATTCGGCGGCACATCTTCGACACATCTTTTCCCGCCTGCTTCTTGCCGAAAAACTCGATGTACATCCAGTACATCTTGAGTTTTTCGCAATCGCAGACGAAAAAATCTGTACCGAATATGCACCACCTCATTAAATCAGCGTTTCCTTAAAAATTCAAGAATATTGTGTGACGGAACCGGGACAGCCCGGTCGGGAAAGCCGTCACCCGGAAGGAAAACCGCATGAAACTTACCTTAGTTGCGACCTGTATGTTCGGTCTGGAAAAGCAGGTCGGAGAGGAGATCGACGCCCTCGGCCTGCACCGTCTGGAAACGATGGACGGGCGCGTCACGTTTGAGGGGGAGGAAGCCGACGTAGCCCGCGCCAACCTGTCCCTGCGCTGTGCCGAGCGGGTGTTCATCCGGCTGGGCTACTTCCCGGCGCACAGTTTCACCGAGCTGTTCGACGGCACCAACGCCCTCCCGTGGGAGGAGTGGATCGGGCGGGAGGATGCTTTCCCAGTCAAGGGGCACTCCATCCGCTCGGCGCTGACCTCCATTCCGGACTGCCAGAGCATAGTCAAGAAGGCGGTCGTGGAGCGCCTGAAGCGCCGCTACCGCGTGGACTGGTTCCGGGAGACCGGCGTGAAGTATCAGATAGAGTTCTTCCTATTCAAGGATATGGCGGCGCTGATGCTGGATACCAGCGGCACGGCACTGCACAAGCGCGGCTACCGTCCCGCCGCCGGCGCCGCCCCGCTCCGGGAGACGCTTGCCGCCGCCATTGCCCTGACTGCCCGCCCGCGTGAGGACACGCTGCTCTGGGATCCGTTCTGCGGCTCCGGCACCATTGCCATCGAGGCGGCGATGATCGCCACCGGGCGCGCGCCCGGACTGGGGCGCCGTTTTGCCGGGGAGGACTTCCCCTGCCTGCCGCACAGGCTATGGGAGGACGCGCGGGAGGCGGCGCGCGCGGCGGTGCGCACCGACAGCCGCTTTGAGGCGTATGCCTCGGACATTGACGAGGAGATTCTGGACACGGTCTACGAGAACGCCCTGCGTGCGGGGGTGGAACAGCACCTGAATATCTTTCAGGCGGACGCGCGGCAAATCCGGCGGCTGGACAGGCGCGGGACGGTGCTGTGCAATCCGCCCTATGGTGAGCGCATGGGGGAACGGGACGAGATCGAGACGCTGTACCGTCAGCTCGGCAGGGTGTTCCCGGCGCTGTACCCGTGGCAGGTGTACATTCTGACCTCCCACCCCCGTTTTGAGCGCTTGTACGGTCAGCCTGCCGACCGCGTGCGGCGGCTGTACAACGGCATGATTCCCTGTTACCTGTACGAATACTTCAAGCCCGTGGCGGCGCGGACGCCCAAATCGGCAACACCGCCGCGCGGATAACGGAACCGGCACACCGGAACCGGAAAGGAGGCAACGGCTATGCGCATCGGGCACCACCGCCCGCTGTTCTGTCTGTGCGCCGTCTGGATGCTGGCGGCGGGACTCGGCTGTGTGCTTTCCGGCTTTGACGGGCACCGGATGCTTCCTGCCGGCGCGGTCTGCGCCGGGCTTGCCGCAGGTGTGCTGTCCGTCTGCCTGCTCCTGCGTCTCCTCCGGCGGATCACAGCCCGTCGCGCACGCGCTGCCGGGCTTGCCCTGCTGTGCGCCGGGCTGTCGCTCCTCAACAGCGGCGCGTACTTTTCCGGGCAGGTCACGCCGGATTCCTTCCCCGGAATTCCGGCGGACTCCGGCATCCCGGCGTCTGACGGTGCCGGGGAGGATGCCCCCGACCTGCCGGACGCGGCGGATGCTCCGGTGTGGGAGGTGCGCGCCGTGGTCGCCGAACGGCTGGGCGGCGGCAGTCAGATCACCGGCTACGGTCTGATCCTGCGCACGGTGCAGGGGGAACCGGTCGGGAGTGCCCTGCGCCCCGCCCGCGCCTACCTGCTCTGCACCTACGCCGCGAATCTTCAGCCGGGCTATGAGATTCTCCTGCGCGCGCAGGCAGTCACGCCGGAGGATGCCGCCGGGGAGTCTGCGGTTTCCCTCCGGGGCGACGGCTATGCGCTGGGGCTTCTGTCCGGCAGGGAGGACGACTGCACGGTTACGGCGGAGAGCACCGATCTGCTCCCGATCCGGCTCGGCAATCTGCGGCGGCATCTGGCGGCACGGTTGGAGGCGGCGGTGGGTACGGACGGACTGGGACTGCCGTCCGCGCTCCTGCTGGGTGACCGAACCGCCCTGTCCCCGACTCTGCGCCGGGATTTTTCCCGCGCCGGGGTGTCGCATCTGCTGGCTGTCAGCGGACTGCACCTGACACTGCTGTTCGGTATGCTGGCGTTGCTGCTCCGTTTTCTGCGCCTGCCGCGCCGGGTGCGCGCCGTGCTGCTGACGCTTGCCGCCGCCGGCTACCTTGCGCTGTTGGGATTCCCGCCGTCCGCGACCCGCGCCGCCGTGATGCTGGGGTTCGTGTACCTGTCGTGGCTGTGCGCGGCGTCTGCCGATCCGCTGACCTCGCTGGGGCTGGCTGGCGCCCTGATCCTTGGCATTTCCCCCTGCGCCGTGGCGGATGCCGGATTCTGGATGTCCTTTTCCGCGACGCTGGGGCTTCTGACGGTTCCGGCTGCTCTGCGGGATCCGGACAGACACCGGCGTGCCCCGCGCCGGCGTGCCCTGCGCGTCCTGACTGCGCGGGCGTCTGCCGTACCGCTGGGGCTTTTCGCAGGACTTGTTGCCATGACCTTTTCGCTGTGGATCACCTCGCTCACGGTCGGTACGGTGAGCCTGTGGTCGCCGCTTGCCACGCTGCTGCTGACGCCGCTGTGCGGGTTCGTGCTTGCCGCATCGCTGTTCGCACTGCCGCTGGCGGGGCAGTGGGTTGGCGGGACCGTATTGCTCCCGGCATTGCGGCGTGTCTGCGGCTGGATGGGCGGATGCGCCGCATGGCTGGGCAAGCCGACCGGCGCGGTGCTTTCCCTGGAGCAGCCGCGGACGGGAGGCGCCATCCGTGCGGTCATCCTTGCCGTGACGCTGTACCTGTTGCTGTGGCTGTTTCTGAATCTGCCGCGGCGGATGCGCGGTCCGGCGCTGCTCCCGGTGGCGGGCGGCTGGGTGGCGGTTCTGCTGCTGGTGTGCCTGCCCGCGCGGGTATATCCGGAGGAGGTGCTGACTTCCTATATCCGCCCCACGGCGTCCTCTGAGGCGTTGGTGCTGGCGCGCGGGCAGGAGGCTGTCATCTGCGATCTGACGGACGGAAGCCGCACTGCCCTGAATGCGGCACTGGACGAGGCTGGTTCGCTCGGTGCGACCGAAGTGTCCGCCCTGATGCTGACCCACTTCCATACGCGCACGGCGGGCGCACTGCACCGTGCCTTCGCGGCGGCGACCGTGCGTGCGCTGTGGCTCCCCTGCCCGACGGTGCCGGAGGATTATTACCGGATGCTGTCCTGCCTGTATGAGGCGCGGCGGCAGGGCGTCCCCGTGTATTTCTACGAGCCGGGCGATACGCTGACTGCCTTTGATTCCGGTGGCGGCGGGATTTCGCTGACCCTGTATACCGACCGGCTGGAGCGTTCCGTACAGCCTGTCCTGCTTCTGCACGCCGCAGGGCAGGGCAGTGCGCTGACCTTCTGCGGCGGCGCGGTTTTTGAATCCGACCTTGCCGGCATCGCCCGCACCCTTGCGGCGGACAGTGACCTGGTCATCTACGGCGCGCACGGGCCTAAGATACAGGAGCCGTTCCCCTGCACGCCGTCTGACCGCACGCGTTTTGTCTGCTTCGCCACCCCCTCGGTCGCCGCTTTTCTTGATCCCGACACCCTCCCGCCTTCTCCGCCCCGCATGGGGATCGGCGGCGTCCGCCTGACTCTCCGCATGGGGGAAGGAGCAGCGCCGGGGGACTCTTGAAAGAGTCCCCCAGACCCCCCAGAACTTTTCTCGAATGTATGATCGGAGGAACCGCGGCTAAGGAGAAGCGCCGGGGGACTCTTGAAAGAGTCCCCCAAACCCCCCAGAACTTTTCTCGAATGTATGATTGGAGGAGCCGCGGCTAAGGGAAGCGCCGGGGGACTCTTGAAAGAGTCCCCCAAACCCCCCAGAACTTTTCTCGAATGTATGATCGGAGGAGCCACGGCTCATGCCTACTTCCGGGGAAAAACTCTACCGGATGCGGCGGACACTGTCAGTGCTGTCTCCGGGATACGCCTCCCGCCGGAGTGCCGGTTTTGCTGGGACTGTAAGCGCCGCAAGCAGTTTAATGCCGGGGTGCCGGGGGCGGTAGCCCCCGGCAAAACTAACTTATGGTCTCCCCCTTCCCGCTGGGAAGAGCGCTCTGCGAGCGCGGGTCGGGGGGATGGGGGCAGAAAAGAAAGAGAAGGCAGTGTAGGTAGGCGACAAAGACGGCAAGCACTCCCGTTTGGTACCGCAGTGGCAGGTCGAGCAGGCAACCAACCGGACAAGCCCCCCGCAAGGGTACCTGTACGGCAGGGACAACCAGTGCCGCTTGGGTTCATCCCCGGGGATGCAAGGGGCGAAGCCCCTTGCATAAAATAACCTTGATCTCCCCCTTCCCGTTGGGAAGGGGGTGGGGGGATGGGGGCTGGGAAACAATCTGAAGGCAGGGTCGGCGGGCGACAAAGAAAGCACGCCCTCCGCTTAAAATCTCATCCCCCATCTTGCATAAAGCCGCAAAATATGCTATAATACACGTCGGAACAGAAAAAGCGCGACCCGCCGCATATGGCAGATCGCAGACAGCAGGTAAGAAAATTCGGAAAGACGGACGGTATCGGATATGGATAAGAAAAAACTCGCCGAAGAGGCTATGCAGAGACACGCCGCGTGGCACGGTAAAATTGAGGTCGTTGCGCGTTGCCAGCTGAATACAAGGGAGGATCTCGCCCTCGCCTATACACCCGGCGTGGCGGCACCCTGCCTTGCCATTCAGGAACAGCCCGAGCTCTCCTTCACGCTGACCCGCAGATCCAATCTGGTCGCAGTCGTGACCGACGGCACCGCCGTGCTTGGACTGGGTGATATAGGTCCTGAGGCAGGTATGCCGGTCATGGAGGGAAAGTGCGCACTGTTCAAGGCGTTTGCGGACGTGGATGCCTTCCCGCTGTGCATCCGCTCCAAGGATCCGGACGAGATCGTGCGCACGGTGTCGTTGCTGGCAGGCAGTTTCGGCGGCATAAACCTGGAGGACATCGCCGCGCCGCGCTGCTTTGAGATTGAGCGGCGGCTGCAGGAGGTCTGCGATATTCCGGTCTTTCACGATGACCAGCACGGAACCGCTGTCGTGGTCGCCGCCGCCCTGCTCAATGCTCTGCGCGTGGTGGGCAAGGATATCGGACAGGTGCGCACGGTTATCAGCGGCGCGGGCGCGGCAGGGATTTCCATCGGGCGGCACCTGCTGCGCATGGGAGTGCGTGACCTGACCATGGTGGATCGCTTCGGCGCACTGTACCCCGGCAAGCCGGAGAACAATCCGGCACAGGAGGAAATGGCTGCATTGACCAATCCCCGCCGCCTGACCGGAGATCTGGGGGATTGCCTGCGCGGCGCGGACGTGTTTGTCGGCGTGTCGGCACCCGGCATCGTGTCGCAGGACATGGTGCGTTCCATGGCACCCGACGCCATCGTGTTCCCCATGGCAAATCCCGTTCCGGAGATTCTGCCGGAGCTTGCGCTGGAGGCGGGAGCCCGGATTGTCGGCTCCGGACGGTCGGACTATCCGAACCAGATAAACAATGTGTTGGCTTTCCCCGGCATTTTCCGTGGCGCACTGGACTGCCGTGCCACCTGCATCAATGAGGAAATGAAGGCAGCCGCCTCGCAGGCGCTTGCCGCCTACATTCCCGCCGATGCGCTGTCCGAAACCAACATCATCCCCTCTGCATTGGATAGGGGAGTGGCGCGTGCCGTGGCGGACGCGGTCATTGCTGCCGCGCGGGCAAGCGGCGTGGCGTGGGCGTAAGGGGGAATTGCCCGGTTCATACCGGACAAAGGGCGCGAGCTGATGAAAATCAGCCCGCGCCCTTTGCGCCTGTCCTGTCAATCCTGCAGCCGTCTGCCCGAACTGTCTGTCTGATAGCCGGACGCGCCTGTGAGGATAAGGATGCCCTCAACAAATCCCCATATACCCGCCAATCCGCAGGTGAAAATCGTCAGCAGCAGCTGAATGACTGCCCGCTTCGTGTTGCCAAGATAGAAATTGTGTACGCCGTACCCGCCCAGGAAGAGCCCGAGCAGTCCCGCCGCGAGCTTGGATTTGTCGCTCTTGGGTGGTTCGAGCGAAAAACCGCAGTTCAGGCAGATTGCCTGTCCCTCCATCACCGGGCGTCCGCAGTGCGGACAGAATGACGTTCCGTTTCCGGGTGCAAAGCCGCAGCGCCCACAAACAATGGCACCGTCCATCAGCTCGTTGCCGCAATTTCTGCAAAACATATCTGTTTTCCTCCGTCTGCCGGGGTGCCCGGCTTTTTTTCGTTACCATTATAGCATAAATTCGGGTGGGTTGTCAACAGTGGATTGCGTGCTGTTTTCTGTATTGCCTTTTGTTTTTTGCGGTATTGGCTTGACCTGCCGCTGTGGTGCTTGCATGGGGGGCTTGCCTTTTTGGTCGCCTGCCGCCCCTGCCATTAGCTTTCTTTGTTGCCCCCTATCCCCCCAGCCCCCTTCCCCGGCGGGGAAGGGGGGAGACTCTAAGATTATTTTGCCGGGGGCTACCGCCCCCGGCACCCCGGCATTTGACCGTTTGCGGCATTTACAGACCCTGCCATGCAGGTACCCCGGCACTGAATCGCTTGCGGCACAGGCTGAACCTGAGAAGCAGGCACCCGGCGGGGGCTTTCCCCCCGGCGTTGCCGGTTGCCCCTGTCATGCAGGTGTCCAGCGGCTGAACCTGGGCGGCATTGAATTGACTTTGGAACAGCGATTTCGCGTGGCTTTGCCGGAGAGCGTTGGTTCGGTCAAAGACAAATTCAAGAAAAGTTCTTGGGGGTTTGGGGGCTTCTTTCAAGAAGCCCCCAACGTTCTCCCCCCACGCGCCTCCTGTTTCCGTAGCGCATTACGGCACCAGGCGGTAGCCATGCCCGCGCACCGTCAGCACCTGTCCGGAGCCGGGCAGGTGAGCCAGTTTGCGGCGCAGGTAGCAGATATACACATCCACCGAGCGTTCGGGATGGCAGCTGACGGGGGGCTTGCCGTTTCCGACAAGGGCGGCAAGCGTTTCGCGCGACACAGGCTCGCCGTCCGCCTCGCGCAGGCAGGCAAACAGTGCCCACTCGGTCGGGGTCAGACGGATAGTCTGCCCGCCGGAGCGCAGCCAGCCAGCCGTCCCATCCGGGACAGCCGTGAAGACCGCCGCGGACTCCGATGCACGCGCCTGTACGTCAGGTGCCGGATGACATCCGACAGACGGCAATGCGCCGAGGATGCGCAGTACGACAGCCTCCAGCTCGTCCAGCGACACGGGGCGGCGGAGCAACGCGGCGAACCGATGCCCGCCGAGAGCGGTTGCCGTTTCCCTGCACGCGAAGGCGACCACCGGCACGCCTGCCGGCAGATCCGGCACGACCGGATCGTCCGCATCCAGCAGAATCAGAGCGGGCGGACGACCGCTTTCCGCCGGGACGACCTCCAGCCCGAGATCCGCAAGAAACAGACACAGCCCACGAGCCAGACGCTCGTCATGGCAGATAAGGCGGACGGCAGGACGCGCCGCGACGCGGTCAGCTTCCGTTTGTGCCATCCGACAGCCCCGCGCGCCAGACGTCCGGCAGGATAAGCTGTATCTCCGATACGCTGTCCGCGCCGCTTCCGTCCCCGCCGCTCAACGCGACATACTCCACCGCCCGGAATCCGGCGTCATCCGGGTTGTGTATGCCGTTTTCGTACAGAAGGAATACAGTCTTGCCGCCGTCCCACGGGCTCCGCCCGCGGTAACTGCCGCGGCTGAGATACACGCCGTCACGGATAAAATGGTACTCCTGCGCCGCGGTATCGCAGACCAGCGCCAGCGTAACGCCCGCCGCGTCGGTACCCTCCCATATTTCCGTGTCCCCGACCTGCCTGAGCCGCAGGGTTACGGATTCACTGCCCGGTAGCAGGCGATAGCCGGTCTCCTCCTCGGTCGGTTGCGCGGTGGGGGGAATGTCCGGCGGCGTGTCCTGCCTGCCGCACCCGCGGATCAGCAGAATTGCCAGCATCAGAATCACCAGACAGCCGACAACGGCAAGAATCCGGGACATGACCCGGTTGCTTTGTGCCACATTCATCGCAATACTCCTCCAGTTTTTTCCGGATTCGCCGCGCCGGATGACCGGGGCGGCAGTGCCCGCAGGCGACCGTCCTGTGCCGCGGCAAGCGCCCGCACGGCGGTCTGCATCTCATCCAGACTGCCTGCCCGCATGATGCGCGCGCGGCATTCGGCGGCACCGTCCAGCCCGGTGCAGTACCAGGCGAGGTGCTTTTTGGCTTCCGCCAGCCCGACGCGGTCGCCCTTCTCCCGGATCATGGCGCGCACCTGCTCCAGCGCGATGTCAAAGCGCTGTTCCGGGTCGGGCGGCGTGTAGTCCTCCCCGCGCAGGGCGGCACGTATCTCGGCGAACAGCCACGGTCTGCCCATGGCGCCGCGCGCGATCATGATGCCGTCGCATCCGGTTTCCGCCAGCATGGACAGCGCGTCCGCCGGCGTGTATATGTCGCCGTTTGCCAGTACGGGTATGCGAACCGCCTGCTTGACAGCCCGGATGACAGCCCGGTTGACGCCGGGCGCATAGCCCTGCGCGCGCGTGCGCCCGTGGATGCACAGCATGGCGGCGCCTGCCGCTTCACAGACCCGCGCCAGCTCCGGGGCGTTGAGCGAGGACTCGTCAAAGCCGGCGCGCAGCTTGACCGTGACGGGAAGCGGCTCCGCCGCCCGCACAACCGCCTGCACGATGCGTCCGGCGAGTGCCGGATCGCGCATCAGGGCGCTGCCTTCCCCGTTTCCGACAATTTTGCGGACGGGACAGCCCATGTTGATATCCACGGCGGCAGGGATGACGTGTCCCGCCCGACCGCGGAAGTCGCCGGACGCCAGCCGCGCCGCCGCCTCCGCCATGACATCCGGCTCATGTCCGAACAGCTGGACTGCCATGGGCATTTCGTCCGGCATGACCGATGCCAGCTCGCCGGATATGATGCGGGACGGATCCGGATTCCGGATTGCCTGCTCCAGGCACAGTGCCTTTGCGGATACCATTTCGCTGACCGTGTATGCCGCTCCGAAGCGGCGGCACACCCGGCGGAAGGAGCGGTCTGTAACGCCCGCCATGGGAGCGAGCGCCAGCCCGTCCCGGATCACGACCTTCCCGCATTGCACATCTCGCATGGTTTACCGTTTTCCTCCGCAGTCTTGGCTTGGGTAGTCGCACCCATGTTATTGGCGCTGGTCTGTATCATTTCCTCCAGCCGGTCATAGGACATGAACGCCGCAGTGGCGAAGTTGTTATTCAAGGTAGAGCAGATGCCCGTCACCCGCAGGGTATAGAGATTACTGGAGGGCAGCGCCCGCCCGTCCGTGTCGGCCTTTGCCTCACCGGTCAGGCTGGAGGACTCGAAGGTCATGCGGACA
>ENA-UEQL01000827-UEQL01000827.1-human-gut-metagenome-genome-assembly--contig:-NODE-827-length-22331-cov-9.002876_pt1 | contig 22331 bp, 23 predicted proteins | sample MGYA00242905_ERZ507926 | MGnify/ENA primary metagenome ERZ507926 (study PRJEB26167, sample SAMN06115531) | human gut metagenome | host: Homo sapiens | place: China:Henan | collected 2015-09-09 | study...
CTTACTTATCATAAAGAAGATAACAAAATAAAATGTCACCATTGTGATTATGAATTATCAGCAGCTGATCTTAAGTGTGAAAATTGTGGTAGTGAAGTTTTTTCAAATACTGGTTTTGGAACAGAAAGAATTGTCTATGTCAACAGAAAATGCTATAGAAAGAGTTAAATGCTTGATTATAGGATCAGGGCCTGCCGGGTATACGGCAGCGATATATGCATCGAGAGCTAATTTGAATCCGGTGCTTTACACGGGAATGCAAATGGGTGGTCAGTTGACCACGACCACGGAGGTGGAGAACTTTCCGGGATATCCGGAAGGGGTGACTGGGCCGGTGATGATGGAAGATATGAGAAAACAAGCGGAACGTTTCGGAACGGATATTCGTTTCGGGATTGCGACGGATGTTGACTTTTCCGGTCATCCTCACAAGGTTACGATCGACGGGGAGAAGGTGATTGAGGCGGATGCTGTGATTATTGCAACGGGTGCAACTGCCAAGTACTTGGGGCTACCTTCAGAAGAGGCGTTCCGCGGGGCTGGTGTTAGTGCTTGTGCAACTTGCGACGGATTCTTCTATCGCGGAAAAGACGTGGCTGTTGTAGGTGGTGGAGATACTGCTTGCGAGGAGGCTACTTATTTGGCCGGGTTGTGCCGTAAAGTATATTTGATTGTTCGTAAAAACTATCTGAGAGCTTCTAAGGCTATGCAAGAACGTGTGTTCAGAACGGAAAATATTGAAGTTTTGTTCGAGCATAACACGTTGGAATTGTTTGGATCTGATATGGGAGTAGAGGGTGCTCGCTTGGTGTACAAGAAGGGAACTCCGGAAGAAGCTACCAAGGAAATCAAGATTGACGGGTTCTTCCTGGCTATCGGGCATACGCCGAATACAGAAGTGTTCAAAAAATATATTGAAGTCGACGAGCAAGGGTATATCGTTACCGAAGGTAAGTCTTGCAAGACGAATGTACCGGGCGTGTTTGCTGCGGGAGACGTGATGGACCCGACTTATCGTCAGGGAATTGCTGCTGCCGGAACCGGTTGCCGTGCTGCTATTGATGCGGAGCGTTACATAGGAGAATTACACGCATAAAGCGATTTTTTTTGAAGAGAACTTTTTTGAAATAAAATAAAAGCTGTTTGAAGGTACCTTTGAACGGCTTTTTCCATTAAAATGATGAATGATGATGAGATACTGCGTTGTTTGTTTGCTGTTGGTAATCGTTTCTTTCGGGCAGGTGAATGCACAGGAAAATCGTAATGGCTTTCGATTAGATACGATCTATAAATCCGGGGCAAAACGTCAAGTGGTGAAAACTCCAGTGAAAAAGAGTGTCCCCATGAAATCATCGATGATTCGGAAGGCTGGTATGGCAGTTATTCTGGATGTGGTTTATAATCATGCTACAGGAAATAATCCGCTGGCTAAACTCTATTGGGATGGTGATAAGACTGCAAAGAATAATCCATACTTCAATGTGGAAGCACCTCATCCTTATAGCGTGTTCCATGATTTCAATCATGAAAGCCCATTGGTGCGTAAGTTTGTGAAGCGTAATCTGCAATTCTTGTTGAAGGAATATAAGGTGGATGGCTTTCGTTTTGATTTGACGAAAGGGTTCACACAAACCTCTTGCACTGAAAGTACAGCATCCAATTACGATGCGGGTCGCATTGCCGTCCTAAAGGATTATAATGCGGCCATCAAGGAAGTGAAAAAGGACTCTTATGTTATCTTGGAGCATTTCTGTGATTCAAAGGAAGAAAATGAACTGGCAGCTGATGGTATGCACTTATGGCGTAACTTGAATAATGCCTATTGTCAGTCGGCTATGGGGTATGCTGAAAATAGTTCTTTTAGTAGCCTTTATGAGAAAAACACTGCATGGGTAGGTTTTATGGAAAGCCATGATGAAGAACGCACAGCTTACAAACAGTCGCAATGGGGTGATGGTGTGCTGAAAACCGACCTTGATGCCCGTATGAATCAGTTGGCACTAAATACAACTTTCTTCCTTACCGTTCCTGGTCCTAAGATGGTTTGGCAGTTCGGAGAGATGGGATATGACATCTCTATTGAAGAGAATGGCCGTACCGGTAGGAAGCCTTTGCATTGGGAATATTTAGATAACGCCGATCGTAAAGGGCTGCACGATGTTTATGCAGCTTTGATGAAGCTGCGCAATGCTCATCCGGAGTTGTTTGATGCAAATGCAACTTTGACATGGAAGGTGGAAACTTCTGATTGGGACAACGGTCGTACATTATTGGTAAAAAGTATAACGGGTAAGCAACTGGTGGTGGTGGGTAACTTTACACATACCGCTACTGATATTGTTTTCCCTGCCACTCCTGGTAACTGGACCAATTACTTTACAGGAAAAAGTGAAACCGTAAATAAACAGGTTAATGTACCGGCTCATGGATATGTGGTCTACACTAATTTCTGATTTCGGTAAGAATCATTCATACATCTTTATCAGCACCCGATTCAGCCAGTTCCAACGGAAACGGAACCAGCGTCGGGTGCTGCTTTGTTTTCCTCCAAAGCGGAGAACGAACTCACGGTAGCCATGTTTACGGAAGGGAAGTCCCACGTCCATGAACTCTAAGTGGCGGTATCCGCGTTGTTTGGCATCATCCAGTGCTTTCCATACGGCAAGAATCCCCGGATATTGCAGGGCATAAGTCTTGCGCATGCCACCTGAGAACCATAGATAGGCGCTATCATCTGAATAAATGCATGCGCTGCCACCGATAATCTTCTCCTTATAAATGACGATGAAGATTTTGCTTTGCTGCCCTTTTGTCAACTGGTTTTCGAGATGCTGAAAGAACTTGATGCTGGGGAAGTGGCGCCGTATCTTGGAAGAATATACGTGGCGCAACATCTGGGCAAAACAGAGAATCTCCTCTTTGGTACGTGCTTCCCGTACTTGGGCGCCGTTTTTGAGCCCTTTCTTTATTTGCCGGATACGTGACGGGCTGAAACGCTCTTCCACCTTTTCGACGCTGTGCAGCGAGTTGCGCACCCGCAGCCAATTGATGGCGATGTATTGGTTGTCTCGGAAAGATTTGTATCCGAACATGGCATTTTCCAGGTTGCGGAACTCGATGAGAAAAGAATCGCGCAATGCTTCATTGGTAAGCCTTTGCAGCATGTCACTGAAGATAATCTCTTTGTCTGCCTCGTTATTGAAATATTCTCCCGTACCGTACACCTCACATCTTTTGATGATGCCGGGTGGAAACATGCGGACACTTTTACGTATGGCGGCAAGCAGTTTCGCAACGGGCTTGTCATCTTCGGATGCCACAATGAGTATGGGGGTATACCCCGGAGTTGCCTCGTAGATTCGGAACAACTCTGTGGAATGGAAGGTGTTGGTGCCTGGCAGGTCAGGAACCTTGCTCCCACGGTAATATGTAGTGAGTTTCAAAGGCATGGCCTGCAAATTTAAAAAATAATCTCGTATCTTTGCAGAAATTATTGTTAATGTGTCGATGTGCACATTAGCATATTAGCACATAAAATCATTATGGAAAGTTTCAGTGAATTGATAAAAGCCCGCCGCAGCATGCGGAAGTTTACAGAAGAAGAATTGACACAAGAACAAGTCGTTACTTTGATGAAAGCAGCCCTGATGGCACCCACGTCGAAACGCAGCAATGCATGGCAGTTCATAGTGGTGGACGAGAAGGATAAATTGAAGGAATTGTCCTATTGCAAGGAGCAGGCATCGCAGTTTATTGCCGATGCGGCACTGGCAGTAGTGGTTGTTGCCGACCCGCTGGCAAGCGACGTGTGGATAGAAGATGCCTCCATTGCTTCCATCTACCTGCAACTTCAGGCCGAAGATATGGGGCTGGGAAGCTGCTGGGTGCAGGTGCGCGAACGTTTTACGGCTTCCGGTATGCCTTCCGGCGAGTATGTGCACGAGGTGTTGGACATTCCTTTACAGCTGCAGGTGCTTAGTGTTATTGCTATCGGCCATAAGGGGATGGAGCGCAAGCCTTTCAACGAAGACAATCTGCAGTGGGAAAAGATACATATCAATAAGTACGGAGGAAAGTAACAGTGAGTGCAGCAAAAGCAAACAATAACCGTGATACATATAAGGCCACTGCCATCACACTGATTGTATTCGGCATTCTTTACTTGGTGGACAAATTGGTGCATTTTTCTGCAATCGGCTTGCCGTGGGTGATGAATAAGGATAATTTTCTATTGTATACCGCAGTGATTTTTCTGCTGTTCAAGCATGACAAGTCAGTGGGATTGGTATTGATAGGTTTGTGGCTGATATTGAACTTCGGGTTGATAACTGCCTTACTCGGTACGATGTCCGCTTATCTGCTGCCGTTGGCGTTGCTGGCATTAGGGGCTATTCTGTATTGGTTGGCAACAAGATAAGCGTATGGCAGGAAGAAGTATAGAAGATATGTCCATTGCCTTTATCGGTGCCGGAAATCTAGCTACTAATCTGGCAAAAGCTCTTTATCGGAAAGGGTTTCGTATTGTGCAGGTCTACAGCCGTACAAAAGAATCGGCGCAGGGATTGGCACAGACGGTGGAAGCTGCATATACCACGGAGCTGCAGGCGGTTACGAAGGAGGCGCAGCTTTATATCGTTTCGCTGAAGGACGCGGCTTTTGTAGAATTATTACCCCAGATTGTTTCTGGAAAGGAGAATGCTTTATGGGTGCATACAGCCGGCAGTATTCCTATGAATATTTGGCAGGGGCATGTTGCGCGTTATGGAGTGCTTTATCCGATGCAGACTTTCAGTAAGCAGCGTGAAGTGGATTTTGGACAGATACCGTGTTTTGTGGAAAGCAACTCGGAAGAGGATGTGCAGCTTCTGAAGGACATTGCTTCCGCCCTATCGGAAAAAGTGTATGAAGCAAGTTCTGAGCAGCGCAAAAGTTTGCATCTGGCGGCTGTGTTTACGTGCAATTTTACCAATCACATGTATGTGTTGGCTGCTGAACTGCTGAAAAAGTACGGGTTGCCGTTCGAGGCAATGCTCCCCTTGATAGACGAGACGGCCCGCAAGGTGCATGAGCTGGAACCGCTTGCCGCACAGACAGGACCGGCTGTGCGCTATGATGAGAATGTCATTGACGAGCATCTGCGGATGCTTGCCGATGAGCCGCAAATGCTGGAACTATATCGGGAGATTAGCGAGAATATACATCGGTTGGCAATAAGATAACCGGATGCCGATGCTTGCCTCTTTTGAACTAATGTTTTGCTGCATATAGGTATATTATAATGAACAAGAAAAAAGTGCAATGAGTACCATAAACTATGATTTGAAAAAGATAAAAGCCCTTGTTTTTGATGTGGACGGTGTGCTGAGTGCCAATGTTATCCCTATGAGTTCGGAGGGTGAACCTCTGCGTACGGTCAACATAAAGGATGGTTATTCCCTGCATCTGGCCGCTAAGCAAGGTGTGTTGCTGGGTATAATTACGGGTGGACGTACAGAAGCAGTCCGCAAGCGTTTTACTTCTTTAGGTTTTGAGGATGGAAATATCTATATGGGTTCTTCTGTTAAAATCCATGATTACCATGACTTCCGTGACCGTCATGGCTTGAAGGACGAGGAAATATTGTATGTAGGTGATGATATTCCCGACTTGGAGGTGATGCGTGAGTGTGGTTTGCCGTGTTGTCCTAAGGATGCTGTGCCTGAGGTAAAGGCTGTGGCTCGCTATATTTCGTATGCAGAAGGCGGTTATGGCTGTGGTCGCGACATTGTGGAACAGGTATTGAAAGTGCAAGGGCTTTGGATGGCAGATGAAAAAGCTTTTGGTTGGTAGTTGTTTCAATCGTTAAATTGTAAATCGTCAAATCGTAAATGATATGATGTTAGATAATCTGAAGAAATATAAGGTGATTCTTGCCTCTAACTCTCCGCGAAGGAAAGAATTGCTGGCTGGTTTGGGAGTGGAATATGAAGTGAGAACTTTGCCCGATGTGGACGAGTCTTATCCCGAAACGTTGCGGGGAGCGGATATTCCTCTCTACATATCCAGGGAAAAGGCAGATGCCTACCGTGATATGATGCATCCGGACGAATTGATGATTACAGCAGATACCATTGTCTGGCTGGATGGACAAGTTCTCGGAAAACCCAAGAATAGGGAAGAAGCTATGCAGATGTTGCGCGACATGTCCGGACGTACCCATGAAGTGTTTACCGGTGTATGCATCACTACCACTGAGTGGCAACGCAGTTTTGCGGCGGCAACAGAAGTGCGTTTTGCCAAACTGAACGAAGAGGAAATTGCCTATTATGTGGACAAATACCACCCCATGGATAAAGCCGGAGCTTATGGTGTACAAGAGTGGATTGGATTCATCGGGGTGGAAAACATATCCGGGAGTTACTATAATATAATGGGGCTCCCCGTACAGAGGCTGTACAGGGAGTTGTTGGAGATCTAAACCAGATCCATCATTAGAGGGATATCTTTTTCACTGATTCCTTGTCTGACAAGTGTTTCTTTGTCTTTACCGAACATTTCTCTAAAAATCTCCTGCCCGCCATATTCCAAAGCTGCTTTACTGTAAAGTTCTGCAGCTTTTTCTATTTTGCCCGTTCTCCAAGCAACATGTCCGGCATTGAGATAGTCTGCTGCGAGTGGTTTGGAGGCGAGTATCTTTTCGTAATACTTCATTGCTTGCTCATACTTGCCGTTGACAAACGAACACCAGCCTATAGCACGCCATGCTTTGATACAATTGCTTTCGATGAAATCAAGCTTGAAGAAATATTGCAGAGCCTCTTCATATCTTTCCAGTTCGGCAAGGCAGCTTCCGGCGTAGAAAAGGATATTATGGTTTTCCGGCTGGATTGCCTCCACTTTCTTGTAGTATTCCAGTGCAGAGGCAAAGTCCCTTATCTGCCTGTAGCACGTAGCGAGATGGCGGATTGTCCAGACATGGTCGGGCTTTAGTACATCGGCTTTCAGGTAGGCGTCTATCGCTTCCTTATACCTCTTTTCCTTTTGCAGGCAATAGCCAGCCTTTTGGAAAATGTCTGCATTTGCATGGTTCAAGGCTATCAATTCCTTATAAAGCTCCAATGCTTCTGCCGGGTGTTCTTTGCGGAAGTGGAAATCGGCGATGGTAATCAGCAGCTCGGGTTTGCACAGAATATCTTTGAGTGCCGGGATACGGTGCAGGGCAATCTCTTCCTTGAAGATGTCACGGAACTCGTGTCTGCGCTGGCTTAACTTGAAGAAACGGTATAAGTCGTGGACATACTGGTTGCTGATGACATCCGGTCGTTCGGCATACTGCCGTAAAGCGGAAGATTTGCTTTCGTCCATGAGTGCATCCAAATCCTGGGAAGTCATCTGGCTGAGCATCATCGTACGCTGTGACTGTGGTATATGTGCCATTGTAAAGCAAAGGGAATACTTGTCACTATTGCAGAAGAAACCGGATTGGAGGATAAGGGAGAGGATGGCATTGTCTCCGGTAGGCTTGAATCCGAATTCCTTGATGATGCTGGAGTGATGCATGTCGAACGGATAGAACCAGTTGTACGGTTCCTTAAAGAACGGATAAGTCTTGAGTTGTGCAAACGTACTCATATAGACGTCAGCGCCTTCCAGCTGTAATTCGTTCATCTCTCGTATCTTGTCTCCCAGTCCGGAACTTTCAAAAGCTTTTTCCCAATCCGGATTAAGATCGTTTTCCTCAGGGTTCTCTTCAAAACCGAATTTCATGTTGCGCATGATGTTCACATTCCTCATCATCTCCGGAATGATTTCTTCACGCATCTTCTTGTCTATCTTTTCCGTTTCCTGGCTACGGAGCAGCTCGATGTAAATACGGTTCAGTTGCTTGCCGAAACTGCCGTCTTCGTTGAGCAGGGAAAGGCGGGCTGTCAATTCGGGATAAAGCGACAGACGGGCGGGCTGGATGCGAATAGCGAGAAAATGATGCAGGCCAGAACGATGATCGCACCCTCTAAACAAACGGCGGCATAACTCTTGATGAAGCTCTTGCCGATGTTCTGCGACGGCTCGCCCGCAAAGGCCGAGAGCGGGACCGGCGCAATGGCCGTGTAGAGATAAAGTTTGAAAAATCTGCCGTACACGGTCATGATCATGATGAACGACAAAACCGTAATGAACAGCCCGCCGATCAAGGTTACTGCCCACAACGGGATGCTTTCAAAAAAGCCGCAGTCCTCCACGGCGGTCACGATTTCGGCGGGCAACACGGTTTCCTGCGCCGCCCCAAAGCCTGCGGCGTTCATGATGGTGGAGATCAGCCCCTGCACGATGTTGAACAGGGCGATCATCAGTTCCAAGCCGTATGTGACGGCGGCTTTGGCAAGGGCGAAGCGGATGAACACTTTGAAGGCGTGCTCCGGCCGCTTCAGTTCCGCAAAGGAGCCGCAGGTTTTCATCACGCCCACAACAAAGAACAAAACGAGCAGCGCAAGACCGATGGCCTGCACCGCACCGTGGATGCCGACGATCACATTCCAGATTGTGCCGCCCTTGAACTGCTCCGGTGACTGCGTAATGAGCTGCCAGATCTCCGCCAGCTTTTCATTCCATGTTTCAAGCGCATTCTCCAAATTCTGCACGATCCAGTTATCCGACATTCGGCTCACCTCCCGTCAGTGCAATATCGCAGGCGACCTCGTTGCGCCAAACAACCCAGCCGTCCGCTTTCTGACGGGCGAACAGCTCAATGCGGGGCAGATCGCCCATCAGCTCAACAATGCGCCGCCTTGCTTCTTCCGGCTTTTTGCTGTGTTCCTCAATGTGGGAGAGGATGACTTGATGCACACCGGCCGTTGAGCCATACATAGAAACAGGAATCTATACCCTCAAAGTTCAAGTGCGCGAGTGGTGCGTCCTCGTTCTGATCGTAGTCGAAGTCGGTCACATATGCTCCGCATGGGTTGTCCTTTGGAACATAAGGTGGGTCAAATGCAAATGGATACCTGACATTGGTGTACTGGTGATAGTCGTATCCGTGCATCTGCCATACTGATGGAACCGGGATGGCATCAAAGCCGGACACATCATAGCCCTCACTGTAGAATTCGTCCTGAAGCTTGTAAATGCTGTCGTAATATCTGAATTTCCAGACTCCGTTAAGGCTCTGAAGTCTGTCGGAATTCTCTCTGGCAGCTATAGGACTGTCAAATGCTGTGGATGCCGGAATGTAGTAGTTTCTGAGCGGCATGGTGCCTTCATGCAAAATATGCAGATTTTCGTAGTAGCGTGGAATAATCATAACAAGACCTCCTGTATTTAAAATAATATATAAAATGTTGAATATTCGTTGTTTGATGATTATATTATAAGGTAAACAGGCGAGCGTAGTCCATGCACATAATGAGACAAAACATGCACATTCTGGTTTTATAAGGCGGATACGCCGCACCCTGCAAGTCCGCTTGCAGGGTGAAGTCTCTGAACAGACAAAAGAAAAAGTATAAAGCATACAGGATGTGCCTGCACACGCTTCAAAATAGTGTAAAAATAGTGAAATAATAGTGTAATTTGCCATATAGAAAGGAGCCACACATGTATACAAACTCAGCATATCTTCACAACTCACTGCTCGACATAGTGGACAAGAGCAGACCGCTCATAGTCACAAGCTGCGGAACTTACAAGCTGTATACGCAGAAGGAGTTTACAACTTACAGACCAAAAGGGCGAAAAGATTATCAGCTAATATACGTGGCGGCGGGTAAAGCACATTTTGAGATAGACGGAAAGGATATGATTGCCTGCCCCGGAAATATGGTTATCTACAGACCAAGACAGATGCAGAGGTATGTGTATTACGGGGACGAACACACGGAAGTATTCTGGGTGCATTTCACCGGGGGAGAGGTGAAGCAGATATTCAGACGATATGGGATAGATGATGATGTGAATATATTTTATGGTGGAGACCATGCGGAGTATAGAACCCTGTTCAAACAGATGATACAGGAACTGCAGCTCTGCCGGGATGACTACGAGGAGATGCTGGAATATATATTCAGACAGATACTTATCTCAGTTCACAGGCAGCAGGGACAGGATGATTCCAAAACTGTGTCGGCCATGGCAGAGGAGATGGACCGTGCGGCGGCATATTTTAGTGAGCATTATAACGAGGGAATACTTGTGGAGGACTATGCAAGCATGCACAACATGAGCGTGAGCTGGTTCATACGGAATTTCAGGCAGCGCATCGGAACCACGCCCACACAGTACATCATGTCAAAGCGTATAGCTAACGCCCAGATGCTTCTCGAGAGCTCGGACTACAACATGACAGAGATAGCAAAGATAGTTGGATACGATAATCCGCTTTACTTGAGTCGGGTGTTTAAAAAAGAAAAAGGAATGTCTCCTATGGAGTACAGGAAGTCGATCAGACGATGATGGCAGTTTGGACTATGCGCAGACAAACAACTGGAAATTCTTATAGTAAAGTGTATATAATATAGAAGAAACTGCCATGTGTGTTGTGGCTAAGTTAGTAATGAAAAATGATTGAATGATTGGAGAAACTGAATATGAAGGTTTTAATGTTGAATGGAAGTGCGAAGCCGCAGGGCAATACATACCGCGCACTTTACGAGGTAGGCGAGCAGCTTAAGAAAGAGGGAATAGATTACGAGATATTCCAGATCGGAGCAGATCCGATAAGAGATTGTATAGGCTGTGGCCAGTGTGGTGCAAAGGGATGCTGTATATTTGATGATGACAAGGTGAATGAATTTGTGGAGAAGGCAACAGAGGCTGACGGATTCGTATTTGGATCACCTGTATACTATGCTCATCCAAGTGGAAGAATATTATCATTCCTGGACAGGGCATTTTATAGTGGCAAGAAAGCGTTTGAGTATAAGCCGGGCGCATCTGTGGCAGTAGCAAGACGTGGCGGAACATCGGCAACATTTGATGTACTGAACAAATACTTTGGCATATCACAGATGCCAGTGGCTGGCTCTACATACTGGAATCTTGTACACGGACGCGTGCCTGGAGAGGCTGAGCTGGATGCGGAGGGTATGCAGACCATGAGGAATCTTGCTAAGAACCTTGCATGGATGCTCAAATGCTTTGAAGCCGGCAAGGCAGCAGGTGTTGCGCTCCCTGACACAGAGAGAGGCAACCAGACGAACTTTATAAGATAAATTAGTAAAGATTATAATATCGTGAAGCAAATGACAAAGATTGAGTTTAACCTAAATCAGAACATAGTGTTAATGGTAGAAAGAGAGATTACATATGTAATCTCTTGAACTATAGTCAAGGTATGGAAATGGTAAGTATTCAAAGTTGTCATTGTTTTCCCGCCGCGTCACTTCCAGAGCGTCTTGCAGGTTTATCGGATAAAATATGGTTTCCAGATTGTGGTATCCATCCGGGCGCTTTTCTACAATATTAAGTCCCAAATTAATCTTTGCATTAGGAAATGTAATCATATTCTGTTCTTTAAATAGTTATTTTTAGTGTGTTTCGTTAGATTGTTGCCCGTTCTACAAAGATGCACGCCATCTTTTATCCGGACAGAGCGCCAAATATAGAACAAACTTTTCATTTTACCATATAAAAAAACCATTTACTGTCCAGATTGTTCATTTCTCTGTAGATTCAGGTTCATATTTCTTTTATATTTTGGGGAATGGACGAGTGTCCAACTCAGCAAAAAGTTCTATCTTTGCCCTACTTTAAACAGACGACAATGGCAGAAACGAGAAAAATGACACGTACTCCCAAAACTTCGAAAGCAAAGCCTGTTGACGAATACGGACATTTACAGCCCCAGGCACCTGAGCTGGAGGAAGCTGTATTGGGAGCCTTAATGATAGAAAAAGATGCTTACTCATTAGTAAGTGAGATTCTTCGTCCCGAATCTTTTTATGAACGCCGTCACCAACTTATTTATTCGGCTATTACCTCTTTGGCTTTACGCCAGCAACCAGTCGATATCTTGACTGTGGCCGAACAATTACGCAGCACCGGTGAACTGGAAGATGCAGGCGGTCCTTTTTACATAACACAGCTAAGCGGCAAGGTAGCCTCTTCCGCACACATAGAATATCACGCACGTATCATCGCGCAGAAGTTTCTTGCACGCGAACTGATTACCTTTACCAGCAACATCCAGACAAAGGCTTTCGACGAAACCCAAGACGTGGACGACCTGATGCAGGAAGCGGAAGGAAAACTGTTCGAAATCTCGCAGCAGAACATGAAGAAGGATTATACGCAAATCAACCCTGTCATCCAGGAAGCGTATGAGATGCTTCAAAAAGCGGCGGCACGAACGGACGGGCTGAGTGGTCTGGAAAGCGGTTTCCATGCATTGGACAAAATGACCTCGGGCTGGCAAAATTCCGACCTGGTGATTATTGCCGCCCGCCCCGCTATGGGTAAAACGGCTTTTGTGCTTTCCATGGCAAAGAACATGGCGGTAAATGCGAAAATCCCTGTGGCTTTGTTCTCTCTTGAAATGTCCAACGTACAGTTGGTCAACCGTATGATTGTCAACGTGTGCGAAATTCCGGGTGAGAAAATCAAGAGTGGTCAGTTGGCTCCGTATGAATGGGGACAACTGGATTATAAAATAAAAGAATTATACGATGCTCCGATGTATGTGGATGACACACCATCCTTGTCCGTCTTTGAATTACGCACCAAAGCACGACGGCTTGTACGCGAGCATGGAGTAAAAATCATTATCATTGACTACCTTCAGTTAATGAATGCCAGCGGAATGTCATTCGGTAGCCGTCAGGAAGAGGTCAGTACCATTTCACGTTCACTGAAGGGGTTAGCCAAAGAACTGAACATCCCCATCATCGCACTGAGCCAGCTGAACCGTGGTGTGGAAAGTCGTGAGGGTATTGACGGAAAACGCCCCCAGCTCAGTGACCTCCGTGAATCCGGAGCTATTGAGCAGGATGCCGATATGGTATGCTTTATCCACCGCCCGGAATACTATAAAATCTACTCGGATGAAAAAGGGAACGACTTGCACGGTATGGCAGAAATCATTATCGCCAAGCACCGTAACGGTGCCGTAGGTGATGTACTGCTGCGTTTCCGTGGCGAATTCGCCCGCTTCCAGAATCCGGACGATGATGTCATCGTGCCTATGCCGGGTGAGGCACCGGGTATTATCCGTTCCAAAATGAACGGTGGCGGCAACAGTGTACCTCCCCCATCTCCTGATGCCGCACCTGCCGACAATAATCCGTTCGGAGCCCCTATTCCCGAAGGACCTTTACCGTTCTGACATTTATTTATCCCTCACAGAATTAACACGGATTATTTCCCTCAAAGAAAAATCTGTGTTAATCTGAGTAATCTGTGATGGATAAATAACAGGATAAAAGAAAATAATTACTAAATTTGCAGGTCATTTGGAAATACATAAAAAATATCATATATGAATATCTCTTATAATTGGCTGAAAGAATACGTCAACTTCGATTTGACACCGGATGAAGTGGCCGAAGCGCTGACTTCCATCGGTTTGGAAACCGGAGGCGTAGAAGAAGTCCAAACAATTAAAGGTGGTCTGGAAGGTATTGTCATCGGCGAAGTGCTGACTTGCGAACCTCATCCCAATTCAGACCACATGCATGTTACTACTGTGAATTTGGGACAAGGCGAACCGGTACAGATTGTCTGTGGAGCCGCTAACGTAGCTGCCGGACAGAAAGTGGTGGTTGCCACATTGGGCACCAAGCTATACGATGGCGAAGAATGTTTTACCATCAAGAAATCAAAGCTCCGCGGAATTGAATCTATGGGTATGATCTGTGCCGAAGACGAAATCGGTATCGGAAACAGCCACGAAGGTATCATCGTACTGCCGGCGGATGCTGTTCCGGGTACTCCCGCTAAAGATTATTTCAATATCAAAAGCGAATACGTACTGGAAGTGGATATCACCCCGAACCGTGCGGACGCCTGCTCACATTACGGCGTGGCCCGAGATCTGTATGCCTACCTGATTCAAAACGGCAAACAAGCCACTTTAAAACGTCCGTCTGTAGAAGCGTTTAAAGTGGATAACCATGATATGGACATCGCCATTGAAGTAGAGAATACAGAAGCATGTCCGCGTTATGCCGGAGTTTCCATAAAAGGGGTAACTGTAAAAGAGAGTCCCGAATGGCTGCAAAACAAATTACGCCTGATTGGAGTACGTCCTATCAATAATATCGTGGATATCACCAACTACATCCTTCACGCATACGGCCAGCCCCTGCACTGTTTTGATGCAGATAAGATTAAAGGTGGTAAGATTGTAGTGAAGACTGTTGCCGAAGGTACTACATTCGTTACTTTGGACGAAGTGGAACGCAAATTATCCGACAAGGACCTGATGATATGCAACACTGAAGAACCGATGTGCATTGCCGGCGTATTCGGTGGTCTGGATTCGGGAACAACCGAGCAGACAGTAGATGTATTTTTGGAAAGCGCTTATTTCAACCCGACTTGGGTACGTAAAACAGCCCGTCGCCATGGATTGAGTACAGACTCTTCTTTCCGTTTCGAACGTGGTATTGACCCCAACGGAACTATTTATGCATTGAAAGAAGCGGCTTTACTGGTTCAAGAACTGGCAGGAGGTACTATTTCTTCTGAAATTAAAGACAACTACCCTGCCCCGATAGCCGATTTTACAGTAGAGCTGAATTATGAGAAAGTCCACTCACTGATAGGAAAAACCATACCGGTGGAAACCATAAAGAGCATTGTCACCAGTCTTGAAATGAAGATTGTGAACGAAACACCCGAAGGCTTGACTTTACAAGTTCCCCCCTATCGTGTGGATGTGCAACGTGATTGCGATGTAGTAGAAGACATTCTCCGTATCTACGGATATAATAATGTGGAGATTCCTACTACCTTGAAATCCAGCCTGACCACCAAAGGTGAAGTGGATTACTCCCAGAAATTACAAAATCTGATTTCAGAGCAACTGGTAGGTTGTGGTTTCAATGAAATACTGAACAATTCACTGACCGCCGCTTCCTATTACGAAGGGTCGGAAACATACAAGAACGAAAATTTGGTTTACTTGATGAACCCATTGAGTAACGATTTGAACGTGATGCGTCAAACTTTGTTATTCGGTGGTTTGGAAAGTATCCAGCACAATGCCAATCGTAAGAACGCCGATTTGAAATTCTTTGAATTCGGTAACTGCTATTTTTATAACGCAGAAAAGAAAAACCCGGAAAAAGTGCTTGCGGCTTATGCTGAAGAATATCATTTAGGATTGTGGGTAACCGGCAAACGCGTCAGCAATTCATGGGCCCATCCCGATGAAAACAGCAGTGTTTACGAATTAAAAGCATATGTGCTGAACATCTTTACCCGTTTGGGATTGAATTTCGGCAACGTGGTATTCGGCAACCTGACCAACGATATCTATTCAACAGCCATCAGCGTACACACACGTGGCGGCAAGTTATTGGCCACCTTCGGCATCATCAGCAAGAAGATTCAAAAAGCATTCGATATAGACAATGAGGTATATTATGCAGAAATCAACTGGAAAGAACTGATGAAAGCCATCAAGTCGGCTAAAGTCAACTTTAAAGAACTTTCCAAGTTCCCGGCTGTGAAACGTGACTTGGCTTTGTTGATTGACAAGAACATACAGTTTGCAGAAATCGAAAAAATAGCCTATGAGACTGAAAAGAAACTGCTGAAAGAAGTAGAATTGTTTGATGTTTATGAAGGCAAGAATCTGGAACCGGGTAAAAAAAGTTATGCAGTGAGCTTCTTGTTACAGGATGAAAGCGCAACACTGAACGACAAACAGATTGACAAGATCATGTCCAAACTGATTGCTAACCTGGAAAACAAACTAGGTGCAAAACTAAGATAATAATAAAAATAACCATTATAAAACTACAATCCAATGGGAAGAGCATTTGAATATAGAAAAGCTACAAAGCTGAAAAGATGGGGCCACATGGCCAAAACATTTACAAGACTGGGTAAACAAATCGCTATAGCTGTAAAAGCAGGTGGTCCGGAACCCGAAAATAACCCGACCCTACGTGGTGTGATCGCTACTTGTAAGCGTGAAAACATGCCGAAGGATAACATTGAACGCGCCATTAAGAATGCAATGGGTAAAGATACCAGTGACTACAAAGGTATGACTTACGAAGGATATGGTCCTCACGGAGTAGCTGTATTTGTTGATACATTGACAGACAACACTACCCGTACCGTAGCAGATGTGCGTTCAGTATTCAACAAATTCGGTGGAAACTTGGGTACTACCGGTTCCTTAGCTTTCTTGTTCGACCATAAATGTGTATTTACTTTCAAGAAGAAAGAAGGAATGGATATGGAAGAACTGATCCTGGATTTGATTGACTATAATGTAGAGGATGAGTTCGACGAAGATGAAGAAGAAGGAACTATCACCATCTATGGTGATCCGAAGAGCTACGCAGCAATTCAGAAACACTTGGAAGAATGTGGTTTCGAAGAAGTGGGTGGTGATTTCACATATATTCCCAATGACTTAAAAGATGTGACTCCTGAACAACGTGAAACTCTAGACAAGATGGTAGAGCGTCTGGAAGAATTTGATGATGTTCAGACCGTTTATACAAACATGAAACCTGCATCTGAAGAGGAAGAATAAAATGAAAATAACCTATAAGACGCAGGGCACTTGCAGCAGCCACATCGAAGTGGAAGTAGAAGATGACGTTATTCAACAAGTTTTCTTTTGGGGCGGATGCAATGGAAACTTACAAGGTATCAGCCGATTGGTGAAAGGAATGAAAGTGGAAGAGGTCTTACAGAAACTGGAAGGTGTAAAATGCGGAAACCGCTCCACCTCCTGCCCGGATCAATTATGTAAAGCGTTGCGTGAAATGAAACAATAAAAAAGAAGCTGTCTCATCTTGTAATTCAAGTTTGAGACAGCTTCTCTTTTTTTCAATATATTATCTTACTTCCGGATCATTGTTCCGTTTCATTTTCTGTTCTCTTCAAGGCCCTTCAAAGGTTGATGGTCTTTACCTTACCCGGGATGATGGTCAGATGCACCGTTCCATCCTTTTCTATCTCCACCTTCTGATATCTGGCCTCCACCACCACTTTTCCATCCAGTGCCATCACCCCCCATTGGCAGGCATTCCCTTCAAAAGCACAATAACCGCCTACGGGAACACAGATATTCCGGTAACAGGGAGGCACTACGATACGATCTCCCCATTTCAGCCCCCACTTCATCCCCATCCGGAAAGGAAGGACATCTTTTATTTCCTCCAGCCTCTTCCGCCTTTTCTCTTCCTCATTCTGTTGCCGTTCCCGCTGTACGCTCTCCGCACGCCGCCCGGCTTCCTTCCTCAGACCTTCCACCACGGAGGCAAAATCCGCTTCGCCCGCCTTAGGAGCATTACAAGCTATATACCGCTTCCCCTTTCCTTTCTCCACATGATAATAGCTTCCTTCCCCGTCCATCACCACAATGCTCCGATCCGCCAAACAACCACAACACCAGTACACCTCTTCATCATCCCCTTCCAGCACGCAGGCGAAGACATCAAATATAGCAGACCACACAGGATCAACTAGCCGGCAAGACTTCGGAACACGGTAATCCGGTATCTTCAAGTAGAAACCATAAAAACAAAGACTGTCTTTGTGCAAACCATGCATAGAGGTATACGCCTTCCGCGTGCGGCTATGGAAAGTCTCCCCCACCCGCAGCAACTCTATGCCGCCGTATGAAAAAACCACCGGCCTCTCCTGATAAGTTCTGTTTGTCTTCAAATCGGTATAACAGTCACTCCCATCCTCTTTGGTGACAGAAAGAAGTTCTCCCTTCAGGAATCTCAATCTCCGGCAACAGCCTGTCACCACCATGAGGACTCCGGACTTATCCACCACCCCTGTCCGGCCATCTTTAAAACGGACAGCAGCCCGGTTTGCACAAATATCAAATACTTCCCGGTATTGAGGGATCACTGTGATTTTGTTCCCGCACCTCAAGCCCCACAAACCACTCTGCCGGTCACGACAGGCTTTCAAGGCCGTCCGTTGCTCCCCACCGGCCGGACCGTCCTCTCCCAGACGAACCAAGTCCCCGTTCCGGACAGCATCCAGCAGACGGGCGTGTGTCATCACGACCTCCAGTTCTTCATTCCGCCTGCCATCCTCCGGCAACGGAACGGACACAGACAGCCCGTTGTTCTCCATCCGTGTCCGGGGCTGAGCATTTCCCGCCATCCGTCCTTCGAACATCGCCTCCCAGTCACGGTCACGGACAGGCAGACCGAATATCCGGTGCAATCCCACATTATCTATCAGCACACATGATTCCTTATTATCCGACTTCCGCAGCCCCCGGCCCACCTGTTGCAGGTATTTCGCCAACGAAAGCGTGGGACGTGCCAGCTGCACGAACTCCACATCGGGACAGTCAAAACCTTCGGAAAAAATATCCACATTGACCAACACGCTGATCTTTCCCCGCCTGAAATCCTCTACCAGTTCCTTGCGTTCCAGAGCGGGGGTCCTGCTGTCGATAGCAACAGACTCCACGCCATGCAGGCTGTAATAAGCCGCAATCTGTCGGGCGTGTGCGATGCTCACGGCATAGACTATCCCTTTCTTCCCGGCGGCATATCGACGGACGCTCTCATACAATTGGCGGATACCGGTCTCCCGGTTCAGCACCGCATTCATTTCCTTCACCTGATAATCCCCGTCCGCCCCCCGCTTCTTCAACGAGTCAATCAGCCGCTGTTCCCTGCTGTTCGCACGGATGGACACATAGTCAAAGGACGACAACCAGCCCTTTCCGATGAATTCCGCAATGCTCCATGAGGTAATCAGGGTATCAAACAAATCCGTGAATCCTTTGCGGTTCAGCCGACAGGGGGTAGCGGTCATACCCAATTTCCTCGCCTCCGGATAACTCTTCCAAAGCTCCCGATAAGTTTCTGCCAGGGCATGATGTGCCTCGTCAATAACAATCAAATCCGGCTGTCCGTTCACAATCTTCCGGTTTCGTGACAACCACTGGATGGACATTACCCTCACACTTCCGTCCTCCCTCCCCATTCCATAACGGGAAACCGTCTCCTCTATCTGCTCCACCAGTTCCCGACGATGCGCCACAATCCATACCCGGCTACCGGAACCACACAAGAACTCCCTCACTATGGCAGCCAGCAGGTGTGTCTTTCCCGTGCCTGTAGGCATCTGTACCATCACACTCCGGTGAAGCTCCCACTCTTCAAAGAGCCTGAGCTTCATCTCCTGCTGGTAGTCACGAAGACAATCGTTCTTGCAATACATTATACGGATGCCAGTCGCTACCGACAACAAAAACAAGGAAGGCCGCATACGTTATCGCATACAGCCTATAGCAAATATTCTATCTTTATAAATTTATTTTATCGGCGGTTATGAACTGTTCCTCCACCGAATTCAGACAGGACCTATTATTGTCTATCCCTCTATAATCCAATCACTCAAAGTGTGACTTTCCGAGTCAAAGTTTATCCCCACCTTCACTACGGGAAGTCCGCAAAACGGAAAAGAATAAAGGTAACGAACGGTAACCGTCATATTATAAGTATCCAACCCCTATGGCAATAGTCCTTATCTCCTGTATTCACTGGGGTTTGGGATGTATCGTAAGATTGAATTGTAAATATTTGATTTTAGCCACTGAAAAGTGCCTAAAAAACATTTGAGCTAATAATTTAAGCGATTTCTCAACGATTGGCCCATGCCAATCCGATATTATGAAGAAGGGTAAGATTAACAAAATGAAACATACTATTCCACCAACGATAATAAACTTTTCATCTTTTTGATTAAAAGTTCAGTTCGGTTAAAAAGAGGTTTTACATCTTCTTCAGCCCAATCGAACATGTCATCATAATCACCGGCATGACGCATATTCTGTAAACGAGAGACCAAACGCATCTCATCTTTGTCCAACCCCTTTAGTTGCAAATTCCTGCCCCAACAAACAAATTACACCGCTATGGGTCTTAGATGTAAAACCTTTATCTATCAATAATGCGGAAGCCATGTGGAAGACAGCATAATACAAACGATTTGCAACCAAATTCCAATGATTCATGGTAGCATTGTCCGAAGCTTCAATAAAAACGCTATCAGCCTTTTGAACACGGTAAGCAATAATAGATTTCTTTTCTTCTATACTTAGTGGCATAATTCAATTCCCTCCTGTTCTACATTCTTATAAAAAAGAGTGAAACTCCGTCTTTGCCAATCTGTATAAGTATATATCAATGGATTGATATCCGCACCGATTTTCCAACCTAATTCAACCAGTGGATAAGCTACACGGTCAAAATCTTCATTATATATGCGAGATTTGTCCAATAAAATAAGAATATCCCAATCGGACTCATGATGTGCATCCCCACGAGCCTGAGAACCGAATAAAATGACACGACTCCCTGAAGGCATCACCTGACGAGCCGTTTCACGAATGGAATGGATAATCTCATTTTTTTGCATAATGGTATTAGCTTAATATATTGTATGACAAAGAAACAAATTATATTCCGCTTATCCAATAATGAAGCAATTATATTTTAGTTTTTTTATGTAAGCACTCAATTTAGGGCATACCCCTTCGAAAGGGCACTTTTCAGTGCCCTAAACTGAGTTTTGTTAATTAATTAGTCTTGTGAATTTAACATTGGCTTGTAGCCAAAGTGATTTTGTCAGGAACCATGTTAACATAATCCCTGCACCCGTTAAAGATATTTTTGAAAAAAGTTCCGATGAAGTTCCAGATAGAACTGCCATGAAGCTTTACCGTTCCAATCACACTGTGATAGGTTGCCGCCATCTCAGCACCAGCATCACTACCATAATGAAGTGAATTGTTGCGTTGAGTAGTCAGCTTTCGAATGGTTCGCTCAGCCAGGTTGTTGTCTATTGGTAATTCACCATCATCCAAGTAAGCAAAGATCTCTTTCCAGAACCGGTTCAGATAATTGAGAGCTTCTTATAATACTGACTTCTAAATTCTGAATCCTTTGTCAGTTCACTATCTAACAAGCTGCGCAACTCTATCAGAAGTTCCTTCGTTGCCAGGCTTTGCCTTTCTTGAAACCTTTCTTTTGGAGTTAATCCGGCATCATCGTATTTACGCTCCCTCATAAAGAACTCCTTTAAAATTTCGGAAAGCGTTCTGCAGTCGGTTCACCACCCTGATTGGAAGCCTTGACAAACTTGTTCTTGGCATGAGACATACAAACTTGGTGTACAGTATCTTTAAACCGGGCTGATTTCAGCTCATTGCCGATAAATACATAAGCATTGTATCCGTCGGACATAATATTCTTCAATTCTGCATCGCCCAAAAAGTCTGTAAGTACATCACGACCACGCGAGCCATTCTCATAGAAGAAAATGGCTGTTTTCCGGGCCTTGTTGACCAGAACCCAAATGTAGCACTTCTTATAGTGATCGTATTTGCGCACTTTACACCAGGTCTCATCGCAGTTCACAATCGAATCTTTTTCCAAAGCTATAGACTTCAATACACAAACCAGTTCGTCCAGGTATGTCTTACCTTTCTTAAGCCAGTTGCGCAACGTGTTTTTAGAAATGGTCATGCCCATATCTGTCAGCCATTGGTGAAGAAGACCAAAAGTCACATTCTTTACATAAACTTCATAGGCAATAGCCTGCAGAAATTCAGGAGAAGCCTTAGTGCCTTCAATATTGGTTACTACCTCAGGATGACCTTCGGAAGGGAAATAACCCCACTTGGGCTTTTTACCAGGCTCTGCATAATGAACCATCTCGAAGCATTCTTCCATCAAGAAAGTACGAAAACTGAATACCCGTACCATTCTTCTTTCAATGATGCGACCGGGAAACTTTGTCAAATCGGAAGGATGCTCTATCGCCTCTCCAACTACTCCCATCCTTTTATAACCGTCAGGGCGATTGGATAAATCACGCTCTTTCTTGGAAGACTCTTTTACCTCTTGAGATGGAGCATGACCAACCGAATCCGTACGAAGCGTATCATCGGTTCCATCATAATCATCTTTCTCCTTCCAGCGGTCTGAATCACTTGTTTTAGCTTTAGATTGTATCTTTTGACGTCTATCACCAAAACGTTCCTGATGGGCATAATCAAGTCTTTCCTGAAGTGATTTAATCTTACGTTCAGCCGATTTGAGAAGTTTATGCTCTTCCGATAACCGATTCTCAAGGTCAGCATGTTTCGATTCCATAGAGGACACCTGATCCTTCAGATCCTTCATCTGAGCCATAAA
>ENA-UEQL01000837-UEQL01000837.1-human-gut-metagenome-genome-assembly--contig:-NODE-837-length-22191-cov-9.549019_pt1 | contig 22191 bp, 14 predicted proteins | sample MGYA00242905_ERZ507926 | MGnify/ENA primary metagenome ERZ507926 (study PRJEB26167, sample SAMN06115531) | human gut metagenome | host: Homo sapiens | place: China:Henan | collected 2015-09-09 | study...
ACACATCTTTCCTTTCAGTTCATTTGACCATTCTTTGAATCTGCCTTTTTCGGTAGTTTTAAATATTTTTACGGACAGTCTTGCGGCCAATGTTATAGCTTCTCTTTCACTGTCGTAATCCAAGGCATTCAACAGTCTCCGCTTGCGATGGAATAGATTTTCAATGCCATTGTCCGTTTTGTATATTTTTCTGTATTGGTAAATATGCAAAAGCGTCAATGCGTATGCGGTGATATAATCCCTTTCTACTCCCATTCCATTTTCATATAAAATTGCGAGGAGCTCAATCGCATAAAGATCTCCCTCATTCATTTTCTTTTTTAACAACGGCAACGCTTTTGCATAATTTTTTTCTTGAATGTATATTTCGGAAAGTTCGGAGGCGGAATTATAATTGTTTTTTTCGATAGCTTTTTCTAAAAACTCTTTTGCTTTCTTCAAATTTTTTTCCGTTCCCATGCCGTATAAATATCTTATGCCGGATATTCTAATTGCTTCGCTGTCTCCGGATTGCGCAATTTGTAAAATCAGCCTTGTCGCCGCTTTTCTATTATATAACCTTGATTTTTCATCGTTGTAGTTGGAATACAAAATATATCCGGCTTCTATCATTCCTTTATTAAAAAGATATTTCAGCATTTTTTCTCCGAGTTCTTCCGTGCCTTCCGTGGATATGGTTTGTACCGCTATATCATAACACGCATATTTATTGCCTTCTTCAGACAATTTTTTCACTATGGCGTTTAGTTCAGCGCCTGTCTTGCCCTCAATCGCTTTATTATATGTTTCTAATTCCGAATCGGCGATTGCGAATATTGGAGCAAATAACGTTAATATAAGTAGAAATAATTTCATAATATAATTATTGACCTTTATTTGCATTTTATAAATGTATTATTACAAAGTGTCGTGTCAATAGTAAATGGTATAGAGATATTTTGTACTTGAACTTGCCCTATTTTATTTTCTTAACCCTCTGGCGAAATCGGGGAATTGAACTGCGCTGCCGCTTGCCCTGCGGGTTTTTGGCTGTCGCCAAAAATTCCATCCCCGCGCTTCCGCCATAGGGAAAATAAAAAACCCGAACAAAATGTTCGGGCTATTTTATTTTCTTAACCCTCTGGCGTCCCCACGGGGATTCGAACCCCGGTTCTTGGAATGAAAATCCAATGTCCTAGACCGGGCTAGACGATAGGGACTCTCCAAAGAATTTTGAAGCGTTTATAAGAAACTATGCGCTTGCGCATGGCAAGCCTTTTTTTGCCGCCCATCGAAAATATTTTGCGCCGCGCGCGGCAAGGTTTCGATATGCCGCGCGCAAAGCCGGATTTTTTGGCGCGCTGGTTGGAAACTCGGGAAGCGGCGGGCCGCCGCCGGTTTTGGCTCCGAGGTTATGGGCAGGATGCCAAGCGGAGTGTTGGGCGGCGCTTTTTCTCGCCCGCGCGCGATATTTCTTGCGGAAGAAAACGCTTTGTGAAAAATACGGTCAATTCCCATATGGACCAGGACTCGCCCAAGTCTCAAATAGACAGCCTTCGCGCGCAGATAGCCGAGCACGAGCGGCTGTACCGCATAGAAAACGCGCCGGTAATTTCCGACGACGATTTCGACATACTCGTGCGCAGGCTGCGGGAGTTGGAGGAAAAATATCCGCAGTTCGCCGACGAATCTTCGCCGACGCGCGCGGTCGGAAACGACCTCACGGAATCTTTCGCGTCGGTCGCGCATATCGCGCCGATGAAGAGCCTCGACAACGTGTTCAATTCCGCCGAGCTCGAAGATTTCGACTTGCGCCTGCACAAAACCTTGGGCGCGGAAGGCGAGTTCAGATATTGCGTGGAGCCGAAAGTGGACGGGGCGGGGGTTTCCGCCGTATACGAGCGCGGAAGGCTTGCGCGGCTTCTCACGCGCGGCGACGGCGCGAAGGGCGACGACATAACGCGCAACGCTTTCGTTTTGCGGAACCTTCCGGAGCGCCTCTCGGGGAGGAACATTCCGGAGCTGCTCGAAATCCGCGGAGAGGCGTACATGACGCGCGCGGAATTTGCCAGGCTTTCGGAGCTTGCCGTATCGGAGCGCGGCGGAGACGATGGGGACGGCGGCGGGCCGGCGAAGAGGAAGGCGCCCTATGCCAATCCGCGCAACCTCGCGGCGGGAACCCTCAAGTTGCTCGACAGAAAAATTCTCGAGGGCCGGAACTTGGAGGTGGTGTTCTACTCGCTCGGGGCGGCGGAGGGCTTCGAGCTTAAAAGGCAGTCGGAGCTCGCGGAGATTCTGCGCGGGTGGGGGCTGCCTTCGTTTTCGTGGACGGAGCTCGGCGACGGCCCCAGGGGGGCTTTCGAGCGCATTTGCGAGCTCGAGGAAGTGCGCGCGGATTTCCCGTACAACACGGACGGGGCGGTCGTCAAGCTCGACGACTGCTCTCTGCACGCCGCCGCCGGAATGACGTCGCACGCGCCGCGCTGGGCTGTGGCGTGGAAGTACCGCGCGGAGCGCGCGCGCACGCGCCTCAACGCGATTACCGTACAGGTGGGGCGGACGGGGGCGGCGACTCCGGTTGCGGAGCTCGAGCCCGTGTTTATTTCGGGCAGCACCGTTTCGCGCGCGACCCTGCACAACGCCGGAAACATCGCCGAAAAGGACATCCGCGTGGGCGACACCGTTGTGATTGAAAAGGCGGGCGAGATAATCCCCGCGGTTTTGGAAGTAGTAAAGGAGCTTCGCCCCGCCGGTTCCGTTCCCTATGAATTTCCCGAAAACTGCCCCGAATGCGGCTCCCCGCTGCGCAAGTACGGCGAAAAAATGCTTTACCGGTGCCCGAATCTGTCGTGCCCGAGCCAGGTTCGCGGGCGCATAGCGCACTTCGCATCGCGCGGCTGCATGGACATCCGCGGTCTCGGCGCGTCGGCGGTGGACAAGCTCGTCGAGACGCTCGGAGTAAAGGATCCCGCGGACATATATTCGCTGACCCGCGAGGACGTGATGAAGCTCGACAACTTCAAGGACAAAAGCGCGGACAACCTCGTATCCTCCATCGCCGCGTCGAAAAAGCGCGAGCTGTGGCGGCTGATTTTCGGGCTCGGGATTCTCGAGATAGGCGAGCAGTTCGCAAAGGATTTGGCGCGCAAATACGGCTCGCTCGACGCGCTCATGCGCGCGCCTCTCGAAGATTTGGAGTCCGCGCGCGGCCTCGGCTCGAGCTCAAAGAAAAAGGGCGGGGAAGCGGGCTCGGTGCGCGCGCTTTCGATACGCGCGTTTTTCGACGACCCGCACAACAGGGCTCTCATCGAGCGGCTGCGGGCGGCGGGGCTCAATTTCGGCTCGGAGGGGGCGGCGGCGGAAGCGCGGGAAGCGGAAAGCCTGCCTTTGGCGGGTAAAGTTTTCGCTTTTACGGGCGCGCTCAAAAGCATGGGCAGGTCTAAGGCGAAGGAAATCGTCGAGGGGCTGGGCGCGCGCACTTCGGCGTCGGTGACGCGGGGGACGGATTTTCTCGTATCGGACGGAAAGTCGGACGGCGACAAGGCGGCGAAGGCGCGCGAATACGGCACGCGCGTTTTGTCCGAAGATGAATTTTTGAAAATGGTGGAGGGCGCAAGGCCCGCGGAGGGCGGCGCGGGCAAGCCAGCCGTTTCGGAGTCGGGGCAGATGTCGCTCGGCATTTAAGCCGCGCTGCGGCATTGTCGGGGCGCGCCGGACGGCTGCTGGCGGCGCGCGATGAAATTCGCGGATTGCGCGGCCCCCGCGCGGAAAAATCTCCGGTTAAATCCGCCCGCGCCTGCCGAGCGCGGCTGCCAAAAGGGCGGCAACGGCCGCGAGCGCAGCCGCCGAGGGCTCGGGAATGTTCACCGTGAGCATGAGGGAATTTCCCCCCGACCATTCGAGTTCCGCCGAGTTGCCCGCCGCGAGCCGGAGGTTCCTTATCTCCACGTCGTGGGACACTATGTCGCTCCATCCCTCGCCGAGCGAGCCCGCGGAAATGAGGGTGTATTCTCCCCACCCGATTTCGGCGTTTGCGAAATCGAACACGATTTTATCGAGGTGCTGAAATTCTCCTTCGACCGAAATTAGCGCATCCCGCGCGTCGAGCGTGCCGTCGGGGACGGCGATTGTCAAAATTCCCGTTCCGTCGGCGGCGAGATTTCCGCCCACGTTTATCCTCTTGGCGAAAACCGCCAGGCTGCCTCTGTTTGTTATGGATACGTTGCTGGTGACCGAGAAGGAATCAAAATATCCGTTTTTGCGGGAGACGCTGCCGAATACCGTTTCGCCTCTGTCAAAATATGCCTCATTGAATCTGGCTGTGAAATTCCGCTGGGCGGCGTTGGGATCTATCTCAAATGTCGTCGAGCCTCCGCCCCTGTTGTAAAAGGCGTTTGTAGAAAACGAAAAACTCTCCTGTTCGGAATTTGCGGAGCCGAAAGTCACCGTCGCGTCCTGCGAATATATGAAATAGAAATGCGGCGATTGCGGTGCGGACAGGGTTTCCGCCAATACGAGATTCGGATAGGGGGCGTAGAGGGAGGTCTCGCCCTGGGCGTCTTGGTATGTCGAGTCTCCGAAGGCCAGCCATTTGCTCGCGTTAATCGATTGGAGCGATTGCAGCGCGCTTCCCGTTCCGGAAATGTCTATTCTGTTGTTTGCCCCCCAGAGTTTTGTAGTTTCCGAACCGCTGTCGTTTTGGAAAGTGTAGAAATTCGCGGCGTCGGAAATGACATTGGTTGTGCCCGGGGCGAAATCCGTTCCGCCCATGAACACGTTGAAATAGGGCGCTTGGGCGAAAGTTGCCGCGGCGGAAAAAGCGGCGCAAGCCAATAGGGAAAAGATTTTTTTAGTCATAAATTTTTTATCTCAAAAAACTTCAACTATGTCAAATCTTATTTCTCTCAATCAATTTTCATAAGCTTTGCGGAAAACCGCGGCATGGCGGCAATTTCCACGCGTTTTCGTTTTCGCAGGGAGAGCCTAATTTTGCGCAGATGGGCGGCGGCTCTGGAAACAAAAATACCCCGCGCGCGCGGGGATTTTTTCGGGCGGCAGAGCCAAAATTTAGCGGCGGCGTTTGCGCAAGGCGGACAGGATAACTGCCGCCAAACCGAAGAGCGCCGCCGCCTGCGCGGGCTCGGGAATCGTGCCTATGAGCGATATGTTCAGCCCGTGCGCCGTAGATAGAATTTCGTATTCAAGATCCGAAATTTCGACTCCGTTATATACGAATTCGGCTTCGTATTTCGATACGTCCCCGAACGATCCCGAGTCGGAAACAAGCAGAGAAAATTCGTCGCCCTCAAATGCCGTGTCGGGCGCGAAGTCCGACAAATCCACCTCAAAAACATATCTTGCATCGTCTCCGCCGACTTGGGCTATTCCGTTTTCCGCCGAGATCATCCCCTTGTTGACTTCTATTTTTATCTTGCCGCCCGCCCAGTCTATCCCGCGCGTGTAGAGCGTTCCGCCGGCGCCTTCGGAGTCCATCGCTGCGACCGCGAGCGCCCCTCCCTCTATGCGTATGCGCGAGAGCTGCGCGGTTTCTTGCGTCGAAATCGCGAGGGTTCCGCTCTTTATGATGGTTCCGACGGAATCCAGGTCGTTTCTGTTCCACACGCTTTGCGGGCTGTTTGAAATCTGGCGGATAGTTTGCGTGGCGTCCGCCGCCCCGTCCATTACCACGGTGATTTTCGACACTTTTACGTCCGCCACCCAGTCGTCCATCAGTATGCCCTTGAACGAGGCGTCAGAGGAGTTGGAGAACACGAGGGTCGTCTGCCCCTCGGCGTTGTCGGCAAAATTGTTCCTGACTATGCCCGTTCCGTCGATTCCTCCCACGCGCACGACGGCGGACGCGGACTGGCTGTACGCCGACTGGTTGTTTATGTACCATATGGCAGTGTTCTGGTCGTTGGGGTTGGAGGGCAATGCGCCGTTGAGGGACATGCGCCCGACGTCCGCCGACAGAAAATTGTCCGAGGCGCTATTGTAGTAGTACGCCTCCGCGCCGTTGCGGAAAGACATGCTGAAAATGGTCGAAGCCGAGGTCGGCTCGGCGGAGTTCGCCCCTATTGTGGCGGAGCCGATTTCCACCTGCTGGAAGCGGTTCAGCAAATAAGTGTTTGCAGCGTCTCCGGAATGCATCGTCATCTTGTCGGCGGCGAGCGAAGGTGAGGCGTCTTCCGACGGGCCGTTGAGGGTCATGGAGGTTTTGAAAACGAACTCTCCGACGCGCGGCTGGTCGCCGTCCGAAAAATATTTGACCGCAATCTGGCTTGCCGCCCCGGGATTTGCGCCCGAATCGAAAATAAACACGTTTCCCGCCATCCACGAATAAGTGTCCTTTACCGCGCCTGTTGAGGGGCTCCACGATTGGGGGTCGTCGAGCGAATAGTAGGTTTCCGTTCCCACATAGCCGTATTCGGCGGCGGAGAGCGCGGAGAAAGCGAAAATGAGGCCTGCAAACGGCGTCAGGCGGGCGGCGAATTTAGTATGCATAAGGCAGTTGCAACGCATTGTTAAAACTGCGTTTTTTTTTACCAAAATGTTGAAAAATAGTCAAGAAGGTTTTGCGTATGCGCATCTTGCGTCGCGGATTGGCGCGTTTTTGCCCTCATGGCCGCCTCGATAAAATGCGTTTCGCGCGCGCGGCCTGGGCGGATAAACGGACGGAAAAGATTGCGCGCCGCCATTCCGGCGGGGTTGCAACGCGGATTTTTCCAGAGGGATTTGCCGCATTGCGGGCGCGTTTTTGCGCTGGCATTGCAGGGGGATATGCGGGCGTTTCCTTGGACGCTGCGGAGAAAGCGCGTTTCATTGCCTCTCCAAAGTGGCGCGGCGGCAAATTCAAACTTTTTGCGCGCGGCGAAACCCGGGGTTATATAAATATGCAGCCCATCCGGTTTGCGAAACCCGCGCGGCCTGCCGCCGCCCGATCCTATCCGATTGCGCCGCGGCGTGAACAGGCGTATGCTGCGGATTTTGCCGCGCGCCTCGCCGCGCCTTCCGCATTTTCGCCGTCGAGAATCGCCGAGACGAATCCTGCTGTAAATGCGTCGCCCGCGCCGACGGTGTCTACGACTTCTACCGGCTCCGGCAGCCCCATTGCGGGCTCCTCCCCGCGCGAGAACACGATGTGCCCTTCCGCGCCGAGCGTGCACGCGAGGAATTTCAGCGAAAATTTTTCGGCGATTTCCTCCGCCATATCCCGGAGCTCCGCGCGTTTGCGGGGGAAGAGAAGCCCATGGACGATAGGGAGTTCCGAGTCGTTGAGCTTGAGCATATCCGCGCATTCGAGAGATTCGGCGAGGATTTTTGCGTCGAAGTAATTCTGGCGCAGATTGGCGTCGAAGACTTTCAGGCAGGAGGGGCTGAGGGTTTTCAGAAGAGCGAAAAGGGTTGTTCTCGAAGCCTCCGAGCGCTGGGCGAGCGTGCCGAAGCAAAAGGCTCCGCAGCCGGCCGCGATTTCCGCGGCGGCCTCGGAAAGCCCGATTTCGTCCCACGCGGCAGGGCGGCGTATGTCGTAGGCGGGCAGGCCGTCGGAGCCTTTGGAGACGTCCACAACTCCGGTGGGCAGATCCGGAAGGACGGCGACGGCGCGGGCGTCCAGGCGGATTTCGGCGATCTTTGCAAGCGCGTCCCTGCCGAGCTCGTCGCCGCCGACCGCGCTAATTATCGCGCAATCGCATCCGAATTTGGCGCAGAAATACGCGAAGTTAAGCGGCGCCCCTCCGAGGGTTTTTGAGTTTCCGAAGCGGTCCCAGACGATTTCCCCGAACGAGGCGATTTTATTTTTCATGCGGATTCTTCCCGACGCCGGCTTTTGCGCGATTTTTTTCGCGCTCGTCGATTATCACGGAAATTATGTAGACCGCCACCCCTACGGTGATGCCGCAGTCGGCGACGTTGAATGCGGGCCACCTGTATTCGATAATCGGCAGGTGGACGTCTATGAAGTCTATCACATGCCCGTAGCAGATTCTGTCGAATAGGTTGCCGACGACCCCTCCCGCGAATATCCCGAGGGCGAATTGCCCGCATCTGGTGTCGAAGCCGAGCTGGTTTCTGAAAATCCAGACGGCGGCGAGCGCGAGCAGGGCTATTGAAGACAGCAGGTAGGTCTGCCCCGAGAGAATCCCCCACGCAGCGCCCTCGTTTGTAATGTGGACGATGTAGAGAAAATCGTCTATAACGGGGATCGGCGAACTTCCGGAACCGAAGTGGTAGGTGGGGTTGCCGCGCTCCCACGGAATGTTCGCGACTACGGCGAGCTTTGTTAGCTGGTCGAGCGCGAATACGCCGAACGCCGCGGCGAAGAACGCGGCGGGAGACGCCTTTTTTGTGCCGGTTTGTTCCAATGCGGTTTGAAATCAGGAGGGCATGTCTTCGTCTTCGGGAGAGCCCGAAGCGTCGATGTCGTATATGGAGCGCTGCACCGACTTTATTTTTTTGTTTTCGGCCTCCTTTATCTCCTGGCCTTCCTTGGTGCATCTCGTGAACGGTATGGCTTCAAGCCTCGATTCGGGAATGGGCTTGCCGGTTACCTCGCATACGCCGTAGGTGCCGTTTCTTATGCGCTCTATCGCCGCGTCGATTTCGGCTATCATCTCCTTTTCGTTGGAGAGCAAATTGTATGCCATGTCGCGTTCGAAGCTCTCGCTGCCGGCGTCGGCGAGGTGCTGTCCGTAAGAGGACAGGTCGCCGGAATCCTCTTTGGCGGAGCGTTTGAGGACTTCCTCCGATATGCTCTCCGCGCCGCGCGAATGGCGCTTGCGCAGCTCTACGAGCATATTGTAATACTTTTTCCACTTGCGCGGGATTTCCTTTTCCCTGTGCTTTTCGAGCGACGGGGTTTCGACGGGGTTGAAGCCGAGAATGTCGAATATGCTCGCGGCGGCGACGGGATTTTTCGGCGACGACGTAGCCTTGAACGGCGCGGGGGCGGCGGGCCCTTTCGCAGGCGCGGCCTTCCCGACGGCGCTTTTTGAGACGGCCTTCGCCTGCTGCTGCCCCGAGCCCGAAGCGCGCATTTCGAGGTACGCGTCGAGGTCTTCGAGGGTGAAAACGATGGAGTCGGACGCGCGGGCGCGGGTCTTTTTTTGAGGTTTTGAAACTTCCTGGTCTTCGGGGATTTTCGCCGCGCGCCCTGCGGGTCTGGGCGATATTTTTATGGAAATTTTGCCGCCCTTTTTCGCGCCATTTGCCGCCTTCGCGGGTTTCGTTTTGGGCGCGGATTTGAGCGGGGTTTGGGGTGAGGGCTTCTTCGCCGCGGAGCCCGCCGGTTTTTTCGCGGGGGCGGATTTCAGCGACGCCTTGAAAACCGCCTGCTTTGCGCCGGACGCGGGTTTTGCTGCGGGCTTCTTTTTCGCGGAGGCCTTTTGCCCGGACGCTGCGGGCTTTTTTGCCGCCGGTTTTTTCGCGGCGCCCGCGGATTTTGCGGCGGGCTTTGGGGCGGACTTTTTGTTCGTCTTTTTTGCGGCTTGTTTTTTCGTCATATGCTTTGCGACATTGCTTTTTTGCACCGCGGGCAGATTCCGTCCTCGGGGAGGTCCGGCAGAACCCTCCAGCATCTGGAGCATCTGCGCCCCTCGGCTTTTGCGGCGCGGATCCTCGGGGTCTCAAAGTCGCCCTCCGAAACTTTCACGGAGGAGACTATGAATATCTCCGGCAGATTGGCGGAAAATTCCCGCAGGGCTTTCGCATCGGGAGAACCCGCGCCGGCTTCGATTTCTATTTCGGCCTCGAGGCTCTTGCCTATTTCCTTGCCCTGGCGCAGCTTTTCGAGCTCCTCGTTGGCCTTTTCGCGCAGGGCGAGGATTTTTTCCACGCCGGCGCAGGCTTCGGCGTCCAGATATTCTTCTCCGATTTTCGGCCAGTCCTGCAGGTGCACGGAATTTTCGGAAAATTCCGCGCCGTTTTTAAACGAGAACGCCTCGTCCGCAGTGAAGGTGAGAATCGGGGCCGCCACTTTTATGAGGGCGTCGCTTATGATGTCGATGGCGGTCTGCGACGAGCGGCGCTCGGGAGAGTTTGCGGCGTAGGTGTAGAGCCTGTCTTTCAGAATGTCGTGGTACACGCGCGACAGAGTTACGCCGCAGAAGTTGTCCAGCAGCTTGTAGACTTTGTGGAATTCGTAGGCGTCGTAGGCCTTTTCCGCCTCTTCAACGAATTGGGCAGCCTTGAATATCGCCCATTTGTCGAGCGCGTCGAGCTTTTCGGGCGGGACGGCGTCCCTGGCGCGGTCGAAGTCGTAGAGATTCCCGAGCTGGTACATTATGGTGTTGCGCACGCCGCGGTATGCGTTGGCTATGTGCGAGAGTATGTCTTCGGAAATCGGAATGTCGTTCTGGTAGTCCACCGAGCTTATCCAGAGGCGCACGATGTCCGCGCCCCATTTGCCGACGTACATGTCGGACGTCTGCGGCTTGCCGTCGCTGGACTTTGAAATCTTCTTGCGGTCCTGCCCCACGACGAACCCGTGCGTTATCACTTTTTTGTAGGGGGCCTCTCCGCGCGTGGCAACCGCCGTCCAGAGGGAGCTCTGGAACCAGCCCCTGTGCTGGTCGGAGCCTTCCAGATAGAGGTCGGCGGGCCAGCTGAGGTCGGGGTTGCGCATGAGGGTCGCGATGTGGCTCGTGCCGGAGTCTATCCAGACGTCGAGGGTGTCGGAGCTCTTGCGGAGCTTGTCGGGCGACGGCCAGTTCGGGGGCAGGGGCGCGCCGTCGAGAATTTCGGAGGCTGAGAGGCTGTACCACATGTTGGTTCCGAGCGTCTCCACTTTGCCTGCGACGAATTTGACAACTCCGGCGTCGAGGTAGGCCGTGCCGTCCTCTCCGTAGAAGGCGGGAATGGGCACGCCCCATGAGCGCTGCCTTGAAATGCACCAGTCGGGGCGCGACTCCACGGCGCCCCTGATCCGGTTCTCTCCGCGCGCGGGCAGCCATTCGACTTTCGAGATGGCGTCCAGAGCCTCTTTGCGCAGGCCGTCCTTGTCGAGCGACACGAACCACTGGTCCATAGCCCTGAATATCACGGGCGTTTTGGAGCGCCAGCAGTGCGGGTACTGGTGGACGATCTCCGCCGATTTGAGCAGCGAGCCGTTGGAGGATATTATCTCGAGAACCTTTTCGTTTGCCTGGCTCTTGCCAGAGGAGTTTTCAAGGACGCTTAAACCTACGAGTTCGGCGGGCACCCGCCCGTCGTCGGCGTATTTGCCGTCGTCGCCGATGGGGGAATAGATTTCGAGGCCGTTGTCGAGCCCGACCTGGTAGTCCTCGAGCCCGTGCCCGGGCGCGATGTGCACGACGCCCGTGCCGGAGTCGGTCGTCACATAGCGCGCGCAGAACACTTTGCTCTTGCGGCTTATGAAGGGGTGGTAGGCGGCGATCCCCTCGATGTCGGAGCCCTTGCCGAGCGGCGAAACTTTCGCGCCCTCGAGATCGCAGTCTTTTATAAAAGAGTCCGCGAGCGGCAGGGCTACTATGAATGTTCTGCCGCCCGCCGAAACCGCGCAGTAGTCAACGTCGGGGTTTACCGCCATCGCGAGGTTGGAGGGCAGAGTCCACGGGGTCGTCGTCCAGATGACGATTTCCGCGCCCGAAAGCCCGAGGCGCCTGTTTGATTCTTCGTCGAGCTTGAAAGCCACCCATATCGAGGTGCTGACGTGCTCGGCGTATTCGATTTCCGCCTCCGCCAGCGCCGTCGCGCAGGGGATCGACCAATAGACGGGCTTCTTGCTTCGGTAGACGAGCCCCCTTTCGACGAACGCCGCAAACGTCCGCAGAATGTCGGCTTCGTACGCGGGCTTTTTGGTCTTGTATTCGTTTTCCCAGTCGGCGAGCACGCCGAGGCGCTCGAACTGCGCGCGCTGCCTCTCTATGAAAGACTCCGAAAAATTCGCGCACTCCCCGCGCAGCTGGGGTATGTCGAGCTCCCTCTTGTCTTTGCGCAGCTGCTTGACGACCTTGTGCTCTATCGGCAGCCCGTGGCAGTCCCAGCCCGGGACATAGGGGGTCGCGAAGCCCCTCATCGTCTTGTAGCGCAGTATGGCGTCTTTCAGAATCTTGTTGAGCGCCGTTCCGATGTGCACGTCGCCGTTGGTGAAGGGCGGGCCGTCGTGCAGGACGAATTTCGGGGCGCCCGCGCGCGCCTTTTGAATTTTTTTGTACAGTCCGGTTTTCTTCCAGTGCTCTATGCGCGCGGGCTCGCGCCTCACGAGGTCGCCGCGCATGGGGAATTTTGTGTTGGGAAGGTTTAGGGAACTCTTGAAGTCTGCTTCCGGCATTTTTCAGTGTGTGTGATTTGCGCGCCGCGCGCAGCGCGGCGCCGTTAAAGGGCGTTGGGTTGCGGTCAGAACGGGAACATGTGGAAGCCGCCGTCCTCGGATTCCTTTTCGGAGATGCGCTCTTCGGTCTTGCGCTCGACTTCCGCCGCCCTCTCCTTGGAATCCCTCGCCTCCGGAACCTCGATTTCGGCGGACGCCGCGGCGAGCTTTGCGGAGCGCAGGCGTTTTTTCAGGGCGCGGTTTTCCGCGCGTATTTTGGAGATTATCTCGGCGTCGAACTTCGCCTGCTCCGAAATTTTGGCTTTTAGCTGGGCGACCTGTTCTTCGAGAGCCTTAACGCGCTCTTTGAGGGCCGCCGCGGATTCCGCGCCCTCCGCGGCGAACGCGCCGGAACCCAAAGCGGACAGCGCAACCAGCATTGCTATTGTCGAGGCAAATTTTTTCATGGCGCAAAAATCAAACAGAAGACGGGGCGGTTTGCAACTTTTTATTGAGTTGCCTTTTTGGGGGCAATCCTCCAATATTTGGCGCATATGAAAAAATTGACCGTTATTGTCACAATCGCGGCGGTTGCGCTGTTGCTCGGCGGCTGCTCCACCACAAACGAAAGCGGCGTTGAAATCAGCAAGGGCTGGTTTGCAATGGCGCAATAATTCCGGCGCGAAGCCCCCTTTGCGGGCGCGCCTTCATTGCCCGCGCGCGGCGGGACATTGCCGCTTTCCCGCGCGCGCTTCTTTCGGGACGGGCGAATTGCCAGGGCATCCGCCGCAGGGGTGTTTTGCGCTTTTTGCGGAAGCGCCGCCGGCCCGCGCATGATGCGCCCCGCGGCTGCTTTTATGAAAGATGGGCTTTGCGCGGGCGGTTTTTGCGGAGCGGGCTTTCCGCCCTTCACGAAAATGCTTGTAATGCGGGGCGCGCTTGAATGTAATGAAAAAGGATCTGTTAAATTCGGAATTGCATATGATGAAAAAGACGTTTTGCATGCTTTTTTTTGCGGCGGCGATGCCCGCGGCGTTTGCGCACAGGCCGACTGATGTTTCGCTCGGCGGGGAATGGCTCTTCCACAGGGGTGAAGTCGCGGGCGGCGAGGCCGTTTCCGCCGACACCTCCGGCTGGGAGCGCGTCAAGGTCCCTCACGACTGGGCGATAGGGCAGGCGTTCGACATGAATTACGACAAGCAGTATGTGCAGGTCGTCCAGGACGGCGAAAAAAAAGCCCGAGAGCGCACCGGGCGCACGGGCGCGCTGCCCACGGTCGGGGTTGGCTGGTACAGAAGGATGCTCGAGCTGCCCGAATCGGAGGCGGGCAAGAGGGTTTACGTGCAGTTCGACGGGGCGATGAGCCGCGCGAAAGTGTGGCTCAACGGCGAATACGTCGGCGAATGGCCCTACGGGTACGCCTCGTTTGAGCTGGATCTTACCAAGCATTTCAAATTCGGGCAGCCAAACAAGCTTGCGGTGCGGCTCGAAAATCCGCCGTCGGCGTCGAGGTGGTATTCGGGGGCGGGGATTTTCCGCGACGTGAGGCTTGTCGCAAAGCCGCAGACGCACGTCGAAAACTGGGGGACGTACGTCACAACGCCGAAGGTTTCGAAAGAATCCGCAACATGCCGCATAGAGACGTCGGTGGCGGACTTTTCGGATTCCGGCAAAAAGGTTTCGGTTAGGACTTCCATTATTTCCCCGAGCGGAAAGACCGTAGCGCAGAAGGTTTCCGGAGCGGAGATTTCGGGCGGGCGCGGAAAGGCCGTTCAGGAGTTCGAGATAAAGTCGCCGGAGCTCTGGACGCTCGAGTCGCCCGCGCTCTACACTGCCAGGACGGAGGTGCTCTCGGGCGGCGAGCCCGTCGACGAGTACTTTACCAAGTTCGGCGTGCGCTCGATTTCCTACGACCGCGACGGCGGGTTTAAGCTCAACGGAAAGCGCGTGCAGTTCAAGGGCGTCTGCATGCACCACGACCTCGGCCCGATAGGCGCGGCGTTCAATGTCTCCGCCGCGCGCAGGCAGCTGGAAATTTTGAAGGATATGGGCGTCAACGCCATACGAACTTCGCATAACCCGCCGGCCCCCGCGCTGCTCGACCTCTGCGACGAAATGGGGATTCTCGCGCAGGTGGAGGCGTTTGACGAGTGGAAGATGGTCAAGTGCGAAAACGGCTACAACAAGCTCTTCGACAAATGGGCGAAAAAGGATTTGGAGGCGATGATACGCCGCGACCGCAACCATCCGTGCGTCGTGATGTGGAGCATCGGCAACGAGGTTCCCGAGCAGACTGTTCCGGAGGGCCGCAAGACGGCGAAGTTCCTCGCGGACATTGTGCGCGCGGAGGATTCCACGCGACCGGTGACGGCCGGCTGCGACCGCAACAAACATGCGGTCGAACACGGGTTCGTGGACGAGCTCGACTTGGTGGGTTTCAACTACAAGCCTTTTTATTATAAAGAATGCTACGACAAAAAACCTCGCGCCATAATCTACGGCAGCGAGACGGCCTCCACCGTCAGCAGCCGCGGCGTCTACCACTTCCCGACCAAGGAGAGCAAAAATCCGTGGTCGCACGACTACCAAGTCACGTCTTACGACCTCTCCTGCGCTCCGTGGTCGCAGGTTCCGGAGGACGAGTGGAAGGGGCAGGATGAAAACCCGTTCGTTCTCGGGGAATTCGTGTGGACGGGGTTCGACTATCTCGGCGAGCCCTTCCCCTACGACGGCGGCGACTACATCGCCAAGAGTTCGTACTTCGGGGCGGTCGACTTGTGCGGATTCCCCAAGGACAGGTTCTACCTCTACCGCGCGCGCTGGAGGCCGGAAGTCGAAACCCTGCACGTCCTTCCGCATTGGACATGGCCGGACAGGGTTGGGCAGAAGACGCCCGTCTACTGCTACACCAACTACCCGAAGGCGGAACTCTTCATAAACGGCAAGAGCATGGGGGTGCGCGAAAAGGGAGGCTCCGGCAAATTCGGGAAGTCGCGCCTGATTTGGGAGGACGCGGTTTACGAGCCCGGCGAGATAAAAGTCGTGGCGTATTCCGCGGACGGGAAAAAGGCCGCGGAGAAGACGGTCAAGACCGCGGGGGAACCCGCGCGCCTCGAAATCAAGGCGGACAAAAAGAAGTTTGGCGGGGAGGAATTGTGCTTTGTCGAAGTGAGCGTCGTTGACAAGGACGGCAATCTCTGCCCGCGCGCGGACAATATAATATACTTTTCGACCGGCGGCAACGTGAAGCTGCGCGCTCTCTGCAACGGCGACCCGACAGATTTGACGCCTTTTGGCTCCAACTACATGAGGGCGTTTTCCGGAAAGCTGCTCGCGGTTCTCGAAGCGGACGGCGACGCGCGCGGGTCGGTTACGGCGGCTTCCGGAGGCAAAGGCGACAAGGCGATAAAGTCGGCAACCGTCAAATTTTAGGCCTTCGGGAAGGGAGTTTTATTCGCGATGAAACTCGTATTCATGGGAACGGGAACCTCCCAGGGCGTCCCCGTCATAGGCTACGATTCGAGCGGCATAGACCTCTCAAACCCCAAGAATTGGCGCACGCGCTCGTGCGCGCACCTGTATGCGGGCGGCAGGGAAATTCAGATCGACGCGGGGCCGGAGTTCAGGCTGCAATGCCTCAAAAATTCGGTTTCGCGCGCCGACGCCTTTATACTCACGCACGGGCACGCCGACCATATAGCGGGCATGGACGACCTGCGCAGGTTTTGCGACGGCGCCGAGGACAATGCCATAGACGTCTATTCCAACGAATACGGGCTTGAGCGCATACGCGCGATGTTCCCGTACGCGCTCGGAGAGAGGCCGGCGGAGCGCGGCTACCCGTGTTTCCGCCTCAAACCCATGCCCGAAGAGCTGGACATGGGCGGCGGGCTGAAAATCCGTTCGGTTTCGCTCCCGCACGGGCCGGTCGAGACGCTCGGGCTGGTCTTTGAATGCGGCGGAAAGAGGGTTGCGTACTACACCGACTGCAAGTCCCTGCCGCCGCGCGCAGAGGAGCTCGCTGCGGGCGCCGACGTGCTCGCGATAGACTGCCTTAGGTTAAAGCCCCACCCGTCGCACATGACGCTTTCGGAGGCGCTCGAAGCCGTGGGGAGGCTGGCTCCGAAGCGGGCATTTCTCACCCACACGACATCCCACATAGATTTCGGCAAAATCGAACGCACGCTGCCGGAAAATTGTCATATAGCCTACGACGGCTTGACTGTCGAGGCCTGAACTTCAAAATCTCAAAACAAAACAACGGCTATTGGCTATGAAGACTGACAGCGCAAAAAAACCGAGGGCGGCGATGGTTCTCTCCGGCTGCGGAGTGTACGACGGCACTGAAATCCACGAGGCTGTGATAGCACTGCTGTGCCTGTTGAGGGGAGGGGCGGAGGTTTCGTTCTTCGCGCCCGACGTGCGGCAGAGCGACTGCGTGAACCACCTCGACGGCAGCGATTCCGGCGCGCCGCGCTCGGTGCTCGCGGAGTCGGCGAGAATCGCGCGCGGGAAAATAGAGCCCCTGTCGCGCTTCAATCCCGAACATTTCGACATGCTCGTGTTCCCGGGGGGCTTCGGGGCGGCCAAAAACCTTTCGACTTTCGCCTACGACGGGGCGGGGTGCTCGGTGGAGCCGTCTGTCGAAAGGGCTATTTCCGGAATGCGCTCGCTCGGAAGGAAAATAGCGTTTTTGTGCATATCGCCCGTCATCGCGGCTAAGGCGATAGGCGGCGGCGTGAAGCTCACGATAGGCTCCGACCCCAAGACCGCCGCGGCGATAGAGGCCGCCGGCGCGAAGCACGTCGAGTGCCCAGCGTCGTCGTTTGTCGAGGACGAATCCAAAAACGTGTACTCGACGCCCGCCTACATGCTCGCCGAAGACGCCGCCGAGGTCGAAAAGGGCGTGTCGGCGATGATTTCGAGAATGTTCGAAACCCTTTGAAGATGCCGCTTTCAAGGACATGGGCGAAGCCCGCAGCCGTGGCGCTCGCGCTCGCGCTCGCGGCGCCGATCTGCGCCCAGCGCATGACGACGATGCTCCCCGGCACCGTCAAAAATTTTGAACTGCCCAATTTCAACGAAAACACCGGCGACAAGGAGTGGGAGCTGTTCGGCGAAAAGGCGGCATACAAGAGCGACACCCGCATAGACGTTGAGAGCTTCAGGCTTCTGCTCTTTGAAGACGGCGCAAACGGCGCGCTGAAAGCCACCATAACGAGCCCGTCGGCGAGGGTGGATCCGGTAAAAAAGTTCGTGTCGGGGGATTCCGACATATTTGTCCGCGCGCCGGAGTTTAAAATAGACGGGAAGAAGTGGACGTGGGATTCCGCGAAAAAATTCGTCGAGGTATTCGACGGCATAACCGTGGACATATTCCCCGCCGGCGGCGAAAAAAAAGGCGCGCCCGACACGCGCATAACCGGCAGGTACGGCTCTATGCTCGGGGAGGGCGGCAGCAACGTGTTCGACGTCCGCAAAAACGTAAAGCTCGAGAACTCCCAGATGAAGCTCGAGTGCGACGCCCTGCGCGCAGTCGCCCCCAAAGAGCGGCGGGGAGGCTCAGGAGTGAGCGAAATCGACGCCGAGGGAAACATAAAAATGCTTTACGAAAACAAGGACATCCGCGCGGGCGGCGCCAAAATCCTGCCGTCAGAGTCCACGGCGCTCCTCTCCGGCAGCCCCCATATAAAGGACATTCCCAGCCGAGCCGAAATATCCGGAGACACAATTGAAATCGACAGGGGCAAAAAGTCTCTCGCCGCAAAGTCAGGCAAATCCGGCCGCGCGCGCGCCGTGATTTTCAACACCGATTCCGATGGCAAAGAGGAGAGGATTGCCATATCCGCGGACTCCATAAAAATGAGGACGGAGGGCGAAAAAAATTTTTTCGACTTTTCCGGAAACGTTAAGGTTGACGCCGACTCTTTCAGGGCGTCGTGCGATTCGCTCTCGGCGCAGTCGGCTTCCAAAGAGGGCGGAAAGCCGGAAGTTTCGCGCATAGAGGGCGGCGGCAATGTGCGGCTTTCCAACGAAAACGGCAACGCCGCCGCGGACCGCATGGAAATCCTGCCCGGCAGGGGCGAGGTCGTGCTGTCCGACAACGCGTCGCTCGCCGACCCCGAGCGCGGAATGAAGCTGTTTGCCGACGTGATAGTGTTTTTGAAGGAAAAGAGCACGGGGCTTGCGTTTGCGGACCCCAAAGCGGAAAATTCCGATGTGGTCCTGAATATCCGCGAGGGCATATCCGCAGGGGAAAAACCGAAGAAGGGCGCCGAGACCGTCGTGAAATCAAAGCGGCTGAAATTCGTCAAAAACGAGAAAAACATGCGCTTCGACTTCGACCGAGACGTCCGCATAACCTCCGACGACATAAGGGCGTCTTGCGAAAAAATGCAGGTGCTTGCCATTCGCGACGGAAAGGGCGGAGACTCAGTCCGCAAGATTACCGCGACCGATTCGGTCAAAATTTCCCAAAAGGGCTATTCGGCGGAGGCGGAAACCGCGGTGATCTACCCGAAGCTCAAGGGCGGCGACGGCGGCAAATCCGCCCCCCACAGGTATGTGGAGCTGCTTATCTCCCCCGCAAATCCCGGCAAAAGGCCGACGATCCGCCTGCCCGCAACCAAGGCGATAGGCCTTGAAGAGGTGCGCGCCGACAAAAAACTCGAGGAAAAGCCGACCGTTATCACCAGCGACAGGCAGTGGCTTGTGGGCGGAACGGATTCCGACCGCTATTTCTTCGAGGGCGACGTAAAGGCGGCGGGCACCGACATGGACGTGTCGTGCGAAAAGGCGGAAGTCGAAATGCGCAAGCTAAAGAACGGCGGGCATTCCATATCTAAAATCTATCTTCTGGAAAGCGTGAACCTTTCAAGCGGCCTCAAAAGCGCGACCTGCGGCAGGGCGGAAGTGTTTCCGGAGGACGAAATGGTGGTGCTCTCCGAAGATCCGGTCGTAATCGACAGGGAGGACAATACCCGTGTTTCCGGCCCGAGAATGGTATACAACCGCGGCAGGCGCTCGATGACCGTCGAGGCGGAAAACCCGCAGTCCGCCACCGCCGCGCAATCCGCGCCGCGCTCGTTCATTCCGGACTTTGAGGACGACGAAACTCTCTCTCCCGCCCGAAACCGCCCCCCGCGCCCGACCGTAAAAATGCTGCCCCGCTCGAGGAAGTGATTTTACGGCGCGCCGCGCAATCGCGAAATGCCTGCAATTGCCGCGGCCGCAGAACCCAACCAGCGCCCGCGGCGGCGGGGCGCCCGGATATTTCGCGCGGCGCGCAAGCCGCCGGCTGTTTGCACAAAAAAATGGTCCTGAACGGATTTGAACCGTTGACCAAGCGATTATGAGTCGCCTGCTCTAACCACTGAGCTACAGGACCGAATTTAAAGCCGACAGTTTCGCATTTGGCGCGCCCCTTGGCAAGCTATTTTTTTCAAAACCGCCGCGGACGGCCGAAATTTTGCTTGTTATGCGGCAAAAAAAGCAATTTATTTCTTTTCAATGCGAAAAAACCTTGTTTTAGGACTCGACATCGGCGGTTCAGGCGTAAAGGGCGCGGTCGTCGACGTAGCGAAGGGCGAATTTGTAGGCGATCGCATAAGGATCCCCACCCCGACACCGCACACTCCCTCCAATATCGTTTCGGCGATATCCGAGATCGTCGCCGGATTCAAATGGAAAGGGCCGATAGGATGCGGCTTTCCCGGAGTCATAAGGTCGCAGATAATAGAGACCGCCGCAAATCTCGGCGGAAAGAATTTTATAGGCGTAAACTTGGCCGAGGAAATCGGCCGCGCCTGCGGTTGCGAGGCGTGGATAATAAACGACGCCGACGCCGCCGGCAGCGCTGAAATAAATTTCGGCGTGGGGCGCGGCCGCCGCGACGGCGTTCTTATGATGCTCACCGTCGGCACCGGCATAGGCGTCAGCATGTTTTCCAACCGCACGCTCGTCCCGAACCTCGAGCTCGGGCACCTGCGCATGCGCGACAAGGCGCTGAAAAAATACATTGCCGCCGAGAAAATCTGCTCCGACGCCGCGAGAAAGTCGCACGATCTCTCGTGGCAGCAGTGGGCGGGGCGCTTCAACAAGTACCTCCAATACGTGCACTCGCTGTGCTGGCCGGATCTGATAGTCATCGGAGGCGGCGTGGCGTCAAAGAGCGACAAGTTCCTGAAATACATCAAGGCGGACTGCGACATCGCCATCGCCAGGCTCGAAAACCGCGCGGGCATAATCGGAGCGGCCTACGAGGCCAGCAAAAACATATAGCCGCGCGGGGGCGGGAGCCGCCGCGGGCGGCGCGCCCGCCGTTTTTTTTGTTGCGCGCCCGCCCGCCAAATGAATTATTAAACTTTGGAATTTTTGAAAAGGCATTCTTATGAGCGAATCGGAAAAAGCGGTAATAACCCTCAATGGAAAGAGCTTCGACTTCCCCGTGGTCAGCGGAACCGAAGGCAACAAGGCCGTTGACATATCGACGCTGCGCTCGAGGACGGGGTATATCACGCTCGACGAGGGCCTCGCCAACACGGGCTCGTGCAAGAGCAGCATCACATACATCGACGGCGAAAAGGGCAAGCTCAGCTACCGCGGAATCCCGATTGAAGTCATTGCGGCGAACTCCACGTTTATCGAGACCGCATACCTCATAATCTACGGCGACCTTCCCACGCGCAAGGAGATGAGCAATTTCTCTCAGAAAGTCCTGCGCAACGCGAGCCTCCATGAGGGCATGATGCACTTTTTCGACGGCGGATTCCCCTTTACCGCGCACCCGATGGCGATTCTCTCTTCCCTTTTGAACTCCGTCGGCTGCTACTATCCGCACATGGTCACAAACCAGCGCGAACAGGATTTGGAGCATTTTGACGACGCCGCCGCCCTCCTGCTCAGCAAAGTCCGCACTATCGCCGCAATGGCGTACAGGATGAAAAACGGACTGCCGCTCATCTATCCCAAGCGCGACCTCGGATACAGCCAGAACTTCCTGCACATGATGTTTACCGAGCCGTACCACGAGTACTACCCGCACGACGACATCACGAAAGCGCTCGACCTCATCCTCCTCCTGCACGCCGACCACGAGCAAAACTGCTCAACCTCGACCGTGCGCATGGTCGCGAGCTCCGGGGCTAACCTGTTCGCCTCGGTATCGGCCGGCGTATGCGCCCTATGGGGCCCCCTCCACGGAGGCGCTAACATGCGCGTCATACAAATGATGGAGGAAATCCACAAGTCCGGCGACGACGGCTCCAAATTTATCGAGCGCGCCAAAAAAGGCGAAACAAAACTCATGGGCTTCGGACACCGCCTCTACAAAACCTACGACCCCCGCGCAATAATCCTGCGCGAAGCCGCCGAGCGCGTCCTGAAAATAGTTAAGCTTAAAGACCCCCTGCTCGATATCGCCCAGCGGCTCGAAGAAAAAGCGCGCAGCGACAGCTACTTTATTGAGCGCAATCTCTATCCCAACGTGGACTTTTACAGCGGAATTATCCTGAAGGCCATCGGAATGCCGCTTGACATGTTCACCGTGATGTTCGCAATAGGCAGAATGCCAGGCTGGATCGCCCACTGGCGAGAAGTCGCCTCCAATCCCAAGGGCAAAATAATCAGGCCCCGCCAGGTCTACACGGGTCCGGCGCCCCGCGAGTACATAAAAATGCGCTACCGCGACGGCGAAATATCATCCGACTACGAATCCGACGAACACAAATCCTTCGGGGGCGGGGCATCTGAAAATGCGTCCGCCCGCGCCTGATTTGGCGAATGCTTTTGGCGCGGGGCTGCGTTGCTTCGGAATAAGCCGCACCCTCACGTACTGAAAGTACGCTTCGGCCGCGGCTTTTCCTCGCGCCTTGCCCCGCATCCAAAATGGATTCGCTCGCTTGGTTGCGCTGGGCGGGCGCGGGGCGCGCCTGCCGCAGAGGGGG
>ENA-UEQL01000838-UEQL01000838.1-human-gut-metagenome-genome-assembly--contig:-NODE-838-length-22175-cov-10.150059_pt1 | contig 22175 bp, 17 predicted proteins | sample MGYA00242905_ERZ507926 | MGnify/ENA primary metagenome ERZ507926 (study PRJEB26167, sample SAMN06115531) | human gut metagenome | host: Homo sapiens | place: China:Henan | collected 2015-09-09...
ATATCTTCATCACGGTTAGATATTTGAGGATGAGCAATTATCGAAGTGATAACACTTAAGATAAAGGTTACTTCATCGAAGAATTCATTATCTTTTTCGAAAGAAAGTTCTTGTAAAGATGTAAACTCAATTTCTTCTAAATGAGTAAAACGTTCTTTTACATCTTGATACTTTTTTTCGTAATTATTTAGTTGTGTTATCATCTTTTTTAAAAGATTTTCTTCGATGATTTTCATATTGTTATAACCTTCTCATTAAATTTTGAATTGTTTTTTCACTACGTTTTAAAACATCTTTTCCGTATGTTTTATGAATTAAGTTAAGTAATTCTCTTAAAGCATTTTTAACATATTCTTCAAAACGGCCTTCAATTTTGCTAATAACTTTTCGTGAAAGTAAGAAGTCAAGAGCTTCTTCTTTTGTACCACCACATGATACAAATACTGGAACAAGTTCAGATATTTGATTTAAAATACGGTTACCAAAAGTGATATCAAATTGATCATAAATGTAATCACTTATAGTTTGGAATTTTTGATAATCATTATCAGTCATTTGATAACTCTTATTGTTTTTAGCTTCTTGATATAGTTTAGCAAGGGCACTTCTACTAAGGTTAATTGTTGATGCGTCACCATTTACATTAAATGCATCATTACGATTGTCAAAATCAATTGTGATTGCACGGTCATAAACTTTATCAGTAATTGTGAATGTTGAGTCATCTTTGTTTGCGGTACCTACAAAGTATACGTTATTAGGTATTTGAATAACACCATCATCTAATTTTGCAGGAGGGATGAAATTATATGGAAGTTGCATTATTTTTATTTTCCATTCTTCTTCAGGATATTCAAGCACTGATAAGAAGTCAGCAAAATAATATTCAACTCTTGAAATGTTCATTTCATCAAGTACAAACATATGTATCATATCAGGATTATAGTTAGCATGATATAAGCTTGTTAAGAATTCAGTTTCACTGTAAGCTTTAGAGAAATCATTAAAGTAACCGATTAGGTTAGTTTTATCTCTCCATGTTGCTTGGACAGGAACAAATAATAGATTAGCATTGATAAACTTTGCAAAATATCTTGGTAAGCTTGATTTACCTGTACCAGATAAACCTTCTAAAATCATGAAATGACTTGCGGCAAATCCGCTCACAAAGAAACGAATTGTATCAATATCAAAATATAATTTTTCTTCTTTGGCAAGATAATTTCTAAATCTTGTTGCAATTTCATTTAATGTTAAGTTATCACTAACAACATTTTCAACCGCATAACCTTCGTATTCTTCATCCATCATTGATAATGCTGGGAATACTTTTTCACGGTCATCTAGTTCTTCTGTTTGACGAATAACGCTTGAATTGTTGTTGTCAGTAGCAGCAGGTTGACCAATTCCAACCTCACCACTTACTGTGCCACTAACTTTATTTGATGGTACAGCATCAAAGTTTGAACTAACATCATTTTTAACAAGATCATCGTCATCAAGTACTGGATAGTTTTTATCTTCAAATGCTCTAAATGGTCTATCAACTTGAGTAAAGTTTACAATAAACATCAATATTCCACCAATAAAAGCAAATGCAAGAAAATATATACATGTTGTTATTAATAAACTTTGACCAGCAAATTGATACATTGTTTTGATGCCATTTTTTCCACAAATTAACATACCAACGCCAAATGATAATATAAAGCATACTACTAGTGATGCAAGATAAGATAGAATCATTTTTAGACTATATGGCTTTTTATTGTTTAAAACTGCATATCTTTTTTCGTATAAGAACAATGCTACAAATACAGATATATATATTGCAACAAGTATTAAACTTACATATCCTGTTACACCACATCTTATTGGTTCAAAGTTTATTTTTTCCGCAACAAGTGCTATTGGATTCTTTTTACCTATTAGTAGATGAGATCCATCTAGGCATAAACCTACAAATAGTAGTAAGAAAGAATAAAAGAATGCAAGTGATAAAACTATCAAGTTCTTTCTTGTAAAATAGGGTTTTTTCATAAGGTTACTCTCCCTGTTCTTCATTTATTGTAATTTCTTCAGTTTTGGTTTCTGAAGTTTCTTGGTTAGTCAATTCTTTAATCATTGTACTATCCGATTTTTCTAAGTATTCGTTGTTATTTATTTCGGTTTTATCAACAAAACCATTTTCATCAAATTTATACGCATAGCCTTTGTAATAAATTGTTTCAGTATAAATAGCTTTAAATTCATTTAAATTATCTTCATTTTCATATTCTAAAGCTTCTTCAAGTTTTTTGATTCGTTCTTCTTGTACTTTATCCATTTTATTTGCAATGCGATCAATCATTAATAAGCAATATATAAGCGATGATACTGTAATTCTTGACGGCTTTTTTACGAATATGTCTTGTCCTTCATTTATCTTTCCTGATAGTTTTGCTAGTCTTGTATTCATTTGTGGCATAAGTGATGTTGCCATCATGATTGTTGACATTGCTTTATTTTTCAACCTTTCATCCATTGCCATAATTTCGGTTTGGCGGACTACTTCTTTTACTATATTTTTACCTTTTCTGATAGCTTTTACAGTCGTAATAGCTGTTTGTTTTGGGATAATTGGGGGTATTCTCATATTTAAACTTCTTTCATTTTAAATTATACATCGTATAAAGTTTCTGAACATTTTTTTTTGCTATTTATGGCAAAATTTATTTTTACGGATTTTACATGATGGTATGAATGTTGATACCTCCAGAAGTAATGTAAATTTTAAAGCAAAAATAAAATTCATAAATAAAAGAGATTTTATGGATAAGAAGTTTTTCCCCTTTGTTGATTGTCAAAAACCGACAGAATCTTTGCGTTCGTCTTTTATCAAGGACAATGATTTTTGGACTGGTGAAATTAGAACTTGTACATCAGGGGGTTTGGTAGATGATAGTGGCGTTTTAGGATTTCATATTTTTGATTGCCTTGAAAATATTAACAAAGTTGGAGATTCAATGGCTAAAATAATTGATTCAAAAAATGGTCGAAATTTTTCAGGTCTTTTAATTGGAGCAAAAGATTTTTCTACAAGGACTGATTCTATTCCTTTATTTAATCGTATAAGAGAAGTAGTGGAAAGGTTTGTTAATCCTTCTGTTTTTAAAGTGCATAATAATAACTTTGCAGAGTCTAATATTGCTTATGAAAGGGATTTAGATACTTGGTTTGTTTATACCCCATTGCCAAATTACCCTTGTTATTGTCAAAATGAGCCATTTATTGCATCTTTAGAATCTTTGCTATCTGCTTTTAGAGAAATAAAAATTGCACCGCAAGATAGTTTATTTATTGGAGAAAAACAAATCGTTAAAGAAGATTGCCCTAAAATTTTTTATGAGGGTTAAATTAGATAATTGTAAATAATTATTACAATAGTAGCAAAAAATATTTTTACAAGTTATCTAATTGTATTAAGCTTAAATATGTTAAGGGGATAAATAAATGATAACAAAAGTGAGTTTTAAATTAGATAGGGGATTATCTACGCAATTCAACAATGCAAATACTGTTACTAATCCAGTATTAAAAAAAGAGAATGAGTCTAAAAATAATAATGAAACTTCGTTTCCTAATGTGGGGATGAATTATTATGTTCCATTTACTGGAAAAGATAAAAATAAAGAAAATCCTGTAAAAGATAAATACGACGATATTATGTATGCGGCGGATACTCCGACGGTACAATTCTTGAATGAAGTTAAAGAAAAGGCTAGTGAGGATGGTTATCCAAAGGCTACGACTCTTCATATTTTGAAAGAAGGGTTGATTGAGGCTGATAAATTTATGGATGCTTTAAATAATGAAGAAGTAGATTTAGAAACGGCTATCCTTCCAAAATTCAATGGTGTTCTTCGTCAAATTCATCCAGATATTTTATCTGATGAAGAAATGAGAAAGCAAGTTCAACCTGTAATTAAGAAGTATATTGATGTTACCTCAAAGTTGATAGAAGAAAATAAACCAGAAGAAAATGTTTCTGTTGAAAATCCTAATATTAAATTGTCAGATGATGTAATTGATGCCGTTTGGGGGGCAATGGATGAGGATATGTCTATTGAACCATCGTTTATTGCTTTTTCTGTATTTATGGCTCAAGATAAAATTACTAAAAAGCTTGCAAATGATATGGAACATGATATTGATGAAGCAATTATGCTTAACAAGGAAGACAAAGATAAGTTTGCTCCTTTTAGTATGTATGAACAAAAAGCTTCAAAAATTTTGAAAAATATTGCACTAGGTTCTAGTGTAATTCTTACTTACGAACCAGAAAAAGAAAATGTTAAGAACTTTTTAGATACAGTAAAAAAAGAGAACTCTCAAGATGACAATAAATTTACTATTGTTGACTTGAATAAGAAAACAAACTTTAGTTATTTTACTAGACATGTTAAATCTCTAGGTAAAGATAAAGAAAATAATTATTTAATTATAATGAATCCATCTCTTATACTTGGAGGAAAGGCAGTTATTGCTGAAGATGGTGTGCAGTTCCATTTTTCTAAAGATGCTGTTGATTTAGTTGAAAAACCTCCTAAAAATGTAAAATATTTGTTCTATACACCAAAAGATGAATATTATTCAATGTTGGAGAATTCCCCATGGGCTAAATCTGCTCTTACAGATTTTGTAGAAATGAATGTCCCAACTTTAAATTCTGAACAGAAAGTAGCTGCATTTTTAGAAAATCCTAATTTGATAAAAGATATTAACAAAAAAGAAGCTTTTTCTAAAAAAGCAATCGAAAAAATTGCAGAAGTTTCAACTCATCTTGATGGTGAATTCCCTCAAAAAACAATAAAATTGATGCAAAATATTTCAGCCTATTATGTTGACAAAAAAGAAATTACTGAAAAAGATGTTGACCTTTATATGAAACAAGCAGGGAAACTTTTGAAAAAATCTGAATCCGCATTTGAACCAATTTTTAATACTGGTGTTACATTGAAAGATTTAACTGGTAAAGATTCTACTAAGAAAGAAGCCTCTTCTTTGGTTAGAAGAATTAAGTCTGAAACACTTGGTACAAAAGGTGTGATTGTATATTCTCAAGATGGAACAGCAGGAAGTGGTCGTAGATTTACTGCAAAGGCGATTGCTGGAGAAACTCATATTCCATATATGGAAATCAATACAATGGATTTTGGTACAAAAGATGTTGATATTTTTGGCGGAGGTGCATTATCTCCAGAAGCTTCTATCAAGAAATTATTTTCTATTGTAAGAACTCAAGCTGAATCATCTCCTCATAAAGCTGCCGTTTTGTTTATTGAAAACTTTGAGTTGTTCTCTTTTGGTGAACAGGTTTCAATGTATCACCAAAAAGCTATGGCTCAACTTCTTCGTGAAATGGATAAAGCTGAAGCAGATGGATTGAATATTCTTATTGTAGGTTCTGTTTCTGATCCAAGATTGATTGGAACTGCAACAATGAAATCTGCGAAATTTACAAGTATGGGAATTTCTTCTCCTGCGTTTAATGAATCAGAGCGTTATCAGGTTATCAAAAAAGTTTTACAGAATTCTAAAATTAAGATAGCAGGTTCAAAAGAAGCTCAAGAAAATACTATCGAATTTGCGGCAAAAATTTCAAATTGTTTCCCATTCATGAGTTTGAAAGGTCTTGTTTATAAAGCAAATTCAGTCGCTGAAGAACGAGGTCATAGTAAATTGACAAAAGCTGATTTTACTGAAGCTTATCTTCAATTGACAACTGGACGTCCTTCTACTGCTCATAACAACCCACATGAACAAAAGATTGTGGCATCTCATGAATGTGGGCACGCTACAAACTTAGAAGTTATGAATAATCTTGCAAAAACATTAGGAAAGCCTTGGCATATTCCTACTAAGGTAAACTTCATTACGCTTGACCCAAGAGGTATGTATGGCGGAGCTGTTTACCCAGGACGAGATAAAAATAGCGAAAAATCTTTTGAAAGTTTATTTGCTTCAATTGTTCTTGGCTTTGGCGGAAATTCTGCCGAACACAGATTCTATGGAATGAATGGATCTATGGGCATTACTTGTGATATGGAACAAAATAGAAATCTCGCAGAATTCATGGTTAAGTCTGCGGGCATGGGGGCTAAAGTTGGTAAGATGTCTATTGCGGATGATGAAGTTGTTTCGGATGATTTAAGAAAAATGATTGAATCTGATGAACGTGTTATCCTAAATAATGCAAAAATTGTTTCGGACTATATTACAGAGGTTTATTCTGATTTTAATGAACAATTTACTAAACAGTACTCTCCAAAAGTTGGCTCAGGCGAATGTTTAATCGACGGTGATTTATTTAGGGAAGAACTAAATAAATGGAAAAAATCTCAATCCCTAGAAAAACAAGAAGAAATAAAAGAATGTGATATTGCTATCCAAAAGGTAATGGAAGCGACTAAAAAAGGTATAGCAGTTCGCAGAGATGGAGATTAATTCTTCAAGTATAATATTCAAAAAGGTATTTGGATGAGAAATCTAAATACCTTTTTATTTGCAAAGTATAATAATTATTGCTCCTACAATCATTATTGAGCTTCCTAGTAATTTTTTTAGAATTTGTTGTTCTTTAAAATAATGCCAACCAAGAAATACACTCAAAATGGTCGAAAGTTGAAAGAGTGCAAGTCCATAGCTTACATTCATCCTTGAAAATACAATGTTTGTACAGATTTGCATTCCACCCATACATAGAATTATGAGTAGAAGTCTAGTAAATATAAATTTTTTTGTTGTTAAAATTTGATTGAGAGAAGTTAAATTTGTTAGTTTTGGTAATAGTAGTATTCCTGTAAATACCATTCCGAAAAAACTCCAAAACATAAAAGATATTTTTACATCACTATAAAGAATTACATTTTTTACAAAAACGGCTTCAATTGCAGTAAATATCAGTGCATATAATCTATAACGGATGTCTTTTCTTTTTAAAAGTTTGAATGAAAATCCTTCTTCTTGTGTATCAAATACGAAATAGCTTCCACAAATTATTAAAATTATTCCTACAAGACCAATGATTGATGGAATTTCGTGCAATAAAATTATTCCGAAAACCAACGCAACGACAGATTTATACGCATTGATTGGTCCCAAAATTGAAAGCTCTCCATTTTTTAGGGCTTTAACAAGGTATGAATTTCCTAATGCTCCACACATTCCGCCAAGAATTGCATTCGTCCAAATTTGATGTGGAAAAATTAGAAAAGTCGTTCTAATTACGATTGGGATACAACATATCGTTAAACCCAAATACATGATAAAATTAATTAAAAATGGGTCAATTGCTTTTGCTGTCAACTGCTTCTGATAGACATTTGACATTGAGTTTGAAATTATTCTTAGTAATATGGCAAAAAATGTTACTCCCATATTCTGATTATATCCTAAAAAGATAAGATTTCTCTTGCAACAATCCCCAATTAGTGTTATAATCAGTCTGTCTAACCCCAAGACATTGTTTTTATAGTGAAAATGATATTGTAAGAAAGATGAAAGTAGATAGCATAAGTTACCCTGTGTATTCAAATGCACAAGCACAAAGTTTTGAAACGAGAAATAACATTAAACCTAAAAGAATTCAGCCTACAAGACCCCAATCTAAAGGCCCAAAGTCTGCTATGGGTGAAGCTCTTAGTACTGCAGGAGCTTGGTTTGGGTTTGGAGTTGTATTGGATTTCATTTCTCGAAGAATTACATTTTTCCATTCTCCAATGAAAAACTCTTTAGCAATGAATGGTGTCATTGGTGCTGGTGCTGGTTTGATTACTGGTGTAAAGACTGAATTTACAAAATTACACCATAAAAAAGACTCTTAATCTTTTTGGAAGGATAATAAGTTTAGTCCAGTTTTTTCGCAAAATTTTCTTTCGACAGTTCCGTTTAGTGGAGTAATAAAGATTTCTCCAGTTAGGCTTATTGTTGCGTTAATCAAATGTCCGCCAATTGTATTATAATCGCTCCCTGATGCGTTCATATGTAAATGTAAATAGGTTTCACCGTCTTTTGTTGAAATATTTCCAAGAAGACTTGTAATTTCTCTTGGACCTTCAAATAATTTTTCGTTATATTCTTTGGTTTCTGGATTGAAAAATCCAAAAGTCGCAGTGTTAATAGCTCCAATTCCTTGTACTGTTCCAACTTTGATATTATTGGAAGTACAAAAATCTTTTATTGCAGAGATTATTTCTGCTCCTTTATTTAATCTAACAATGTAAGTATTATCTATTTTTCGAAAATCGTATTGAGTTGGCATTATATTCTCCTTTAGCTATACATATTCATATTTTTTATAAAACTGTTAATTCAAGTCCGAAAGTTCCAAATGCAAGGGGTAAAAGGCATATTGATTTTTTCATGATTTCTCCCAGTTTTTGGTAAAATTATACAACAAAGAATTTGAGTGGAAATGTTTTTATTTTATTTTTAAAGCTCTTAGTGAATTAAGTACTGCAATCAATGTTACTCCAACATCTGCAAATACTGCACCCCACATCGTTACAAATCCAAAAGCTCCTAGAATTAAAAATAGTACTTTTATTCCTAGTGCAAATGCAATATTTTCTTTGACAATCGTTAGAGTTTGTTTTGCAATTTTGATTGCTGTTGCAACTTTTGTTGGTTTGTCGTCCATAATAACAACATCTGCGGCTTCTATTGCAGCATCAGAGCCAAGTCCACCCATTGCAATTCCAACATCTGCTCTTGTTAAAACAGGAGCATCATTAATTCCATCTCCAACAAATATTACACTTTTGTTTTTCGTTTTTTGTTCAATTATATCTTCAATTTTATCAACTTTATCAATCGGTAATAGTTGAGTGTATGCTTTATCTAAATTTAATTTTTTTGCGACCGTAAGTCCAGATTCTTCTGTGTCACCTGTAAGCATTACGGTTTGAAGTTTTAACTTTTTAAGTTCTATTATTGCTTTTTGAGCATCTTCTTTTAATTCGTCTGATATAACAATGTGACCAAGAAAATTGCTATTTTTAGCCGTATAAACGATTGTTCCTGTTTCGTTTGCTTTTTGGTAACTAATATTATGATTTTTTAATAGGTTTTCATTCCCAACGAGGATAGAGCAACCATTTATTTCTGCTCGAACTCCATTTCCTGCAATTTCAGAAATTTCTGAAATTCTATTTTTGTCTATGTTTTTATCATACGCTTTTTTAATAGATAGTGCTATTGGATGGTTAGAATAACTTTCTGCATAGGCTGTAAGTTCAAGTAATTCCTCTTTTGTTGTATCTTCTTGTTGTACAATTTTGACAACTTTAAAACATCCTTTAGTTAGTGTACCTGTTTTGTCAAATACAATTGTTTCTGGCTTGGATAATAATTCAAGATATGAGCTTCCTTTGACTAAAATTCCACATTTAGAAGCTCCTCCAATTCCTGCAAAAAAGCCGAGTGGAACAGATATTACTAATGCACATGGACAAGATATTACTAAAAATGTTAAAGCTCTATTTATCCAAACTGAAAAATTACTACCAAAAATAAGTGGAGGTAAAATTGCAAGAAATAATGCAGCTAAAACAACTACTGGAGTGTATATTTTTGCAAATTTAGTTATAAAGTTTTCGGTTTTAGTTTTTTTAGAACTTGCATTTTCTACTAAATCCAAAATTTTAGAAACCGTAGATTGTCCATATTCTTTGGTCACTCTAATTTTAAGAAGTCCATTTGTATTGATACAGCCACTGATTGCCTCATCTCCAATTTTTACTTCTCTTGGCCTTGATTCGCCTGTTAGGGCTGATGTGTCAAGAGTTGCAGTACCGTCAATAATAATTCCATCAAGCGGAATTTTTTCTCCTGTTTTTACAATTATGGTATCTCCAATTTTTACTTCGTAAGGAGAAATTTTAGTTAAATCACCGTTTTTTTCGATATTTGCATAATCTGGGCGGATGTCCATTAGTTCGGTTATAGAATTTTGCGATTTTTCAACGGCTTTGTCTTGAAGATATTCTCCAATTTGGTATAAAACCATTACCATAACAGCTTCTGGATATTCCTTTATTCCAATTGCTCCGAGGGTTGCTATTCCCATTAAGAAGTTTTCATCAAATACTTGTCCTTTTATGATATTTTTCAACGCTTTGAATATAATATCGTAGCCAGCAATGAGGTATGCCATTCCAAGGACTGTGCATTTTAATATTGTAGAATGTGTGAATAACATTGCGGTTATAAATAAAAGTATTGCGAGAACTATTCTTGAAAGTATTATTCTTTCATTATTCTCTTCTTCGTGTACGTGGTGATGGTGCTCGCACATAAATACGTCCTTTCAATTGAATAATTGTTCAACTATTTATAGTATAATTGAACATGTATTCAATTGTCAATTGTATAAACTAATATTTGTAATTAAAGTTTACACAGTTGAACAACTGTTCATTTGATGTTAAAATAATAATGTAATATATAGGAGCAAATATGACTGTAGAATTGAAAAAATCAGATTGCGAAGCAATAAATGCAGAAATTGTTGAAAGTGTTAAACCTAAAATGCCAGAAATGAGTTTGCTATATGATTTGTCAGATTTTTTCAAGGTTATGGGTGATGGAACTCGTATCCAGCTTCTTTGGGCTTTAGATCAAAGTGATATGTGTGTTGGTGATTTGGCTGTTCTTTTGAATATGACAAAATCCGCCGTTTCTCATCAACTAAAAGTTTTAAAAACCGCAAAACTTGTCCGTTCTCAAAAGAAAGGTAAGAACGTTTATTATACATTGAGTGACGAACACGTTAAAACTCTATTAGAAATGGCTCTTGAACACGTTTGCGAATAAGTTATTTTTATTATGCTACGGTTTTGATTTTTGAACCAGCTTCTGGAGTTTGAGTTTGTTGAGCTTGTTGTTCTGGTTTCTTGTCATCTTTTTTGTTTTCATCAAGTCCCATTGTTCTCAAGATTGGGTGAATAAGTGGGTGAGAAATAACTGGTGCAACGACAGCCAAACCTGTTACAGAACCAACAATTGAAGTAAGTTCGGTAAGACCTTTTGCAAAATCTTCGTTAATTTTATCTTTTGTTATTTTTTTTGTTTTAAGAGTTTTATTTATTTCTTCTAATTTTGCAGCTTTTTCGGTGTCGTTCATTTTGTAATATTTCATAAAGTCGCCAGAATTTTTAAATACTTTGAATACTGGTTCGTCTTTGTACATTTTTCTTGCTAGAGCGAATGTACCTTTTCTAAGAATAGGCATTACTGCTGCTAAATAAATTCCTAAACAAGTCATTTGATATAAAAATTCTTTTGTAGATGAGAATTTTTTTGTTTGAGAGTCAATATCTTTATCTCCAAGGATGAATGCTGGTCTTCCTACGGCTTTTAGGCATGTTTCGGTTGTAATTTGTGTAACCGTGCTTTGTGTCATGTTATATAATGCTGGGCTTGTTACAAAAGATTGAATTGCACTTATCATATTAACCTACCCTCATTCCTTGATTTCTAAAACTTGCAATTGGTTGCATAGGGTAAGCTCCTGTGTGTGCAATGTTGCCTGTTTTTGGTACTTCTGGTTTATTCGCAATGTCAATTTGTTCTGTTTTAGAAGTTATGTCTAATTTTGCAGGTTGAGAATCTTTATTATCTTTTTTGCTTCCGTGGAAAATTCTATCTGTGAATGGTTTTACAAAAACAGAACATAATCCTGGAATTACAACTAATGCTGCTATACAAACGCCTAGAAATCTCAAGTTGTGTTTAGCTTTTTTTGCTTTTTCAGCATCTTTTACTAAATCTGCACCTTTGCCTGCTAAATAACCACAAGCAAGATATGTTGGGATTGCAATTACTTCTGTAAGCCCTTCTCTCAATGCTGTGTATTTTTTGGTTTCGGGAGCTTCTTTTTTATCCATCATAGTGAACATTGGACGGCAAATTCCCTTTGCTGTTGCAATTGCGACTACCGCATATGCTGGATTATTATCTTTCCCTACTGATTCACAAACTGTTTTAAACGCACTACTTAATGACATTTTGTTTTTCCTAAATTAAAATTTTTGTGGCATGTATTTGGAAGCCATCATTTATTGTAAATCAAAAGAAAAAAAATTTTGCTAATTTAGATAAAAAATATATAAATATTTTTATATTCGCTTTACATAAGTTAAAATAAAACACTTATAATTTAAAGATTTTTGGCATTTTTGTCGTTACTTAAAAAGTAAAAGGTAAATTACGAAAGGTTACATTCAAATTGGCAGGCGATGAATTCAGCCTAGAAAATGGCAGAAAAATAAATAAATCGCAGATAAATGGTGAAATTTTAAAATCCAAATTATCTCAAAACGATAAATATCAAAAGATATTTAGTCTTTTTGATGCTAATAATGATGGGAAATTAGATGATAAAGAGGTTGAATCTTTCTTTGAAAAAATGAAGTCTTTTGCTTCAAAAGGCAAATCTTCTGTTTTTGAATCTGGGGAAGCAGAAGAATTTTTGAAAGAATTTAAAGATGCAAAAGGGAAAAGCCTTTCTGATAACGGGGTTAAGGTTGGTGATTTGTTTGGTTTTGTTGCTGATATTTCAGATGTAGGCTTTGATCCCGTGAAAAAAGCTCAAACATTGGTTAATAAAGGAAAGATGAATGGAAATATCTATTCATCTGAAGAGATTAAAAACATTGCAACAACTGAATTATCTCAAGATGTTCAAGATGCAATAAAGATGTTTCAAGCTCAAAAAGATGGTCAAGGGTCTGTTAGTGACTTTTATAATTTGTTGAAGGAAAAATTTGGTTCTGATGAAGCAGCTTCTAAAGTGTATGCAAAACTCTGCGAAGAAAAGTTGGGCGCAAGTTTCTTATATAGAGCAAAGAATTTTGAGTTAACTGAAAAAGATTATTGGAGTGAAAAAGCTAATTTAGCAAAAGAATTATATAAAACAACAGGAGATGAACAATATAATGCTCAAGCTCAAGAGTTTGAACGTCGTGCAAATTCTGTTCAAGGTAAAACTGTAACAAGACAAATTCGAACAAGAGTTCAAACAGGTTTTAAGAATGATAAAGTTGCAGATAAAGCTGTAAGTGTTTCAGCTACATACAAAACTGTTACTAAAAATGTGCCAGAAACTATTTATCCTCCTATGACGTTTGAAGACGTATTTAAAGAAGAGCGAGGAGTTGCTTATAATGAAGATGCGGTGGAAAATTATGACCGCCAAAAAGCCGAAACTCAAACGTTAGTTGAAATGAATAATACTTTAGAAGAGGTAAAATCCCAAATTGCTCAGGCGACCGCTTATAGTGATTCTGCCAGAGTGAAAGCTCCAAATGAACCAAATTATGAGCTTTCTCAAGGCCGTTCAACAGAATATATGATGGATTCAACAAGAGTTGATGAACTAGAATCTGGGGTTTATTTTGTATATAAAAAATTGTTCGGAAGTGATGAAAATATAAATGCTGCGTTGAAGCGTATTGGAGTTGATGCTACGGTTTCTTCAACTGGGAGAATGTCTAATGCTAATCAAGCAGGAAAAGCATTAGTAAAGTATTTGGAAAATAATTTTAAAGCTGCTTGTGGTGATAAAACTTTTGAACAACATCAAAAAGAAACAACTGAAGCATATAAACAAGCCTATGGAGATAAAAATAGCTCTGATATAGCAAATGCCTTCATTCAAAGTCAGCAAGAGGGAGTGCAAGGGGTTAAAACTGCAACAAATGTTGCTGGTATGGTTTTGATGATTGCTGGACAGTTTGTTCCTGGTGGTAATGTCGCTACTGGCATGATTTGGGGTGGCGTAGCAACTGCAGCTCTTGGAAGCTCTGCTATTTCGGCAACCGAAGCTTCAACCAAGCAAGGTGGAATGACAGAAGAGGACAAATCTGAAATTATAAAAGAATTGAGTACAAGTATCGCCCTTACTGCTACTGGTATGGGAGTTGGTAAAGTATCATCTGCTATGTATGGTCAATTAATTTTGAAAAATTGTCAAATGTTAGCTGCAAAAGTCCTAGAAGTTGGTGCCGATGCTACATTGAGTGCTGTTTCAACAGCTGTTATTACTGGAGAATTAGACCTTAAAGGCGAAGGGTTAAGCCAACTTATTCCAATATTAACAGGGTTATTGAAATCAAAAGGGAGTTTGAAAACATACTTGATTGATGATTTCAAAGCTACTTCTGCTGCTAGAGCAAATAAAAAGACTTTATCTGAACCAACAAATAAAAAAACTCAAGACTCAAATGTTCAAGAAATTAAGGAACAAGAATTATCTAATGTAAAAGAATCTTCTTCTAAAAAAATAAATTCGGATGAGCCTCAAGGAGCATTAAAAGTTCAAGAAAAAGAAACTCCTGCCAAAACGCCAGAAGAGGTTAAGCAAGAGTTGACTGAAGTTATGAAAAGTCAAGGTTACGAAGAATGGAATATTAAGCATTTATTAAATTCTGGGAAAGCAGATTTGAATATCGTTCTTGATTTAGTTAAAAATCCAAAATTTAATAAACTAAAGCTCATGTCTGTAACTTTGGAAAAGATAAATAAAGAAAATGTTGAATTTATTAATAAACTTATAGAAACAAAATATTATAAAAAACTTGGAAAACATACAGATTATGTTACAAGTACTATTTTATCTGTAACAAATAAAAATACGATTTCACTTATAAATAAGATGGTTGATGATGGGACCTTGACTGCTGATAACAATACTGATATTTGGAAAATCGTAGGAACAGCAACAAACAATAATGCTTCTATGAAATATATTAGTGAGTTTTATGATACTGAAAAAGACTTCTTCCTTTCTCACATGGGCTTTTCTGTTGATTATCAGCTAAAAGAATTATATGCAAGCCATTTTACTAATATAACAGATAAAAATGTTGATTTTGCAATTGAACTATTACATTCAAGACGTGGCAAGCTTAATGATAGTAATCTTGATGATTATATAAATATTATAAAATCAATTGATAAACAAGGTTATTCTTTCCTTGATGCAAATGATAAACATACGTTGTTGGCAGTAATCTCGAAAATGAGTGACACTGATAAAGCATTATTAAAAAAACACGGATTTAATATTGATACAATTTCCAAAACCCTTTCTGGAGTTAAGCCAAATGTTAAGATTTCACCTGCTCAGCAACGAGAATTTTTAGTGAAAACATTATCAAATAATAATGCTAAAGCAAATAAAGTATTTAAAGAATTTGATTTTGCTAAATATGGTACAGATGGATTGCCTTTAAAATACTCTAGAAAAGATTTTATGAATAATGTAGAAGATATTCTGAATGATTTACCGACTCAAGATAGAGTTGAAATTCTATCTCATTATGGAATTGAAAATGACAACTTTGACGGGTTGTTGAATAACAGACCATTTGAAGATTTATCTGGTTACTCTCCAGAATTTAAAAATGCAGCGAAAAAAGTTCAATCTGAAATTGACAAGTTTACAACTAAAAATGAAGTAAATATCCCAGATAAAGAAGTTAAAGAGATTCTTGATGGGTTAATCAATGGTTTGCCAGAATTTACCTCTATTGTGGGGAAACAGCAACATAGAACTCATGCGTATTCGGTTGATATTCACATGTTGAAGGTTCTACAAGATGCGATGAATAATCCAGCGTATAGCAAATTATCTGATAAGAGTAAGACTGTTTTGAAATTCGCAGCAATTCTCCATGATGTTGGAAAGGCTGCTGGAGTAGTTGATTCAAATCATTTTAGAACAAGTGCAAATTATATGTCTTCAATCTTAGATAAATTTAATTTGCCAACAGAAATGAAGCATCAAATTATTGATGCGGTTGATAATCACCACTGGTTTGGAGATTTTAATACTGACAAACTTTCAGCTCAAGATGTGGCTGCAAAATGTCGCCGCTCTGGTGATTTAGAAGTTTATAAGATTTTAGCTAAAGCTGATTTAGCTAATGTTAGTTCGACTTTCCATTATCGCGTTACAGGGACTTCAAATAAAGCTGAATATGATGCTTTTATTGATAAGAAAATGTCTGAAGTTGATGTTGAAATAAAGAAAATGAATAGTAATGCCCCTGTTGTATTTGATTCAAAAATTCTTAATGGCGGTAAAAAATTCCCAACTAAAAAAGTTGTGAAAAATGGTGTTGAATATAATGTTAGAGTTCTTAATTTGGCAGATCTTCCAGAGGGTATGCCATTAGAAAAATATGGCTTCGTTCCTGGAACGACCAAGGAGAATGCTACATTTGGTGTCCATTTTTCTGATTCTCCAAGAGAATCTTATGATGTTATAACTTCTGATACGAGAAGGTTAGCACAAGGTCATCCGATTTTTTCTTATATGTTATTGAAATGGGGTCATGCTGGTAGAATTTCTCAAGAAGGCTTGATTTTTAACGTTGATAATTCAAATACTGTTATCGCATCCTCTGTAAATTCTGTTTCAGGTTTTAAGAAAAATTTAAGAGAGCATTCTTCTCCTTTCTTTAATGATGGTTCTATGGTTGCTAATGAAAGAGCAAAAATAAGTAATTTAATAAGAGAACATTTGAGCGAAAATGCGGGAGTTAAACTTTCTCGAGATGAATATGCTGAATTGTTTGATAAGTATTTAAAATCAAAGAAATATATTACCCAAATTAAAGAGGATGTAAAAATTGGGGACAAAGTAATTAAAGCAAATGACTTGAAAACGGCAATAGAAAAAGCTCAAGAAACACTGTTTACTTACAATAAAAGCAATGAAGTTGATGGAAGTTTTGATGGAAATAACGAGATGACAACTGTTGACCCTGTTCCTGTTGGTCTTTATTCTACAAAATTTAGAATAGAAGATTGTTCTCCTGAATTATTAAAGATGGCTGAAGAGGAAGGTTTGCCAATTATTTTAAACCCAGCAAAAACAAAAGCCTGGAGTGTTGGAGATGATGTAAAACCGATTGTTTCAGATAACCCTTCTGGTTCTGCAATGAGTTTTAGCAAAGTTAAATCTAAATTGACTTCTTTCTTTAATAAATCCTCAAAAATTTCTAAAGAGGATGCTGAAAGCTTTTTGAAACAATTTACATTAAAGCAAGTGGGCTCAGGACGTGTTGTGCGACGTTTTGACGACGATGATATTGCCTATTTAGTTGAATATGTCCAAAAATATCCAAAAGAGGTTTATTCTCTAGCAAATGAATTAACTTTAAATGAACATGGCGATTCAGTTCCAAGATTTTCATTCTTTTCTATTAGTATCTTAGCCCCAGTAATGAATAAACATCCAAAAAAGGTTTCTACTTTGCTTGGGATGACAAAAGAGAACGAAAATGGATTGGTTGTACCAAAATATTCTGCTAAAGAAATAGAGAATATAATTCTCTCAAAAACTTACAATAAAGTTATTAAATAAAATAAGTCAGAGTTAAACTTTTTTAACATCTTTTGTTGTTTGAACACCTTTGGCATCTTTCACTATAAAAGGTCTTACAAAAGCCCAAGTTCCATATAAAGAAGTTAATGCTCCCAAAACACCTAAAGATTTGCTTATTTTTGAAAATTTACTCGTAAAAGAACTCAATGTTAATAACGTTGTTCCAGTCATAATTCCAAGATAACCTTTGAAAATCGTCCGAGGAACAAGGATTGAATCAGTCATATCAGCGGAATTTTTTGCCTTGTCATGAAACATTTTTAAAACATCTGTGGAGTTTTTATCTGATGTTTCTTGAGGTTTTGATGATGATGTAAAATTGTTTGTTGTGATTTTTGTTATTCTCATTTTATCCTCTTAATATTTTGATAAATCGCATTATAAATTCTGAAAAGTTCTCTTTTCAAATTGTGCTTGACTGGCATGATGTGTTCTAAAACAACTCGTCTTGTTTTTATTAAAAATTCCCGAGCTTTTAGAGTTTTTGGAAAATATTTTTCATCTATTTCTTTATCTATTTCATCAACTAATTTTTGGATTTCTGGATTTTTGAGTACAAGATGTTTATTTCTAGAATAAGTTTGAGGGAAATTTACGTTTACATCATCAATTATATTTCTAGATATTAACATTCCTGCTGCGGGGTTTTCTTTGCAATTTTGAAGGTACTTAGCGTAGGCTTTTATCCCTTCTTTATCTGGTCTATAATAACTATCCAGTACAAGTTGAGCTTTGTATGCATCATTTTTATACATATTTATTTTTGTATCATTTGGTTTTGTTAAAAAAGACATTTTTACCCCTTACTTAAACTTTAAAACTCCTAAAAATAAAATTTGCTACTTATTGTCTTTTGAAGATATATTATTTTTCTTTTGTAGCTTTTCTTTTTTGTAGTGAAAGCCTGTTTGTATAATATTTTTGCCGAACTTTGATTCTAAGTTATCAAAACATTTTGCTAAATTTTTCTTTTTTGTTTCAAGAGTTGTATCTGAATATAGGCTAAGCTGTTCTGTTCCTTGTTCTCCAATTTTACCTAAATATACTCCAGTACTCCTATATAAAATATTGGAATTGTAAATTTCTTTAAGGAGTTCAACTGCGATATTGGAAATTTCTAGTTCAAAATCTGTTGGAGAAAGTAGGTCTTGGCTCGTTGAAAATACTCTAAAATCTTTTGTTCTCAACATAACTCCAATTTGAAGGCATTGGGTTTCATACTTTCGTAGTTTTCTGCATGAAGTGTGAATATGTTTATTTAGTTCATTTTTAATGAAATTGAAATCAGATGTAAAAATCCCAAAAGCTCTTGTGTTTTGGATAGATTTTGGAATTCTTTCATCGTTAACAACAGGGGAAACCATTCTTCCTGTTAGTTCGTGTTTCATTTCGAGTCCGTGTATTCCAATTTTTGAATCGAGCCATTTATCTTGTTTTTGAACTAGTTCTTCTGCTGTGATAATTCCATTTTGTTTTAATCGGGTTGTTAATCTGTGACCTATTCCCCAAATTTCTTCAATTCTTGTGTTTTTAAGTTCTTTTATAATTTTTCTTTTTCCGATTAGATAAACTCCATCTGATTTGTATTTTGCTTTATCTGAACCGAGTTTTGCGAGTGTTTTTGTTGAACTTACTCCAATTGAAACTGGAATATTAGCTTCTTCCAGAATTTTTAATTTTAAATATTTTGCGAGGCTATAATAATTCTTTTTATATAATTTTGTTAGTCCTGTGAAGTCAACAAAGGCTTCATCTATTGAATAAACTTGAACGTATGGGCTAAAGTCTTTCAGAATACTCATAACTTCATTTGAAACTTTTGCGTAATAATCGTGGTCTGCAACTATATAGATTGCTTTTTGGTGTTCTTTTTTGGCAATAAAAAAAGGCTCTCCCATTTTTATTCCCATTTTCTTTGCTTCTTTAGAACGAGAAATAACACAGCCTTCACTGTTTGAAAGAACACAAACTGGTTGTTTTTTCAGTTTTGGATTTCTTTTTTGTTCACAAGATACAAAAAACGAATCGCAATCTACTAATGCTATAACCTTTTGTTTATTCATAGTTTAAGTATTTATCATCTTTATGTCTTAGTCAAATCAATTTTAATCTTCGTAATAAAACTATATAATTTGGCAAAAAATATCTTGCTGTTTTTTTACACATAGTATATTATTAAATTTGAAAGTAGGTAGAAGAAATGAAATCTAAAAACGAAAAATATATTTATCCACAAAAGTCAAAATTAAGACAAATCAGTATTGCTGATATAGATGTGGAACTTCCAGATTTGAAAAATATCTTTGAACCAAAAGCGGTTGTTATTGCAAAGTGGATGTGTTCTTGGATTGAGCAAGGTTTGAAATCTGGAAAGATTTTAGTGAATGATGTAATTCCTTCTAAGGCTGATTTTGCGTATCTTTTAGGTGTTAGTGTTGGTACAATGCAAAATTCTTTCAGACAAATAGAAGATTTGGGTTATGTTGAGTCAAAACAATGTGTAGGAACTCTTGTTCGTGATTATACAAAGCCTTCTTCAAATGTTAGAAAATTAACTTCAAAAAGAGAATTAGCCGCTGAAGCTATTAAAAGATATATTTTGTCAGATGGATTTAAAAAAGGTTCTAAAATCCCATCATCAAGAACAATTTCGACTATTATTAACTTTTCTCCAAATACAACTAGAATGGCATTGGATTACTTAGCTTATCAAGGTATTCTTGAACATATGTGCCAAAATCCAAAAGACCAAGGCTGGAGAGTTGTGACTGTTGATTTTGAACTTAAACCAGTTGTAAAACCTTCGGAAACTGAAACTTTAGTTGATATGGTTGTTAAGGACTTGGAAAAATATATCAATGGAAATTTAAAAATAGGAGATAAAATGCCTTCTCATTCCGTTTTAGCAAATGCATTGAAAACAAGTGTTAAAACAGTTCATGATGCGTTGAAAGTGTTGATTGATAGAGGAATATTACTTCCTAGAAGAGGTCGTTATGGAACATCTGTAATCAAACTTCCAAATTCTTCCGCTTCTTCATTCAAACCAGAAACGTCAATATTTGCATCTGCTCAAGAAACGGCATTTTATCATTACGAAAAAACTCAAAATCATTTGAAAAAAATGATTGCACAAGATTATGAAATTGGGGATAAATTACCTTCAATTTTAGAATTGTCAAAAAGTTTAGATTTAAGCCCAAATACAATTAGAAAAGCTTTTCATAATCTTGCAAAAGAAGGATATTTAGTTTTTTCAAGAGGTCGTTATGGTGGAACATTTGTAATTGATATTCCAGAAATTGAATCTCAAACATTCAAATGGCTTGCTGTTAACCCTGCTTTTGCGAAAGAATATCAAACAGAAAATTAAGTAAGTGTAGTATTAGCAATGACAGAAATGACTTTTTACCCAGTTAATAACAATATAAATATACAATCTAGTAGTGTTTTTAATTCTTATTTACCTCGCAAAAACACGGAATTTTCATCGAAAACTAATTATAGGGTAAGATCTTATAACCGTGATATTTCTAAGGAAGATAAGACAAAAGCTCTTATTGGTTCAACAATTGGTACTATTATTCCCATTTTATTTATGATGAAAAAACAAAATGTAAAAAATCCATTGAAATTAAAATATGGAATGTGGGATATGATAAATACTGCTGCTGGTTCAATTATTGGAGGCGTAGGTCTTGGGCTAATTGGAGAGAAAAAAGAGGTTCAAAAGAATAGATTAAAAGAGGGATTGTTCCAATTTATGAATGCATCTATTCCAACTTGGATAGTTGGAGGAGTTGTTAGTCTTTGTGAAAACAGTGAAAAATATAACAATAAATGGAATAAAATATTATCCGTCGCTGGTGGTCTTTTGGTCGGAATGTATGGCTCTGCTGCATTGTCAAATTTGATAACCGATCCTAAAGATAAATACCCAGATAGAAAACTTTCTGCAAAAGATGCCTTAGCTAACATTGATGATGGTATCGGTGCTCTTGCTTTGGCAAAATTCCCAATAATCGAAAAATTAAATATCGGAAGATTTTTACCAATTATTTATACTGCTTGCGGATATCGAGCTGGACAAAGTAATTAGGTCGCGAATATTTTTAATTGTAAATAATGCTCAATATTTTTGACATGCTCCTACTTGTCCTGCAATAATAGAATATACGCTATACTCGGGTAGAAATATGTACATAAAGCAGTTAGAAATAGATAATTTTAAATCATTTGCAAATAAGACAGACATCCCCCTCTTGAGAGGTTTTACGACGGTTTCTGGTCCAAATGGGTCAGGAAAAAGTAATATTATTGATAGTGTGATGTTTGCACTTGGTCTTAGGACTGGTAGTGCATTACGTATTGAAAACTTGTCAGATTTTATTACGACTTTCAATAATAAAAATGAAGCTTCTGTAAAAGTTATATTTGGAGATGTGGATGGTGCTGGTGAATTGTCCGTGATGCGTCGTATTAGAAAGACTAATCAAGGATATGCGAGTACTTATTATTTGAATGATAAGATTGATACATTAACAAATATCCGTAGTATTTTAGAAAAATATAATATTACTCCTAATAGTTATAATGTTATGATGCAAGGTGACGTTACTAGTATTGTAATGTGCTCTTCTAAAGTTCGTCGTGGCATTATTGACGAGATTGCTGGAGTTGCAGATTTTGATAGACGAATAGATCAGGCAACAAATGAATTAAAAACTGTTGAACAACGTGT
>ENA-UEQL01000842-UEQL01000842.1-human-gut-metagenome-genome-assembly--contig:-NODE-842-length-22117-cov-16.934256_pt1 | contig 22117 bp, 15 predicted proteins | sample MGYA00242905_ERZ507926 | MGnify/ENA primary metagenome ERZ507926 (study PRJEB26167, sample SAMN06115531) | human gut metagenome | host: Homo sapiens | place: China:Henan | collected 2015-09-09...
AAAACTCGTTGTACATCCACATAAGAACGTACAACGAGTTTTTAGTTATTTATATTGGGAGTTTTGACACGCCCTCCTCCTAATACATGCCTCGCTACACAATAAAAGCAGGAGTTATACGTTTTGTTAATTAAACAGAACATATCAATGAAGAAAGAAATAAGACTCTACTCCACCCTATTCATCCTCGCTATATCTGCGCTCATGCTCAGCGGTTGCGGTGCGGAGAAGAACCTGAAGAAGGGTGAGAAGTATCTTGCGGTGGGCGAATACTACGACGCAGCGACGCAGTTCAAGCGTGCCTATCAGCGCACTGCGCCGAAAGAACGCGAGCAGCGTGGCAAGATAGCACTGAAGGTGGCTTACTGCAACGAGCGCATCAACTCTACGCAGAAGGCGATTGCGGCATACAGCAACGCCATCAGATACAACCAGGCTTCGACGCAGGACCGCCTCAACTACGCCCGTCTGCTGCTGAAGAACGGCGCATACAAGCAGGCGGAGACTGAGTTCCGCGCTGTGCTCGACTCGATGCCCGACAACGTGCTCGCAAAGAACGGACTCGCCTCGGCTGAGAACGCACCGCAATGGAAGAAGGAGGGTTCGCGCTATCAGGTGAAGCGCATGGACGTGTTCAACTCCAGACGCGCCGACTATAGCCCAGTGCTCGGTGGCGACCAATACGACTACCTCTACTTCACCTCTACACGCAACGACGCCACGGGCAACGAACTGAGCGGCATCACCGGAGCGAAGGCTGCCGACATCTTCGTATCGCAGAAGGACGAGAAGGGAAAGTGGCAGAAGCCTGAACCGGTGAACGGCGGACTGAACACTGAGTACGACGAGGGAGCCTGTGCGCTGTCGCCCGACGGCAAGACGATGTACGTCACGCAGTGTCAGACCGACCCGTCGTATCCGCGCTATGCGCAGATTGTGACATCGCAGCGTGCTGATGCTGCATGGGGAAAGCCCGAGGAATTCAAAGTGACGAACGACACGCTCTCGAGCTACGCCCACCCTGCGGTGTCGCCCGATGGCGAGTGGCTCTATTTCGTGTCGGACATGCCGGGCGGACTGGGCGGACTGGACATCTGGCGAGCACGCATCACGTTGTTGGGTCTTGTGGGTGTGGAGAACTTAGGCGCACCAATCAACACGCCGGGCAACGAGATGTTCCCTACGTTCCGTGCCAACGGCGACCTTTACTTCTCGAGCGACGGTCATGTGGGCATGGGTGGTTTGGACATCTACATCGCATCGCCGAATAAGAACGGTGGCTACACCATTGAACATCCGGGGTATCCGCTCAACTCGCAGGGCGACGACTTCGGCATGACGTTCGAGGGTGTGCACAACCGCGGCTACTTCTCGTCGAACCGCAACGACGGCAGGGGATGGGACAAAATATACAGTTTCGAGAACCCGGAGATTGTGCAGAACGTGAAGGGTTGGGTGTACGAGCAGGACGGCTACGAACTGCCTGAGGCACTTGTGTACATCGTCGGATCGGACGGCACGAACAAGAAGGTGAGCGTGAAGGGCGATGGCTCGTTCGACTATGTGATTGACCCGAACGTCGACTATATCTTCCTCGCAACGTGCAAGGGATTCCTCAACCATAAGGAGGAACTACGTGTAAAACCGGCTGAGGAGTCGAAGGAATACGTGATGCAGTTCCCACTTGCTTCCATCACGGCACCGGTGCTCATCGACAATATCTTCTACGACTTCGACAAGGCTACGCTCAGACCGGAGTCGACGGCTGCGCTCGACGAACTGGTGAAGTTGCTTAACGAGAATCCGAACGTGACGATAGAGCTTTCGTCGCACTGCGACTATAAGGGCTCGGCGGTGTACAACAAGGGACTCTCGCAGCGACGCGCCGAGTCGGTGGTTGCCTACCTCACGGAAAAGGGAATCTCGCGCGACCGTCTCTCGCCCGTGGGCTACGGCAAGGAGAAACCGAAGACTATCCGCAAGAAACTCACCGAGAAGTATCCGTGGCTGAAGGAAGGCGACGTGCTCTCGGAGGAGTTCATCCTTACGCTCGACAAGGACAAGCAGGAGATTTGCAACCAGTTGAACCGCCGCACGGAGTTCATCGTGCTGCGCACAACGTACGGCATGTTCGACAAGGACGGAAAACTGAAGGAGGACGCGCTGCAGAAGCAGCCGTCGGAGAAGAAAAAGGAAGACAAAAAGGAAGACTTTGACTTCTTTATCGAATAACATATTTAGGAGGGTATGGCATCCCTGCCATACCCACGCAACTAGCCTTAAGTATGCCTTAGCGACGTGGGTGTGCAGCAGAAAGATGCACAAGCATGAGGGCTGCGTGGGTATGGCAAGGATGCCATACCCTCCTAAGTTATTAATAAACAACCGTCTACACAAGAACTGGAAGATATGGTAGATATTTTCATATAAACAACAAAAAGGGTATGCATATCTGCATACCCTTTTCTATTATTTATATTACATTCGTTTACTCAGCGCGGAAGCTCGGAAGGTCTTCCTTTACGAAGTTCATGATGTACACATGCTCAGCCATAACCTCAGCCTGAGCCATGCGAACATATACGTTAGCGCTCTTAGAGAAGAGCTCTGCCGAACGTGTAGCGTCCTCGAGGATGATGAGCGACATAACGATGTCGCCAGTCATGTTGTACAGACGACGTGCGAGGAAGTCCTGCACCTCCTGGTCCTGAGCCTCCTTCACGTACTCGAGAGCCTGCTCGTAGAGGTTCACCATCTCAACGACGCGAGCCTTCAGCGGCTGCAACTCCTCTGCAACCTCCTTCTCGAGCATCTCCTTGATGATGCCGAGGTAGGTGCCGTTGGTGATGTAGCGGATAGCGGCAACCACCTGCAACTGTGTCGTACCCTCGTAGATAGAGAATATACGTGCGTCGCGGTAGAGGCGCTGACACTTGTACTCCATGATAAAGCCCGAACCGCCGTGTACCTGTATAGCATCGTATGTGTTCTGGTTGGCATACTCCGAGTTCATACCCTTAGCAAGCGGTGTGAACGCGTCGGCAAGGCGCGAGTACTTTTTCAGTTCTGCACGCTCCTCGGGTGTGAGCTTGCGCTCGCGAGAGATGTCCTCAAGAGCCTTGTAGATGTCTACGTAACGTGCTGTCTGGTATAGGATAGAACGACCGGCGTCGAGCTTAGCCTTGATGCGTGCAATCATGTCGTAAACAGCCGGGAACTTAACGATGGCTGTGTCGAACTGCTTGCGCTCGCGAGCGTACTTCAGAGCCTCGTCGTAAGCAGCCTGGCTAACACCTACCGATTGTGCGGCGATGCCGAGACGTGCGCCGTTCATGAGAGCCATTACGTACTTGATGAGTCCGAGACGTGTAGAGCCGCAGAGCTCTGCCTTTGCGTTCTTGTAAACAAGCTCGCAGGTAGGTGAGCCGTGGATACCGAGCTTGTGCTCGATGTGGCGAACGGTTACGCCGCCGTCGCGCTTGTCGTAGATGAACATCGACAGACCGCGACCGTCGCGTGTGCCTTCCTCAGAGCGTGCGAGCACGAGGTGGATATCAGAGTCGCCGTTGGTGATGAATCGCTTCACACCGTTCAGACGCCATGTGCCGTCCTCGTCCTGTGTCGCCTTGAGCATCACGCGCTGAAGGTCAGAGCCAGCGTCAGGCTCGGTAAGGTCCATAGACATTGTCTCGCCTGCGCAGACACGCGGGATGTACTTCTGGCGCTGCTCCTCTGAACCGAACTCGTAGAGAGTCTCGATGCAGTCCTGCAGCGACCAGATGTTCTGGAAGCCTGCATCGGCAGCCGAAACAATCTCCGAAGCCATAGAGTACGGAGTGATAGGCATGTTCAAGCCGTTGTAGCGACGAGGCATAGAGATGCCCCACAAACCAGCCTGGCGTGTAGCCTCGATGTTGTCGTAGGTCTTCGATGCGTAGTGCATACGTCCGTCTACAAGGTGCGGACCTTCGAGGTCTACGTCCTCAGAGTTCGGCTCGATGATGTTGGCAGCGATGTCGCCAGTGATCTCGAGCACACGCTTATAGTTCTCGATAGCGTCCTCGAAGTCGACGGGCGCATCCTCATATTTATCTTTGTCGGCGAAGTTGCGCTCCTTGAGCTCTACTACGCGCTGCATTTCCGGGTGATTAAGATAGAAATCGTACTCCGGATGGTCGGTATAAAAGTTAGCCATTGTTTTTATTTTTTAGGAGTTAAGGAGTTAAGGAGTCAGAAGTTAAGCCATATGCAGACCTTCTTATAATATATGCAGCTCTTCTTATCATGTTCCGTAATGTTATTCCAATGTATTACTAAAATTAGAATTAAGCATTGCTTTGCAATAACCATTTAAAAGTTTGCTCGCTTCCTCTATTTTTGAATAAAGAATATTATAGACGTCATTATCTATATATCCCAAATCTCGTGATAATATTACGTAACACCTACATTCTTCGAGACTGCCTTGAGAAATATTCATAAAACGAAGTTTATCTGCTTTGCCAATTTTCTTATAGCCTTCCGCAATATTTGCAATAATAGAAACGGCTGCACGTTGAAATTGGGATATTAACCCATATTTCTCTGATTCAGGAAATGATTTTGTATATTTGTATACATCCAATACAAAATCATAAGCTTTCTGCCATGCCAAAATATTTTGAAAAGTTTGTCCCATAAAAAACAAATGGCTTAACTTCTTAACTACTGAATTCTTAACTACTTATTATTTGCCTTATAGTACTTGATGAGTTTCGGAAGTACCTCCTCAACGGTGCCGGTGATTACATAGTCGGCAATCTTGTTGATAGGAGCATCCGGGTCGTTGTTCACAGAGATGATGATGCCAGAGTCCTGCATACCAGCGATGTGCTGTATCTGACCAGAGATGCCGCATGCGATGTACACCTTCGGGTGAACAGTTACACCAGTCTGACCGATCTGACGATCGTGGTCGCACCAGCCAGCGTCAACGGCAGCGCGGCTTGCGCCAACCTCGCCGTGAAGCTCCTTGGCAAGCTGGAAGAGCATGTCGAAGTTCTCCTTAGAGCCTACACCGTAGCCACCAGCCACAACGATAGGAGCACCCTTGAGGTTGTGCTTTGCAGCCTCAACGTGGCGGTCGAGCACCTTCACAACGAAGTCAGCCTCGGGCACGTACTTGGCTACGTCCGGGTAAACCACCTCGCCCTTTGCCTCGCCCTCGTAGAGAGCCTTCTGCATCACACCGCTGCGCACAGTAGCCATCTGCGGACGGTGCTCTGGGTTGACGATAGTAGCCACGATGTTGCCACCGAAAGCCGGACGAATCTGATAGAGCAGATTGTCGTAGTGAACACCACTCTTCTTGTCGTCGTAGTCGCCAATCTCAAGCTCTGTACAGTCGGCTGTAAGACCGCTGGTGAGCGAAGACGAAACACGCGGACCGAGGTCGCGACCGATAACTGTAGCACCCATAAGCGCTATCTGCGGCTGCTCCTCCTTGAAGAGGTTCACAAGGATGTCGGTATGAGGAGCCGATGTGTAAGGGAAGAGGCCCTCAGCGTCGAAGACGAAGAGCTTGTCAACGCCGTAAGGCAGAATCTGATCTTCCACCTTGCCCTTGATGCCTGTGCCCGCAACCACAGCGTTCAGCTCTACGCCGAGCTGGTTGGCGAGCTTGCGACCCTTGGTGAGAAGTTCCTGAGACACTTCCTGAACCTGAGTGCCTTCTATCTCGCAATATACAAATACGTTGTTCATTATCCAATAATCTTTTCGTCCAACAATTCCTTTACCAAGCCCTCAATGTCGGCATCGCAGCCGGTGAGGGTCTTGCTCTCCTTAGCCTGGAACACAATGTTCTTGACAGCCTTCACCTTAGTAGGCGAACCGCTCAAACCGCACTGCTGCGGGTCGCCGTCTACGTCGGCAACGGTCCACTGGTTGAGTGTGAGGTAAGGACGCTCCTCGTAGAGGTAGTTGTACTTATCCTCGGGCTTGCGCTCCATAGGAGCTGTGGCACGCTTGTACTTCATGACGAGCTTGGCGTTAGCCGGACGGCACGGAGCCGCAGAACCAGTCACTGTAACTACGAGCGGCATCGGAGCCTCAACGGTCTCTACACCGCCGTCGATATGGCGACGGATGGTGAGTTTGCCGTCCTCGCACTTGAGGATTTCCTCAGCGTATGTCACCTGCGACAAGCCGAGCTTCTGAGCCACCTGCGGACCCACCTGCGCTGTGTCGCCGTCAATAGCCTGACGACCACCGATCACAACGTCCACGTCGCCAATCTTCTGGATGGCTGTAGCCAAAGCGTAAGATGTAGCGAGTGTGTCGGCACCTGCAAACAAACGGTCGGTAAGCAACCAGCCTGTATCTGCACCGCGGTAGAGACCTTCGCGAATAACCTCTGCTGCACGCGGAGGACCCATGGTCAAAATACCTACTGTTGAACCCGGATTCTGCTCCTTCAGACGCAGAGCCTGCTCCAACGCGTTCAAATCTTCGGGGTTGAAGATTGCCGGTAGGGCAGCGCGATTGACAGTACCTTCGGCTGTCATTGCGTCCTTGCCGACATTTCGTGTGTCGGGTACTTGCTTGGCAAGTACAACAATTTTCAAACTCATAGTTATAATTAGTAATAAATTATAGTTAATTTTCCATTTTTTAAATGATATGCAAAAGTAATAACTTTATGTTAATCAGCCAAATTAAGAACTCTAAAAATGCACTTTCACCTACTCCTTGCACCTTAATTATATCAAGAAATAACACCCCGAAGTGAGTTTTTTCAAGCCGAAAGCGCAGATTTTTCACTAAATATACGTAACTTTGCATCACAAATTTTCAAAACACATTATTCTTATGGGAGGCATATTTGGCACCATCTCCAAGAAAAGCTGCGTAGCAGATGTTTTCTACGGAACCGATTACAACTCACACCTCGGTACTCGTCGTGGCGGTCTTGCCATGTACAGTAAAGAGAAAGGGTTCTCACGTTCTATCCACAATTTGGAAAGCTCGTATTTCAGGACAAAGTTCGAACCTACACTCGACCGGTTCGAAGGTAGCACAGCGGGTATAGGCGTAATCAGCGACACTGACGCACAACCGCTTATCATCAACTCGCACCTCGGACGCTTCGCAATCTGCACCGTAGCAAAGATTGCAAATCTTGAGGAAATCACCAAACAATTGCTTGAGAAAAACATGCACTTTGCCGAACTTTCTCAAAGTGCCACAAACCAAACCGAGCTCGTTGCCTTGCTCATTATTCAAGGCAAGACATTCCGCGAAGGTATAGAGAATGTCTTTCATCACATAAAAGGCTCATGCACAATGATGATCCTCACCGAGGATTCTATCATCTGCGCTCGCGACGCATGGGGCCGCACACCTATTATTATTGGCAAGAAGGACGGAGCGTATGCCGCTTCAAGCGAGTCGTCGTCGTTCCCTAACCTCGACTACGAGGAGTGCTACAACGTCGGACCTGGCGAGATTGTGAAACTCACCGCCGATGGCATGACACAGATACGCCCTGCCAACAAGAAGATGCAAATATGCTCATTCCTTTGGGTCTACTATGGCTTCCCCACCTCTACCTACGAGGGCAAGAACGTGGAGAAGGCTCGCTTCGACAACGGCTATTATCTCGCAAAGACCGACGACGTGGAGATAGACTGCTGTTCTGGCATCCCCGACTCAGGTACGGGCATGGCGATGGGCTACGCTGCAGGCAAGGGTGTGCCCTATCAGCGTTGCATAGCCAAATACACTCCCACATGGCCGCGCTCGTTCACACCGTCCAACCAGTCGATGCGCTCGCTCGTGGCTAAAATGAAGCTCATACCGAACAAGGCTATGCTCAACGGCAAGCGTGTATTGTTCTGCGACGACTCAATCGTGCGTGGCACGCAGCTGCGCGACAACGTACACGTGCTGTACGAGAAGGCAGGATTGAAGGAGTGCCACATGCGCATCGCCTGTCCACCGCTCGTCTACAGCTGTCCGTTCATCGGCTTCACATCGTCGAAGAGCGAGATGGAACTCATCACACGCCGCATCATCGAGAAGTTTGAGGGCGATGCCAACAAAGACCTCGAGAAGTACGCCACAACCGACTCGCCTCAGTACAAGCGCATGGTCGAGGAGATACGCTCGCAACTGGGACTCACATCGCTGAAGTTCAACACCATTGAGCAGCTCATCGCAGCCATCGGACTGCCGAAGTGCCAGGTATGTACCCACTGCTTCGACGGTTCGAGCCAGTACACGCTTGAGGAGCAGGCTGACGAATAAGCGTTCTGAACGAATGAAAAAGAAAGAACTCTGCTACATCGTTATTGTAGCCGTGCTTGGCGTCTCGCTGCTGCTAAGCTTCGCCGTAGAAGTATTCCACCTCGATCTGGGTGGCTTCAGTTGGGTTGCCGGTTGGGTGTCGTCACCGATTGCTCTCGCCATTGGCTTCGCCTTCGCACTGTTGTTGGGCAAGGCGTTCCCCGATTTCAACAAGACCATGTCGAAGAAGATGCTGCAGTACTCCGTTATAGGTCTCGGCTTCGGCATGAACGTAGACAAGGCACTCGCTTCGGGAGCGGAAGGAATGGTGTTCACCATAGCCAGCGTGTTCGGAACGTTGGCACTCGGATGGCTGCTGGGCAGAAAGCTGCTGGGCGTAGACACACAGACGAGCTATCTTATCTCGTCGGGAACAGCCATCTGCGGCGGTTCGGCGATAGCTGCGGTGGGTCCGATAATACGTGCCAAGGCTGAAAGCATGTCGGTGGCGTTGGGCGTGGTGTTCGTGCTCAACGGCATTGCACTGTTCCTCTTCCCCACTATCGGCGACGCACTTGGCATGACGATGAAACAGTTCGGCATGTGGGCAGCGATAGCCATACACGACACGTCGTCGGTGGTTGGAGCCGGTGCGGCTTACGACCAGATGCACCCAGAACTTGTGGCTCAGCAGGGCGTGAGCGCACTGGAGGTGGCTACGACCATCAAGCTGACACGTGCGCTTTGGATCGTGGTGCTGGCACTCGTCACGCCGTTCTTCTTCCGCAAGCAGCTTGCTGCAGCCGACGGCGCAACGAAGCCTTGGTACTCTTGCGTGCCGCGCTTCATAATATGGTTCGTCGTAGCCATTCTGTTCAACACATACGTGCTGAGCAACGCCGCACTCATCGGCGACGCGGCTGCCGAAATCGGCACACAGTTCAGCGGAGCCGTGAACAAACTCGCGAAGAACCTCATCACGCTCTCGCTCTTCTTCATCGGAGCGTCGCTGACGCGCGAGACACTGCGCTGCGTAGGTCTCAAGCCGCTTGTGCAGGGCGTTATGCTATGGATAAGCATCAGCCTGATAAGTCTGGCTTATATCTTCTGGATTTAAAGACTAAAGTATAGTATACAAAAAAGCGGGGGCTGATGCCTCCGCTTTTTTGTTTTAGTTCCTATAATTTATATTAGATGCAAATTGTATCAGCATCTATAATCTGTATCAGTTTCTACAATTTAGTCCTGATAATAAACTCGCTTCACGCGGTTGCTGATGCCCGTAAGCACCTCATACGGTATGGTGTCGATGGCATCTGAGAGCGTAGTCACAGGCAGTTCTTCGCCGAAGATGACAACCTGATCGCCCTCTGCGCAGTCGATATCCGTAACGTCAATCATAGCTACGTCCATGCAGATGTTACCCACGTACTCAGCCTTTTTGCCGTTTACGAGACAGAAGCCGTGACGGTTGCCGAGATGGCGGTTCAGTCCGTCAGCGTAGCCAATAGGTATGGCTGCAATGCGCGAGTTGCGCGTGAGTTTGCCGCGTCGGCTGTAGCCCACCGTCTCGTCTGCTGGCACATCGTGTATCTGAAGAATCGTTGTCTTCAGCGTCGTCACGTTGTTTATCATCGAGTTGTCGCGCGAGTCGTAGCCGTACAGTCCAAGTCCGAGTCGGCACATATCGAGCTGGCGTTCGGGGAAGTGCTCGATGCCTGCCGAGTTGTCGATATGGCGCAGAATCTTATGCGGGAACGCCGCACAGAGCTGACTGCTACCACGCTTGAAGAGTTCGAACTGATGAGCCGAAAACTCGTCGAACGAGTCGCTGTCGCTACCCACAAAGTGCGAGAACACCGAGCGTGGCACGATTGCCGACTGATGCTGCAGGCGATCTATCAGCTCCGGCATATCCTTGTCGGGGTCGAAGCCGAGGCGGTGCATACCCGTATCGAGCTTTATGTGTACAGGGAAATTGCTTATACCCTCCTTCTGCGCCTCGCGAACGAGCGCGTCGAGCAGTCGGAACGAGTAGACTTCCGGCTCAAGGTCGTAGTCGAACATCGTCTTGAATGCCGACATCTCGGGGTTCATAATCATTATGTTCGACGTAATGCCGTTCTTGCGCAGCGTCACGCCCTCGTCGGCTACAGCCACTGCCAAGTAGTCTACACGATGATCCTGCAGGGTCTTCGCTATCTCCACCGCACCTGCGCCGTAAGCGTCCGCCTTAATCATGCACACAAGCTTCGTCTCCGGTCGCATGAACGAGCGGTAGAAGTTCAAGTTCTTCACCACGTTCGAGAGGTTCACCTCAAGAATGGTCTCGTGCACCTTCTGCACAAGCAGTTCAGTGATATTGTCAAAACCGAAGCGGCGTGCGCCCTTGATGAGTATCACCTCGTCGCTGAGCGACTCGAACACCTTACTGTGTATGAACGACGTTACGTCGTGGAAGAAGTACTTCTCCCCTACCTCTATCAGGTCGGCATGCTCCATAATCTGCGGACCGATGCCTATTATCTTCTCAACACCGCGCTGCACACAGAGGTTTGACACCTCCTTGTAGAGCACGTCGAGCGGCTCGCCGGTCTGATAGATGTCGCTGAGGATGAGCGTGCGCTTGCGTCCCTTGTGATCTGGTCTACGGCTCATAAAGTCGAGCGCAATGTCGAGCGAGTTTATATCCGAGTTGTACGAGTCGTTGATCAGCGTACAACCCCTCTGACCCTTCTTCACTTCGAGGCGCATCGCCACCGGTTCGAGCGACGCCATGCGCTCGGCAAGACGCTCGCGCGAGAGTCCGAGATACAGCGCCACAACAGCCGTCGTAACAGAGTTGCGCACCGATGCCTCGTCGATGAACGGCAGCACGTACTCACCTGTCTCCCCGTTATATATATAATGTATAGTAGACGTAAGCCCCTTCCTCTCCACGCTCTCCACGAAGAGCGCAGCCGAGCGGTCGCTCATCGACCACGCGAGGTTCTCGCCCTTGTAGCCTACGCTGCGCACCACGCGGTCTACCACCTCGTCATCCTTACAGTAGACGATGGTCTTTGTGTCGTGGAAGAGCACCACCTTCTCGCGGCACTTCTCCTCCAACGACGAGAAATTCTTCTGGTGGGCGTCGCCAATGAACGTGAGCACGGCTATGTCAGGCTGTATGATGCCACGCAGAGCCTGCATCTCGCCCGGCTCGCTGATGCCAGCCTCGAACACACCCACCTGGCTCTGCTCGTTGAGCAGCCATACGGAGAGCGGCACGCCTATCTGCGAGTTGTAGCTGCGCGGCGAGCGCGTCACATTCATCTCCGGCGAAAGCAACTGGTAGAGCCATTCCTTCACGATAGTCTTTCCGTTGCTACCCGTGATGCCCACAATAGGTATGTCGTATTCCTCGCGGTGACGCTCGGCGAGTCGCTGCAGGGCGACAAGCGAGTTCTCCACTTTCAAGAAGTTTGCGTCGGCGTATGTTGTGTTATAGTCGGCAGGAACATCCTCTACAACGAAGTTGCGCACTCCGCGGCGGTAGAGGTCATAAATGTAGTTGTGACCGTCGTTGCGTCCCGATTTCAAAGCGAAGAACAATGTCTCCTCTGCGAAACAGAGCGATCGGCTGTCAGTAAGGAGGAACCCTATATTGGCGTCTGCTGTGCCAAAGCGGTGGGCTCCGATGAGCGTTGTTACCTTTTCAATAGTATAAGTCATTTTTCCGTACTATATTTTTCGGGTGCAAACTTACTTATTTTCTCGCAGATACAAGCAGAAAGTATCATAAAAATATTACAATCGATTTAATTCTTCGATATTCTTGTCCACCTTTTCAAACTTTTGCTTTCCGAAGCTATAACTGAATCGTAGCATAACTTTACGACTTTCTCCATAGCCCCAAGACGAAATATTCAAAGCATCCTTTATGCCATAGCTGTCCCAACGCTCAGTATGGAAGATATCTGTCATTAAAAGAGAAAGACGCATACGTCCATCATGCCAACTCTTGTTAAGGTCAACATCTACACTTCCAGTTGACTTGCTCACTTCATAGCTTCCACCTTGTCGCTTCGAATAGTACCTTCCTGATACTTCAAGGGTGATACCGGCAGGCAGGAAAATACTGTTGGTTGCAGACAAGAAGCAGGATGGACGCTTGTATTCATGTTTATATGTTTCGTAATCCAGTTTATTCATAAAGTAGTATAATCCTGCATTTGCACTGAACTGCCACCAAGAAGCCACGCGTTTTGAGAATATGGCATCAAGACCTATTTGTTGCTGTTTGCCTATATTTTTCGTCGTCATGACTGTTTTGTTCTCACCATACACGTCAGTAATTGATGTAAAATAATCGTTGAGTTTGTTGTAATATAGATTCAAAGACAAGTTTCCTAATGTATAGGAAAGCATAATCTTATTGCTTATTTGAGGTTCGAGGAACGGATTACCTTTCCAATAAGTCAATTCGTCAAGCAGATACTCAAATGGATTCAGGTCTTCATAACGGGGTTTGTCCTGTCTTCTGCTGTATAGCAGAGCGATTTTGCTCTTTTCATTTATTGTATATGAAGCACTCAGATTTGGGAACAATCGAAAATGACTCTGCTTGTTTGTCTCAGAATCTTGGTTCGTTTGCGATTTGAGTCTGTTGTATGTGTGCATATACTCCATACGCAGTCCTGCACTCAACTCGATTTTATTCCAAGTATGAGTGTATTGAGCATATGCCTCAAGGTTTTTCTCCTCGTAATAGAAGTTGTTTGAGCGTTGTGTGTCTATTGCACCATTCTTCTTGAAGAGAAACGTATTGTTACTATTGATAAGAGTAGTCTTGACACCTGCAAGTATTTCGTTCTGAGCATTCGGGTTGTATTTATAGTCTGCAAGAAGTGCATAGATATCAATGTCTTTATCTGGCTCAGAATAGAAAAGATCGGAACGTATAGGCATATTGGTCGCAGAGAAGTACTCATTAGGCTGCTCGCAACGAGCATTGCCATCAAAATGAGTCCAATCTGCCGAAAACGAAAACTGCATCTTTGACGATGGTCTATACTGATAATTCACGTTGTTGCTATATTGGAGGTTTTTCTGTTCAATATAGTTGTTGCGTGCTTTGAGTATGTTATCCAACAGATTTGTTCCTTGATATATTTCTGTTGTTGTCTCAGTCTCTCCTGGACCAACAAGCACATTTACAGTGCTGTTCATAAAAAGCTTGTTCTTTTGATTAGGTTGCCATGAAAAATCAATGCCTGCAGAATAAGTGTTTCGTTTGTCTGTGTCTGTCGTCTCTGAAATATTCTTGTCTCCATTTTGAACCTTTTCGTAACCATAATCCATCGAATGGTGTCCTAAACTATGATTATAGTTCAGACCCAATTGCCATTTGTTAGTATTATAAGAAATAGCGAAATCAGAATTCTGTTTTAGATTTTCCCAATAACCAACGCTATGTGATGTCGTTACGAAAAAACCAGATGTTTCAGATGTTTTAAGAATAATATTTATTACACCGCCAGCACCCTCTGACCCAAAACTTGCATTCGGGTTATGGGATATTTCTATTTGTGATATTTTCTCAGAAGACATGGAGCGGAGATAAGTTGACAACTCGTCTCCCTGCAGCATTACTTTTCTACCATTAACATATATGGCTGTTCCACCAAGCGAAGCCAAGGATATTTCACCCTTGTTATTCACGGAAACGCCTGGAGAATGCTTCAGAATCTCTAAAGCATTTCCGATGTCTGTAAGATATGATTGGGCAACATTAATATGAATCTTGCCGTTCGAAGAAGTTGTCATTGGACGTGACTTCCGTGCTGTGACTACTACATCTTGCAGAGATATCTCGTCAGGCTCCAAATAAATGTTCGGAATAGCGGTAGGACCTGTTATGGTTATATTCTTCTTTATATCCTTATAACCCAAGGTCCTTATGCACAACAGAAACTCACCTTTATGAACAGGCAAATGAAAACACCCAGTACTATCAGTTACGGTTGTCTCTATTAGAACATTCTCAGGCAGAGATACCAACATGACGACAGCTGCATCAAGTCCTTGGTTTTGTTCGTCTAACACTCTTCCACCGATGCTTTCTTGAGCATTCACAGACATCGCAAAACTTATGCCTATACAAAACATTAGCATCTTTGCAATAAAATTGCCAATCGGTAATAGTCTCTCTTTAAAATCTGCCATAACAAAAAGATAGGTTAATACAACTAACTCGCTCTAAATTGGACTTTGATTGAAAATCAAGAAGTTGGGCGTTTGCCTATATTATATAGGTAACAATATGGAAACGAGCGGACTTCTGCTCGTTTCTGTATTTTGCAATATGCAAAGAACGCCTTAATTCGGGGACAAAAATACGATATTTTTCTAAATATCCAATGATTTACAAGAGGAATTTTATGGAAATTAGAACTTTTTATAGTAAAACCTTGCTTCGCAAGTAATTTGAGATTAGAAACATCAGTGAATCCAAATTTAATGTATATTGTCTGTTTCCACAATTTTCACCGTGGTACACCTCTCAACAATATGTACCACAGTGAAACTTCTTTTTTTATATAGTTGTGCGAAAAAACATCAAGTCAATTCTTGTCTTCATCTGTCGAGCCAATTCTTCAATTTCATGATTTTGTCTTTGCTGACCACAATTCGCAACTCAGGAAATCCATGAAGGCTAATGGTCATTCTGTATTTGAAGAAATTGGTGAGTTTGTCAATGCGCTCGATATTTACCATATATTGGCGGCTGACACGGAAGAACAAATTGGGATTTAATTGCAGCTCCAAGTCATTCAAAGATTGGTTGATGGTTACAGAATTACCATCACTAAGGTATGCCCTAACGATACCATTCTCTGCCAAGAAATAACTGATGTCAGTTGTCTTGACAAGTTTGAAGCCATCATAGATATGCACAAGGAAATGGTCTCTCCATTTCTTGCCTGTTGCCATCCCCATTTTCTCCATCAGAGCTGAGTAATCTATGACTTTGCTGCACAGGGCTTTAGCCTTTATTATAGCTTTCTCCAATTCTTCTGGCAATATCGGTTTCTGAAGATAGGCGATGCCATTGCTCTTGAATGCTTCCAAGGCATATTCATTATAAGCCGTGGTGAATATCACAGGCGAAGTTGGGGCTATCTCCAAGAAAGCCTCGAATACATCACCATCGCCCAGTCTTATATCCGCAAAGATTACATCCTCGTCATGCGGATTTTGCAGATAGTCGATGACCGCTCTCATTGTTGTTAACGGTCCTTGTATTTCCATAGAGTTGTCTATGTTTTGCAAGAGGCGTTTCAGTCTTGAAAAGCCACGTTCTTCATCTTCTATGATTAAAACTTTCATGATTTTGATAAGATTGGAAGTTTGACTTCAAAATATTTATTATCGTGACTAACGACTAGTTCCTTTCCTAATTGACTATAGCGCAGACGCAAGTTTGACAATCCCTTTTGTGTTGTAGGTAAAGTGCTCTTTATCGGATTCACTACATTTCTAACGATAATATATTCGCCATGACAATACACTGAGATAAAAAGCGGTCTTTCCTTGGTATGACAGTTATGCTTTATCGCATTCTCTACCATCATTTGTATCGCCAATGGCAAGGTCTTATTCTTGCATCTTTCCAGTTCTTCGGCAATTTCCACATGTATGGTATGAGGAGAACTTATCTCTTGAAGCTCACAATAGTTCTTCACGAAATGAATCTCTTCATGTACTGGCACCGTCTCATCATCCAGATGTGTGACTACATATCTATAGATTTCAGAGAATTTCAGAGTGAAACTTTCTGCCTGTACAGGATTCTCCTCAATCAAGTCTGCCAACGTGTTGATGCTGTTGAATATGAAATGCGGATTCATCTGCAGACGCAAGAGATTATTGGTAAGCACTACGTTTTCCTTCTCTTTCCTGATGAGGATGGAGCAATAATATAGGCACGCATTCACCATGGTCAGCAATGTGGCGATTAATCCAAAAACATATAATCTGTCCCAATATACATCGTTCCCAGTATGCCAAAGGCTATCAAATATGTTTTCAAATGCAACAGCCCAAACAGAATTGGCTAGCAACAACAATAGGATATGGGTGACAAAACGAGGATTGCTTATCTTGTTTTTTACAAAAATGTCACCCAAGGAAATAGAAACCCACAAAGAGAATAATGTGTAAAAGGAACAATATACTATGTCGAAGCACAAGTCCTCGAAAGTGACACCTGTACCCACAAACGTATCAAAGTCCATCAGTGCCCATAGCAAGTAGGAAAAGATGCATGTGGTGATGGATATGATGAACCAACTCTTTATAAAACCATGATATTTCTTCATATTACTCATTTTTGCTTGCAAATTTAGTGTTTTTTTGCGAAATAGGCAATAGTATGCACCATGAATGACGAAAAATCGTCCATGAATCCGCTATTTTCGCTTATGAACGATTCGTAGGGAAGTTGGATAAGGTTCATCGGCGATTTATTGGGATTCATGCCTCAATTTCTCCGACCCGTGTTGATTGTACTTGCATGGACAAAAATAACATTATAATTTTGCACTCGAAAAAATTTAAGTTTAATCAAAATAGTAACAAAATGGTAGAATTAAAGAAAATTCAAACTATGATGGGGAAAATTAGAAAATACTTATATTTGTTATTTCTATCAGTACTATGCGTTATGTCCTCTTGCGACAAGAATGAGGAAGACTCACGTTCCTTGACAGGAACAGTTTGGATACATCAATTTGCTAGTGAGGACAATGTTAATGATGGTAGTGCTGCAGCCTTATACTTCGGTGAAGAAACTGTTGAATACTATGCTCTTGATGATAATTTAAAGGTTTTGCGACTGATAGAAAAACTACAATATAGAGTAGTAGGGCAGAAACTTACAATTGGTATAAAGGAAGGTGTTTTAGGTGACAACTATCTGACTTTCAAAAATGAACGATACTATCGGTCTGACAAGAAGATTACAGATATGCTTACTCCACAAAATAGCAAATAGATAACCTCTGTTTAAATCCCAAAAGTTAGAAATAGCACCTAACATTTGGGTACACGTAGTCCCGCTTCACAAAAACGACACTTTGTGGCAAGTCCTATTAAGGGCTGTTACAAAGTGTCATTTTGTTTACTTACAGATTTTATTCAAATACTTGTTTCCATAACGTTCTGTTGCTTACGATGATCCTGACATCGGCTTTCATATACTTTTGCAGTATAGGGGTATTTTGTCCCTGTGTGCTCACAGTGGCTGTAGCCATAAAATAGTTGCCATCTTCCCTATGTATGAGTTTGGCATTATGGCTTATAATGTTGCAGTTATAAGATACATTGTCGTTACCCTCGAAAGATACATGAGCCGTCCTTGGCTCATCGAAAAGGTACAAATACTTATATGGCACAAACACTTGCACTGTTCTTTGATTGATGACCTCACCATTAGCATCTATGGATATAGAATAAGGTATCTTGTAGAAAGCAACTGCGAGGGCGAGGACTATTTGCACTCGTCCTCTAATCCACAAAGCTCTATTTTCTCTGAGAGCTTCAATAAACTGTTTGTTTCCATAATGTATAAAATTACGAAATATTCCTACTCTTTTTAAGATTTTCGGATACCTCTTTTTATTTTTAGAAGCGATTCAACTCCTCTTTACCAGCACCTTGTCCCTTGTATCTGCTTCTTGATGCATTGAAGTTATACTGCAATGTCAAGAGCAAGGAACGGCTGTCGTTTGTGATGCTTTGCCAAAGCGTAACATCCTTGTTGTAGAATTGTACGTCACGATTGCTCTTGTTGAAGATGTCGTTACCTTCGAGCGTAACCGAGAAACGATTTCTGCAAAAAGCCTTGTAAAGTTTGGCATTGAGGTATGAGGAAGAACTGAGTTTCATATTTTCCTTGTTACCACGGCTGTTCCATTCTATGTCTATGTTCATCCAGATGTCGCCTGGTAAATGGATGGCATTCTGAAACTGTACTACAGCTAATGGATTATAGAAGGACTTGCGTTCACCCAGATATTCCCCAGAGAACCACTGTTTGATGATGCCGGCATTTACCTTTGGTTGCCAAAATCCGATTTGGAATTGTGCGCCAAGGAAAGCCTGCAACTCTTGTATCTTTGGCGTATTCTCCATCGTGAGCAACTTCATTTCTCCATCCTCGCCGTATGGTTTCGATTCGTTGATGATGGCATTCTTCTTGTACTCGTATGATACCTTTGCAAAGAATTGCTTCCAAGCACCCATCAACTCCACGGAATGAATCTTGACAGGAGAAAGATAAGGATTACCACTTTGCAAGGTCAAGCGATTGACATAGTTGAGTGTTCCATCAAGGTCATCGTATGATGGACGCTGCATCTTGCTGTTGTAGCTCAATGCCCATTGTGTCTTACCTATCTCTGTAGAAATGGCGAGTGAAGGGAACACGTTGTTGTAAGTCTTGCTCTTATCTTCCTTGAGTTGTCCATCCTCTGTATATTTAAAACGAACATGCTCATAGCGAAGACCTGCCTCTACTGCGATTTTCCCAAACTGTTGACCGATGGAGAAGAAACCAGCCATGTTCTTCTCGTCACTCTTGGTATTGCTGTTGCCAATGGTTGCCATATTGATATTGAAATCATTCAGCACCTGAGAGGCTGTATATTCATTTCCCACTTCGATTTGTCCTTTCCACAAAGGATAGCTCAACACCAACTTTTCCGCAAACATCCGTGAGTGTCCAATGCTTGTGGATGCCACCAAATTCTTCTGCTGATTCATATTTGTCTCAGACTGATCGGAATTTTCATGCTTCTTTCTCCACATATAATCCATGTTGAAGTCAATGCCCAGTTTGCCTACATCACCATTATAATAGATATTGGCATGGTGCTTCGGCACAGCATGAATTCTCCCCTCTTTCACAGCTGAAACCTCATCGTCCAATTTACCATTGGCATACGATATAGAGCTATAATCTGAATGAGGCTTTTGCAAACCCACTCCATTCATATAGTAAGCACCGATGGAATGACGTTCATTGATCATCCATGACAAGCCAAACTTGCCAAAGAACTCATTATTTCTCATGCGGTTGATGCTCTCTATGTTCTGAAGCCAAGTAGTAGAACCTTGCGTTTCCATGTTCGTATTCTCATGACTATAGAATTTGCCGCCATAGTAATTGAGATTGGTGAACAACTCCAGTCCACCCGTACGGTATTTCAAGTTAGCTTGCTCCATGCTCGAAAAATAGTGGCGGAAGCCATTTTGGGCACGAAGTGTTCCACCAAAGCCTTCACCTTGCGATGGTTTGGTACGAATACGAATGACAGACTTGACCGAAGCATCATACTTGGCACCAGGATTGGTGATGACTTCCACATTCTTGATGTCTTGTGAGTTGAGTTGTGCAAGCTCGTTTTGTCTTGTACGACACGCCCATTGATATAGATAAGTGGTGTACCCTTGCCAAACACCTCGAAGTTGCCGTCTCTTCCTGTAACCATTGGCACTTGGCGCAACACATCATTTGCTGTGCCAGCATGAGAAAGTTGGGAGTTGGCTACAGTCGTAACCAAGGCATTGCCTTTGATGGCAGTAACGGGGCGTGATGATTTCACCACCACTTCGCCGAGCATCTTACTGTCTTCTTCCATCTTGATGATGCCTACATTCTCGCCTGTACAATCCTTGCAGATTGTCTTATAGCCTACGGATGTCACCTTGATGATTCCGCCATTGCATGAAGAGTCGATGGAGAAGCGTCCATCATTTCCACTCACTGCTCCCTTGACGAAAGCAGAGTCTTGTCGGTTCAAAAGCACGACATTGGCAAAAGCCAGAGGCTCGCCCTTGACATCCACCACTTTTCCCGTGATACTCTGTGCCATCGTCGAGGTCATTACAGATAGGCACAAGGCCGTTGTTAAAATCCCCTTATTATTCATTGTGTAATTATTTTTTATTGCTTAATCTATTATATTCTTATCAATCCTCAGTATATAAGGAATCATGACGTTGCAAAGGTACAATATAAAAATTACAGCGTATTTGCGGAAATATTAAAATTGTGTTACATAAAGAAAAAGTCCTTTATTTGGCTTTTCAAGGCATATTCTTACCTTCAATTTCAAGTAATTTGCAATTGGTAAGACTATCCTTGTATGTTGCCATTTCTATCATTTTATAATGGTGGCGAACAGAATCCTCGTAAGCAGCAACACGATTTTTGACATAGTCTATGACATTTTCGTCTCTGTTTACAGAGAAGTGCTTCTCTATATATAAGATGTTTGGGTCATCAGCAGACAGAACCATCTTCAAAGCTCTATACTTCAAGTCTGCCTCCTCCCAATCTTGGTGTTCTCGCCATTGGGTTAGATTGCCCCAAATGGATATGACAAGAGATAGAGCCAAGCCACCAATGAAAAGAAGAACATACTTTGATGTAGGCTCGAAGCGATGGGTGACAAGTTTCTTCTGAGGTGAATTGTTCATCACTTCAAGTTTGTCCTGCAATGCCTTTGAGGAAACATCATTCTCTTGTCTCATCTGCTTGACAGCATCAACCAAGAACTTGTTTCGCTGCTCATTTTTGCCGAGTTCAGCCTTGATAAGGTCAACAAAAACAACAATGGCATCTCTTAATTTGGATATTTTACCTCTGACTTCCTCTTCCTTGCCAAACATAGCAATGATTGATTTCTCCAACTTGGTTGTGTCATTACTTGCAGGAACGGTTTCCGCTTCTGCGTACTTTGGTGAAGCAGAAAGTTCATCGACTTTCTGCTCCAATCTCTCAACTGTGCCGTAGATGGCTTCCAATAGTTCTTCTTTCATCTTTCTTTTGTTGTTTGAATGGTTTGTAACTTGCATCAAAGGCTAAAGCCTCTTCTGCGTTTCTTCTTTTTCTTCTTGGATGATTCGTCCTCTGGGAAAGACTCGAAGGTCTGAGCGTTGGCAGAAGCAAAAAGTCCAATGGAAGAAATGCCGTCCCAAGGATCTTGGCTGCTATCCGACATAGATGGCTCATGGTTGCTCTTGTGATAGCCTTGCTCGTATTGCAGAGTAAAGCTGGATTTTGGTGATACATGGTTCTCCATTCCCTCAAACCTTGCATTCAGCTTGCCAAAGCTATAGCCTCGGCTAATTTGCGTACCCTTGAAACTATATCCGTCCTTGCAGAATCGGATGCCTTGCACCTTGGTTCGCTCCTTGTCCTTATAGACTAACTCCAAGAGAACACCTCGCTTTGCAAGTTCATTCTTGAACTTTTGCCAATTATCAGCGACTTTCAAGGCATCCTTGATAGCATTGTGTATTTCGTATTTGGCACGCTCAGCATTGCGTAACTTGCGAGTATTAGTATTGCTCTTGTCCGTTCCGTAGGTCAGCCCATATTTGGATTTTAGGACCTTGGTAACTTGCTCATTACGCCTGTAATCATTCCTGTCTGATATGAGCTTGCCATCGTTATTGATGCGGTTGTACACAATATGGCAATGTGGATTGTCCGTGTTGTGATGCCTTACGATGATGAATTGAGTATCGGTGATGCCCATCATCTGCATATATTCAAGGGCAATCTTAGTCATAAACTCATCCGTCAAACGTGGCTTGTCCTCGGGCTTGAAACTGAGTGCAATGTGTCCCACAGGCTTCTTAATCCTTGGATTTAGCTGCCTCTGTAGCTCGAAACTTTGCGTTATCTCGGCATTCGTGCCGAGTAACACACCATCCGAGGCGATGATTTTCGCCTCGTCCTTGCCTGTAACATAGCGGATGCAACCACCAAATGAGCTGCCCTTCTTTAGCTTGCCTATCA